>Ga0075433_10000936_pt1 | contig 20611 bp, 25 predicted proteins | sample RhiMethybrSRZTD2_FD_75299 | JGI IMG/M metagenome (GOLD analysis project Ga0075433, IMG submission 75299) | Populus rhizosphere microbial communities from Tennessee, USA - Rhizosphere MetaG P. TD hybrid SRZTD2 | ecosystem: Host-associated > Plants > Roots > Rhizosphere > Soil | place: USA... | reverse complement strand
GCCGATGAGATTCGGAAGTATCATCGCGAACACTGAGCCTGCAACTCTCTGACCCTGGCGATGCACTGGTTGACGGATCTGCTCCAGCTCCTGCGACGTCCCTCGATCTCGGGATGGGATCTCCTCGACATCGGTGTCGTCGCGGTGCTGATCTACGAGCTCCTGCTGCTCATTCGCGGCACGCGCGCGATGCAGATGGCGCTGAGCGGCGCGTTCCTGATCGGGCTGTTCTTTCTGTCCGAGTGGCTGGATCTCGAGACCGTCAACTGGCTCATTCGCAACCTCGCCACCTACGTCGTCTTCGCGATCATCGTGCTGTTCCAGGCCGATATCCGCCGCGCCCTCGCGCACTTCGGACGCGCGCAGTTCTTCAAGTACTTCGAGCGCGCGTCGAGCGACGATGAGACGCTCGAGGAGCTGGTGGTCGCGGCCTCGACGCTTGCGGCCCGAAAGATTGGCGCCATCATCGTGGTGGAACGGCAGATTGGACTGCGCAACTACATCGAGGGCGGAATCCCGCTCGATGCCCTGGTCACGTACGATCTGTTGGCCAGCATCTTTCACACCGGATCGCCCCTGCACGACGGCGCCGTGATCGTCCAGAACGATCGCGTTGCGGCGGCCGCCTGCTTTCTGCCGTTGTCGGTGAATCCGCGTGTGAGCCGCGAGCTCGGCACGCGTCACCGTGCCGCGCTGGGGATCACCGAGGAGAACGATGCCGTGGCCATCGTGGTCTCAGAGGAAACCGGCGCGATCTCGCTGGCCATCGGCGGTGGCCTCGAACGGGGCCTGAGTGTCGACGCGCTGCAGCGGCGCCTGCAGTCGCTCCTCGGTGTGCGCGGACACACGCGCCGGCGGGGCGCCGAAGCACGAAGCTCGGTGGCCTGATGGCGGTGAAGATCTTCCGCCGACTGGGCCTCAAGATTGTGTCCGTCATCCTCGCCGCTTTGTTATGGCTGCTCGTGTCCGGCGAGCAGACCGTCGAACGTGCACTCCGTATTCCCCTCGAGTACACGAATCTGCCGCCGCAGCTCGAGCTGGTCGGCGATCCGCCGACTGTCGTCGATGTGCGGGTGCGCGGTTCGTCGGGCACACTGAGTCGCATTGCGGCGGGCGAGCTGGTGGCGGTGCTCGACGTGCGATCCGCCCGCTCCGGGCAGCGCCTGTTTCACCTCACCACCACTGAAGTGCGGGCGCCGTTTGGTGTGGAGGTGGTGCAGGTGACGCCGTCGAACGTCTCGATGTTGTTCGAAGTGTCCGAGTCGAAGACGGTGCCGATTGTGGCGGAGGTCGAAGGTCAGCCGGCGAGCGGCTTCGCCGTCGGCCAGATCACCTCGGAGCCTCCCACCGTCGTCATCGTTGGTCCTGGGAGCGCCTTGAAGAATCTGTCGCAAGCGACTACTGAAGCGGTCTCGGTCAACGGCGCGAGGACGACCGTCACCGAATCGGTGACCGTCGGCGTCACCGATCCCTCGGTTCGCCTGCGCGAGCCGCAGATCGCGCGTGTCAGAGTCGCGATCGCGCCGGCGCATTAGTCACCGCTCAATGCTCAATGCTCAACGTGGAGAACGCATGAAGCTGTTCGGCACAGATGGTGTGCGTGGCAAGGCCGGCGAGACTCCCCTCGACGTACCAACCATTCGGCGCCTCGGCGCCGCGCTGGTACGCGCCATGCGCCATGGCGATGCATCGACAGGCGCGCCCGGCATCAAGTTTCTCACCGGCCGTGATACGCGCGAATCCGGAGAGTGGATCGAGCGCGAGCTCGCATTCGGCGTGCGCAGTCAGCGCGGAACGCTGACGAGTGCTGGAATCATTCCGACGCCCGCCGTCGCTTACCTCACGCCGAGAATGGGCTACACGGCAGGCGTGGTGATCTCGGCCTCGCACAATCCGTTCGAGGACAACGGCATCAAGGTGTTTTCAGGAGCGGGAGAAAAGTTTACCGAGACCTTGGAGCAGCTCGTCGAATCGATCGTGGCCGACACGTCGTGGAGCGTGCCTGCCGGCGAGCCCGATCGCGTCGAGCAAGTTGACTTGCGTTCCGAGTACATCGCCCATCTGCTCGAGATTCTGCCGCGCGATGCACGACAGGCCGGTCTTCGCATCGCGATTGATTGTGCCAACGGCGCCACCACCACTGTTGCGCCGCGACTGTTCGAAGAGCTCGGCTTCGACGTCCATCTGATCGGCAACCACCCCGACGGCCGCAACATCAACCTGAAGTGCGGATCGACGGCGCCGGAGGCGCTCTCGTCGCTGGTCGTCGAGGGCGGCTATCGGCTCGGTGTCGCCTTCGACGGCGACGGCGATCGCGCGATCTTCGTCGACGCCAAGGGCGCGATCGTCACCGGCGACGCCGTGATCCTGATGTGCGCCAAGCGCATGAAGCAGGAGGGCCGCCTGCCGGGACACGGCATCGTCGCCACCGTGATGAGCAACATCGGCCTCGAGCTGGCGCTCAAAGACGCCGCCATCGAGATGTACCGATGCCCCGTCGGGGACAAGTACGTCATGGAAGAAATGATGCGGCGTGGTCTCGCACTGGGTGGGGAGCAGTCGGGCCACATCATCTTCTCGGAATACCTGTTCACCGGCGATGGGCTCGCCACGGCCTTGAACGTGCTGCGGACGATGGCTGGGACGCGACGCGAGCTCGCCGATCTCGCGTCGGAGCTCACCAGCTATCCGCAGGTGCTCTTGAATCTGCGCGTCGGACGCAAGGCCGATCTGCGCACCATCTCCAGCGTCGCTGCGGTGATGGACGCCGTCGAGGCCAAGCTCGCCGGTCACGGCCGACTGCTCGTTCGCTACTCTGGCACCGAGCCGCTCCTGCGCGTCATGCTCGAGGGCAGAGACGAGAATGAATTGCGGCAGTGGGGACAGGAGATCGTGGACGCGGCTAAAGCCGCGTTGACGTAATGCAGAATGCAGAATGCAGAATGATTGTGCGCGTCACAATCGGCAACGCGCCGCGATGATGCTATGTAGTGTCTGAATTCTGCATCCTGAATTCTGAATTTCGATGATCCATCTCTCGGTTAACGTCAACAAGATCGCCACTGTACGCAACTCCCGTGGCGGTCGGGTGCCGTCGGTGATCGATGCCGTGCGCGTGTGTGTCGACGCGGGAGCACCAGGGATCACGGTTCACCCGCGCGCTGATCAGCGGCACATCACCACGCAGGATGTCCACGACGTGGCAGCGTTTCTTCGCGGTTCCCCGTCGGTCGAATACAACATCGAAGGCGATCCACGGCCTGGTCTCATCGAGCTCGTTTTGACAGTGAAGCCCACGCAGTGCACGCTCGTCCCGGTGATGCCCGGAGAGATCACGAGTCAGGCCGGCTGGCGTCCCGATACATCGCGTACGCAACTGGCGCCGGCGATCGACGCGCTGCGCAGCGCCGGTGTTCGCGTCAGCCTGTTTGTCGACCCGGAAGACGCACCCATCCGATGGGCCGCCGATCTCGGGGCCGATCGCATCGAGCTCTATACGGAGCCATACGCCCGAGCGTACGAACGTGGAGCGCCAGAGGCCTCTTTCGACAGGTACTCCGAGGCCGCCCGCCTCGCCCATTCGTTGGGCCTCGGGATCAACGCCGGCCACGACCTCGACCTCGACAACCTCGTCCTCTTCCGTCGATTGCCGCATCTGGACGAGGTGTCGATCGGCCACGCGCTCGTCAGCCACGGCTTGTTTGTCGGCCTGGATCGCAGCGTTCGCGAGTACCTCGCAGTGCTGGCAGCGCCAGTCTCGCCGTAGCCCGACGTCCGATCGCACTCGGGCGAAGGCGGAGCGGAATAACATAAGATCGTCTCGTCAGCATGAAATCTGAAGCCATCGCATACGTCGTCGCCGGCATGGCGTTCGGCACGATCCTCGGGTGGGTGATCGGCACGCAGCAGGTTCGCCGGCCCACTGCGGCCGCAGAGACATCGGTGCCCTCCAGCCAGGCTGCAGGAGGGAGTACCACGCGACAGGCTCCTACGCTCGACCAGGCGCGCGTGCAGGAATTGCAACAGGCGGTTGCCACCAACCCGAAGAACGTGGATGCGGTCGTTCAGCTTGGCAATACGTACTTCGACGCGGAGCAATGGGACAACGCGATCACGTGGTACAGGAAAGCGGTCGAGCTCGATCCGAAGAATCCTGACGCAAGCACCGACCTGGGGGTGAGCCTGTATTACTCGAACCGCCCCGATGAAGCGCTTGCGCAGTTCGAGCGCTCGTTGAAGATCAGCCCGACGCACACCAAGACGCTGCTCAACAAGGGCATCGTGCTGGCGTTCGGCAAGCAGGATCTCCGCGGCGCGCAGGCCGAATGGGAGAAGGTCGTGTCGCTCGCACCCAATAGTCCTGAAGGACAGGCCGCGAAGCGCGCGCTCGAAGGCATCGCCTCGGCACACGCAAACGGTACCCCGCCGAGCAATCAGTGACCCGCCTGGCTCTTCTCGCCATCCTGCTGCTGGTCATCGCGTGGGCCTTCTGGCGCTTTGTGGATGGCATCATCGAAGCGTTTGGCGGGCTGCCGCGGCGTTCGCGCTCGAAGTCGCCCGTCAAACTCGTGCGCGATCCGGTCTGCGGCACGTGGATCGCGCCGCACAACTCACTCGGTCTCAGAGCCGGTGACGTGACGCACTATTTCTGCTCGGATAATTGCCGGGATCTCTTCCGCAAGAACAAGTGGACCGCGCCGGGCTCCTAGACGTCGATGGCCAACAGGATTGAGGAACAGCTCCGCGCCGACATGGTAGAAGCGGGGCGACGCTTGTACGCTCGCGCGTACGTCGCCTCGAACGACGGCAACATCAGTGCACGCCTCGACGACTCGCGCTTGCTGACGACGCCAAAGAGCGTGTCGAAGGGGTTCATGTCCCCGGACATGATGGTGACCGTCGATTACGACGGCAAGAAGCTGTCCGGAGATCGCGATCCCTCGTCCGAGCTGCCGATGCACCTCGAGATCTACCGCAATCGGCCCGATGTCAACGCCGTCGTCCACGCGCATCCGCCGATTGCCACTGGCTTCGCCGTCGCCGGCATTCCGTTGACCCGCGCGGTTCTGGCCGAGGTGGTGACGACGCTGGGAAGCATTCCGATCGCGGAGTACGGGACGCCATCGACCGCGGAGCTGCCCGAGGCCGTCCGCAAGTACATCAAGGCGCACGACGGTCTGCTGCTCGCCAATCACGGCGCGGTGACGTGTTGCCGCACGGTGATGACCGCGTACTACAAGATGGAAACGATCGAGCACTTTGCGAAGATCAGTCTCGTCGCGCGGCTGCTCGGTCGCGAACATGTGTTCTCGCGTGACGAAGTGGAGCGGCTGCAGGGGCTTCGCGGCATGTACGGGATCGCGGCTCCAGCGCCGCTGTGCGCCGACCCCGCGGACGCGGGCAGCGTCGATCAGGTGTTGTGCCAGGTGCTCGAGGCACCAGAGTCATCGTCGCGGCTCGTGCCCGATGTCAGTGCCGCGCTGCAGCAAGCGAGCAGAGACGGCGAAATTCGGCTAACATACGCCGAACTCACGGCGCTGATTGCTGATGCTGTGAAAAACCTGAGAGATTGATCAACTCCCAACGCCCAACTTCCAACTCCCAAGAAGTTTCGGGCACGTTTGGGAGTTGGGAGTTGGTAGTTGGGAGTTGACGGAGTAGATATGGGTGAGGCGTTGGGAATGGTCGAGACCAAGGGCCTGGTCGCGATGATCGAGGCGGCCGATGCCATGGTCAAAGCCGCCAAGGTGACCCTGGTCGGTTGGGAGAAGATCGGCGCCGGCTACGTCACTGCCATCGTGCGCGGCGACGTCGCCGCGGTGAAAGCCGCCACCGACGCTGGCGCCGCGGCGGCCCGCCGCGTCGGCGAGCTGGTGTCGGTGCACGTCATCCCGCGGCCGCACGCCAATCTCGAAGACGCGCTCCCGATCGGCAAGGCCACCACTGGCGCGAAGGCGTAAGCCTTCGCCCCCGGAAGCATGATCCTGGCGCGCATCGTCGGCACGGTGGTCGCCACGCGGAAAGACCCGCGCCTCGTCAGCAACAAGCTGCTCATCGCACGTCCCATGAACCCTCACGGCAAAGCCGAGGGCAACTATCTGGTCGCGGTCGATACGGTTGACGCGGGCGTCGGTGAAACCGTGCTCATTGTCAGCGGCAGCTCCGCGCGGATGGCGTCGGGCATGAAGGACTGTCCGGTCGACGCGGCCATCGTCGGCATCGTCGATCACGTGGAAGTCGGCGCCGGCGACTGAAATGTTGTACGTAGGGGCCGCCTTTAGGCGGCCCTGGTACGTAGCGTCCGGCTTTAGCCGGACCAAGTACGTAGTGTCCGGCTTTAGCCGGACCAAGAACCTATGCAACTCGCAAAAGTGATCGGCGACGTCGTGGCGACGCAGAAGGACGCCAACCTGCACGGCATCAGGTTGATGATCCTGCAGCCACTCGGCCCCGATCTGAAGGCCACGGGCCGCACGCTGGTCGCGATCGACGCCATCGGCGCGGGCGTTGGAGAAACGGTGTTCTTCGTGCGCGGTAAAGAGGCGAGCTTCCCGTTCTACCCGCAGGAAGTGCCCACCGACGCCGGCATCGTCGGCATCGTGGATCAGGTATCGCTGTCGTAGGGGCCGTACGTAGGGGCCGCCTTTAGGCGGCCCGAGATCACATGCAACTTGCCCGCGTAGTCGGCAACGTCGTCGCAACCCAGAAGCACCCCAAGTTCGAGGGCGCGAAACTGCTGCTCGTGCAACCGATCGGACTCGACGACGCACCGTTTGGGACGACGCTGCTGGCGGTCGACTCGGTTGGTGCCGGCGTGCACGAGAAGGTGCTCGTCGTGATCGAAGGGCGCGCGGCAGGTGAAGCGCTCGGCCGCAAGCTCGCGCCTGTCGACGCCGCCATCATCGGCATCGTCGATCGCGTGGACATCGCTGAATGACCGAACAGGAGCTGCGAGCGCTCGTCCGCGACGCCATCGCGCGCCATGCCGCGTCGACCGTCGGCGATCCGTCTCGGCACGCGCCACCGATGACGGCCAGCCCGCGCCAGCACCACAGTCACACGATGTTCCCGGTGGCCAGCGGGTCCGAGGGCGATGGCGTGTGCATCATCGAGCCGGCAGTGGCATGCAACCACTGCGGCTACTGCAAGTCGCTTGGCCATTAGCAACCATCCTCGTCCGTAGAATCCGGTTGTGTCGAAGCCGCCGATTCTCGTGACTCGTCGAATTCCGTCGTCTGTGTTGCGGACGTTGGAGGAGTACTGTGATGTCGATCTGCACGATCGAGGCGACCTGCCGCACGATCAGCTGCTGACGCGAGTGGCCGGCAAGCAGGGGCTGCTTGCGGTTGTGACCGATGCGATCGATCGCGGCGTGCTCGAAGCCGGCCGCGATCTCAAAGTCGTGTCGACGATCGCCGTGGGCTACAACAACATCGACCTGCCCGCCGCGCGCGAACGCGGCATCATCGTCACCAACACGCCCGATATCCTCACGGAGTCGACCGCCGATCTGACATGGACGCTCATCCTCGGCATCATGCGACGAGTGGTCGAAGGCGACCGGCTCGTGCGACGCGGCCAGTGGAAGGGCTTTACCCTCGATTTCATGCTGGGATCCGATCTACGTGGCAAGCAGCTCGGTATCATCGGCTTCGGCCGCATCGGCCGCGCCGTTGCTGCACGAGCTCCATCGTTCGGGATGCGAGTCGCGTACGCATCGCGTCCAGGGCGTCCGCCGGCCGAGCCGCTTCTCGCTTCGGACTCGACGTCTGCGATCCCAGTCGAAGCGATGCCACTCGATCGACTGTTGTCGACCTCAGACGTCGTCTCACTGCATTGCCCCCTGACGGATGAGACCAAGCACCTGATCAACCAGGCGACGTTAATGAGGATGAAGCGAGGCGCGTACCTGATCAGCGCCGCGCGAGGGCCGATCGTCGACGAGGCAGCGCTCGTGTGGGCGCTCGAGAACCGGCTGATCGCCGGTGCGGCGCTCGATGTCTACGAGCGCGAGCCGGAGATCCATCCAAAGCTGACGACGTTCGAGAACGTCGTGTTGTCGCCTCACCTCGGGAGCTCGGCGATCGAGACGCGCACGGCGATGATCGATCTCGCGGCGCGCAACGTGATCGCAGTGTTGTCGGGCCAGCCGGCCATCACGCCAATTCCTTGAAGGCGGGTCTGAAGACCCGCCTCTACGAAGACGGTATGCGCGCGCTAACTATCATCACGATGGACCGTGTCCATCGCGAAGGCTGGCACGCAGACGGCGATGTACTCGGCACCGCCGTGCGGCGTGCTGTAGCGCACCCATTCGCCCGGTGATGTGACCACCGCCTGTCCGGCCGCGACGTCGAGCGTTCCGCCTTCGTGCTCGACGCGAACCGTGCCCTTCAGCACAACCGTGATCTCTTCGAACTCCGGCCGCTGACCTGGTTCGACCCAACCCGCAGGCGACACCATGCGCGCGACGCTGATTGCGGAATGCCCTGAGTTGACGCGGCCCGCGTATTCTTCGATGCGCTTGGGCGGCGTGCCGGCGGCCTGAACGATGGACGGTTGCGTGATGAGTCTCGGCATAGTCAGCGAGTTTTCACCTCGACATCGCGGCGCTGGGCCGCGACATAGGCAGCGATGAGGCTTTCGTGGCCGTCGGCGCCTACGGCTGCAACGCCGAAGACGAAATCATCGATCGACATTTTCGGAAACACGTATTCAGTCACCTTGCCCACCTGCTGCGAGTGCTGCCAATCGCTGGTCCACGCTTCTCGCCAGTAGATGCGATACGACTCGGCCCCCGGCGACGCCTGCCATCGCAGGTTCGCGTCATATCCCGACGGCTGCCGTCCGATCGTGGGCTGGTTGCGTTCGTTGGTGATCTTCGGCGCGGCAGGCGCGAGCGCCAGCGCGGCGACGCCCGCGAGATTCACCCGCGCGTTTTTTGCCAGGTAGGCCACGTCGACACCATCGACCGTGTCGGTCGCGGCGTGCTGCTTCGTAAAATTCTCTTTCGATTCGCGGAAGACCACGGCCGGCAGTCCCCGCTGATTGAACGCCGCGTTGTCGCTGCCGCGGGTGAATCGATCCTGACGGGAGAGCAGCCGGACGCGGTGACCAGGGACGTATCGCACCGCCATGCGCTCGATATACCTGGCGAGCGATCGCGACATCGAGTCCTCTGGTCCCTCCGAGTAGACGCGAACCGATCCCGCGTCGACCTCACCGCTGCCGCCGTGCGAGTTGCCGACGATGTCGTTGTTGAAGTCGGCATCGACGACGGTCTTTTCCTTGATCAGCCGAGCGGCATGCGCATGCGCGCCGATGAGGCCTTGCTCTTCGCCAGCCCACAGTGCGAACACGAGCGTGGCGTCGAATTCGAGTCCGCTCGAGGCGATGACGCGCGCCAGCTCCATCGTGAGCGCTGTGCCGCTGCCGTTGTCGTTGGCGCCGGGCGCGTCGACGTTGTAGTCCTGATTGCGTCGAAGCTGCGGGTCGGGAGGCGGTTTTTCGCCCGGCTTCGCCGGCGGCCGCGTGTTGGCCTCGATTTGTCCTTTGGGGCTGATGCTCACCGTGTCGTAATGGGCGGACACGTAGATGCGCCGGAGTGATCGGCCCGGCAGGATGGCGAGCACGTTGCGGAGTTCGACCGAGCGCGTGATGCGTCCCTGTCTCTTCACGTTGTAAGTGTCGAATGTCACCTGCAGCCGCGGGCTCGATCGCGTGAGCTCGTCGAAGATCCATTGCCGCGCCGCGCCAATGCCGCGTGTCGACGATGTCGTGTCGGACAGCGTGTTTCGGGTGTGAAAGCCGGCGAGCGTCTCGACCAGCATCTTCAGTCGCTCCTCGGACACGCCGCCGACGAGCGATTGGATGCGCGGGTCCACTTCGGGAGGGGTGACCTGCGCGTGGGCTAGCGTTGCGGCAGCAGCGCAGAACGTCAGGATGACGAGCGTTTTCATGACTCTGAGCGTCGAATGCTAGCATCGGAACGGCACGTCAAGAAGATCCCGTGAAAAGAGTCGATCCACGACGCGTCGAGCGGGTCATGCGCTCGCTGGCCCGGGAGATTACCGGGATGGATCTGCCGGCGATCGAGAAGATCTCCGAGTCGCAGGCCGAGGATCCGTTCCAGATTCTGATTGCGACGCTGCTCTCGGCCCGCACGCAGGATGCGACCACGCATGCGGCGTCGACGCGGCTGTTCCGCCGGGCGAGAACTCCGCGGACAATGGCGAGTCTGTCGGTGCCGGAGATCGAGAGGCTGATCTATCCCGTCAGCTTCTATCGCAACAAGGCGCGTCACGTGAAGGCGTGCTGCGAGATGCTGCGGTCGCGATTCCGCGGGCGCGTGCCCTCGTCGCTGGACGATCTCGTCACGCTGCCGGGCGTCGGACGCAAGACGGCGAACCTGGTGATGATTCTCGCGTTCAAGAGCGGCGACAACATCTGCGTCGATACCCACGTACATCGGATCTCGAACCGGATGGGATGGGTGCGCACGGCGCAGCCGGAGGAAACGGAGCAGGCGCTGTACAAAGCCACCGATCGCCGGTGGTGGCCGTTGATCAATCTGTATCTGGTCACGTGGGGACAGAATGTCTGCAGGCCGGTCTATCCTCGATGCGGGGATTGCGCGATCGCCGAGGACTGTCGAAGAATTGGCGTGCAGTCGTAGGGCGGGTCTTGCTCCATAGACCCGCCGACACCTTCTGGAGGCCACGATGAAGCTGGTTGTTGGGACTGTCATTGCGCTGCTTGTGCTCGCGACAGACATCGCGGGTCAAACCGCCACGCCGCGCGGCGCATCAGGGCGAGGCGCGACACCGGCGCAGCCAGGTCGAGGCACAGCGCCCACCACGCCCGCGACTCCCGGCCGCACGTCACCAGGTGCCGGCCCCGTGCTCGTCGTCGAGACGATGAAGGGCACGTTCGAGTTCGAGACGTATCCGAACGAAGCGCCGAAGACCGTCGAGCACATCGTCGCGCTCGTGAAACGAAGTTTCTACAACGGTCAGCGCATCCATCGCGCCGAGCCTGGCTTCGTGGTGCAGTTTGGTGATCCGCAGTCGCGCGACATGACCAAGCGCGATGACTGGGGCACGGGCGGTAGCGGCACGCCGGTCGGCGCGTTGGAAATCAGCAAGAAGCGCACGCACGTGGCGGGTGCTGTCGCGTTGGCCCATCGCTCGGGCGACTCGAAGGGCGGAGACAGCCAGATCTACATCACGCTGGCGCCGCGGCACGAGCTCGATTCGGACTACACCGTCTTCGGACAGGTGATCTCAGGGATGGATGTGGTGCAGAAGCTGCGCATCCCCGATCGAATCATTCGAGTAACGGTGCGCGACGAGGCGAAGAAGTAGTCACGAGATCTGAGATATCCGGGTAGTGCTCGATGAGCTCGGGCGGGTACTCGCCTTCGATCGGCTGTCCGAGCTGCGCCTTGATCATCACCGCGTTGACCACCGACTTCGACGCGAAGTGATTGTTGGCATAGAGATACGACTTCTTCACCAGCGCCTGCGCTGCACCCGCGATATCGGAGAACTCGCGCAGCTCCTTCGGTGAGTACAGATAGTTGTAGCGATCTTCCGACGCCTCGTGCCGCCACCACGCCTTCGCGTTTCGTCCGTGCAGGCGCATGTAGTAGAAGCTCGAGACGTTCGGCAGGTAGTTCTGGCGAATCGAGAAGCGGAATTTCGGTTCGTCGATTTGCACCCACGCTGCGCCGAAGGCGTTGAGCATCGACAGCGTGTCGCCGATCGTATCGCTCCAGCTCTTGTGCCGAAGCTCCACGGCGATAGGGTAGTCGTCGAAGGCGTTCAACAGCTGTGCGAGGTAGTCGCGCGATGCCGGGCTGTCTTTGAAGCTCGCAGGAAATTGCGCGAGCAGCGCGCCGAGCCGACCCGATGAGGCCAGCGGCTCGATGCCGGTTCGAAACTCGTCGATGTCGGCTTGCGTCACCTGCGCGAGCAGATCGAGGAGCGGCCCCTCCGATCCGGGAGCACGTTTGAGGGCCGCTTCGCGAAACATCTTCGGGTGCGTGAACTTCTGATACAGCTTCAGCGAGAACTCGAATCCCGGTGGTGTGCGCTCGACCCAGCTGCGAGCCACCTCGGCGCGCGGCTGCCCGTAAAACGTCGTGTTCACCTCCACCGTGTCGAAGTGCTCGGCATAGAAGCGCAGCTCGTCGAACCCCGCGGTGCCCGCTTTCTTCGATCGCGTTGCTGGGTAGAAGAGCCCGTTCCATTTCCCCTTGCCCGACGGGTAGCTCCAGCCCGAGGTGCCGATGCGCAGGGCCACGGACGGTACAATACCGTAATGGGGTCGGAGGTCATTTGTAGAGGACACTCGCGTGAAGTGCGGCGCGCGAGTGTCCTCTACAAATGACCTCCGACCCCGATTTCCATGCTCACGATCAACGAGATCTTCTACTCCGTGCAGGGTGAATCGTCTTACGCCGGCCGGCCGTGCGTATTCGTACGGCTCACCGCGTGCGATCTGCGCTGCTCGTGGTGCGATACGCCGTACGCGTTCCACGAAGGCAGCAAGCGCGAGCTCGACGCGATCTGGCGTGAGGTTGATGCGTTCGGCTGCCCGCTGGTCGAAGTCACCGGCGGCGAGCCTCTGCTTCAGGAGGAGGTCTATCCGTTGATGCAGGGGCTGCTGGATCGAGGCAAGACCGTTCTGCTCGAAACCGGCGGCCATCGCAGCACTGCGCGCGTGCCCGACGAGGTGATCACGATCCTCGACATCAAGTGCCCTGGCAGCGGCGAATCGGACGCCAACGATTGGACCAATCTCGATCGCCTGCGCCCCCGAGACGAAGTGAAGTTCGTGATCAAGGATCGCGCCGACTACGAATGGGCGCGTGATGTCGTGCACACGAGGGAGCTCGCAGCGCGCGCGTCGGCGATTCATGTCTCGCCGGTCCACGGCGTGCTCGATCCGAAGACGTTGTCCGAGTGGGTGCTCGCCGATCGTCTGCCCGTCCGCGTGCAGCTGCAGCTGCACAAGTACATCTGGAGCCCAGACGCGCGCGGTGTCTGACGCCGTTGTGTTGTTGAGCGGCGGCCTCGACTCCTACACGGCCGCGGCAATTGCGCGAGCAGACGGCTTCCGTCTGTTCGCCTTGACGGTGCGCTACGGGCAGCGGCACGCCGTCGAGATCGAGGCGGCACGGAAGGTCGCGGCATCGCTCGACGTCGCCAATCACGTCGAGGTCGACGTCGGACTCTCGGCGTTCGGCGGCTCGTCGTTGACCACACCGACGCCGGTACCGAAAGACCGTCATATCGTACCGACCGAGATTCCATCGACGTACGTGCCCGCTCGCAACACGGTGTTCCTGGCGCTCGCGTTGGGGTGGGCCGAGGTGGTGGGTGCCCACGACATCTTCATCGGCGTCAACGTGCTCGACTACTCGGGCTACCCGGATTGCCGCCCCGAGTTCATCGCCGCTTTCGAGCGACTCGCTTCTCTGGCGACGGCGCGTGGCGTACAGGGCGAGCGCTTTCGCATCCACGCGCCGCTGCAGATGATGACGAAAGCGCAGATCATCCGTCGCGGTCTCGAGCTGGGACTCGAGTACGGCCTGACGCACAGCTGTTACGATCCGACGTCGACCGGACCGTGCGGACGGTGCGACAGCTGCGTGCTGAGAGCGGCCGGCTTCGCCGAGGTCGGCGTGCCCGATCCGGTGCTGCATCGATGACCGAGCGGCTCTACTACCAGGAACCGGAACGGCGCACCTTCGACGCGATTGTCACTCGCGTTCTCGAACGCGACGGCCGCCCGGCAGTACACCTCGATCGCACCGCGTTCTATCCGACGTCCGGCGGCCAGCCGTTCGACACCGGTCGTCTCGGCGAGGTCGATGTGGTCGAGACCATCGACGAGGATGACGACATCGTCCATGTGTTGAGCGCGCCGCTGGCCGACCGCGCCGCGGTGCGCGGCGACATCGACTGGGCGCGCCGATTCGATCACATGCAGCAGCACACCGGCCAGCATGTGCTCTCGGCCGCGTTCGATCGGTTGTTCGACAACCGCACCATGAGCTTTCACATGGGCGCGGACACGTCCACGATCGATCTCGCGCGAGAGATGAATGGCGATGAGGTCGAGCGTGCGGTGGACGAAGCCAACCGCGTGGTCTGGGACGATCGGCCGGTCACGATTCGCACGGTGTCTCCCGAGGAAGCGGCGCAGCTGCCGTTGAGGAAAGAGCCGGTTCGCAGCGGGCCCCTGCGATTGATCGAGGTGGCCGATTTCGATCTGTCCGCGTGCGGGGGCACGCACGTGGCGCGCACGGGAGAGGTCGGCGTCATCGCCGTGAGCGCGCTCGAACGCTTTCGCGGCGGATCGCGCGTCACGTTCGCGTGTGGCGGCCGAGCGCTGCGGGCGTTCAGGCTCCAGCGCGATGCAATCGCCGGCAGCATCAGGCACCTCTCCGTTGCGCCGTCAGATCTCCCCGCGACGATCGAGCGGCTGCAGCAGGACCTGAAGCAGTCACGGAAGGATATGGCGCGCGTGCAGCAGTCTCTAGCGGTCCACGAGGCTCTGCGGCTGCTCGGGGACGCCACATCGATTGGCGGTGTGCGTGTCGTCGCCCAGGCGCTCGAGGGTTGGGATGCCGCGGGCCTGCGCGCGATTGCCACCGCATTGACCGCTCACCAGGGCGTCGCTGCCGTGCTGTTGTCCGCCACTCAGCCCGCTGCCGCCGCCGTGGCACGATCGGCGGACGTCGCGCTCGACGCCAACGCGCTGCTGCGCACGCTGATGGCGACCTTTGGCGGCCGCGGCGGCGGCAAAGCCGATCTGGCGCAGGGCGCTGGGCTGGCCGGCGACCGTGCCGCAATCATCGACGCCGCCCGTGTGGCGATCGGCGCCGCGTTGCGCTGAGACGGTTGGGTCGCTCCACGTTACGGAGCAGTGGCTGGGCGCCGGCTGAATGACGCCAGTCGCACCGCGATGCGATCGAGGGCGTCGTTGGCTTGCGCGCCGGTGCCTTCGAAATTGTTCACCATCATCACGAACGCGATGTGTTCACCGTCGCGTGTCGTCGCATAGCCGCAGAGCGAGCGGATGTTCGACATCGTGCCGGTCTTCGCGCGCACGGTGCGTTCCGCAGCGGTTCCCTTCATTCGCAGCGACAGCGATCCGTCGACACCGGCAATCGGGAGTGCGGTCATGAATGGCGACACGCCGGTCGGGTCGTACATCCGCCGCAGCGTCGTCAGCAGCGCTTCCGCTGAGAGCGTGTCGCGGCGCGATAGACCGGATCCGTCGACCAGTTGATGACCGTCGCGCGGAACGCCCCACGATTCGAGGCGCCTGCGCAGTCCCTCGAGTGCGGCGTCGTTGGTGGGAAACACACCTGGTGCGGCGTCGAGACGCAACAACGCCTCCGCGTACAGATTGATGCTGTCTTTCAGCAGCGGCTGTGCGATCTCGCCGAGCGTTCGCGACGTGTGCGTGTAGACAACCGTCGCCGTGGCCCGCGCCGGCGGCGGCCTGATGTCGTCGATGTCGGCCGCCTCGCCGGTCACCTCGATGCCGTCGCGGATCAGGCGGCTGCGTAGCACGTTCGCGAACCACACGGTCGGGTTTCCCACGGCGATGCCAATCGACACCGGTGCCGCACCAATCGGGATCGAGCCGCCGATCGTCAGCGCCGTTTCGCCAGGACGCTGCTCGGGCCAGAGCAGCTGGGTCGATCCCGCTGGTCCCGTCACCGATCGATTGGTCAGCACTCGATACGCGGCGCGGGGATCGACAGTGATGACCGTTGGTGCACCTTCGACCGAGCCTGGTGCGATGGTGATGACGGTGCGGTTCTCGGCGACGTTCAGCGCGCCGAACACCGCGCCGGTCGTGTAGCCGAGATCGTCCCAGGCCCACGCCAGCTGCGGTCGCGGCTCTTCAAACGCGTCATCGTCGCCGATGATGCGGCCTTCGATACGATGGATTCCAGCCGCTTTGATCCCATCCGACCACGACGCCAGATCGTCGCCCGCGGCCCCGCCAATCGACGGATCGCCAGACCCGATTGCAATGAGGTCGCCTTTCAAAACGCCGTCCACGATCGGTCCGGTGGCGCGCAGCGTGCTGACGTAGCGATAGTTCCATCCCACCGCTTCAGCGGCGCTGGCCACCGTCACGATCTTGGCTGAAGATGCAGGAACCAGCAGGGCGCGGGCATTGAGATCGAACAGGCTCTGCTGACGATCGATCGAGTAGATGGTGATGCCCCAGATCGCGCGCGTGACGCCGGGACCGTTGGTTGCGCTGAGAATGTCTTGACCGAGCTGGGTGATCGCGTCGGGCTGCGGTTGTGCGATCGCCTGTGGCGTGGAGGGAGGACGCTTGGCGCAACTCAGAAATGCAGCATGCAGAATGCAGAATGCAGACAGCGCAACGCGGAGGCGCCTTGTCGTGTCTGAATTCTGCATGCTGAATGCTGCATTACTTTAGAGCATCTAAACTCTTCATCGCTTCATCGAACCCCATCGCGTCCAACTTGGCGGTGCCAGGTTCGTCGCCGCGGCTGACGAAAGCGTCGCTTCCGGACTTGCCGAACGTCACGGTCTCCATCTTGTTCTCGCCGTACTTGAAGGTGACGACGAGCGCGGGCGTCTTGAGGGAGGCATCCGGCTTGTCCTCGAACGACGTCGCGCGCAGGCCGGACACTTTGTTGAGCGCGTCTTCGGCTTTCATGACGTCGACGTCCTTGCCCGCGGCATTCTTCCAGACGTCCTTGCCGTCCTTGCCCTTGCTCTTGTCGAGGACGATGGTCTCGGCGCCGCGCTTGAATTCGGCGTGTGTGATCGTAAACGAGCGGCCGTCGAACAGATCCTTGCGGCGGAAGTCCGAGATCTTCTTGATGATGTCGTCTTTGAGCGTGGGCGCGACGGTGAACACCATGGGCCGAGACGTGTCTCTCGCGTAGACGACCGCGTTCTCCGTTTTGCCCAGCGCGAGAGTGGCGCGCGAGCTGCCGCTGTTTACAGTCATCGTGCTCGATGGCTTGTCGAGTCCGTATTTGCCGAGCTCGGCCGCCGGCGCGGCGGGTGTGGTGACGGCCGTCATCTGAGCCGATGACAATCGCTCGATCGCCGCCTCCACCGCTGCGTAGTCCGCACGCGCGGCAATCGGCTTCACGAGCGTCCAGTCCGATCCCTTCTTGGCGAACTGCACGACGGTCGTTCCACTCTGCAGCTCGAGGCCGTCGACCTTCTCGCGCTCGACCTTTAGGACCGCCTTGTCGCGCAGCGCAAACGGCGTCTTGTTGAACGTCGAGTCGACGAATGACGACACCAGGAACACGCGCTTTTCACCAGGAACGTGCGCGTAGAGGTCGCCGCCGGTCGGCGTCTTCTCGCCCAGGGCGAGCCGTTTCGCATCTTTCTGCTTCGTCAGACGGAACGACACCTCGACGCGCGGCGGATCGAGGCCGTACGCCTTCAGATCGGAGGCGTTGGCGTCGACGACACGGTTGACCTCCAACGACGCCAGACTGCCGGTCATCGACGTCAGCTCGGATTGATCCGCCGCCGCCGGCTCCGGTTCGACGAGCTCCCAGTTTCCCTGCACCTTCTGCACGCGCGCGGCGTCATTGCCGGTCTTGACCCAGATTTCCTCGATGTCGTTGGCGACGATCGATCCGAACGGTTTTTCCTTCTTCTCCTCGCTCGCGCTCGGATCGCGCTTGGGATCGAGGAAGTAGTAGAACGCGACCAGCGCGACGAGCACGACGCCGAGAGCCAGCGTGGACCATCCGCGCATGGCTACCGCCTCCGCCACCACGTGAAGACACCGGCGCCGAGAACGGCGGCGGGGATCACGAAGATCGAGAGCAGGAAGATCGCCGATCGGATGTTGGCGGTCAGAGTGAGACGGCTGTCGGACGGCTCGCGCGGCCGGATCGAAATCAGGCTCTCCTGCTGCGCCAGCCAGTTCACGGTGTTCATGAACAGATCGCGATTGCCCTCGATGCCGAGGTAGTTGTTGGCGGCGAAGTCGGAGTCGCCGATAGCGGCCACCCGCGTTTCCGGTTTCGGCGTGTCGTCCGGCTTGTCGGTCTTGCCGACGTCGCCAAGCGGCTTCGGCGGCTCGGCGGTTGAGGCCACCTCGGTTGCGACGCCGATCGAGACCGGTCCGGTGATATCGCCTTTGTCGGGTTCCGCTTTGAGCGCACTCGAGTTTCCCGACTCGCTGGTCGCGGCGACGAGTTCCTTGAAGTCGGTCTCGGCCCAGCTCCGCGCCGCGGTCTGGAGGAACGACTGCCCCGATCGCTTCTGCGGTGCGGTCTCGGGAAGCATCGCACGCACCATCGGGAACATCGTGACCAGGCCGAAGTCGTTGGTGATCGCATGCGTCGGATATGGCGGCGCGGCCACCGGCACTGTCGCCACCGAGGTGCGACCGCTCACGTCGACGACCACCGACTGCGTGGCGTTGATGCCCCATTCCTTCAACAGCGCGGTCAGGCGCGGCATCTGCATCGGTTGCTTGAAGTCATCCGGAGGGTCCATCAACACGAGCAGCTTGCCGGTTCGGGACGTCAAGTAGTCGCTGATCAGCGGCATTTCCTGCTCGAGCAGATCGGTGCGCGGACCCGCGATGACCAGCACCGTCGCGTCCTTTGGGATCTCATTCGTCTGAGCCAGCACCAGCTTGTCGAACTGGTAGTTGTCGCGTTTCAACGAATCGGCGATCGTGCTGTAGCCGTCGCGCTCGCTCTTCGCGGGATCCTTCTCGCCGTGTCCGCTGAGGAAGTAGACCTTCTTCGCCTGGGGGTTCATCACCTTGATGAGCGCGTTCGTCAGATCCTGCTCGGCGTTGTTCGTCACCCGCTCCGTGCGGCCCATGTACTCGACCACGAGCGTGCCGTAGGCCTCGATCTTGTACTCGCGCGCCTTGACGGGCGTCTTGTCGGGATCGACGTAGTCGACCTGCACCTGGCGCGAGTTGTAGGAGTACTCGCTGAGCCGCGTGCGATAGCGATCGAAGGCGTCCTCCTTATCGAAGACGATGAATTTCACCGGCGCCTTCAGGCTTTGCAGCAGCTTCACCGACTGGTCCGAAAGGCTGTACTGCCGGTTCGACGTGAGGTCCCAGCGCTTGTTGTAGCGCTGGGACGTCATGTTGGCCAGGACCACGATCGCCAGGACGATCAGGACGCTGGCACTGGCGATGGTGCCGTATCGGGTGTTGCGCTTCTGGAACTGCGCGGCGATCTCCCGCCACTGCGACGCCACATACAGCAGCACGAGCACGAGACCCGCCCATGCGGCGTAGCGTGCGTATTGATCCCAGTCCGGTTTCGCCCGCTGCACGACCAGAGCGCCGGCGACCAGCGCAACACCGACCCAACTCAGCATGCTGAACAGTCGCTTCATGGCGCTATCCCTTCCACCGCTCGGTATCAACGGCCCGTGCGGTCAGAAACAAACCGAAGCCAATGAAGCTCACGTAGTACACGACGTGCTTGGTATCGATGATCCCTCGCGTGAAGTCGTCGAGATGGTCGGTGATCGACAAGTAGTTGAGCACCTGCTGCGCCGTTGGCCCCACGAACGAGGCGATCCAGTTGATCACCCACAGCATCAGGAACACCGTGAACGTCACCATCACGGCCACGATCTGATTCTTCGTCAGGCTCGAGATGAGCAGACCGACGGCGATGAAGCATCCGCCCATGAGGAGCAAGCCCAGATAGGTGGTGAGAATGGGAATCCATTCAGGCTTGCCGGCCATGAACAGCAGCGCAATGTGAATCAGGGTTACGGCCAGCATCGCGGCGTAGAGCGACATCGCCCCGAGGAACTTGCCCATGATGATTTGAAAGTCGGTGAGCGGTGAGGTGAGCAGCAGCTCGATCGTGCCCGACCGCTTTTCCTCGGCGTAGGTGCGCATGGTGATCATCGGCAGCACGAACAGGAACACGACCATGGCGTTGAGGAACGCCGGCCGGATCATGTTCTCGTTCACGTTGACGGGTGGCGAACCGCCGCCCAGTCCCAGCATCTGCATGCTCTGACGGTCGAAGTAGAGGACCAGGGAGTAGAAGAAGAACCCAAAGATCAGTGCATAAAACCCGATGACAACGTATGCGATCGGCGACGCGAAATACCCCTTCAGCTCTTTCTGGGTAATCGCCAGGATGTTACTCATGCGCACTCTCCGCCGCGGCTTCTGGCGCCGCTTCTTCAGTAGTCACCTGCAGGAAGATCTCCTCGAGGCTCAGGCGCATCGGGCGCAGTTCGAGCAGCCCCCAGCCGCGTCCGACGATCGCGGCGGCGAGCTCACGCCGCACGTCGCGTTGCCCGCTCGCCACCTCGTAGCCGACGACGGTGCCGCGCGTGGCTGACACCGTGACGTCCATCACGCCAGGCACGCTGGTCAGCACGCTTTGCGCATCGGTGCCCGCGGCGTCGACCTCCAAGTACATTGCGCCCGTTCCACCGAGCCTGTTGGTCAGGTTCTCCGGCGTATCGACGGCGACGACGCGGCCGCGATTGATGATCACGACGCGGCTGCACGTCTGGCTCACCTCGGGCAGGATGTGTGTGCTCAAGACGATGGTGTGATCGCCGGCGAGGCCTTT
>Ga0075433_10000935_pt1 | contig 20617 bp, 14 predicted proteins | sample RhiMethybrSRZTD2_FD_75299 | JGI IMG/M metagenome (GOLD analysis project Ga0075433, IMG submission 75299) | Populus rhizosphere microbial communities from Tennessee, USA - Rhizosphere MetaG P. TD hybrid SRZTD2 | ecosystem: Host-associated > Plants > Roots > Rhizosphere > Soil | place: USA... | reverse complement strand
GGGGTCGAGAGCCGCGCTGATCTATCTCATCCTGGTCGCGACGGGAGCGACCCTGCTCGGCACGATCGTCGCGATCTCCTAGACACCCTCCGCCGCGGCCAGCCCCACGCAGCGAAGCACGTTCTGGAATCGAGGATCGGAGCGAACCCCGTCCAGCACCGGAGCCACCTTGATGTGCCCGAGATAGGAATCGTGGGACCGGCACGCCTGGTCGAGCCAGTGGAACACCTGGTCCTTGTCCCCCAGTCCGATCCAGACGAAGGCCATGCAGGTGGGCGGCACGTTCGCCTTCGCCGATTGCGCCGTCAGCTCCGAGAGGATGGCGCGGGCCTCCGAGCGGTTTCCCGCCAGGCCGTAGGCGCATCCGAGAACTCCTCGTGGCAGCGGCAGGCCCCCCGAATGGGCGACCGACTGCTTCAGGGACGCGATCGCCTCCGGGTACCTCTTCTTGTCGAGGTAGGCGAGCCCGAGGTAGAGCTCCGTCAGAGGATCGGGATGCATCTCCAGGGCGTTCCGGTACTGCTCGATGGCTCGGTCCGTCTGCCGGCCGTAGAAATAGACCGTGCCCAGCATTCCGGACACGGGCGCCGAGAGCGGGTCCAGCTCGCGGGCGCGCTGGATCTCGGCGAGCGCCTCGGGATGACGGCCCAACCGCGAGAGAAAATCCGCGAACCACTGGTGGGCCGTCGCGTACCCGGGATTGAGCTCGATCGCCCGGCGGAACTCGCGCTCCGCGCCCGCCCAGTCCCACTCGTATTCCGCCTTCAGCATCGCGAGGGACGCGTGCGCCTCCCCGAGCGTGCTGTCGATCTGGAGCGCTCGGAGCGCCTCCTCCCGGGCTCGCGCGTACGCGACCGACTGCGGAATCTGGCTCAGGTTCCCCAGGAAATCGTAGATGTCCGCCAGCCCGGAATGAGGAAGCGCGTCGTGGGGATCCAGCGCGCCAGCCTCCATGAAGAGGGCCATGGCCTGACTGATCTTCGATGGCTCGCGCGTGTTCCAGAGGTAGAGGCCCTTCAGGTACGCCTCGTGGGCCTTGGGATCCACCGTGCGCGTCCGGGCGAGGCGCGCCTCCTCGCTCGGGCTCAGCTTGATCCGCACCTCGTCGGAGATGGCGCGGGCCACCTCGGTCTGGAGGTTCAGCACGTCGCTCAGGCTCCGGTCGTAGTGATTGGCCCAGAGATGGCGGTCGTGTTCGGCGTCGATCAGCTGCGCCGAGATGCGCACCTCGTTTCCCACGCGCTCCACGGAGCCGTCGAGCACCGTGCGCACGCGGAGCCGCCTGGCGATCTCGCGGAGGGGCGGCCTCGTCCCCTTGAACTGCATCGCCGAGGCGCGCGAGATCACGTTCAGGTTGCGGATCTGGGTCAGCGTCGTGATCAGCTCCTCCGTCATCCCGTCCGCGAAATACTCCTGCTCGGGATCGTTGGAGAGATTGAGAAGCGGAAGCACCGCGATCGACTCCACGGTCCCCCGGGACCCGCCGCCCCAGGGCAGGCGCCATCCCGTTTCGTGGAGGAGAAGGAACGATCCCAGCGCGAGGACGGCCGCCGGAAGCACCCACTTCCAGAGCCCCGCCCCGGCGCGGGCGGGCGGACCTCCTCGGATCATGCGGAGGTCCTCTTCGAAATCGCGCGCCGACTGGTACCGCCTCCGAGGCTCCTTGGCGAGCGCCCGAAGCACGGCCTGGTCCAGCCTGGGGGAGATCTCCGGGTTCACGCTCGCGGGCGGAGCCGGATCGCGATGCAGGATCTCGCCGATCAGGGTCGCGACGACTTCCGAGTCGTAGGGGAGCCGGCCCGTGGACATCTGGTAGAGGATGACCCCCGTGGAATAGATGTCGCTCCGGCGATCCGCCGGCTCGCCGCGCAGCTGCTCGGGCGCCATGTAGGGGACGGTCCCGGAAATCATCCCGGTATCCGTGATCGACGACGTGCTGGCCTGGATCGCCTGGGGGCTCTTCTGCGCGAGGCCGAAATCGAGGATCTTGAGGACGCCGTCCGGCGTGATCTTGAGATTCCGGGGCTTCAGGTCGCGATGGATGACATCCGCGTCGTGCGCGGCCGCGATGGCGCGAAGGAGCTGGGAGCCCAGATCCAGAACCTCGGGCTCGGGGAGGGGACCGTCCCGGAGCCGTTCCTCCAAGGATTCGCCGGGAACGTATTCCATGACCAGGAAATCGATATCGTTCTCGGTGTCGAAATCACGGGCCGCGACGATGTTCGGATGGTTTCGCTTGGCGAGCAGGTGCGCTTCCCGGCGAAAGCGCTTGCGGGCGGCCTCGTCCGCGAGGGTTCCGGGGGCGAGGACCTTCACGGCCACGTCGCACCGCAGATGGTGGTCTCGCGCGAGATAGACGACCCCCATCCCTCCGCTTCCGAGCTCGCGAACGATCTCGTAGTGCGAGAGTCGCTTCCCGATCATCCCGGGCGGGCCCTGTGCCACGCTCATGCCGCTAGAGCTCAGTGCGCCACTGGACGAGCACGAGTCGCCCGATCTCCGGAGAGCCGAGAAATTCCCGGTGTCGGGCGTCGAGCACGTTCTGCGCGATCAGGCTGATCGTGGGGCGCCCGGGGCCGGGAGCCGGATAGGTCAGTCGGCAGTCCACCAAGGCGTAGGAGGCGATGCTCCCGGAGTAGACCCCCGAATAGATCGGGTATCCCTCGGTCACCCGGAAATCCAGCGCCCCGGAGAATCCCGAATCCATGGCTCGGTAGCCCAGCGTGACCGTCCCCGTTCGCGCCGGCGCGTTGAGATCGAGCGGCTCCGTGCCCCCTTCGACCGTGAACTGGTCCCGGCTGACCCACGACCCGGTCGCGCCGAACGACCACTCGGGGCTCAGCTCCGCCAGGATCGAGACGTCCGACCCCCAGACCGCGACGTCTCCGAAGTTGCGCACCGCGAGGATCAGGTCGGCGGCGTCCCGCGTCTCCCGGGGCGTGATCGTGCCGACCGGAATCCTGGAAGCGGCCGCGGCGATAGCCGTCGCCGTGGTGGGGTCCACTCCTTGCGAGACGAGGTACGCTTCCAGTGTCGGTTGGTCCATGAAAACGTTGGGCGTGATCACGCGGAGATGCCCGATGAAGTCGTGGATCCAGCTCCGGTACACGTCGACAGCGAGCCGCACCCGACCTCCGACCAGACCCTTGTATCCCGCCTCCAACGTGTTCGTGATCGTCGGCCGGAGCCTGGGCACATCGTTGACCCCCGTCACCGGATCGAAGACGCCCGAGGAGCTCAATGTCGCGAGCACCGTGCTCACGTCGCTCGCCGTTGGGGCCGCGACCGAGTCGACAACCGGATACGTGGATCTCAGGAACTGCTTCACAACGGGCCATTCCTGGGTCGCGTCCAGCGGGAGATACGTGTTGGGCCCACCCAAGGCGCCCGGCGTGAAGGGAGAGCGCATGAAGGGTTGTCCGTTCGCCCCCCGCTCGAAGGTGAATCCGGTTTCGGGAACGCCTTCGACGTGGATCAGGTACGGAAGCTGCGGTATCGCGCTGTAGATCAGGTCCGCGAAGAGGTCGTCGCTTCCTGGGGTCCCGTAGGCTCGGTTGAATGTCAGACGGACGGTCTGGTTCTCCGAGGCGTGGAACGCCAGGGCGGCCCGGGGGGAAAAGACCAGCGACTCGAAGCGGCTGTGATGATCGCCGCGGATCGCCGTGACCAGGTCGAGCCGCGGGGCCAGCTTGGTCTCGGAGTGGAGATAACTCCCAGCCTCCGTGACCCCGTCGGAGCTCTCGTTCCTTCCATTGATCGTGCCCCCGGTGCGCGGGTCGGTGCGCTGGAGATCGACCCCGTACGTGAGGTTCTCCCTGGTACCCAGGGCCGCCCCGTTTTGGAGCTGGCCAACCCAGAGGCGAGAGCGATCGATGACCGGCGATCCGGAACGCAGGAAATAGGAGTCGTGGGAATCGCTCTGGTTCACGTACACCTGGCCGAAGAAGCGGTCACGGGACGTCCGGACCTGCACGAAGCCCAGGTCCCAGTTCCGGACCTGCGTCGCTCCGATCTGACTCAGCCCCAGGTTGCGGACCGATCGATTGAATCCGGCCGAGAGGACCGACATGGTGCGCGGATCGACGCGCCACTCCGCGTGTCCCTCCGCGTTCCAGCGCTCGAGGATGGGATCGCGCCTTCCGATCTTCAGCGTCTCCGGATCGGCGCCCACGGCGATCGCGGCGTCGCGGTTCGCCTGCTCGACGGGATCGCGGAACCGCCAATCCCGACCACGGAAGTAGACGCCCGTGAGCGACACGGCGAGGTTGTCCGTGATGCGCGTGGCGTGCCGGGCGGTGCCCTGCGTGAGCTCGCGCTCCCCGGAGACCAGGCTCAGCGACGTGACCGGTCCGTCGAACGGGGACCGCGTCAGAATATGCATCACCCCACGGTCGCAGTTGGGCCCGTAGAGCGCCGCCCCCGGCCCGCGAACGATCTCGATGCGATCGATGTCCTCCGATGTGACCGGGATCAGGTTGGGGACGTTGTACCGGAGGGAGGGCAGGCTCGCGGCCCGGTAGTCGGTCATCGTGAGGAGCGCGCTCGACTGCGCGCTGCCGAATCCGCGGGCCACGATGTTGTCCTGATTCATCCCCTTGCTCTGGACGTCGATCCCGGGAAGGGTGCGCACGTAGTCCGCCACCGTGACGCCGGGACGCTCCCGGATCGACCGGGCGCTCACGACCGAGACGGAGGCGGGCGCGTCGAGCGCCTTCTCCAGGCGCCGCGACGCGGTCACGACGACCGGGTTCACGCGGATCAGGCTGGGAGTGAGGTCCAGGGTGAGGTCGGCGGTGGGGCGTCCCGCGGAGAAGACGATGGGGCCGAACCGCGTCCGCTCGTATCCGATCCGGGTCAAGACAAGCATGTAACGGGAGGCGGGCAGCGAGGCGAGGGAGAAGCGGCCGTCGCCGCGCGAGCGCACCACCATGGGCGCGTGCCCCGAGTCCGCGAGGGCGGTGATCACCACGCCCTCCACGGGGGCGAGGGTGCCGGCGTCACGCACGACTCCCTCGACCGCGCCGGCCCGGGCGGCCCCAGGGATGCTCGAGATGAAAAGGATGAAAAGCGCCCCACCCCGCAGCACGAAAACACGCATGCCGCAGCCCCCTGGTGCGATTGGTCTGGGGAGACGAAGGGGAGGCTACACCCGGGAGCCGGTGATTTCAGCCTTTCTTCGGGGGGCGCGAGGGGCGGATCTCGACCGCGCTGGGCAGGGTTCTGAGGTCCTGGCGGAGCAGATCGAGGACGATCCTCGCGATGTCCGGCGGCTGGATCTTCCACTCGTCCTCGGGCCCGGGGGTGTGTCCGTTGAAATGGGTCGCCACGCTCCCCGGCATGAGGTAGCTCACCTTGATCCCGTCATAGCGCACTTCCTGCATGAGCGCCTCGCTCAATCCGTTGAGCCCGAACTTGGAGGCGTTGTAGGCGGTCGCCTGGGGAAACGCGTTTCGCCCCGCGAGGCTGGAGATGTTCAGGATGTATCCGCCGCCGCGCTTCCGCATCCTGGGGATCGCGGCGCGCGAGCACAGGAACACGCCGGTGAGGTTGGTCTCGATCACGCTGTTCCAGTCCTCGAGCGACATCTCCTCGAGATTCCGGAAGAACCCCACCCCCGCGTTGTTCACGAGGATGTCGACGCCGCCGAATGCGCGATCGGTCTCTTCGAAGAGCGCTTGAACGTCGCTCTCCCGACGAACGTCGCATCGGCGCGCGAGGACCCGCTTGGGATGGGCGGCCTCGAGCTCCGTGGCCGCGGCCGCCAGCTCCTTCTCGTTCCGCGCCGAGATGCACACGCGCGCGCCTTGATCCAGCAGGGCTTCCGCGATCGCGCGCCCGATTCCCTTCGTGCTGCCCGTCACCACGGCGGCCTTGCCCGTCATGCCAGCCTCGTTCATAGAACCTCCTCCATCGCCCGCTTGAGCTCGGTCAGCTTTCCGGTGAAGAAGTGGTCCGCGCCCTTCACCGTTCGCACGGTCACCGGCCCGAGGGTCTTCCATTTCCTGACTCGATCCTCGAGCGCCTCCGGAGGGCCGTACCGGTCGTGCTCCCCCTGCACGATCGCCAGCGGCCAGGGGATACGGTCGAGGAAATCGAACGCTTCGATCTCCACCGGCAGACCCAGCGCGATGAATCGGTGAACGGCCGGGTCAGCGAGCGCCCACTGGAGGCCGATCCAGGATCCGAACGAGAATCCGACGCCCCAGAGCGGTTGCCGCGCGGAGCGCTCGCGGGCAGCGGCGGCCGCGGCGGCGAAATCCCCGATCTCACCGTTCCAGCCGGAGTATTCCCCCTCGCTCCGCCCGACGCCCCGGAAATTGAATCGGAGCGTGGGGTGTCCGGCCGCGTCCAGGACGCGGTAGACCGTGTGCACGACCTTGCTGTGCATGGATCCGCCGTGCGCGGGATGCGGATGGCCGATGACCGCGGCGGGTTTCCCGGAACCGGGATCGGACCAGAGCCCCTCGATCCGGCCCGAAGGTCCCGGGAAATCGATCGCCGTTACGGTGCGAGCGGCGGATGGAGAAGGCTCCACGAATGCCGATCTCCCAGATGGATGGCGTGAGCGTCTCGGGAATTCCGGCGTTTTCGGAACCGAGTGTCTCCGCTATACTCGGACTGCTCAAGCACCAAATCCCGCTTCCCGGAGGTCTTCGCGTGGCAATCCGCGTCGAGAAGGAAACCGTGCACGGCCTGAACCGGTCCGAGCTTCTGGACATGTACCGGTTGATCCTCCTCTCCCGCAAGATGGACGACGAGGAGATCAAGCTCAAGAAGCAGAACCTCATCTTCTTCCAGATCTCGGGCGCGGGACACGAGGCGGTGCTCGTCGCGGCGGGCAAGGCCATGAAGAGCGGCTACGACTGGTTCTACCCCTACTACCGGGACCGCGCGCTGATGCTCACGCTGGGCATGACGCCGACCGAGATGCTCTTGGAGGCGGTGGGCGCGGCCTCAGACCCCAACTCGGGCGGCCGGCAGATGCCCGCGCACTGGGGCCTGAAGCGCGCGAACGTGGTCTCCCAATCCAGCCCCACCGGGACGCAGTTCCTCCAGGCCGTCGGGTGCGCGGAGGGTGGACGGATGCTCGCGGCGGTCCGCGACGTCAAGAACCGGACTCCGTTCCATCCGGACGAGGTCGTCTACGTCTCCTCCGGCGAGGGAACCACCAGCCAGGGAGAGTTCTGGGAAGCGCTCACCACGGCCACGACGAACAAGACCCCGGTCCTGTTTCTGATCACGGACAATCAATACGCGATCTCGGTCCCGGTGGAGGTGCAGACGCCCGGGAGCGACATCTCGCGCTGCCTGAGCGCGATCCCCGGCCTCCGCATCATGAAGGTGGACGGCACCGATCCGGTTGCTTCCTACCAGACCATGACCGAAGCCGTGGCGCATCTGCGCGCGCGGCGCGGGCCCGTCATGGTGCACGCCTCCGTGGTGCGCCCCTACGGGCACTCCATGTCGGACGACGAGCTTTCCTACAAGCCGCCCGCCGAGCGCGAGGCGGAAGCCAGGCGGGATCCCCTGCACACGTTTCCGGCGTTCCTGATCCGGGAAGGGTTCGCGACGCAGGAAGCGATCGAGGGGATCCAGAAGGAAGTCATGGAGACGATCGCGAAGGCCGAGGCCGAAGCGCTGAAGTCGCCGCAGCCCTCGCCCGACACGGCGCTGCAGCACGTCTACTCCCCCACCATCGATCCCACGTCGCGCGCGTTCGAGACGGAGCCCAAGCTCGAGGGCGGGCCCGAGACGATGGTCACGCTGATCAACCGCTGCCTGCGCGACGAGATGGCGCACGATCCGCGCGTCGTCGTTTTCGGCGAGGACGTGGCGGACGCGACGCGGGAAGCGGCGCTCAAGGAAGTGAGCGGCAAGGGGGGCGTGTTCAAGGTCACGCACGGCTTGCAGAAGCAGTTCGGGAAGGATCGCGTCTTCAACTCGCCCCTGGCCGAGGCCAACATCATCGGGCGCGCGATCGGCATGGCCACGCGTGGGATGAAGCCGGTGGTGGAGATCCAGTTCTTCGACTTCATCTGGCCCGCGATGATGCAGATCCGGAACGAGATGGCGATGCTCCGGTGGCGCTCCAACGGGGACTTCTCGTGTCCCCTGGTCGTGCGGGTGCCGATCGGCGGGTACTTGCAGGGCGGGTCGATCTACCACAGCCAGAGCGGCGAGAGCATCTTCGCGCACAACCCCGGGCTTCGGATCGTGTATCCCGCGACCGCTCTGGACGCCAACGGGCTGTTGCGCACGGCGATTCGATGCGATGACCCGGTCTTCTTCCTGGAGCACAAGCACATCTACCGCCAGCCCTTTGCCAAGGGCCAGTATCCGGGCCCGGATTACATGATCCCCTTCGGGAAAGCGCGCGTGGCGCGCGAGGGCTCGTCGTTGACGGTGGTCACGTGGGGCGCGACCGTGAATCGGGCGCTCCTGGCGGCGCAGCGGCTGGAGGCGGATGGAGTGTCGGTCGAGGTGCTCGACATGCGCTCGATCCTCCCCTTCGACATGGAGTCGGTCGCCCGCTCGGTGCGGAAGACGGCGCGCGTCCTGGTGCTCCACGAGGACGTGCGCACGGGCGGTTGGGGAGGCGAGATCGCCTCGCGGATCGCGGAAGATCTCTTCGAGTCCCTGGACGCCCCGGTGCGGCGGATCGGCGCGCTGGACACGCCGGTGGGGTACGCGCCCGCGCTCGAGGACGCGATCCTTCCACAAGTAGACGGGATCGAGAAGGTTCTGCGGGAGCTGGCCAAGTACTAGGCCGTAAGCGCCGCCCCAGAAGTCCGGGGTCGGACCTCGACGAACATGCCCCAGGGCATGTTGGGAATAGGGGCGGCGGACCGGCGGACCAACTTGCCCCGGGGCAAGTTGGCTCAATCCCCGGCCAGCGAAACCCGTCCCCCGTCCCGGCGAACTTTCCCCTCTTCGACCAGCTTCTCCAGATGGGCCTCCAGCGTGCGCGCGGCGAGCTCGGCGGCGGCGCCCGGCGTGTCCTTGTAGACCTCCTCCCGCAGCGCGTCCTCGCTCATCGGCCCGCCCTCGAGGGCCCGCAGCACGCGCGACTCCCGCTGACGCCGATGCTCCAGCAGCGCCTCGAGCAAGCGATCCACGCCGTGGCCCGGCGGCCCGTGCCCGGGGATCACGGCGGTCGCGCCCAGCCCGCGCACCCGCTCGATGGAGCGCAGGTACTGCGCCATGTTCCCGTCGGGCGGATTGATCACCACCGTGCCGAGCGTCGAGACGAGGTCTCCGGAGAGCAGGGTGCGCGTCGTGGTCTCGAGGAGCGCGAAATGGGACCGCGCGTGCCCGGGCGTGGCGTAGGCGACCAGCCGGCGGGGGTGCGGGCCCCCAAGATCGATCGCATCCCCATCCACGAGCTCGTGGTCCAGCTTCACCCGGTCGGCGATCGAGGCCTCGCCCCAGACCGGCGCGCCGTAGCGCGCGCGCACGGCGTCGGCGCCCAGGAGATGATCCTTGTGCCGGTGGGTCAAGAGGATCGCCTTGACCCGTCCGCCTCCGGAGATCGCCCGGTCGACCACCTCGTAGAGCGGCGACAGATCGCCTGGGTCCGCCGTGCCCGGGTCCACGATCGCCACCTCGCGATCCCCGATCACCGCCGCGTTGGTGTGCGTCGCCGGTGGGAGCGTCTCCGTGCGGAGCGGCACCATCACCATTCCCGGGTGCACGATCACGTGTCGCGACGGCACGCGGTTCGCCTCGGGGACGGCGCTCAGCCGGGCCGGAAGGTCATGCCCGCCGGCGGCCAGCACCTGGAACACGTGCAGGGTGGGCATCGCGAGCGTGACCTTGTCCTGATCCCACAGAGCGAGCGCCTTCTCGGGCTCGATCCATTCCCCCTCGTCCAGCTCCCCCGGCCAGACATCCGGCTCCACGGGGCGATCCAGCTCCGCGAGAAAGAACAACGTGTCGAATCGGGCGCGGCTGAAGGGAGGCGTGACCCACCGCCCCGCCTTCCTTAGCGCGGTGGCGTCGAGAAGAACTCCAAGACGCTCCATGGCGGGCCAGAACTCGGCGTTGCCGTTCAGCACCTGCTCCCGAAGCGTCCTCTGGACATCCGCGGGCGGGAGCGAGCCCGTCATGCCGATGAAGAGTCCAGTCTCCTCGAACGTCTCGCGCACGGCACAGCGCATCATCGCCGCCTCCATCGCCTCCTCACCCTCGGTCGGACCGTCCTCGCGGGACAGACGTCCGCCGGGAAAGGAATGGAAGCCTCCGAGGAATGGGTTCGCTTCGGCGCGAAGCACCCAGAGCACGCGCAGGACCGGATTCCGCGTGATCAGGATGACGCTCGCGGCGGGACGGAGAGGTGTTCCGATCAAGCTACTCGACGAGAACCGGAGGAAGGGCCAGCCGAAGCGCCCGGATGTGGTCGGGGCCGACGCCGCAGCAGCCGCCCACGACCTGGGCGCCGCGGGCGACCCATCCGCCGGCCGCCTCGGCGAAGCGCGCGGGGGTCCACTCGGGATCGAAGCTCCACGTCCCTTCGGCCATGTTCGGCGCCCCCGCGTTGGGGTAACACCCGAGCGGTAGCCGCGTCACGCGCGACATCTCGCTCAGGCACTCCCCCACCACCGCGGGCCCGACGCAGTTGACCAGGATCACGTCCGGCTTCAGAGCCTCGACGGCCTGGACCGCGTCCGCGAGCGGCTCGCCGTTCCAGAGCTGACGCGCGTCCCGGCAGAGGAAGCTCACGAGCACGGGCACCCCGGAAGGCTTGGCGCCGCGCAGGGCGGCCTTGGCCTCGGCCGAGGAGCCCATCGTCTCGATCAGGATCAGGTCGACGCCCTGCCGGGCCAGACGCACGGCCTGCTCGGCGTGCTCCCGCTCGGCGACCGCGGCCGCGGGCGAGAGGTCGGGCCGGTAGCAATCCTCGAGGGGCGCGAGCGCCCCGGCCACCAGTACCTCCCGGTGGCCCCGCGTGTGCGCCGCCGCCTCCCGCGCCAGCGCGACCGCGCGCTCCGTCAGTCGCTCCGCCTCGCCCGCGCGGCCCGCCTTGGCGAGTGTCCGCGGCGTCGTGCGGAAGGTGTTCGCGGTGATGATGTCGGCCCCCGCGCGCACGTAGTCCTCGTGGATGTCTCGTACGGTGTCTGGCGCGTCGAGCAGCGCCTGCGCGCTCCAGAGCGGGAGCGGCGTCGCGACGCCGCGCCGCGTGAGCTCGGTGCCCAGGGCGCCGTCCAACAGGATGAGCTCGCCGCGGTTCAGGCGGCTCTTCAGGGGGTTGTGGATCATGGGACCCTCACTCCGCGACGTGCGCCTCATCGGACGGGTTCAAGCCGTGGAACTGCATCAGCTCCTCGATGACCGCGCGCCGGCGCTTCAGGATCGAGGTCATCGAAGTATACCCGTACCTCAAGATCTGCTCTCGCTCGGCGTAGCTCATCGACGGATGGAGGAACATCATCACCTCGGCCGAGGAGGGCTCGATGCGATAGATCTTCACTTGTGGAAACTCGGCCTGGGCCCGGCGGATCTCGCCGTCCAGCCGCACGCGCGTCTCGATCCGGGAGGCCTGGTCCTGGATGAAGGACATGCCTTTCTCCGAGATCCGCGCGCACTTGCCGTCGCTCCCCGGAATGCAGACCGAGCTCCGGTCGTTCATGATGTTGAGCATCGGGTTGATGATCAGGATCGTGTACGCGCCCGCCTTGATGCCCACGTCGATGTGCGCCACCCGCCCCGTGGAGCCGTCGATGTAGTCGCGGCCCTGGATGCGCACCGGCCGGAAGAAGAGCGGGATGGCCGAGGAGGCGGCCACCGCGTTCGAGATCGGCACCTGGTCCTCGTCCTGGTTGGAGAAGATCCGCCGCGTGCCGAGGTCCAGATCGGTCGCGGGAATGAAGAGCTCGCGGCTGATTCCCGCGAAGGAATCGGTCTTGCCGTACGCCTCGAGGAGCTTGTGCAGGAAACGCTGGTAGTTGTCGAGGGCGAAGAGGCCGGGCGGCAGCCGCTCCTCGATGTGATGCATGAACTCGAACGGCGAAGGCCGCTGCGCGGTCCGGACGCTCTTGACGAAGAAGCTGGGGATCGATCCGATGCACCCGACCACCGACTTGAGAATCGCCCAGCGGTTCGCGACGTAGAAATCGCCCCGCTTGAACGTGAGCGCCTCGTCCGAGCCGTGGAGCAGCCCCCAGTAGATCTTTCGCGCCGGAATCCCCTTGGCGAGGAGCGCGGCCACGACCGAGCCGGCGCTCACGCCGATGTAGATGTGGAAGCCGGTGCTCGAGAAGTCGAAGCCGAGGAAGTCGTCGAGGGCGGCGAGGCAGCCGATCTCGTAGAAGGCGCCGGTCATGCCGCCGCCGGTCAGGCTGAGCGCGATTTTCCCGCCCTCCGTGGCGGATGGGGTCACGCTCCCCTCCCGGGGTAACGGAAGAGGCGGTTTACGATCCAGTCCGCCAGGCTCGGCGCGAAGACGTTCAGGAGTCCGATCCATCGATTTCGTCGCGGGATGTAGATCTCGGGCCTGGGGCGCTTCAGCGCGCCCACGATGGCCCGCGCCACTTCTTCCGGGTGGAGCACCGTCCCCGCTGGACCCAGACCCAGGGCACGCCCGCGGTCGAGCCGGGACAGGAACTCCGTTTCGACCGCCGCCGGCAGGACGAGCGCGACCCGGATTCCCTTGGGCTTCAGCTCCCGCCTCCACGCCTCCGTCATTCCGACCATCGCGAACTTGGAGGCGTTGTAGAAGGAATAATACGGCACGCCGACCTTTCCCGCGAAGCTCGCCACGTTCACGATGACGCTCGCCCTCGAGGCCAGTGCCGGAAACGCGGCGCGCGTGACCCGGAAGGTGCCCAGGACGTTGGTCTCCAGGAGATCCGCCACGCTCCGGTCGGAGGCTTCGGCGAGGGAGGCGAGGTAGCCGATCCCGGCATTGTTCACCAGGGCGTCCAGGCCCCCGAACCGGCGCACCGCCTCGCTCACGGCGCGGTCGGCGTCGGCCTGGTTTCGGATGTCGGCCGCCACGACGATCGCCGAGCCCCCGAGGGATTCGAGGCTCCGGCGAAGGTCTTCGAGAGGCTCCGCCCGGCGGGCGACGAGGGTGAGATTCGCCCCCTCGCGCGCCAGGAGCGTCGCGGTGGCGCGGCCGATCCCCCCCGAGGCCCCGGTCAGGAGGATCGAGCGGCCGCTAAGCTCCACTCACTTTGCTTTCGCCATCGCGGGCTCCGCGGCCGCCGGGGCTCGCTCGGAACCCCCGTCGGTGCCCTCCGGAGCGAGGTGCCGCACGAACCACTGGCGGAGGAAGTGGAGGCGCGCGAGACGGCGCGAGGGGGTGCCGCCGCGCGAGAGCCCGTGGCTCTCGCCCGGGAAGAGAACCATCTCCACGTCCCGGCGCAGGAGCTTGAGCGAGGTGTAGAGCTGCTCCGCCTCCTCCACCGGGCAGCGATGATCCTCCAGGCTATGTAGGATGAGGAGCGGCGTCCGGATGTTCTCCACATAGGTGATCGGCGACATGCGCCGGTAGTCGGGCGAATCCCGCCAGGGCTGATCGCCGAATTCAGGGACCGCGTCGTCGGAGAAGTCCCCGGCCAGGAGCAGCGTCTTGATGTCGACGACGCTTCGCTGCGTCGCGGCGGCGCGGAAGCGCTGGGTGTGCCCGACGATCCAGTTCGTCATGTACCCGCCGTAGGATCCGCCGGTCACGCCGAGGCGCTCCACGTCGACCTCCGGATACCGGAGCAGCGCTTCGTCCACGACGCGCATCAGGTCCTCGTAGTCGGGACCGCCCCAATCCAGGACGATCGCGCGCGTGAACGCTTCCCCGTATCCCTGCGCCCCGCGCGGATTCGCGAAGAGCACGTAGAACCCGGCGCTCGCGAGCACCTGGAATTCGTGGAAGTAGCAGGCTCCGTACTGGATCCGCGGGCCGCCGTGGATCTCGAGGATCATCGGGTGCTTGTTCGAGGGATCGGCGCCGGGTGGCTTGAGCATCCAGCACTGCACCCGGTGCCCCTCGGGCATGTCGACCCAGAACTCCTCCGGCTCCTGCACGGCGCGAGTCTCGAATGGCACCGCGGTCGGGCAGGCGAGCGGGGTGACGGCGCCCGTCTCGGGATCCAGGCGCGCGACGGTGCCGGCGTTCGTGTGATCGCAACGAACGACCGCGAGGTCCTTGCTCTTCCGCGAGCCGTCCACGGCCAGGAGCGCCAGCGCGCCGGACGTGACGCGGCGCGGCGTGCCGCCCGTCGCGGAGACCGAATAGAGATGCGTCGAGCCCTTCTCGCTCACGAGGTAGTGGATCGTGGCGCCGTCCGGGGACCATACGGGTGGCCCGGGATCGTGGAAGTCGCGGAGGTCCGTGGCCATGAGGTCGAGCGCGGTGAGGTCCAGATCGGGCGTCAGGTCGCGCGAGGGCCCGCCCTGCGGCGATACCGTCCAGACGTGGATGCTCTTCACGCCCCAGGCGTCCTCTTCGTGATCGTTTCCGAGAAACGCGATCCGGGATCCATCCGGAGACCAGGCCGGCGCGAACGCGGGGCCGGGCTGAGGGGTCAGGTTCTTCGGCTCCCCGCCCGCGGCGGGGATGAGCCAGAGATCGGCGACGGTGGCGTGATAGTCCGAATCGGGGAGGCGGTTCGCGGGCACCACGATCCACTTCCCGTCCGGCGACCAGACAGCCGTCCCGTGATCCCACTCACCACGGGTGAGCGGGCGCACGTCGCCGGTCGCCACGTCCAGCACATGGACGTGAAAGCGCGATTGGGGAAGAAAGCCCTGGCCGTCCTCCTTGTAGTGGAGGCGGGTGATGCGCAGGAACGAGGGCGGCTTCCGATCCTTCTTCTCCGCCTTTGCCTCGACCGCGCGTTTCTCGGCGGCCGACCCGGGAAGATGCCCCGTCTCGGGCGGATCGTCCGCGCGATAAGAGAACGAGAGCCTCGTCCCATCCGGAGACCAGGCAAGCCCCGTGATCCTTCCCTCGAGGTCGGTCAGGCGCTCGGCCTCGCCACCCTCGAGAGAAAGACGGTAGATCTGAGCCTTCTTGTCGCGTCGGTCGGACACGAACGCGATGGATCTGCCGTCCGGATGCCACGCCGCGCCGCCGTTCCGGTGCTCGCCAAACGTCAGCCGCCGTGGCTCGCCGCCACGCATGGGCACGAGCCAGAGGTGCGACTCGTACGCGTCCTTCTCGGGATCGATGCTCCGCACCTGGTACAGGACGCGGCTCCCGTCCGGGGAGACCGCCACGGCGTCCACGAATCGCAGCTGGAAGAGGTCTTCGGGTGTGACCGGCTTTCGCTCGGGCATGACGTTCTCCGCGCCTACTTGGCTCCGCTCTTGAAGCGGCTGATCTGATCTTTCAGATACTGGTCGTTCGGCGAGAAGGAGAGCGCCTGGGTCTCCACCTCGATCGCCTTGGTCGGGTTTCCGCTACGGTAGTGGACCTCCGCGAGCGTGTCGAGTATCTCCGCGTTCTTGGGCTCGAGCGACACGGCTCGCTCCGCAGCCTGGAGGGCCTCTGGCAGGTGGACGCCGTTCGTGGCGCAGGTCCAGGCGAGGCCATTCAATGTGGAAGCGTCGACGTCCTTCCGGGCCAGCGCGTGTCCCAGGGACTCGGCCACCCGTTCCCGCTCCACCCGCGCCAGGTCCTTCTTTCCCGCCTTCTCGTAGAACTCGGCGAAGCGCATGTGGGCCTCGGCCAGCCGCTGGGCTTCGAGGAGCCGATATACCCGGATCAGCTCGTTGATGGGATCCTTGTGGTCCTCGACCCGGAGGTCGATGTAGCGCGTGCGGTATTCCGGGTACTGGTCGCTCGGACGCACGACGATGATCGCCGCCGACTCCATGCCGCGCTTGTCGCCGCCCGCCGCCTGGCCCGCCACGAGCGCCGCGAGCAGCCGCTCGGCAAGCTCGCCCTTCGTGTCCAGGTAGGCACGCTCCATCCCTTTCACCACCGCCTCGCCTGCGAGGATGTTCCCCTGGATCGAGTAGCCCGGCCCGGCGACGCCTCCCTTCCAGTCGGAGCAGAGCTTCCCGGTGAAGTTGAAGCTCCGGCCCCTGGCGTCCACGATTCCCAGCTGCCGATGCGCGCTGCCGGTATCCGCGTCGAGGAGCGCCCGGACGACCTCGGGCGCCGACTTTCCGGAGCGGAGGAGCCGTAGCCCCTCGGGTCCGAAGGTCTCGTTGGTCGACGCCTGGGTCGCGATCGCGCCCGTGCCCGCCTCGGCCCAGGGGACCGCCATCCCGACACTGAAGGCGCGCGACTGGACCGCCACGCCCAGCTCCTGGGTCACGGAGTCATACGCGACGATGGAGAAGGTGGCGGAGGCCGGAGCCGCGATCAGCGCGGCGAACGCGATGACGGCCATCCTCACCGTGCTCATTCGTTCGCTCCGATTCCGCCGGACTTCTTGAAGCGCGCGATCTGGTCTTTCAGGTACTGGCTCTTGGGATCGATCGTGGCGGCGCGGGACTCGACCTCGACCGCCTTCGCCCCCTTCCCCTGCCGGAAGTAGATCTCCGCGAGGGTATCGAGGATGTCCACGTTCCTGGGCTCGATGGAAGCCGCGCGCTCCGCGGCCTTCACCGCCTCGCCGAGATAGAGGTCGTGGGTCGCGCAGGCCCAGGCGAGCCCGTTCAGCATCGAAGCGTCGCGCTCGCTCCGAGCCAGAGCGCGGCGCAGGATCTCCGCCACGCGTTCCCGCTCCCGGGTCGCGAGGTCCAAGCGACCCGTCGCCTGGTACTCCTCGGCATACGTGAAGTGGTTGTCCGCCAGATGGAAGCCCTCCTGGATCTCGAGCAGCCGGCGGAGCTCCTTGATCGGGGTCTTGTGGTCTTCCACGCGAAGGTCGATGTAGCGCTGGGTGAACTGGGGCCGCGTGGCGCTGGGCCGGACGACGAGGAGCGCGGCCGACTGCATGCCCCGCTTGTCACCGCCCGCGGCCTGGGCCGCGTCCAGCGCCGCCAGGAGACGCTCCGCCAGCTCGCCCTGGGTCGCCCGATAGGCCTTGGCCATACCGGCGACCACCGCCGGGCCCGCGAGGATGTTCCCCTGGCAGACGAAATCCGCTCCCTTCTCGCCCCCGGCCCAGTCGAGGCACTTGCTCCCGGTCCAGTTCGCGACCCCGCCGTGCGCGTCCGCGATCCCGAGCTGACGGGAATCCCAGACCGAGTCGGTCGCCGCGAGAGCCTTCAGCGCCTCGGTCGCCGAGAGCCCCGTACGGAGGAGGGCCAGGGCCTTGAGCCCGAAGGAAGGATCCACCCGCGCCTGCGTCGCGACGGCGCCCACGCCCGCTTCCGCCCATGGGACGTCGGTGCCAACGCTGAAGTACTTGGACTGCACCGCCACGCCCAGCTCCTGCGTCACCGAATCGAACGCCACGATGGAAAAGGTGCCCCGGTCGGAGGAGGCGAACGCGGGCGCCGCGGCCACGAGCGCGATCGAGAGCGCGACTAAGGCCGGGTTAAGGCGGATTTGAGCCATTGGACCTCTCCTGGGCTGGTTTTCAGGGGTGCCTGGCCGGGCGGATCTGGGGAGCCGGGCGGCATCGGCGAGTCTCCCCGAATTTGCTCTTGCGGTCAATGTCGGTCGGGTGGATTCTCGGGAATACACCCGCCGGGCCGGGCGTAGGAGAGGCACCATGCGTGCTGATCCCGTCAAACCCAGGCCCCCCCTCGATCCCCGGTTCTATCAGATCGCCGTCCTGTCCGGGCTCCTGGTCTACGGTCTGGGGTGGCTCCACTTCGACATCACGCCGGATCGAGCCGCCCTCCTCCTGGGGACGGCGCTCCTCACGCAGTACGTGTGCACGAAGATCTGGCGCCTTCCCAAGTTCGATCCCAAGAGCGCCCTCATCTCGGGCCTCTCGCTCTGCCTCCTCCTGAGGACCAGCTACCCGGCGTTCGCGATCCTCTGCGCCGTGGTCACCGTATCCAGCAAGTTCATGCTCCGCTGGAACGACAAGCACCTCTTCAATCCAACCAATTTCGGGCTCGTCTTCCTGATGCTCCTGGGGGCGCCCGTCTGGGTGTCACCGGGACAGTGGGGGAACGTCGCCACCTTCGGATTCCTGATGGCCTGTCTAGGCGGACTGGTCGTGAACCGCGCCGCGCGAAGCGACGTGACGTACGCGTTTCTGCTCTCCTTCGCGGCGCTCCAGTTCGGACGCGCGGCTTGGATGATGCAGCGCTGGCAGGTCCCGCTCCACCGGCTGGAGAGCGGCGCCCTCCTCCTCTTCGCGTTCTTCATGATCTCGGATCCCCGGACGACGCCGAACTCACGCGCCGGACGGATCCTCTTCGCCTGCCTGGTCACCGCTCTGGCCGGATTCATCCAGTTCGGCCTCTATCGAACGAATGGAATCCTCTGGTCCCTGGCGATCCTGTCGATGAGCACACCCCTCATCGACCGGCTGCTGCCGGGGCCCAAATACGAATGGAGTCGTGTGCGTCCGGAACCTCAACCCAAAGGAGTCCCCGATGAAGCGCCTTCTTCTCTCCGGCAGCCTGCTCTGGATCGCCCTCTCCTGGGCTAGCCCAGCGGCGAGCTTCTGCGGCTTCTACGTCGCCCGAGGCGACGCGAAGCTCTACAACCACGCCTCGAAGGTCGTGATGGTGCGCGACGGGGACCGCACCGTGCTCACGATGGCCAACGACTACAGCGGGGAGCCGGAGGAATTCGCGATGGTGGTTCCGGTGCCGACGCTGCTCCAGAAGAACCAGATCCATGTCGGAAACCGCGAGGTGCTGGATCATCTCGACGCGTATTCGGCGCCGCGGCTGGTGGAGTACTTCGATCCGGATCCGTGTCGGGTGTACGCGATGGAAGAGAAGATGTCGCGACAGGCACCCATGGCGGTCGGATCCATGGCCAACGATCGGGCGGACGCGCGCGCCAAGTCGCTCGGCGTCACCATCGAGGCTCGCTACACGGTCGGCGAGTACGACATCCTGATCCTTTCCGCGAAGCAGAGCAGCGGGCTGGAGACCTGGCTCGTGGAGAACGGCTACACCGTACCTCCGGGCGCCCACCGGGTGCTGGCCAGCTACATGCGCCAGGGCATGAAGTTCTTCGTCGCGAAGGTGAACCTGAGCGAGCAGAAGCGGCTGGGGTTCTCCTACCTCCGGCCGCTCCAGATGGCCTACGAGTCGCCGAAGTTCATGCTTCCGCTGCGGCTCGGCATGGTGAACGCCGACGGGCCGCAGGAGCTCTTCGTCTTCGCGATCACGAAGAACGGCCGCGTGGAGACGACGAACTACCGGACCGTGAAGCTGCCCGAAGGGATGGACATTCCCGAGTACGTGAAGGACGAGTTCCCAAGATTCTACAAGGCCATGTTCAGGCGCCAGGTCGAGAACGAGGACCGCGAGGCGGTGTTCCTCGAGTACGCCTGGAACATGAGCTGGTGCGATCCCTGCGCGGCCGATCCTCTGACGGCGGACGAATTGCGCGGCCTGGGCGTCTTCTGGCTCGGCGGGCGCGGTACGCAGGGCTTCGCCCCCGGCGGCCCGCAGAACACCTTCATCACGCGGCTCCACGTGCGCTACGACGCGCCCCATTTTCCCGAGGATCTTGTCTTCCAGGAGACGGCGGACCAGAGCAACTTCCAGGCGCGGTACGTCCTGCGTCACCCCTGGAAGGGAGACACGAGCTGCGAGGCGTACCGGGAGTATCGGAAGGCGGTGCGCGACCGCCGTGTGAAGGAAGCGGAGACGCTCGCCGAGCTCACCGGATGGAACATCAACTCGATCCGGAGAAAGATGGCGATGGGAACGGATGGGTCGGATCCGGAGAAGCCCACGCCCTGGTGGGAACGGATGTGGAATAACTGATTGGGTAGTGCGAGGCATCGGGGGAAGCGTGTCGCGTGCGGCGCGGCACGCTCCTCCGAAGCCGGCGGCCCTCCGGTCCCCAGCCTTCCTTGCGTCCCCTTCCTCAAACGCTGGATTCGGAGGCTCGTACCATGAATCGGACCTGCTTCGCCCATTGCCCCCTTTCCATTCTTCTGCTCCTGACGCTTCTCGTGTCCGCTCCCTCCACGTGGGCCTTCTGCGGCTTCTACGTCGCCCAGGGGGACGCCAAGATCTACAACCAGTCCTCGAAGGTCGTGCTGGCTCGCGACGGGAATCGAACCGTGCTCACCATGGCCAGCGACTTCAAAGGGGATCCCAAGGAGTTCGCGGTCGTGATTCCGGTGCCGGTCATATTGAAGAAAGAGCAGGTCCACGTCGCGGATCCGGGGATCGTGGATCGATTGCACGACTACTCGGTTCCGAGGATGGTCGAGTACTGGGATCCGAATCCTTGTCCTTCCTCGCTTTCAGTAGACGTTCGAGGTGACGCGAAAGCAGCCTTTCGGAGGATGGACTCGTCCACCCAGCAAATCGCACTTAAGGCAGGCGTTCAGATCGAAGCCCAGTACAAGGTCGACGAGTACGACATCCTGATTCTCTCAGCGAAGGAGGGTCGGGCACTTGGAGAGTGGTTGCGGGAGAACGGCTACACCATGCCTCGCGGAGCTTCCGCGGTGCTTTCGTCCTACATCAAGCAAGGGATGTACTTCTTCGTCGCCAAGGTGGACGTGTCCGAACAGCAACGGCTGGGGTACAGGTACCTTCGCCCGATCCAGGTCGCGTTCGAGTCGCCCAAGTT
>Ga0075433_10000932_pt1 | contig 20644 bp, 16 predicted proteins | sample RhiMethybrSRZTD2_FD_75299 | JGI IMG/M metagenome (GOLD analysis project Ga0075433, IMG submission 75299) | Populus rhizosphere microbial communities from Tennessee, USA - Rhizosphere MetaG P. TD hybrid SRZTD2 | ecosystem: Host-associated > Plants > Roots > Rhizosphere > Soil | place: USA... | reverse complement strand
TAGCCTTCCTGTAACAGTCTTCTGCTAATCCATAACTTCCTGTCCGCGCGAGAGCTGATCCGAGAGCCCGATGGGCATTGGGGTTTTTCGGGTTCAATTCGACGGCTTTGTAAAAGTAGGGAAGAGACGCTTCATACTTTCCCCGCAGCAACAACCGCCATCCTGCAAAGTACCAGTTCAAATCACTCTGCGGATTTTGTTGAACCGCGGCCTGTAGCTCTCGCTCCGATTCATCAAATTGTTTGAGCTCTGCCAAAGACAATCCTAGCAATAAATGAGCGACATCATTTTGGTTCTCAAGGTCTAGAGAGCGACGAAGCAGCTCGGAAGCCTGTTTCCAATGGTCGTGCTCGAAATAGACCCGGCCAAGCTCAAAACATAGCTCTGCGGACGGCTCTTTTTGTTGCAGATGCTGTCTAACGAGCTGATCGGCTTCTGAGACTTTACCAGAGCTCAAAAGCTTCTCGAGGTGGGCAGCGATGTCGGACCGTTGCTGGGCCGCTTCGGCATAAGGTGACATCAAAAAACGGAGGAGCAGCCAAAAAACGATCGTGACTTTGAGAGGTAGGGTCAATGCTCCGTCATTGACCGCCACAGCAAATGGGGGACCATCCGCTCTACCACCCGGTCGGCCGATGGCGGATGACAGAGCATCGGCCCTAGCACTGCGCGAATCCCCAGGTGAAAAACCCGCCTTTAAATGAGATAGTCGATTCAGCAGTATGCCTCCTCCTCGGCATTATATAACGACAGGTGTCCTGTGATAATCTGGGTGGGGCCAAACGTCATTATCCATCGCGGCTGGGTAGGGTCAATGCTCCGCATTGACCGGCGAGGTGGATGGGGGACCGTCCGCCCTACCACGGCGGCCCGTGACGAGTAACAACGAGCCTGGTCTATGGACTCCACTGATTTGAACGAATTTCCGCGACGCAAGAGACTCTATCACCAAGCTCCGTCTCGGGTCGGGTTGGACGCGATCTTTTTCATCACCATTTGTTGTCATGAACGGGGGAGAAACGCCTTGTGCATTCAGGGTGTGCTTGATCTGTTACTCAGGGCTGCAGATTACTACCATTCGCATAGCAGGTGGTATCTTCTTCTGCTCGTGTTGATGCCCGACCATCTCCATGTTTTGGCCGCGTTTCCGACGGGTGAAGCTATGAGGAAAGTTGTAAGGAGCTGGAAGATTTACACCTCCCGCCAAACTAAGGTGAAGTGGCAACGCGATTTCTTTGACCACCGGATCCGTAGAAACGAGAGCTTGGACGAAAAGGCGAGTTACATACTGGAGAATCCGGTACGGGCTGGCCTCGTGGAGAAGGCGGATGATTGGCCATATAAGGTAGGGTCAATGCTCCGCATTGACCGATGCGGTTGAGGCCGAACGACGGCGGATGGGGACCATCCGCCCTACCGAAGCAAACTGATGCAACCTGCTATTATTGTTGTTCTGCTCGCCACCACTCTCTTCGTGCTCGTTCCTCTTTCGGTTAGTCAGCAAGAAACCGGCACGGTTCAATTCGTGGATATCGCCGCCACAGCCGGTTTGCGCGATCGTATCGTCAACGGCGGTGAGAAAACGAAGAAGTATGTATTCGAGAGCACCGGCGGTGGAGTGGCAGTTTTTGACTATGACGGCGACGATCACGCCGACATTTTCGTCGTCAACGGTTCACGAATCGAGGGATTCCCTCCCAATCTGCGTCCCACGAACCACCTGTACCGCAACAAGGGCGACGCAACTTTCGTCGACGTTACAGCTGAGAGTGGCTTAGTCCACACAGGTTGGGGGCAGGGCGTCTGCGTGGGAGACTACGACAATGATGGCCACACCGACCTGTTTGTAACCTATTACGGCAGTGCCAATCTGCTTTACCACAATAATGGCCAAGGCAGATTTTCAGATGTCGCATTAAAAGCAGGCGTGGCTGGGTCCTCCCGCAATTGGAGCACTGGTTGTAGCTTTGTAGACTACGACAAGGACGGGTTTCTCGACCTCTTCGTGGCCGGTTACGTCGATCTCGACATGGCCAGGACCCCACTTCCGGGCGCCAATTCACATTGCCGTTGGAAGGGTGTGCCCGTGTTCTGTGGTCCTCGAGGTCTGCCGGCCGCCAAGAATCATCTCTACCACAACAACCGCAATGGGTCGTTCACCGAAGTCTCTCTGAAGGCTGGAATTCAGGCGAACAGCGACTGCTTTGGTCTTGGAACGATCGCAGCAGACTTCCAGAATCGAGGTTGGCCGGATCTGTACGTGGCTTGCGACTCCACTCCAAGCCTGATGTACCACAATAACGGCGATGGAACCTTTCGTGAAGTCGGCCTCGAAAGCGGAGTTGCTTTCAATCAGGATGGTTTTCTTCAGGCAGGCATGGGCGTTTCGGTGGGAGACTACGATGGAGATGGACGACTCGATATCCTGAAGACCAACTTTGAAGATGATGTCCCTTCCCTCTATCGCAACAACGGCAACGGCACCTTTTCGTTTGAGACCTATGACGCCAAATTAGGTTTCCAACTGAAGTATCTGAGTTGGGGCGGAGGATTTTTCGATTTCGACAACGATGGCTGGTCAGACGTGTTTATCGCGAATGGACATGTGTATCCCGAGCCGGGCGCTCAAGGACTGGCGACACCTTATCGCCAGCGCAATCTGCTTTACCGAAACTTGGGCGACCGAACCTTTCAGGACGTGACAAAGATTTCGGGAACTGGGCTGGAGATTGAGCGCTCAGGCCGCGGAGTAGCCTTTGGAGATCTGGACAACGATGGAGATCTTGACTTAGTCATCAACAACCAGAATGATCCTCCAACCGTCTTGCGAAACGAGGGCGGAAACCGAAACCATTGCCTTCAGGTGCGCGTCCAAGGGACTGAGTCCAATCGCGACGGCATTGGGGCAAGGATTTCAGTCTCAGGGAACGGAAGGAAACAGATCGACGAGGTCCGCAGCGGCGGAAGTTATCTCTCTCAGAGTGATCTGTGTTTGCATTTTGGAACGGGGCAGGTGGAACACGTAGACGAGGTAGAAGTGTGTTGGCCCAGTGGCAAGGTTGATATTCTTAAAGATCTGGCTGTCGATCAGAGGCTCTTGATTCAAGAGGGCAAAGGCCTAGTAAGAGCGACGAGCATCGCTCGCCGCGAGTCACGGAAGTAGTTGCAGGGATCAGGCGGCTTTATGACGCGACGCCGCCCCAGGGATTCAACCACTCTGCACAGCGGGATCCAGGCCAAGTGACGCGTCCACGGGCTCCGAGACAATTTGATGGACGCGGTCTATCAGATCGTCGAGTTCGCGACGCTGGACGCTGTGAGTCTCGATAGTATCGTGCAAATAAACCGTGATCTTGGATGGATAGAGCATCCAGGAACCTTTGCGATTAAACTGGAACGATCCGCAGATACTCATGGGCACAATAGGAGCACCGGTCTGAAGGGCCATGACGAACGCGCCCTTCTGGAAAGGACCGACTCTTCCATCCAGAGTTCGAGTCCCTTCCGCGAAAATGATCACACTAATCCCATTTTGGATATGAGAGCGAATCTGCTCCAGGGTCTTCTTGAATTGCGAGGGGCCTCCCCTCCGGCTCACCGGGATATTCCCAAAACGTTTCATCATCCAACCATAGGCAGGAATCATGAAGTGAGATTCCAGTTCTAATCCTCGAACGAACTGCGGAATCGCGGAGTAGATCACAAAGGCGTCGAAAAGATTTACGTGGTTGGATATGAAGATGCTGGTGCGTTGACGATCAAATCCGGAAGCATATTTCACTTCAAATCCAACCCCGACTAGCCGCAAGATATTCCGAAAAAACAGGCGCTGCGGCCGATCGTTCCATCGCGGATCGATAAAAATGCCCAGCAGGACCAGGAAACTGCAGACCGTGAAAAAGTGAATAGTACTGATGATCCACAGAAAAATGCTGCGGGCAATGAGATAGAGTTTCCTCACGCTATCACATCTACGGCGGAGGGCAAGACCTCAATGCTTTCAGGCTGGCACTGCATCACCTCGCCGTCTACCATGATATCAATCGGTCGCGAGAGTTGAAAATCGATGCGGCGAGCTGCGGCTCGAGAAATGAGGGGATGCTCCAGGTGACGACCCGTAAAGATCTTGGGAAAGGTACGAGCAAAGTCCCACCGTCCCAGAACTCCGACACGCGTCACTTCTACAAGGCCATCAGCAGTATCGGCTTGAGGGGCAATCATCAACTTGCCACCGGTGAAGCGGCTGTTGGAGAATGTTAGATAGGTGCAAGGACGGCAGTCAAGTTCAGGGGCCCTATCCAACCTTAGGGGAAAAACGGGAAACTGAAGCCTCAGCCAGCTGATAAGAATCGCCATCAGGTAACCGGCCTCACCCAGTCTCTTGAATCGACGATTCGTCAATTCGCCGGCCTCAGCGGTAAATCCGACGCTTACCAGATTGATGTAGTGAAGGCTTCCTCCCAGGTGTGTAAGCCGGATCACATCGCAAGGGCGGGAACGTCCGGCCCGAATAGCGGCCACGGCGTATTTGAGCCCCTGGTCGGTGAAATCGCGTAAGAAGGAGTTGCCCGTCCCGAGCGGCAGGAAACCCAAAGCAACTCGTTCTTGCTTTCGATCCCTGGGAAAGAGGCCATTGACAACCTCATAACTGGTACCGTCTCCTCCAACCGCGATGAAGCGCTGGTAACCTTTGGCGTCACCCGCACGGGCCAGGCGCATGGCTTCGCCCGGACCCTGAGTTGAGACAATATCTAGTGGAATACCCTCTTCACGAAGTCCGTCCAAGACTGGTTGTGCAAGCTTGCCGCAGCGTCCCCCGCCCGCGGCGGGGTTGACGATTGCCAAGTATGGCTTCATGCCACGGCTTTCTTCAGAATCTCAGCACAACGGCGAGCTACAATTCGATCCTCCCCGGGCTGGAGCATCCAAACGGCAATCTCCAATCGAGGTTCGTTCGGAAAAGTTGGTCGTACTTCGATCCGAGGTTCTCCTTCGCGAAGGGCCTTGACAAAGTCCTCTTTTGTTAGATGCACGGTCGAGGCGTCCCATTTGATTGCCAAGTGGGGCACCTGGTTTGCGATCTCGGGGATAAACTTTTCCGTCTGAAAGCCTCGAATCCCAGTAAGGGCTTTGTCGACGACATTTACTCGATCTTCCCACTCCTTCCACTCCGCCTGATGATCTTTCTTAACGAACAACTCTACGGCCTTGAGCAGCCCGACGATTTCCTCTTTTCCCACTTTACCGATACGACCGGCGGAATCGGAATTTGGAGAGCCGTTGAGAAACGCAGCATCGATGAGATGCTTTCGCCCCAGCAAGAGCCCCGAGCACTGTGGTCCTCTCAACCCTTTTCCACCACTGAAGGCAACCAGGTCATAGCCCATCTTGATGAAAGCCTTTAGGTTCTCTGGGGGGTGCACATCCGCGGCCCCGTCTATGAGCGAAGGGATCTCAACTTTCTTGGCGATTTCGGCAAATTCCTGCCGCTTGATCTTCCCTTGGTTGTCCGCCGAGTTTAGAAAGAACAGCATGGCTGTCTTTGAGTTGACTGCAGACTCCAGTTCCTGCCGGCTCTCTACTTCAATGATTTTGACGCCCACGTTGCGGATCGCGTGGTCATAGCCAAAACGATGTGTCTTTTGAAAGATTACTTCACTCTTCATTCCGCTGAGGTCTGGAGTCTGACGGATTTTTTCCTGGTCGCTCCCACACACACAAGCAGCCGTGGCGAGAGTCAGCGCCCCGGCGCAGCCGGAGGTCACCAGTGCCGCTTCAGACCCAACCAGAGAAGCGATGCGTTTGCCAGCGGCCTCTTGCAGTTCAGGGATGGAGACGTGATGAAGGGAGGCCTCCTCCATGGCGGCCACAACCTCCCTGGGCATAATGCAGGCACTGAGCATTGTGTAGGTACCGGCGGCGTTAATGAAAGGGCGAATTCCGAGTTCTTGGTAGATCCGCCCCGAGGAACCGCGACCGTTCTTTCCTGTGTTGGTGGCTGCGGAGAGAATTGAGCCTGCCGATAGGCCACTGGCAACCGAAGCCAAACCACTTCTCCAGAGAAATTGACGGCGAGGCCAGTATCGAGTGAACTGTCTCATCTGCTTCTCCTTTCATCAATTGCTCAAATCAAAGTCAAAGGAATACTTTCAAACCCTGACTCATGAAAGAAGGATCATAATACAGTTCGAGTGGTAAGCGGTAGTTAGGGATTTGGCTTCGGTGGGGTGGCGCGGGCTGAAGAATTTAGTTATGCGAGCAGTGAAGGTGTTTTTGATTTCCGCCGAATGCGGTGGTACGCTCTTCTGCGGGGCGGCCAGATCGATTAGCGGGCCGGATATAACGCTAACAGCTTCATCCAGGGTATGATAGCAAACAGCGTGTAAAGAAGTGTGAGAGCCGCAACCATGGAATGGCGATTCAGGAAATGCAGGAAGGAGCCCGCCATCGTGGCAAACAGCTTGGAGGTCGTCAGCACCGTAATGATGTCGTAACGTTCCATTAAGAACCGTAATAGTGGATTGGCCTCAACCGAGGTGCCAAAAAGAGCGAGCCCTTGGGAAGTCGCGATCCAATCGATCAATTGAACTACAATAAAGCAGGTGACCGCGACGTTACCAAGGACTCTTCGCATTGAACCGGCACCTCTTGCAGAGCTACACAATTTGGTGCAATCAAAATACCACCTAAGCCAAGCGGCTGTATCTGGGGCCTGGTACTCAGACGTTCAAAGTTTTCCAAACAGACACGTTACAGGCTAGGCCAGCAGGCGAAAACCCGGGAGACTCGGGTCCCGCTGAATTGGGAAAAAGAGAAATCTTTTTCCGGAGATTCCCATTTCGCAACCCTGTTAGGGAAATAGCTCACAGAGGACAGCGGGGTCCATCTCCAGGCTGGCAACTACGCGGTGGGCTGCAGTTAAGTGTTCAGGCGGATAGGTATTGCTAACGGCGAGACACTTCATCCCCGCCGAGAGAGCTGCGTTAACTCCTGCCTGAGAATCCTCAATCACCAGGCAGTTCGCCGGCAGGATGTGTCCTCGCTTTCCCCACAGATTGATGCCTTCCAAAGCTTTTAAGAAAATATCCGGCGCTGGCTTGCCTCGATCGATTTCATGAGAGGAGACGAGACAGCGAAATCGGTCGCGCAAACCCAGACGGTCGACCACCAATTCAATCTCGCTCCGAAGGGCCCCTGAGGCGATCGCCAACTCGAAACGAAGATAAGCTTGTTCAATAAAAGAGACAACTCCAGGAAATACCTTGAGCCCTTGCTCGAGCGACTGCCGGTAGTATACAGACTTTCTCTCAATCAAAGACCACAGCTCCTCCGCATCGAGGGATCGGCCCATCTGTCCAAAGGCAAGTTGGAAGCAGTCTCTATCATCTCTCCCCAGATACTTTTCGTTGTATTGATCCAGGGGAATCCGAATTCCCTCCTCGTCAAGTACTCGGAGCATTGAAGCTAGATGGATCGGCTCGTCGTCGCTGATGACGCCGTTAAAATCGAAAATGATGGCGTTGAGCATTGCACAGGACTCTTCGACGTTGTCTCCTGAAAACTTCGTCGAGGCAAGAAGGCAAAAATGTTAACACAGAGGCTAAATGTTATGGTAATTTTGGTCGATTTTTTCGACCACTGAGAGCCTGAGGGAGTCCTAATTGCGCGCCGAAGAAAAGCTGGAGTATCTCAAATCAATCAGTAGTCTTGAAACGGTGACTCGGGAACTGAAGCACCTGAGCCGAAACCTCTGGTGGACGTGGAACCCGGAAGCCCAGGAGATTTTCGGAGAATTGTCCCCCCTGACGTGGAGATCCTCCAACCACAACGCAGTAGCCGTTCTCAATTCGCTTTCCCACTTGGAACTTAAAGCCAGATTAATGGAAAAGGATTTTGCCGGAAGAGTTTCGGACCTCCTTGTCGAGTTCCGAGAATACTTGACTCGAGAGCGTACTTGGTGCTCAGCCCACGCCGCTCCTTTTCTCAAGAACCCGGTCGCTTATTTCAGCGCCGAGTTCGCCCTTCATGAGAGTCTGCCGATCTACTCGGGGGGGCTGGGAGTTCTTGCGGGAGACCATGCAAAGTCTGCCAGCGACTTGGGAGTTCCCTTCATTGGGATCAGTCTGTTTTATCGTCAAGGCTACTTCCAGCAGTTCATTGCGCCTCACGGATGGCAAGAGGAGAATTACCCCCTATTAGATCGAAACGAGCTCCCGTTGGACCCCGTCTTACGGGAAGACGGAGCTCCGCTGATTCTGTCGGTAGAGATTTCTCGCAGCCAGGTCAAGTTCCAGGCGTGGAGGTTGAATGTGGGCTGCTCGGTGATTTACTTACTGGACACCGAGCTTCCTGAGAATGAGGAACACTATCGTGAACTCACTAGCCGCGTTTACGGTGGCGACATGGCCACGCGCATCGGACAGGAAATAATCATCGGCATCGGGGCGGTGCGACTGCTCCGCGCGTTGGGCGTGAAACCGGCCGTTTTTCACATGAACGAGGGTCACTCTGCTTTCCTCACTTTCGAATTGCTCAGAGAACAATTGGCTGAGAAGAGGTCCATTAAACAGGCTGAGGAATGGGTACGAGACCGCTGCGTATTTACGACCCACACGCCCGTTCCCGCTGGCCACGACCGCTTCACGCCGGACTTGATGGAGTACGTCCTCGGAAATTACCGCAGTTCATTGGGACTTGATCTCGATTCCTTCCTGAGTTACGGCCGCGTCAACCCATCCGACACTCAGGAGGCCTTTTGCATGACGGTCCTGGCTCTGAAAATGTCTCGAGGAGCTAACGGCGTCAGTGAACTCCATGGAGAAGTCAGTCGGGAGATGTGGAAAGATTTGCATGCACAGAAAAGGACCAGCGTCGCGCCCATTGGACATATCACCAATGGAATTCATGTCTTGGGCTGGATGACGCGCCCCACTCGGCTGTTCTGGAAAAGGCATCTCGGACAGGACTGGGAGACCCGTCTGATGTATCCGGATCTCTGGAAGATCATTTCTGACCGAGAGTTTATCACCGACGAAGAAATCTGGGCATTGCGCTATCACCTTCGTCGAGAATTGATTGAATTTGCCAGAAACCGGCTGCGCGATCAGTATCAGCGCAGCGGCCGTGATGGATCGAGGGTTTTTGAGAAGATTCTTTCTCCCGACGCTCTCACAATCGGCTTTGCCAGGAGATTTGCAACCTACAAGAGAGCACCTCTCGTCTTTACAGAGTTCGCAAAGTCAGTGGCCCTCTTCAATGACCCTCAAAGGCCTGTCCAGTTGATTTTCTCGGGAAAGGCTCACCCCCGGGACGATCGTGGAAAGGAGTATATTCAGCGCATCGTCGAGATGACGAAACGAAACGAATTCTTTGGAAAGGTCATTTTCCTGGAAAACTATGACATAAATGTCGCTCGTCATCTCGTCTCGGGAGCTGACGTCTGGCTGAATAATCCTCGCCGCCCCTTTGAAGCAAGTGGCACGAGCGGACAAAAGGTCAGCGTGCACGGCGGGCTAAATCTAAGTGTTCTGGACGGCTGGTGGCGTGAAGGATACGACGGAACCAACGGGTGGGCAATCGGCGCGGACAGCTCGCTCGAGGACAGCGAGGTTCAAGACAAAGTAGATTCCGATTCCCTCATCGAAATGCTGACTGATGTCGTGATCCCGCTCTTTTTTGATCGCGACGAGCAGGGCATACCCCGTGGCTGGATCGAAAAAATCCGCCGGGCCATGCAGACGCTGATTCCGCAGTACAACACCGACCGCATGGTGGCTGAATACGTCACCAAATACTATCTTTCGAGGAAGCTTGTGTTGAAGAGTTAGTAGCGCAGACTTCAGTCTGTCTCGGATGACAACGACAGACTGAAGTCTGTGCCACTACCGATTAGGAAAGTTCTCTCAAGAGTTGATTAACCTGTCGTCTGGCCTGTTGAATGTGAGATTGGCGAGAGCTGATGAAGGGATCTTCGTCCGTGGTAGCCAGCTTCACCGCTTCGGCCAAGCGTAGGCGAGCGGATTGAACCAGCTCTGCGGAAGTCCCCGAGCGAGCCCTGTCGGCTAATTTTCTCTCCAGCATTTTCAAACACTGGTAATCCTGAATGCCCGCAAACAGAAGTTGCCATCGGAGACTCTCCATCGGTCCATGTTTTCCAGGATAGACCAGGAACATGTCTCCTGATCCCCATCGATAGTTTGGCTGCTCCCAGAGCCGATCCGGCCAGGAATTGAACGCCCACCGCAGAAACCCGTCGTACCCAAGCTTCCACACCAACCACGGCAATTGGCGGGCTCCATAAGCCGGGGAGTAGAGAAAGGTGTTGGGATGTGTGGGACCGGTGCAGACGTAAAAGGTCGTACGCTTGCCGTCTCTGCGGCGCTCTTCGACGTCTGGTTTGGGGAACTCGGGCGCGGCCTCATAAAGGGAAAAGTAATAGTAGCAAAGGTCTTCGGCCTCGCGACCGTACCTGCCTCCGCCCCCTGCCAAATGAATCTTCAGATCCGAAGAGTAGCTCCGCAAAATAGGCCAGACCTTTTCCATAGCGTCAGAGGGTGCCTCATCCATGGCTAAATAAGTCTGTCTCAGCCAATTCTTCTTCTTCAGATGTTCAATGAGGTCAGGCAGGAACTGGTTCCAGGCCGCGATGTACCAGTCATCTCCCAGCTCACACTTCCGGTAGCGGGTTTTTTTCGACTTCTCATCAAAGTAGGCGAAGGGGCCCCAGTGGACCGGTGAAAAACAATTGATGATTTCGATGCCCTGTCTAAGAAACGTCTCGACATACTGGTCAAAGACCGTGTAGTCAAACTTAAATCTCTTGGAATCTCGTGGGTCCCATTCGCCCGGATAACGCCAAAGAACCATGGTCGGATGAGGATAACCTGTTTGCGATGCCCACGGATCCTCCACAATTATGGTAGTTATGGTCTTCTGTCCGTGAGCTGCAAGGTTGCGCGCATAGGCTTGAATCAGCTCCCAATGCCGGGTGGACCAAAGATCAGTCCGATAGTATCGAGCAATGGCAGCCGCATCTTGCCAAATCGAAAGATGAAAATCGAACCGCCCGGGGGGAGGAAAGGCGATAGGAAGAACATCTAATCGAAGAGGCAACGAAACAAGCACTTCTTTTCCTAGGTGCAAATCCAATGTTGCTTGATATTGGCCTGGCTTTGCTTCGACTGGAACAATCACATCAAGCCAGAGCGAGGCCGAGCGCTTCGGCTCCAGCTCGAATGACTCCCTTTCCTCAAGGGCATCAGGCGTCATCATTCCGAGCTCGACACAAGGGACAAGTCCGACGGCACGAACCTTGAGGAAGTCCGTCTCTACTGGTTTGCTTCCCTGCCATGGGTAGAACGGGCTGCACCGAACCTTGATCTCAGCTAATCCCTTCTCACTCCTCAATCCTAGCTGGGTGCAGACTCTCTCCCCCAAACACCCTTCGATTTGAACTTCAGGCTGGTTCTTAAAGGTTCCGATTGAATCAGGAAAGATCCGGCGCTGTGGTTCTTCTTCCCAGACCGAAAGGGGATGCGAAGCAGTCCGTTCGGCCACAGCCAAAAGTTGATTCGGACCCATCACCCGGCCCATACCCGCCCCGAGCAAGCCCTGGGACGCCGTCTCTAGAAATTGTCTGCGAGAGCAGACCTTCATGGAGTCACTCAAGAATGGTCAACTACGCCTATCATAAGGATCTGTTTCTCCTAGCGGGGTGACCGGCCCTCCCGGAAACCGGACCCGTGCAAAGCCTGTGCAATCCCAGCCCTCACTCCAATGCGTAAACTGTGCCCTGGTCAGTTCCGAAAATGACCACACCGTCTTGCACCGCTGGAGAAGAACGGATGGGAGACTCTGCATCAAACCTCCACTTCACTATTCCTGAGCTTGCTTCCAGCGCGTAGAGGAAGCCATCATCCGAGCCAAAATAGACCAAACCGCCCGCAGCTGCAGGTGAAGATAAGATCTTTCCGCCGGTTTTGAATTTCCATTTTACCTGGCCAAACTCCACACCGACTGCGTAGAGCCGTTCGTCTGTAGAACCAACATACAAAGCTTCATCCCACATGCAGGGAGATGAACTCAACTGCGACACGATGGGAGGCCCCTGGTATTTTTCCTGGGCCAAACGAGTCTTCCATTTTGCTTTCCCCGTCGCGATTCTTACCGCGTAAACTCGATTATCTTCGGAAACAACGTAGACGTTCTTTTCAAAAATCAAAGGTGTGGACAAAACAGGGCCTTCAGTTTCAAACTTCCAGTTTTCCTTACCCGTATCCTCGCGGAAGGAGTAAAGGAAGCCGTCCGCGGATCCAACATAAACATTGCCTCCTTCGGCGGCAGGAGAGGAGGCAATCACGTGGTCCGTCTGCGCCGTCCAAAGCGATTTGCCTGTCAAAAGATCAAAGGCGTGAAGCTTACCGGAATTGGAGCCAATCAACACTTTACCATCGGTGATCAGTGGAGACGAAGAGGAGACAAAGTTTCCGGTATGGGCCACCCACTTCTCGACTCCAGTCTCGAGGTCTACGGCATGAAGTCGTTGGTCGAGTGCGGCGAATAGAACCCATCGCTCAAAGAGGGCCGGTGTGCAAGCTGCGTATTCATCCTGAACCGCCACATGCCAGAGTTCTAAACCTGTCTTGAGGTTGAGGGCATAAACTCTTCCGTCAGTAGAGCCAATGACAGCCAGATTTTCAAGGATAGAAGGAGAACCATGAACAGGACCACCTGTCTTGAACTGCCATCGAACCCCGCTGAGCTGTGAGAGCCCTTGTCCGCCATTGGAACCAGTCCTGCGCGGGTTTGCGCGAAAGAATGGCCATGACTGAGGTGATGTTGCCAACTGAGGACTGCCACTATTTTTTGATTGGAAAAAGAGTGCCGCGATTCCGATCAGCATCAATGCGATGCCATCTCTGGAACGGAGAACCTTCTTGCTTCCCACGAAGTTAAGGGGAGAATCGTTGAAGTGAGACTCTGCTTTAGGCCGAGTCACAACCCTAACCAATCGTTTGAGACAACTTCAACTCTGCCGTCAAGAAATCCATGAATTGTCGGGCTGTGCGGCCAGATCGGCCGTTATGAAGCTGGGCCCACTGCAGTGCTTTCTCCTTCAGCTCATCGGCTGGAAGCTGAATCCCTCGGCACTGTGCCATCGAGGTAATAATCGCGAGATACTGGTGCTGGTCCGGCGCGACGAACACGAGCTGAATTCCGAATCGATCAGCCAGCGAGACCTTTTCCTGGAGGGTATCTTGATGGCGCACTTCATCGCTTTCGTAGGTTTCGCGATCGGAAAAATATTCTCGAATCAGATGGCGTCGATTGGAAGTTGCATAAATCAACACATTGGCAGGGCGCGACTCCAGACCGCCTTCGAGAACCGCCTTGAGCGTTTTGTATTGAGTTTCCCCCTCCTCAAATGAGAGGTCATCGATAAAGACGACAAAGTATTCCCGCCGTGATCTCAGAATTTTCATGACCTGAGGAAGATCGCTCAAGTGCTCCCTTGAAATCTCCAGCATCCGGAATGGCTTGTCAGCGAAGTGATGGAGCAATGCTTTGATCGCTGACGATTTTCCGGTACCGCGATCTCCGTAGACGAATACATTATTGGCGGGGAGACCAGCCAGGAAGTGGGCCGTGTTGCGAATCAACCAGTCCTTCTGATCATCACACCCGACGAGATCTCCCAGGCGAATTGGGTCGACGGACTCGATTCCCTCCAAAGAGCCGGCTGGAACGCCAGGCTTCCAATGAAAGGCCCTAAATTGACTGAAAATTCCGACTCCGGCGCTGGAATAGAACTCCGCTAGCCGATCGACACAGGAATCCCAGTTCGCGGTAACGTGAAGATGCTGTTTCAATGACGTCCGCCTCGAAGTAGGAGATGATGCCTCGTCGTGAATCGAACTTTCCAGTTGGTCCCAACCCACCCAGGTGCTTTCGGGAAAAACATTCTTTAGAGCCGACTGTATTTGAACGGATTCCAGCAGATAAAGCCGATGGAGCTTGCGCAGGTCCTCCTGAACTTGCTGGATGAGAGAACTGCCGAAAGCCTTGACACGAACCGATGCGGACCGGTGCGAAAAAGCATTCTCATCATTGAGTACGAGGTCAAGAAGGTGGTTCTGCCAGGGATTTCCAACAGGTGCTTCCCTATTCGAAGCAGCTTTGGTGGCGAGAGCGGAGAAGAACAAGGCATAGGCCGCGGCAAGTTTTCGGGAATGCTGCCAGGATTGCGATGGGTCATGGGCGATCAGATCCAGGAACTCGATCATCCTGGCAACCACGGGGTCGTGCAGGATTTGGCGGTAGATGACCAGACTGGAGGCTGATTCTATGGCCTTTCGCAAGTGGCTTAATATCTTCTCTGGAACGAAGCTATCGGGCACAGCCAGGCTCCCCTGGGGTCACTCTGAACTCGGCAGGTTTGTGACCTTATAATGCCTGAAGTGACGATGTCAACAAAAAGCGGGACGGAAGGGAAGACGTTGCTTAGGGGAGCGAGACGGGGCTCTAAATTCTCGCTGCGGACATCGGAGGTTCTATTTTACGACAAAGAAATTTGTTCCGGATGCGTCGGGCCTCGATTAGGTGGTAAGTTTGATATGACGCTGGCAGATCGTGCCTAGCCCTGCTTACCTTCCCCACACTTCAGCAGGTCCAGTAGGTTTCATGTATCTATGAATCGCAGCACTCAAGCTCTGGCGCCAGCGCCTCAATCAAGTACAGCTACCGCGGTTCCGGACAGTAACCTGAGTCCCTAAAGCCTTTGGCACGCTGCCGCCGAGAGATTGGGTTTTCCTCCTGTAGTTGGGGGAAAATGCCCAACTTGGTCAAAATCGGCCGAAATTCGTAACGCACGTTGACTGTCGCAGCTGGGCTGGACTCGAGATCCATAGAGATCCATCGAACATCATTTCGGACGTTCCGACCAATTCCGGTCGCGGCAAACTCGTCTTTCGCGCGAGCTCCAGATGGTTGGCCATCAGTTGATGCATCAGACCTTGCCTCGTTACTTTGCTTTCCAGAGCGGGTTTGCCCCGATTCGGGCATTGAGGTCAGTGGTTGAGGAGGCTCTTCCAACCACTGTGGTTTCTCCCTGAAGAAGACGGCACTGATTATGCCGAGATTGTCTTTCTTCTTTAGCCAATTTCCGTAGGATTCGTCTTCTGTCGTAAAGAAAAATCGTCTCGCCTGTCTCGAACCTGTCTGCCAGCCACGAATTATGACTGACTCGTAAGGCTCCAGGACCCATTTTCTGGCCGCAGATGCCTCTGTGTGACGGGCGTCAATTGTATTGAGACCATCCACTGATAGGGCAACCGCCACGCGAACTCCGAATGGATTTGTCAGCCGGCTGGCGTACTCCCGGCCTTTAAGGGCCTCGACGTAAGTCACGCCATCGTGAATAAACTCTGAGACCGATTGGCCGTCAATCAGGATTTCGACCTGACAATTATTTCTATCTGCGGACTGCAAAACTACCGTCCAACCGAACAGCACCAGGCAAGCGACTCGCAAGATCTTAGACATGGCAACCTCCTTGTTCAATTCTCCCCTGCCTTTCAGACGAGATCGATGTGAAATCTTGCAATCATTTTCACGTAGTCAAGTCGCTCTGGTCCATGCCGCTTGACAGTGCGGAGCTATTTGGGAGATTCTTCAAGGCACGAAACAGCTAGGAGGTTCTTTGATGGGTGATGATAAGTTCGGACTGTGTGTCGAGGTGCTCCAAGCCACGCCCAGGAAAATTCGCTCATTGGTTCAGGGACTTAGCGACGAACAGCTTCGCTACAAACCAGATGAAGAAACCTTTTCCATGAAAGAGAATATTTTGCACTTGCGAGATCTTGAAGTTGAAGGCTACGGCAAGCGACTTCGTCTCATTCTGGCTGAGAACCTTCCGACTCTGGATGATATCGACGGAACTCGTTTGGCGCGCCAGCGTCGATACCAATCGGCCAATGCGGTCCAGGCCCTTGATGAGTTTTGCCGAGCGCGAGAGGGCAATATCGCCTATCTCCGAAACATGACGGCCTTTCAATGGAACCGCAAAGCCCTCTTCAATGGCGACGAGATCACACTGCTCCAACTTGTAGAAAAATGGACGGAGCATGACCAGGAACACTTAAAAGAGATGGAAGGGCTTTTGGGGAAAATCAACGTCCCAGCGGCCTAGTAGAACAGCCGTCGCCGGGGTGAAGGGCAGTTGGATCGTTGGTGGAAGCGACGCGACATCGTTGCAGCGAGCGAAATATGGGATGAGGACTCATGCCTGTGCATTCACAACACGGATCAGCGCCTTAATATATCCAAACGTGTAGGCAAACGCCTGAAGCCCGTTTCGATCTCCGCTAATGTCCGGAACGTGATCAGGCATCAGCATCCCATCATAACCTACCTCCCTGTAAGCGCGTAGTGCTCGCAGCATGTCCACGTCTCCGTCATCAATGAATGTTTCTTGAAAGTTAAGAAAGCGTCCACGAATATTTCGAAAGTGCACGTTAAAAATCTTACCTCTGCTGCCGAAATAGCGGATGACATCGAAAATCTCCTTTGCTGGGTTTTCTAGCATTTCCGAAATTGTACCCTGGCAGAAATTGAGTCCATGATAGGGACTGGGTGTAATGTCAACAAACCGCCTGAGTCCTTCGACAGAGCCCAAGACGGTCTGAACCCCGCGAAAGCCCCTATCGACAGGCATCCCGGGATCATGAGGATGGCAGGCCATACGAACTTTGTACTCTTCAGCGACGGGGATCACGCGCTTTAAGAAATACGTAATCCGCTCCCAATATTCCTCGGCGTCGACCCTGCCTGCTTCAGTCAGCGGAGGGTCCTGGCGGGCTTTGTCGTAGATGAACGTACTGTAGCTGGAGCCGCCTCTGCCTGGAGAGGACTCTGTTCGAACCACCCCCAGGATACTCATGTTGTACTTCAAAGCCGGAATGCCAGCTCGGGCCGCATTCCTGATCATCTGGCAGATTTGGTCGATCTCCTGGTCTCGATCCGGGCTCTTTCCAAGCATGATATGCGGCATCTCCACCTGAGAAATAATGTGAGAGCTGAGAGGCAAAGGTACCATCTCCAGCTTGATCCCATAGGATTCAACGCGCTCTCTTAGCTTTGACAAACTTGCCGTCGACCAGTTCTCGTCCATCTTGACAGAAGGCAGAGAGCTGCAAATGTGGTTGACCCCAAAGGCTGCCAACAGGGCGAGGATCTCGTTGGAGGAACCGTGCTGCGTCCCCACTTTCAGTAGTCCCTCCGGCAGCCCGGCCAGGTTTGCGCTTTGTGCCTTGGCAGTTAACAAGCCAGACGCGGCTGCAGTAATGCTCGTTCCACTCAATCTCATGAATTCCCGACGTTTCAATTGACCCTCCTTTGATCCTGTCGGTGCGCTAGGATCTCCCTGGATGCCAAGGCTGACATCAAGCGGACCTGGGCTATGGAAAGCCGAAGATACTGTCGCTCGAAATACGCACTTGTCAACTGAACCAAGGCCCGGGCGAAATTCAGGGTTGGCCGCCCACTCACATTGAGCAACCACGGATCCTCCCAGCGCAGGGGACCAAAACCTTTCCTCCCTAGTGGCGCAGTTAGAACAACTTTTCGCAACCTATCTTCTGGCAGGCGCCGGTAGTTATGGACCCAGCCACGACCACTCAAGCCAGCGGGGCCTGCGCCCCAGGGAAGCGAAGTGGCAAAGGCGACTCCGGGGTAGGCGTTCACTGTGACGATTCCATGTCTAAGGTTTTCTATCATCGTCCTTGTTTCGTCTGATCCATGCTTGCAAGTGAATATCGAAACAGCCAGATCTCCTGGCAGTTCCCCGCTGTTTGCTATGCTCAACGCGTGCTGCTCGAAATCATTATCCTGCAGGCCCATGACTCCGACGACGGGGCCAAAGGCTTCCTCGCGGAAAAGCCGCATCTGTTGGTTCACTCCGCACACGAGAGAGACAGGAAATTCCTTTCCACGTGCTCTTGGATCGGCTGGCAATGATTGGGCGCCCTTGGCGTGGGCATCCGTCAGAAGACCTTCCAGCTTTTGCGCCGCCGCCCCGTCAATCAGCGGCCGGCAGGAGTCGTTTGCGCCTCGCGCTGCCACGTTCTGCATTTCCAGCCATAAGATTCGCTCGAAATCCTTTCGGCGAGAATCCGGCACAAGGGCAATCTGATAGCTCACACAATGTTGCCCGTTATTCGCCAATGCGCCGAAGGCAACTTGTCGGGCTGTGTGACGGATGCTGGCGCTGGTGGAGAGAGCGTCAGGAAGAATGATCGCAAGTGTAACGCCTCCGAGCTCGCAGCTAAATTTGTCAGGACCTGTCACCTTTTCAATCTTTGCAGCTGTGCCAGCGCTTCCCGTTAAGTGCACGTGATGGAACTCAGGCCTGGCGGCAAGGTCGGCGCCAAGCTCTGGTCCTCCGCGCAAAAAAAGCACTGCATTGTCTCGAACCAACGGTGCAAAAATCCTGTCCAGGTATGGTTCAACAAATTCGGCTTTTTCTGAGATCTTTGCAACAACCCGCAGGCCACGGGCGCACAATAAGTGGACGGTGTCGAGGACACCAATGCTGGCAAGGTTAAACGGAAGCAGGCAAAGAGCTAAACCTGGATTTCGAACCGACGGCACGCCTTCAGGCGAGACAGCCGGCAACGACCGTTGCTGACCGGGTTCTGCATTGCGCTCGATCAGCGCGTATCCTCGAAACTCTGGGAGCAGTAAGCCCTCAAAGTTGTTTTCTGGTAGTATTTGAAGGGTGCGATATCTGGGTGACGATGCAGCGGCGATATCGCCAAAATCAGAACACTCCGTCTTTTCCGAGCGTTCCACGGCAGAGCCAATTTCAACCTGGTAATCTCCGTTTGAACTTGCTTTACGAAATATCCGCGCTGTAGACAACAGTCCCCAGACTGAGGGAAAAACGACTTCGAGCCAAACCTCTGCAGGGGTAACTCCCATATGGTCGGCTGTTTCTGCAGAAAAAGCCTCTCCGTGTTCACAAAACAAGTTGGCAACTTTAACTAAGAGTTCAGCAACCTCTCTCCTTGGCTTTGCTGCCCAGCGTTCCGAAGCCTCGGCTTGCTTCAAAATAGTTAGTTTCGATTCGATGGCCGCGTGAAGCATCTAAGGGTGGCCGAGGCGTGTGGGAATCGTTTTATCAGAACAGATTGAAAACACTTACCTTATTGAATTTTCGAATGTCGAGAATACCCAGAATGCAGCAAATGTCGAGTTACAGGTACGTATTAGGTACGTGAGTCGTTCTGCAGTTATGAGATCCAGAGTTTTCGAAGGGCAAGCAGGCAACATAACCGGATGCTTCATCAAATTGAAGAGAAGTCTGTCGAAAAACAGGCCGCATACAATTGAGGTACCGCCGCCATCTCGCCCGAGGAGAGCACTACGCTAAACTTCTCCACCTAGATCTCTGGAGGGGTTTCGAGCAGCCGGATTCTGACAAGGAATTTTTGAAGCCGCTCCTTCATGGCAACACACAACAGGCATCTGTTTGGGTCATCGGGCCATCGTGAACGGAAAAAGACACCCTCTCGATTTGCGATCTGCTTTTACTTTCCACGTTGCCGACGACCTAACACTAGACGAGGACCTTCCCTCGTTTTAGTGGACACAGATGTTTTTACACGGCTCGTCATTCATAGTCAACGGGTGATCGGTAACCCAGCGCTGAGCGCAGGCGTTGATACTTGTAATACCATAGCGTCCGAGTTGGGTACGGAGTTCAGCCTCAGTCAGGAACCGGCTGCAATGCACCAGATCAGCCTTGAGCGAGTGAAAGAACGACTCCATGTGAGCATTGTCCCCTGGAGTTCTGCCCGGTCATGCTCTGACAGATGCCCAAGGCTGCGAGGCGATCACGAAACGGTGCACTTTCTCGAGGCACGTTCTACGATCAGTAAACGCTAGGGCGTTAGAGCGAAGCCGCTGGCGCGTCGGACGCTTCGCGTGGGCTGGAACTCAGTCTGGGAGCCTGATTGGAGTATGGTTGGGTCATAAGGAGGTTTTCTATGACCTGCTTACGCCAACGGATGCTCGAAGAACCCGAGCGTCGTCACTCCCTCGACCATACTCGCTGGCTCCACTCCCCTCAGCGCTTCTTTCTGCCTCGCGCTGTCCTGGCCGGGGCAAGTTCGTGGCTGCCTTAAAACGAGCCTTCGCCCAGGGCCAACTCCGTTTCCCTGGCCCGCTCGAACCGCTCGCTTCACCCCCAACCTTCGCCTGCTTCCTGCGCCCCCTGTTCCGCCAGGACTGGGTCGTCTACTGCAAGCCCCCATTCGGAGGCCCGGACTATGTCCTCCACTATCTGGGTGCCTATACCCATCGCGTCGCCCTCTCCAACCATCGCCTCCGGTCGTTGACCGGTGACCAGGTCACCTTTCGATTGAATGCGAGGCGTGGTTCTGAGCAATACCACTGGACGAAGTCATTGATGGCTCGGTCGTAGGTTCGCTGACCGCTTTTGGAAGTCAGGCTGTTCAGGACGACTGCTTTCGTCTGTTCCAGATCGGGCAGAGCGAGCACCCGTTTTGGTGGTCTCTTCTTCTTTCGTAGTTTCGACATCGGCGACAGCCTCCTTAGCCGTCGCCGAAAAGAATGTACCGAAAGTCGC
>Ga0075433_10000931_pt1 | contig 20648 bp, 18 predicted proteins | sample RhiMethybrSRZTD2_FD_75299 | JGI IMG/M metagenome (GOLD analysis project Ga0075433, IMG submission 75299) | Populus rhizosphere microbial communities from Tennessee, USA - Rhizosphere MetaG P. TD hybrid SRZTD2 | ecosystem: Host-associated > Plants > Roots > Rhizosphere > Soil | place: USA... | reverse complement strand
ACCTTCTATGTGTGCCGCTTTCATCCGAAGCTCCGCGGCCACTCGAACACGTCGACCATCCTCGTCCACTCGACGTATGACGGGTAGGCGTCGCCCAGCGGAGACGCGACGAATGTCTCGGCCACCCGTACAGCTCGGAGATCCGCCGGTACGTCTCCAGGCTCGGCATGCGGTCGCCGGCCACGGTCTCTCGATACTCGCGGACGCTGGACCCCGATCAACCAGGCCGCACCGCAGACCCTGAGACCCTCGCGCTTCCGATCGCGCTCCATCATCGTCGCTTACCGCGCACTGAACGGTGTGCCTGGCGGCGCATTTGCTGCTGATACGTGAGCGAACCCCGTCTGAATCAAGCGCTTTGGTCGTTGAACAGGTCCATCGGGTTCACGGTGGCCTTTGTGGTCGTCGAGGACGGACTCTCCGCCGTGATTTCGAGTGCCCTTCCAACTGAAGTGGACGCCTCGATGAAAAGCAGCCGGTGACCGTTCCCAAGCGAGCGGTTCCGAGCCTGCCGGAGGGCATCAAGGCCCCTGTCGTCCAAGGACATGACGTTGCGAAGATCCAGCACGATGGTGGACGCAGGTTCCTGCTCGCACGCCTTGATGACCTGCTCGAACCCTGGGACGGTCGCCATATCGAGGTCGGCTCGCGGCGTGATCCGGATGGTGTCGTTGACGTCGTCAACGGTTACGGAGAAGAGTGTGTGCCGCCCCATGGAGCCTCCCGATGCGCCTGGACTCGGATTCCCGGAAATGATCAGCGACCAGGAGACTGGGGCCGGATCTCGCGAGCCAGGGGCTGGGGCCCGACCCGGTCAGCCTAGTGCGGGTGCCAGCTGACCGCAAGCCTCGATGGCCCGGCGTTGAACTACGTCTTCCCTTCTTCGGCCAGGGACGGTCGGTGATCCTTGTAGACGTACTCATCGACCGACGTCCGATGCTGCCAAGGATCTCTCCCGTGGCGAGCGATGACGCCGCCACATTTGCTACATGTCGACCGTTGTTCCCGTGGGATGTGGTTACTCGCCATCATGTTTCTCCCGTTCCGTTGTAGTTGCGCGCCGGGCTCTCGCCGTCCCGCCGCCGAACCTTGCGACCCCAGAGCTATCGCGGTAGAGGTTCGGTCGAGAATGGAGGTCGGGCTAGCCGAAGTCCCTTGATAGGGAGGCAGCTAACCTCCGACCACCCGACCCGATGAAGGGTACTCGGCGCGGCCGAGACTGTCGCTTGATGGTCCATGAGAGGTTCGCGACGGCGCGCGTCCGGTGACGCGATCCAGTCGCGATCGGCTTGATCGCGGATCAGGACGCCGCGGAGGTCGACGCGGCTCTTGGGGTCGAGGGTCTGGAGCAGGGTCCTCAAGTCGGCGTCCACCATGCGAGCGGACACTATGGACAAGCTCCGGTGATGACGAGCCGCCCAGGGACTCGCGGTGTTTCGGATGTTCGAACGGGTTGCATCAACCCTTCCGCGCCGTCAGGTAGGCGAACGCGGAGCGAACGATTCCGCGTCCCGCATCCACCAACGGGCGCAGGTGCTTCTCGAGTCTCGCCGCCTCCTCAGGCGACCGCGCCCCACGGATGTCTTCGCCGACCGTACGAGCATTGGGGTTTGGGGACGTCGTGAGTAGCCGGTCGTAGTCAACGACCCAGGTTCCTTGCTCGACGTCCACCACCCGGAGGACCTCCCGGACAGGGTCCCTAGCGGATGCAGGGCGACGGCTCCTGTTCATCGAGAGGAATCGAACGACCTGGTCAAGCCTTGGTGACGAACATCTGCGGCCACCCGTATAGCTCAGTGATCCGCCGGTACGTCTCCAGCCTCGGCACCCGGTCGCCAGCCTCCATCTCCCGGTACTCACGAACGCTCGTGCCGACCAACCACGCGGCGCGACAGACACTAGACCCTCGCGCTTCCGATCGCGCTGGATCATCGCCGCGTACGCCGCCAGCGTGGCCACGCCCGGAGCCTAGTCAGCGCATCGGACGGGTGGAAGGAGGTCCGTTGTTCCTTCGGTCCCCGTGTCCATAGAGATGGACCTCCGGATGGGCTTCGTAGGAGTGCTGAGTGCGAGCAGCCTCAACGGCTTCCCGGCGAGTACGGAACCACTGGTGGCTCTTCGAGTCGCACTCTCTACAGACCCATCGCCATAGGCCCGCCGCGCCGATCTCCGAGCGTAGGTGCGTCATGTTGCCCTTAAGGAGTAACGCGGACCGTAGGTCAAGTCAAACTGACCCAGCACACTTGCAGCCACCCGCCGACTCTTCCGAACCTCAGCGGCCACCCATACAGCTTGCAGATCCGGTCCCAATGGAAGTGCTAGCTTCGTGACCATGGTGCATCATCCACTTTCGTCGCGGTTCGTACAGGCGCTGATCCTCGTCACGTGCTTCTCGCCATCTTCACGAAGGTGCAGGAACCACGCGGCGCATACACCTGCGGGTGCGACGAAGATTGCTGGTGCAAGCGGCGCGGGCTAAGCCTCTTCCGGTGGGTCCTCCCGCGATGGCACAAGAACCAGGCGATAGCCGCGTGGAAGGCGTCGCAGGTCTAGCGCCACCCTTGCGACCACCCGTACAGCTGGAGTCCGCTGGTAGGTCTCGAGCCTCGGCATACGGTCGCCGGCTTCGATCTCCCGATAACCGCTACCAGTCCCTGACGAACTTCCTGATCTCGTTCTCGACCGTCCGTCGAGAGGTCGTGGCCTTCGCCGGGTCGCCGACGTGGCGGATCGCAATGACGGCACCCTCTCGCACCACCACGAGCTCGTGTCCGATGTCCCACTCGAAGTCCAGTTCCTCGTCGGCCCGCGAGAACTTCCAGGTGACGACGGCCGAGCCGAGCGTGCCGCCCGCGATCTCCTCAGGCAAACCGTGGTCCATGAACGCCATCACTCCTCCTGATGCGTGAACCGACCTCGAACGTCTGCGGCCTCCCGAACAGCTTGCACATCCGGTCACAAATCTCGAAGTCGGGGCATCCCTCGATCGCGGGGCTCTCGTCGGCTGGGGCTATCGATCTTCGCCCGAGATGTTGGAGGAGTTCTTTGGGAAGGATGACGACGCGCTCGCTACTGCGCTTGCGTCGCTCGGCATGAATCGGGTCATCTGGCTGTAAGACGTGTGGCAGAGCCCCGGGGGCATCGATCGCGCAGATAAGGCATGTCCGCCGAAGAACCAAGCGATCCGCTCGGGGGAGCGCCATCTTCCATGGCTCGCCGTCGGCCCTCCGGATACATCGTCAATATGCGCTTGCTGGCGAGTGCGGCGGGCTGCTCGTCGTGCTGGGAAGGAGGTTATCCCTGTCCCCCTTCGGACTCGGCCGGTTCGAAGTGTGTGATCTCAACGTCATCGAGCGGATACTGTCCGATGACCGTCCTCGACCGAACATGCTCCTTCTCCTCCTCCGCCGTCCATGCGTCCGGTCGCTCAACGGTGTAGTGCAGGACCGCTACAACGTAGAAGCGTGCCATGCTGCCTCCTCTGTTAGCGGATCAGCTGCGCGGCGATCGCGTCGCGGTCTGCATGGTCGCGGATCAGGACGCGGCGGACGTGCGCCCGAGCCGATTGGCTGAGAGTCGCGATCAAGGAGCCGACGATTCCTCACGACGAGAGGAACACCAACAGGATCGCGGTGTAGAGGCATCCGGCCGCGCCGATCGTCGCGGCGTGCCAGACCTCGTGGTAGCCGAACGTCCGGGGCCACGGGTTCGGCCGATGCAGAGCCAACACGAGCGCGCCAGCCGAGTAGAACAACCCTCCGATGACCAGCAGTACCAGCTCCGTCGTCGACAGGTCGCGTACCAGCGCAGGGAAGACGACCACGGCTACCCAGCCGAGTCCCAGATAGAGGAACCCGGAGAGCACGTGAAGATCGGTGCGGTAGACCTTCATCGCGATCCCGACCGCTGCGCCGGCCCAAACGATCGCGAGCACCACGACGCCTTGCATCCCGTGGAGCACCAACAGGCAGAAGGGCGTGTAGGTACCCGCGATCAGGACGAAGATCGTCGCGTGATCGAGGGTCCGCATCCGAGCGCGCCCCCGCTCCCCCCGGTATCCGAGGTGGTAGGCCGCGCTGACGCCGAACTGCGTCAGTAGGGCTGCCCAGTAGATGATCGCGCCGATCACCCCCTTGGGACCGGGGGCGAGGAAGACCAGCACCAGGCCTGCCGGGATCGCCGCGAAGAACGCAACCTGGTGCAAGCGCCCACGAAGTAAGGGTTTCGGCAGTTCGGTCGGCGACATCGTCAACCCGGTGCTCATCCGCCAAGGCTAAGAGAAACGCAAGCAACGGGTTATCCGACGAGGAGGGGTCGGGTCCTGCCCTTGAGGAGAAGACAGATAAGGGGGGAGGGCGCCGGACTAGCCGTGACACGGGTGCCGAGGGGTTATTCGCCCGGATTGACTCAGTCTTGCTTTTGAGGAGTATCTGGACAACGTCGCGTCGTCCGATTCGATCCCGCCACGGCGACAGCGCTCCGGCGATGGAAAGCCGATCAAGCCGAAGAGCGTTTGGCGTTCGGTGCCGCGTACCGGAAGGCCGGAGGACTACACATCGAGGCCCCGTGGATGGTGACGGAGCCGGACGGGTTCGTGGTGCATCCCGACACCCTGTTGCGGCGTGGGAAGGCGCTGGTGAAGACCGCCAGAGTGACGCCAATCACGCTGCACCTCGCTCGACACTCCTACGCCGAACTCGCCCTCGGTGCCGGCGTTCGGTTGGACGTGGTCAGCCGCCAGCTCGGCCATGCGTCGATCAGCACCACGGCGAGCAACTACCTGCACCACAACGACGAAGCCGCAGCCGACGCAGCGGCCAAGGTCGCGGCGACATTGGAAAGGGGACGGTGATGGTGCAGACACATGAGTATCTGGTGGCTCCACTCGTCGCGGGGAGGCCCGACGTCTGGCAAGAGGAACTCAATCGCTTGGCCCAGGAGGGGTGGGAGCTGATCGACTGCCTCGCCGTGACGGCTGCCATGTCCACCCCCGAGCACAGGTCACCTTTCGAGGCAGTGGCCTTCCTGAAGCGCCCTATGGCCGCGTAGACGGTTCGGTCACGCTCCACGTGGCGACCGCGCCGTAGTTGGTGGGGAAATCTTGGGGAAATGACGAGGCCCCGGGCGGATCGCACTGCTCGGGGCCTTCTGCGTTTCCGCTGGTAGTTGAGTGTCGGAGGGGGGATTTGAACCCCCACGCCCCGTAAGGGGCACTAGGCCCTCAACCTAGCGCGTCTACCAAGTTCCGCCACTCCGACGCGGGCGGTGATTCTACGGGTTCCACTTCCAGGACAGCCAGAAGACCGTGAGTCCCCAGACGATCGCCGTGATGACCGTGATCCGGTCCAGGGTTCGCTCGAGCGAAGTCCCGCCGGCGAGCGTGTTGGTACCCCCGAACAGGTCCGAGAGCCCGGCCCCGCGTCCCGAGTGCATCAGGATCGTGATGATCAGGAACAGCGACGACAGGACGAGCAGGACGATCGCAACGGTGTTCAGCACGGCTGATCAAGGCTCCTTGGCGGTGGTTTCGCCAGGGATGATACGGGTGGTCAGCGGGAAGTGGCAGGCGGCCAGGTGGTGCTCTCCCTGTGACGTCAGGAGGGGCTCCTCGTCGTGGCACAGGGGGACGTACCGGATCGGGTTGCCGTACTGGTCCTTCAGATCCTGCGCCTTCGCGAGTGCCTGGGTCTGCGGGCACCTCGGATGGAACCGGCACCCCGGCGGGGGGTCGATGGGCGACGGGACGTCGCCCTCCAGGATGATCCGGCGCTTCTTCTTCGCCAGGTTCGGATCCGGGACCGGGACGGCCGACATCAGCGCGCCCGTGTAGGGGTGTCGAGGCTCCGCGTACAGCCCGTCCCGGTCGGAGAGCTCCACGATCTTCCCCAGGTACATGACCGCCACTCGGTCCGCGACGTGCTTCACGACCGACAGGTCGTGGGCGATGAACAGGTAGGTGAGGTGGAACTCGGCCTGCAGGTCCTCGAGGAGGTTGAGGATCTGAGCTTGGATCGACACGTCCAGCGCCGAGACCGGCTCGTCGCAGACGATCAGCTTCGGTCGCAGCGCGAGCGAGCGAGCGACGCCGATGCGCTGCCGCTGCCCGCCCGAGAACTCGTGCGGGTACCGGTTGTAGTGCTCGGGGTTGAGGCCCACGAGCTCCATCAGCTCCTGGACCTCGGGCTTCACCCGGTTCTTCGGCACCGTCCCATGGAGGCGGAACGGGGCGCCGATGATCGACCCGACCGTCTTCCGCGGATTCAGCGACGCGTACGGATCCTGGAACACCATCTGCATGTCACGCCGCAGCTCGCGGAGGTTCTTGCCGCGGAGGTTGGTCACATCGCGGCCGTCGAACCAGATCGTGCCCTCGGTCACCCCGTACAGGCGCATCAGGACGCGGGCCAGCGTCGACTTGCCACACCCCGTCTCGCCGACGAGCCCGACGGTCTCTCCCGGATAGATCTCGAGGTCGACGCCGTCGACGGCGTGCACCGCGCCGATCTTGTGCTGGAAGATGATCCCGCGGGTGATCGGGAAGTGTTTCTTGATCCCGGTCAGCCGAACCAGCGGCTCGGCGCTGGGCGTCGTCGGCGGCTGCGAGGGGACGGTCTCGGTCGTGCTCACGCCCGCTCCAAGATCTCCTCGGCCACGATGCGCTGTCGGTCTTCGACCGAGAGGTGGCACGCCGCGGCGTGATGACCGTCGACCGGGATGAGCAGGGGCGTCTCCTCGCGGCATCGGTCGAACACGTAGGGACACCGGGGGTTGAACGGGCAGCCCTTCGGCAGCGTGATCAACGACGGCGGGAGGCCCTTGATCGGATGGAGCCGCTCCTCCTGCGTGGTGAGGAGCGGGATCGACTTCAGCAGGCCCCACGTGTAGGGCATCATCGGCTGGTAGTAGATGTCGTCGGCGGTCCCCGTCTCCACGAGGCGTCCCGCGTACATCACCTGGATGTCGTCGCAGTGCTCGGCGACGACCCCCAGATCGTGCGTGATGATCGCGACGGCCGTGTTGAACTCGGATTGGAGCCGGTCGATCAGGTCGAGGATCTGCGCCTGCACCGTCACGTCGAGCGCCGTGGTGGGCTCGTCCGCGATCAGGAGATCCGGGTTGAGGGACAGCGCCATCGCGATCATGGCTCGCTGACGCATGCCGCCCGAGAACTCGTGCGGGTACTGGCGCGCACGCTCCTGCGGCCGCGGGATCCCGACCCGGTTCAGCATGTCGACGGCGCGAGCGGCCGCCTCCTTCTTGGAGATGTCCTCGTGCGCGAGGATCGCCTCCGAGATCTGGTCGCCCACCCGGTAGAACGGATGGAGCGAGGTCATCGGGTCCTGGAAGATCATCCCGATCTTGTTGCCGCGGATCGCCTGGAGCTCCTCCTTCGGCATGTTGATCAGGTCCTGGCCCTGGAAGACGATCGACCCCTCGACCGTCGCGTTCTTCTTGTTGATCAGGCCCATCACGGTCAGGAAGCTCACGCTCTTGCCGGACCCAGACTCCCCCACGATGCCGAGGGTTTCCCCCCGCGCGATCGAGAACGAGATGCCGTCGACGGCCTTGACGATGCCGTCTTCGGTCGGGAAGTGAACCCGGAGATCCTTGACCTCGAGCAGGGGCTCGGCCATGACGCTCCTTACCGTACCCCAGGGCGGGTTGGACTCACGTGTACCGGACCCTCGGGTCGAGGAAGGCGTAGACGATGTCCACGGCGAGGTTCGCGAAGGTCACGAAGAAGGCCGCGATGATCGTGACGTCCAGGATCGCGTAGACGTCCAGCCGGAAGACCGCCTGGACGGTGTAGTAGCCCAGACCCTGCAGGTTGAACACGCGTTCCGTGATGATCGCGCCGGCGAGCAGCCCGGCCAGGTCGAGACCGAAGACCGTGACGATCGGAGTGAGGCTCGAGCGGAGGCCGTGCTTCACGATGACCTTGCGCTCGCTCAGCCCCTTGGCACGGGCGGTCCGCATGTAGTCCTCGCCCATGACCTCGAGGAGGTTCGCGCGTGACAGGCGCGCGTAGAACGCCGCGTACAGGAGGGCGAGCACGCACCAGGGCAGGATGAACCCGGCGAACCACGGCTGGAGGCCCTCGGATAACGGGTGGTAGCCCGGTGCGGGTAAGAGGTTCCACTGATACACGAAGAAGTAGGCCGCGAGCGGTCCGATGAAGAACACGGGCATCGAGATGCCCAGCAAGGCGAACGTCATGGCCGCCCGGTCGAAGATCGAATGTGGTCGGAGCGCGGACAGGATGCCGATCGGGATGCCGACCAATAGCCAGACGATGGCGGCTCCGATCGCGAGCTGGATCGTGACCCACATCCGGTCCAGCAGGATCGGCTTCAGGGGCGCGCGCTCGACGTAGGACTTGCCCAACCCCGGCCAGCCGTACTGATCGCCGAAGAAGAGCTGTTTCGTGAAGTGTGCGAACTGGATGTAGATCGGCTTGTCGAGGCCGAGCTCGGCCTTGACCTCGTTGACGATGTCCGGGGTGGGAGCCTTGCCGGCGAACCGGTTCGCGATCGAGTCGGCGCCGCCGCCGGGAAGCAGGAAGAAGATGGAGTACGTGATCGCGACGATCACGACCAGGACCAGCACCAGCCACAAGAGCCGGCGGATGATGTACCTGAGCACGACCTTCCTCTCAGGCGGAGAGGAGGGGCCGCGGGAGCGGCCCCTCCTCGTCCGTCGTTCCCTTTTACGCCACGTTCACGGGCGTCTCGGTGTTGCCGACCGCCGTGTTCACGTACGAGATGATCCCGGCGTTCTGGTCGAACTTGTACTGCGTCACGTGCCCGGGATCCAGGTTCGTGCTCGTGAAGTTCGTCGCCCACAACCACGGGACCCACGGGACCGCGGTGGTCATGAGATACGTGTCCATCTCCGCGAAGCACGCGTCGACCTGATCCGTGGGCTTCTGGACGCACTCGTTCATCTTGTCGTCCACGCTCGGGATCGGGCCGTTGTTCTGGACATAGGCGTCGTACTGCGCCTTCACGCCGCACTCGTTCGCCTGGTCGGCGGTCATGCCGACGAGCGAGTAGTTCACGGCCGCGGTGCATGAGATGCCCTGGCTATCGAAGATGAAGAAGTCGAACCCGTACGGGCTCGCGTAGTCCTTGCCCCACCCCGGAACCATCGAGATCGGGATGAGCTTCTTCACCTGCTGCAGGGTCGTGTAGCCGGTGCTGGTGTCGGTCTCGACCAGCTTCAGGCCGGGGAAGACTGGCTTGAGCGACTGGATCGCGACCTGGTCCATCGCGGGCCACGGGTCCGTGTTGCGCCCGAGGAACTCGATGTTCTCGCAGACCGGCCCGTCGTCACAGACACCGTTCCCGTTCGTGTCGTACCGCGACTGCTTGAACTCGTCCATCGCGGCCTGGGCGTTGCCCGAGCCGGTGTTCGCGGCGAACGGGTTGATGTCCGTGCTGTTCGGCAACACCGTCGGAGGTTCGACCGACGTCGCGATGTCGCCTCGGAGCTCACCGCCGTACTGCTTCCGGATCCCGATCTTGTCGAGCGCCAGGTTGGCGGCGTTCCGGACATGGACGTCGTCGAACGGCGGCGCCAGCAGGTTCATCGTCACGTACCAGGTGCGATCGCCCTGGTCAGCGTGGAGCCACCCCGTGTACTTCGGGTCGGTCTCCAACTGCTGCAGCACCGAGATCGGTGGCGTCCCCTCGGCCACGTCGATGTCGCCGTTGAGGAGGTTGTTGAAGATGTTGTCCACGCTCGTGTTGATCTTGAGCTGGACGCCATCCGCGTACGCCGAACGGGTCTCGTCGGTGGACGGATCCCAGTTCGGGTTCCGAACCATCGTCATGCCCTTGTCGACGTCGTAGCCCTCGAGCGGCTTGATCGATGAGCACGAGGAGATGTCGAGCTTGTCCTGGCCCATGATCATGTACGGGCCATCGGAGAAGACGTCGACCCCCATGTCGCCGGCCTTCGGGAAGCAGCCGCGGTACTCGACCGGGACCGGCTTCGTCGCCGGCATCGAGAGCCGGTAGAGGAAGTCGCCGGTCGGCTGCTCCAGCTTGAACGAGATATGCGTGGCGTCGGTGACCGTGATGCCGGAGATCGGCTGGTTGTCGTCCTTCGCCTTGCAATCCATCCCGACGATCACGCCGCAGTAGTAGTTGCCGTACTGGGCGATCTCCTTGGCGTCGTTGATCCGCTGGAACGCGTAGAGGATGTCGTTCGCGTCCACGACGCGGTCGAGCGGCGGTCCCCACTTCACGTTGTCCTTCAGCGTGAAGTCATAGGTCAGTCCATCGCTCGAGACCGTCGGGTCCCCGGCCGCGAGGTCAGGCACCGGCGTGTCGCCGCCCTCGTCCGCGCTGACGTGCTTGTAGGTCATCAGCCCACGGATCAACAGCTGGTCGAAGACGCCCCATGCGTAGCCGAGGTACTCACCGGTCGGGTCGAAGTTGTTCGTCCACCCGAACTCGGGGAGCTCCTCGCGGAGCGTGCCGCCCTTCTGGGCGGTTCCACTTGGCCCAGCCGAGCCTCCCGTGGTGCTGTTGCCTCCACACGCCGCCGCCACGAGGGCGATCGTTACGCCCAAGGCGGCTGCAGCAATCCGTCTGCGTCCTCTCACAGACTTCACTCCCTTCTCTCTCCGCTGCCCCAACGATCTTCCGCCCGTGTTATACGGGGATGGCCGTCTGCCGGGTTTCGCCCCTCCGCCGCTCCGTCGTGGTCAGATCACCGGTTCGATCTGGGGTCCAATGCATCTCGGAGACCGTCTCCGAGGAGGTTGAACGACAACGTGGTGATCACCAGGAACATCCCGGGGAAGATCAGCATCCACCAGGCCAATCGATAGAGCTGTCCGTTGGCCGCCTGGGAGATCATCCCGCCCCAGGACGGGATCTCCGCGGGGATCCCGACCCCCAGGAAGGACAGCGCGGCCTCCAGCAGGATGTTCTGCGGGATCAGGAGCGTCGCCACCACGATGATGGACGCCACCATGTTGGGGAGGATCTCCCGGAACATGATGTGGAAGTTGCCGTATCCGGTCGCCCGGGCAGCTTCGACGAACTCGCGCTCTCGGAGGGAGAGCGTCTGGCCCCTGACGATACGGGCGACGTAGGGCCAGCCGAACAAGGCGATGATGAAGATCACGATCCCGGTTCCCTGTTTGAGCACGCCTCCGAGACATCCCGTGATCACCGACGTGCACGCGACGCTGATCGCGATCGCCATCAGGAGGAGCGGGAGCGACAGCACGATGTCGATCGTGCGGGAGATGAACGTGTCGACCTTGCCGCCGACGAACCCGGCGATCAGGCCGAGGAAGATCCCGATGATGAGCGACGCCCCGGTCCCGATGAAGGAGACCTTCAACGAGGTGCGGGCGCCGTACAACGTACGGATGAAGACGTCACGGCCCAGCGTGTCGACACCGAACCACGCGATCTTGCTGGGACCCAGCAGCGGGACGCCGATGTCGCTCGTGTAGTTCTGGCCCAGGTCGTTCGGGCCGCGGTGGACGATGTGCGCCGCGAGCACGGGCGCGAGCAACGCGAGGGTGATGAGCGCCAGCACGGCGAGACCCGCCCCCACCGCGATCTTGTCGCGCCGGAAGCGGGTCCAGAAGAGTTGCCACGGGGACCGACCCTCGATCCTTCCGGGTTCCCCCTCGAGGGGTACGAGGACTTCGATCGCCGGCTCGGTCTGCTGGACCTGGCTCACACGCCGCTACCCCCGTTCACGACCGCCGAAGTGTAGGGCACAACGATTCTGCGAACAACATAAGCACCGTAGCGCACCGCGAGGCTCAACGTGTGGCCGCGCCTTGGCGTCATCGCGCCAGTTCCGCGATCCTCGGGAGGATCTGCACGCCACTGAGCAGACCAAGACTCCCTTGGCTGCAGACCGTTTCGCCGAACGCGGGAGAACCGTCGGGATCGACCAGGCCCCCGGCGACGAGGAGCGGGACGGGATCGGCCGTGTGGGCCTTGCGCACGCAGGAGGTCGCGTGGTCGGCGGTGACGGCGACGAGCGTCCTGGTGATGTCGATCCCCCCGAGGAGATGGCCGAAGAAGGACCGGTCGATCGCCGTGATCACCGAGCGCTTGTCCTCCGCCCGCCCGTCGTGTGCCGGAACGTCGGGCCCCTTGATGTGGATGTAGAGCGCCTGGAACTCCCCGATCGCCTCGAGGGCCAGGTCGGCCCAGGCGGCGTACGCATCCTCGGCGCGGTCGCCGAACCCTCTCGGGTCCGAACGGGGAGCGTCGACCGCTTCCATGCCCAGCGAGCGCGCGATCCCGCGCTCGACGGGCATCTCCACGAAGCAGCCCCAGCGCAGCCCGAACCGAGCCTCGATCGGCTCGAGCCTCGGCGTGCGGTCCCCGCCGTCGCGCGTGAGGATCACGTTCGCGGGGAGCCTCCCGGCGGCGCGGCGCGCCGCGTTGACCTCGGACGCGTCCAGGATCGCAGCCGAGGCGCCCACGAACGCGTTCGTCAGATCCGCGGCGCGCCTCGCCGCCTCCGTGTCCTCGAGCGCCTCGGCGGTGACGATCACCGGGTCGAAGGTCTCGAGCGCGACGCCTAGATGACCCTCCCGCCGGTACGCGGGGTCCGTGTTCGAGACCTCGGCTGAGAGCGGTTCGTCCGCGTGGATCACGAGCGCTCCCCGGTGCTCGACGGTCGCCCGCAGGGCGAACGTCGCACCGGGGAGCGCGACCCGGTCGTTCACCTCATCGGCGAGCCCGTGCGCCTCGTCGGAGGTCAGGTCCCGGCCGACGCGCCGGTCGACGATCTCGCGGCCGTCCGCGGTGGCGAAGTTCACGCGGTAGGCCAGATCGCCGTCACGGAACTCCATCCCGATCCCGAGCGCCTCGAGCACGCCGCGTCCCGGATGCTCTTCACGTGGGTCGTAGCCGAGGATGCCGAACACGCCGATGTCCGATTCGGGTGCGATCCCCGGGCCGACCGTGAGGACGGTGCCGGTCCGGCCGCGGTTCGCGAGCGCGTCGAGGAACGGGGTCTCCGCCGACTCGAGCGGTGTCCGCCCGTCGAACTCGGGGATCGGGTCGTCCGCCAGTCCGTCGAGGCAGACGTAGATCAGCGGCGTCGTCATCGGTACTTCACGATGAGCGCGAACTCCTCGGGGTCGAGGCTCGCCCCGCCGACGAGCGCGCCGTCGATCTCGGGGTGCGCCATGAACTCCCGGATGTTGCCCGGCTTGACGCTCCCGCCGTACTGGACGCGGACACCGCGCGCGAGATCGTCGTCGTAGCGAGCGGCGAGGGTCTGACGGATCACGGCGACGACGCTCCCCGCGTCCGCCGGCTCGGCGTTCCGCCCGGTGCCGATCGCCCAGACCGGCTCGTACGCGATCACGGCGTTCCTCGCGTTCTCCGCGCCGACCCCGTCGAACGCCTTACGGATCTGCTCGGTGACGCGGCTCTCCGTGCCGCCGGCGTCGCGCTCCTCGAGCGTCTCGCCGACACAGACGATGGGCGTCATGTCGTGTGCGAACACCGCCCGCACCTTCCGGTTCACGAGGGCGTCGTCGTCGCCGAAGAGCTGCCGTCGCTCGGAGTGGCCGACGATCACGAAGCCGACGCGAAGCGCGACCAGCATCGGCGGAGACACCTCGCCCGTGAAGGCGCCCTTGTTCTCCGGGTAGACGTCCTGGGCGCCGAGCCCGTACGGCAGCTTGTCGGAATCGATCAAGGTCTGGACGGACCGGAGCGCGGTGAACGGCGGGCACACCACCACCTCGACGCGGTCGGCGTCGTCCCGGTCCAGGAGGTAGCTCAGCTTCTGGACCGCCTGGATCGCCTCCAGGTGCGTCTTGTGCATCTTCCAATTGGCCGCGATGATCGGCCGCCGTTCGGCCATCTAGTCCTCCAGGATCGTGAGACCGGGGAGCGCCCTGCCCTCGAGGAACTCGAGCGACGCGCCGCCTCCGGTCGAGAGGTGGTCGAACGATGTATCGAGCCCGAGATCCCGCACCGCCGCGATCGAGTCCCCGCCCCCGACGACGGTGAACGCGTTCGCGCTGGCGACCGCCTCGGCGACGCCCTTCGTTCCGGCCGCGAAGGGGTCGACCTCGAACATCCCCATGGGGCCGTTCCACAGGACGGTCTTCGCGTCGGCGAGCATGCCGGCGAACCGCTCGATCGTGCGGGGACCGATGTCGAGCCCCATCAGATCGCCGCGGATCTCGGTCGCGTCCACCGTCGTCGCCTCGGCATCTGCCGCTGGCTCGGCGGCCGCGACGACGTCGACCGGCAGCTCGATCGGGACGCCCCGTGCCTCGGCCTTCGCCCTCGCGGCACGGACGTCCTCGAACCGATCCGGCTCGACGAGGGACTTCCCGACGGATGCGCCCTCCGCGGCGAGCATCGTGAACGCCATCGCGCCGCCGACGAGCAACGCGTCGACGCGGTCGATGAGCGCGTCGATCACCGCGAGCTTGTCGGAGACCTTCGCTCCGCCGAGGATCGCCACGTACGGGCGCTCGGGCCGGTGCAGGAGACGACCGAGGACGTCGACCTCGTGCTCGACCAACCGTCCCGCGATTGCGGGCCGCCCGCTCGCGATCATCAGCTCGGGGAGCGCTCGCACGGAGGCGTGCGCCCGGTGCACGGCGCCGAACGCATCGTCCACGTACGCGTCGGCGAGCTCGGCGAGCGCCCCGGCGAACGCCGGGTCGTTCGCCTCCTCGCCGGGATCGAACCGCAGGTTCTCCAGGACGGCGACCTCTCGTTTCCCCAGCCGCTCGACGGACCCGATCGTGTCGGGGTCCGCCGGCATCCCGAGGGTCCGGACGCCCGAGGGGTCGCCGAGGAGCTCCGCCAGGACGACCGCGACGGGGCGCATCCGGAGCTCGTCGTGGACGGTGCCCTTCGGGCGCCCCAGGTGCGACGCGACGACGATCGCCGCGCCGCGCTGGCGCAGCTCGCGGATCGTCGGGATCGTCGCGCGGATCCGGCTGTCGTCGGCGACGGCTCCGTTCGCGAGGGGAACGTTGAGGTCCGCGCGCAGGAACACGCGGGTGCCGCGCACGTCGTCGAGTCGGTCGAGCGTTCGGAGGGTGCCGCTCACCGCTTCGAAGCGACGATCTCGACCAGGTCGACGAGCCGGTTCGAGTAGCCCCACTCGTTGTCGTACCAGCCCATCACCTTCACGAGGTTGCCCATCGCCATCGTGAGCGGCGCATCGAAGGTGCAGGACGCCGGCGACCCGACGATGTCGGACGACACGATCGGGTCCGTCGAGTACACGAGGAGCCCGTCGCTGAGGGGCCCTGACTCCGACGCGGCGCGGAACGCCGCGTTCACCTCATCGACGGTCACGTCTCGGTGCAGGACGCCCGTGAAGTCCGTGATCGAGCCGTCGCCGACGGGGACACGGAGCGACTGGCCGTCGAGCCGGCCCTTCATCGACTCGAGCACCAGGCTCGTCGCGCGAGCGGCGCCCGTGCTCGACGGGATGATGTTGAGCGCGGCGGCTCGGGCCTCGCGGAGGTCCTTCGACGGCCCGTCGACGAGCGCCTGGGTCCCGGTGTACGCATGCACCGTCGTCATGAGCCCGCGCTCGATGCCGAACGCGTCGTCGAGGACCTTCACCATCGGGACGAAGCAGTTCGTCGTGCAGGACGCGTTCGACACGATCTTGTGCTTCGAGGGATCGAACGTGCCGTCGTTCACACCGACCACGAAGGTCGCGTCGACGTCCTTCCCCGGTGCGGAGATGATCACGAAGGGCGCGCCGGCCTCGAGGTGGAGGGCGGCCTTCTCGCGCGTCGTGAACAGGCCGGTCGACTCGACGACGACGTCCACGCCGAGCTCCCCCCACGGGAGCGCGGTCGGGTCACGCTCCGCCACGATCTTCAGGGTGTCGCCGTCGACCTTGATCCCGTCGCCGACGACCTCGACGTCGCCGTCGTAGGTGCCCAGGATCGTGTCGTACTTCAACAGGTGCGCCATCAGCTCGACCGAGAGCAGGTCGTTCGCCGCGACGAAGTCGATGTCGGCGCCCCGCTCCTTCGCCGCGCGGAAGAAGTTCCGCCCGATCCGGCCGAACCCGTTGATGCCTACCTTGATCGTCATGGAGCCCTCCAGGCTGCTCGAGCACCTCCATGCTATCGAGTCCCTCCGGCCAGGCGCGGCCGGACGTGGTCAGCCGCGATCGAGGTCGCGGTGGACGACGATCACCGGCAGGCCCCGTTCACGGAAATACGCCCCGAGCGCCTCGGCGACGACGACGGAGCGGTGGTGGCCGCCGGTGCACCCCACCGAGAGGGTGAGGTAGGACTTGCCCTCGGCCACGTACCCGGGAACGGTCGCGTCGAGCAACGCGGTGACCCGGTCGAGGAACGGCCCGTACGCGGGCTGGCCCTCGACGTACGTGCGGACGCGTTCGTCGGTGCCGGGCAGCGGCCGGAGCTCCGACACCCAGTGCGGGTTCGGGAGGAACCGCACGTCGAACTGGACGTCCGTGTCGCGCGGCGCTCCGAACTTGAAGCCGAACGAGACCACGGAGACCTGGAGCCCCTCCTCCGGCGGCGCGGTCGCGAACGACTCGCGGATCCGGTCGCGGAGCTCGTGCGGCGTGAGGCCCGAGGTGTCGATCACCAGGTCGGCCTGGCCCCGTAGCTCCTCCAGGATGTGCCGCTCCTTCCGGATGCCCTCGACCACACGGTCCCCCGGCGCCAGCGGATGGCGCCGCCGGGTCGCCTCGTACCGGTTCACCAGGTCCTGATCGGATGCCTCGAGGAAGAGGATCCGGTAGTCGGCGTGCACCTTCTTCAGCTCTTCGAGGGCCTTCGACAGCTCGCCGAAGAACACCCCGCCGCGCGCGTCCACGACGATCGCGACGCGCGCTGGGCCACCCGGCCGCGACGTGAGCTCGGCCATCTTCGACAGGAGCGCCGGCGGGAGGTTGTCGACGACGAAGTACCCGAGGTCTTCCAGGCAGTGGGCCGCCTCGGAACGCCCCGCCCCCGAGAGCCCCGTGATGATCGTGAATCCCGTGACGGGGACGACGTCGTCGGGGTCGCTCATGCGGTGGCCCTGCGCTGCTCGCCGGCGTTCACCGCATGCAGCTGGTCGTGGACCGCTCCGGCGACCTCCGGACCGATCCCGGGCGTCTGCGCGATCTCCTCGACGGTCGCCTCGCGCAGTCTCGCGAGCGAGCCGAAGCGCTTCAGGAGGGCTTTCTTCCGCGCCGGGCCGACGCCGGGGACGTCGTCGAGCGGCGAACGGAACGCGCGCTTCTCCCGTTTCGTGCGGTGGAGGCGGACGGCCGTCCGGTGCGCCTCGTCGCGGATGTGCTGCAGGACGAACAGCGCCTCCGAACCGCGTGGGATCATCAGCGGGTCGGGGCGGTCCGGGAAGTACACCTCCTCCAGGCGCTTCGCGAGCCCGATGTGCGGGATCGACAGCCCGAGGTCGCCCAGGACGCGCGTCGCCTGCGCGAGTTGGCCGCGACCACCGTCGACCACCACGAGCGCCGGCGGGTACGAGAACCGGCGGACGCGGCCGTCCTTCGGCCGGTCACGCTCCTCCAAGAGCCGCGTGAACCGGCGTCGCAGCATCTCGTCCATCGACGCGAAGTCGTCCTGCCCGCCGACGCCGCGGATCGTGAACTGCCGGTAGTCCTGGCGCTTCGGGAGCCCGTCCTCGAACACGACCATCGAGCCCACCTTGTCGGTGGGACCGAGGTTCGAGATGTCGTAGGCCTCGATCCGGAGCGGCGCCTGCTCCAGACCGAGCTGATCCGCGAGCTCGGCGAGCGCCCTCGAGCGCGCGCCGAAGTCCGAGGCCCGGCGAAGCTTGTGCCGGTGGAACGCCTCGTCCGCGTTCTTCGAGACGACCTCGAGGAGCTTCCGCTTGGCCCCGCGCTCCGGCACGGCGATCCGGACGGGGCCGCCGCGCCGGCCGGCCAGCCACGCCTCGAGGACGTCGCGGTCGGCCGGCGCGGCGGCCACGAGGACCCGCGGAGGCACCTCCTGCCGTTCCATGTAGAGCTGTTCGATGAACGACGCGATGAGCTGTGGTCGGTCCAGATCCTCGACGCGGTCGACGACCCAGCCCTTCCGCCCGAGGACGCGGCCGCCCCGCACGAAGAAGACCTGGAACGCCGCCTCGAGATCGTCCTCAGCGAGGCCGACGACGTCGATGTCCTGCGGCCGGGTCAGGACCATCTCCTGGGACTCGAGCGCTCGCTGGGCGGCGAACAGCTGGTCGCGGAGCCGCGCCGCCTGCTCGTACTCCTCGCGGTCGGACGAGGACTTCATCTGCCCCTCGAGGCGCCGCAGGACCGGCCGCGCGTTGCCGCCGAGGAACTCCGCCATCGCGTCGACGTGCGCCCGGTACGTCTCCTCGGTCACCCCGGTCGTCTTCGGGACGCACGGTCCCGCGCACCGGCCGATGTCGTAGTAGAGGCACGGCCGGCCAGCCCGGGCCCGCTGGTCGAAGAACGCGTTCGAGCACGTCCGGACGGGGAAGACACGGGTCAGCGCGTCGAGCGTGTTCCGGATCGCCCACGCGTGCCCGTACGGGCCGAAGTAGCGGACGCCCTTCCGCTTCGTCCCGCGGAGCACCTGCGCCCGGGGCCACTTCTCCCCCACCGTCAGCGCGAGGTACGGGTAGGACTTGTCGTCCCGGTACCGGATGTTGAAGCGAGGCCGGTGCCGCTGGATCAGGTTGTACTCCAGCATCAGGGCGTCGACCTCGCCCGACGCCACGATCCATTCGACGGACTCCGCCGAAGTGGTCATCGCCTCGGTCCGGGGGTGGAGCGGCTTGCCCCAGTAGTTCGCGAGCCGTTTGCGGAGCGATCGAGCCTTGCCGACGTAGATCACGCGCCCGTCGCCGTCCCGGAAGAGGTAGGCGCCGGGCGCGTCGGGGATGCTCGAAGGAACCGGGCGCGCCACGCTCACGGCATCGATGCTAGCGCGGGTCCCGGACCCGACCGGGAGGGGGCTACTTGTTGACCGTGAGGGTCCCGAACATCTGGGTCGGGTGGATGTCGCACTGGAAGTAGTAGCTGCCGGCATCGAGAGCGGGGACGTCGAGCGTCTCCTGAACGGGTCCTTCCTGGGGGTCGGTCTTCGCGATCGAATCCCCACCCTTCTTGGTGTACACGTCGATGTTGTGCGGCCCCGTCGCCGAACCGTTGTCCTTGTTGTCGAAGTTGATCGTGAACGGCTTCCCGGCATCCGCGATCAGGCACGTCGGATCGAACGTCGTGTTCTGCGCCACGATGTCGAGCACGGGCTGCTTCCCGCTACATCCCGCCCCGCCGCCCGGGGCCGCGCTGACCGTGATCGATGGCTGCGGGTTCGCGACGATCAGGTTCTGGACGTCGGCGTACTGACCCATCATCAGGTTCTGACTCACGGTGTCGTACCACGTGAGGAAGACCCCGGTGTCCGCGGCGGCGAGCGACGGTGCGGCGCTCGAGGACGCGGACGGTCCGAGCGAGATCTGGCTGAACGTCTGGCTGTCCTTCGCGGCGCTCACGAACGTCACCCCGGAGTCACCGTTGTCCCAGGCGACGTAGACCGCCCCGTTCGGGTCGGCCGTCACCGCGGTGCGCGGCGCGTCGTTGCCCGTGTGGTTCGGGTCGGGCTTCTCGGCCTGGCCGGCCTCGACCGTCGTCGGAGCGCCTCCCTTCACGGTGGTGAGGTTCACGGTTCCGTCGGTCGTGTAATACGACGCGTAGAGGGTGCCGTCGACCGCGGTCGCGGACAGCCCGAGCCCGTCCGTCTTCGTCGCCAGGCTCTCGACCCGCCAGCCGGAGCCCTGCTGGCTGGCGGTGTCGACCTCGTGCTTCGCGGCGTCGCCGAAGACGATGACCGGGCTCCCGCCCAGGATCGCGATCTGGGTCGGGCCGGGCTCAGGGCACGAACCGCACGGGGGCTGCGTCGCGACGACCTGGTCGTGCCACTTCGAACCCTGGAGCGACGCGGCATGAACCTCCAGCCCCGACGGTTCGAGGACGGAGAAGGCGATCCACGGGTTCCCGTTGCCGTCGAGCGCGATGCCGGGAGCCGAGATAGGTCCCGCGAGCGAGACCGAGGTGCCGTAGTCGTACACCTTCGTCACCGTGGCGGAGCCGCCGAGTTTCGTCGTCCCGTAGTCGACGCCGTCGGCCATCGTCCACGCCGTGTGCACGGTGCCGTCCGAGGCGACCAGGGTCGCCGTGCCGTTCGAATCATCGGCCTTGAGCGGGAAGCTGTCGGTCGTCACCGGCCCGAACGGAACCGTGATCCCGGCCGGCACCGCGGCGGGCTTGTTCTGTTCGATCGCCCCCTGCGTCCACGTCCCCTTGTCGTCCACCGTGGAGAGCAGGACGGCCGGGAGGAACGCGGTGCCGATCGGGCGCGGAACCGGGATCTGGCTCGGCTTCACCGCGGCCGGGAAGCCGAAGTACGAGATGAACGGCTGACCGTCCGCATCGACGGCCACCGAGGACGCCAGTCCGACGTTGTCGAGGGTGTCCGCCACGCTGACGACGAGGCGCGGACCGCTACCGTAATCGATCGTGCTGGCGGTCGGGACGGACGAGCAGGCGGCGGCCAGGATCGCGAGGCTCGCAGCGAGCCTGAGGGGTCGGGTCGACACGTCGGCGCGGATACTACCAACGGGCCTCAGCGCGGCGACGATCCGCGC
>Ga0075433_10000930_pt1 | contig 20654 bp, 15 predicted proteins | sample RhiMethybrSRZTD2_FD_75299 | JGI IMG/M metagenome (GOLD analysis project Ga0075433, IMG submission 75299) | Populus rhizosphere microbial communities from Tennessee, USA - Rhizosphere MetaG P. TD hybrid SRZTD2 | ecosystem: Host-associated > Plants > Roots > Rhizosphere > Soil | place: USA... | reverse complement strand
ATTTTCGACTCAGAGTTACATTTTTAAATTGCGCGATAGGAGCCCTCTAACAACTGGTGCGGAGCGCGTCGAGCCGACTACCGCGATGACAAACAACCGGAATCAGCTAAACGGTGGAGACTCCCCCTTAGGCCTTCCAAGTCCAGGGCAGCGGCCCTGGCGATGTTCGAGGCGAGGAAGAGAGCGCCAAATATTGTGGAGGTCGGTCCAATACAGCAGAGATCCCGCTTGCCGCCAGAGTCGCCTTCGACCTTTACCGGACATTCCTACTTGCATTTCTGACATTTGACGGTGACTCTCATGCTGTCTCCTCGTGGAGGTCGCTGTACAGTTGTCCTTTGTACCCGCAGAGAGGTCCTTTGGCGTTTTTGATTGGTTCTCTGTTCATGCTTTCACCTCTGAATAGAAGAAGCAGAGGTAGTAGAAGTATTTAATACTTTCGCAACGCTAGATAAGCAAAATGGTGGGATGCGCCGACAAGTGGGGGCATGATTACCCCGATGGTACCGCGCCTCATCACGACCCCGTTCGATCGGGATGGTTGGTTGTTTGAGATTAAGTGGGACGGGTTCCGGGCCATCGCGGAACGGGACGAGACCGGCGTCAAGCTCTATAGCAGGAACCATCGGAACTTCACCAAACGATTCCCACCCATCACCCAAGCAGTCGCCGCCCTCAAGCATAACGTGGGTGAGATCGTCGCCCTCGACGACCGCGGTCACGCCCGCTTCGAGTGGCTGGTCAAACGTGGACGACAACACGGCATCCTCATGTACTTCGTGTTCGACCTCCTGTACCGCGACACCCACGACCTTCAGAACGAACCACTCGCCCAACGCAAACAACACCTCCAGCAACTCCTCGCGGGACACCAACGACTCCAGTACGTCGAGCACATCACAACCAACGGCACGGCCATCTTCAAAGCCGCAGTCAAACTCGGCATGGAAGGCATCGTCGCCAAAGACCCCAACAGCCCCTACATCCAAGGACCCCGCGACACATGGCACTGGCAAAAAATCAAAAACAAAGAATACCAACGACAAGGAAAAATAGAGTTCCGGAAGCACTAAACAGTGTAATATCGCCGGGACCGCTATGACGCTAGAAGGACGACCATGATGCGAGTTTTCTTGGATGAAAGCTCTAGCACGAAGGTATTCCAAATGGCCGCATGGATAGGACGCGCAGAGGAATGGGGTCGCTTCATCGATGCTTGGCAGGAAGCACTAGCGTCGGAACCGACGATTAAGTACTTCAAGAATCACGAAGCACTGTCATTTGAAGGACAATTTACTGCCTGGACCGAAACATGAGCGGGATCAAAAACTGATCAACTTGGCGAAGGTCATAGCCAAGCACGATCTGATCGGTGGAATCTATCTGCCAACCTACAGGCCAGTACTAGAGACGAGTCGTGTTTCCAAGAAACAGCTTACGAAAACTCTCAAGATCACACACGCCTACCACAGCTGCTTTCATGGAATAGTAGGGCAGATATTGCTCAAAGAAGCAGACAAAGGCAACAACGCCAACACAACGGATTTTGTATTCGACGAGCAACCAGGAATGTTCGAGGAATGCCTTGCCCTATACCGGGAGCTCAAAGAGATGCTGCCACCGAGGTGAAAGCAATTGCGGGCTCGATAACACAAGCAAGCGATCGCGAAGTGCTGCCCTTACAAGCAGCCGATCTGCTGGCGGGCCAGGCCATCTTAGAATTCATAGAGCATAAGCCGACACCGCTATTACAGGCACTATCATCCCAAAGACCCATCGAGATATTTCCATCATTTCTCCCATACTTTGAGGAACTACCAAAAATCATGAACGCCACTAACTCTTGGTCAGACGCGAAAAAAATACTAAACGATCTGGAAGGGCACCGACGCAAAAGCTTCCCATAAAGAAATACAACAACGATCCTCACTGCATGCCAAAGGGTGCTTCCGTCATCAACTGTTGGTGGGACTGGTGTAAAGATTTAGTTAACAGTAGGTTACCGAGAAATTATGGCTTCACCAATTCTAGATTCCAAATCCGCAGCAAATGCTTTTGCAGGCTGCCTCCATGCTCACCCACGTGCGCCTCAAGTTGGAAGAAAGTCCCGACGCCGATCGTCTGCTGGCTATATTGGATGGCGAAGTAACGCGCGACACCCAAAGTCTGAGTCGGATCTTCGGCGAAGAGCTGCCTTCCGACTTGTCATTCGCGCGACTGAGGCCACTGCCAAGACAAAGGTTTAGCAGGTATTGTCAAGTTGAGGAGATCCGAGCAGACTGAGCAGATCAAAACCAACGTGCCCCCTAGTGTTCAAAAAGGAATACTTCCTGATGACGCTGGCCCTCGAGCGTCCGAGAGTGACGTGGCCCAACTTGGATAGATCCCGCTAACACTCAGGAGAAGCCAAAGGTAGCGGTTCTATCCTGAAGTCACTGAAAAAAATGAGAAGACTGCAGCCAGCTGAGATTCCATCAGCAACCTATCGTTTGCAGTTCAACCATAGGTTCAATTTCTTCCAAGCAGCTGAGCTTGTTGAGTACCTTGCCAGCCTGGGAGTGTCTCACTGCTATGCCTCTCCGATCTGGAAGGCAGCAGAGGAAAGTCCGCATGGTTACGATGTAGCGGATCCCTCTCAAATCAACCCCGAACTGGGAGGCATGGATGGATTCAGGCATTTCGTGGCCAGCCTCCGAAAGCACGGCCTCGGCTTGATATTGGATGTGGTTCCTAACCACATGTGTGTGACTACGTCCTTGAATCCCTATTGGTGGGATTTGCTCGAGAATGGACCCAGTTCCCAGTATGCACGTTTATTCGATATAGACTGGGCACCTCCAAAGGAGGAGCTCTCCAACAAGGTACTTCTTCCTCGCCTGGCTGATCAGTATGGCCGAGTCCTTGAAGAACAGCAAATTCAGGTTTCTTACAACCAGGGGGCCTTTTTCCTGAGCTTCTACCAGAACCAATTGCCGTTAGCTCCCAAATCGTGGAGCGAAATTCTTTCTTTTGTACATGAGAAACTGAACGCATTGCTAGGGGAGGGAAGTGAACACATTCTCGAATTGGAGAGTATCCTTACGGCAATCTCCCACTTACCATCGGGGACTGAAACCCACGAAGAAAAAATACGGGAGCGAATGCGGGAGAAGGACATCATCAGGCGGCGCTTGATGACGCTGGTGGAACGTGAGGAGGCAATGGGAATCGCACTTACTGCCGTCATAGAGGAATTCAATGGTATCCGAGGAGAACCCCGAAGTTTTGACCGGTTGGAGCGACTTCTGGTGGATCAGGCTTACCGTCTTAGCTACTGGCGCGTCGCTGCTGACGAAATCAATTATCGACGTTTCTTTGACATCAACGATCTGGCGGCCATCCGCGTGGAGGAATCTGAAGTTTTCCAACTGGTGCATTCTCTTCTTTTCGAACTGATTCGACAGGGTTATGTCTCGGGACTGAGGATCGATCACCCCGACGGTCTCTTTGATCCCGAGCAATATTTCCTTGAACTCCAGAAGGGCTGCCTGGCAGCTCGCATCGCTGCGGAGTCCGAGGCACATTCTTCCCCTGAATTGAAGACGAAGGACCTGGAGACCCCGCAGGGGGAGGAGCGGCCTTTCTTCGTCGTCGCGGAAAAGATCGTATCGTGGAATGAAAATCTGAGACCTCAATGGGCCATTGAAGGGACAACGGGGTATGGGTTTTTGAATTTTGTGAACGGAATCTTCGTAGATGCCACCCACAGGGACGCCTTTCGGCGGCTCTATCGACGGTACACGGGTTGGACCGAAGAGTATCGAGATCTTGTCTACAATAGCAAACGTCTGATCCTGCAAGTCTCCATGTCCAGTGAGCTCAACGTATTGTCCAGACAACTGGATAGGATATCGGAGCAGCACAGGTGGTCACGGGACTTTACCCTGGAGAATTTGCGAGACACATTGAGAGAAGTTGTCACCTGTTTCCCTGTCTACCGAACCTATATACGCCCTCCTTACATTAACGTTGACCCCGAAGACCAACGCCACATCATCTCTGCTGTGGAGGTGGCAAAGCGTCGAAACCGAGCGATCAGTGAATCGGTCTTCGATTTTATCCAGAGCGTCCTTCTGCTCCAGGATCCGGCAGGATTGAGCCAGGAGCAGCTGGCCGAGAGGCGCCTGTTCGTTATGCGCTTCCAACAATTCTCCGGACCGGTCATGGCCAAGGGATTGGAAGATACTGTTTTTTTCCGTTATTGCCCTTTGGTCTCCCTTAATGAGGTCGGGGGTAATCCGGAGCAATTTGGCGTCTCAGTTCCCTTTTTCCATACGAAGAACCGCATCCGGCAGGGATCATGGCCCAATGCTCTTCTAGCAACTTCCACTCACGACACGAAACGAAGTGAGGATGTCAGGGCACGTCTGAATGTCCTCTCCGAAATCCCGATCGAGTGGGCCCGGGCACTGTTCCAATGGCGCGGGCTTAATCAAGGCCGCAAACGGCTCGTCTCAGGAGAAACTGTACCCAGCGCTAATGAGGAATACTTGCTGTACCAAACTCTAATAGGGACTTGGCCTTTGAACCCCATGAGTACTGATGAAGACGGGGAGTATCTTTCCAGAATTGTCAATTACATGGAAAAGGTGCTGCGAGAAGCCAAAGTTCACAGTAGCTGGGTCAACCCCAACTTGGCATACGAAGCTGCTGTGCGTGAATTTGTGTCTGAAATTATGACGCCTTCCTCGTCTAATGAGTTTTTGAACGAATTCATCAACTTCCAGGCGCCAATCGCGCGCGCTGGGATGCTCAATTCCCTTTCGCAATTGCTGATCAAACTCGCTTCGCCTGGAATTCCCGACCTATACCAGGGAACTGAAATCTGGGATTTTTCACTAACGGATCCAGATAATCGGCGACCTGTCGACTTTAATCTTCGGCGATCTCTATTATCCAAGATTCAGGAACGTTATTCGGATCCGGGAGTGGGAGTTCAAGACCTACTGGTGGATTTGGCTAACGGTGCTATCAAACTTCATGTCACCTGCCGTATCCTCCAATGTCGAAAGGTTCACAAGGAGCTTTTTTCTCAAGGCGCCTACTTGCCCTTATTTCCTCAAGGTGACCGAAAGAGGCATATCGTTGCATTTGCCAGACTATACAAGGACGAACAGGTAATTGCTGTGGCTGGACGATTTTTCGCGTCTCTCGCAGTTGGGGATCAACTACCTATTGAACCGAAAATCTGGAGTACTTCTCAGTTGATTCTCACAAAAAAGATAAAAAAAGGCGCTTGGCGCGAGTTGCTTACTGGACAAGAGATCAGGATAGAAGCTGTGGGGGGGCGGACCTTCTTGCCCATGGAGAAGGTATTTTCGTTCCTGCCCCTTGCCTTGTTGGCTCGTCAGCTTTGACGCGGCCGAAGGCCGGCCCCTGGGATCGCGGGCATCTTTGACGGCGGGCGCAATGGAGAGCGCGATGACGTAAAATTCAGAGTGCCATGCGACCATGTGGCGGGCAAGGGCCCTTGCGCTCTCGGGAAATACGGGAAAAGTGATGTGGGAGACTATGAAAATCAAGCCTGGGAATCCATACCCCTTAGGCGCCACGTGGAAGGCCGACGGGGTGAATTTCGCCATCTTTTCGGAGCATGCCACTCAAGTGGAACTGTGTCTGTTTGATTCTCCCGATGCCCGATCAGAATCCGTTCGGATTCCTCTGCCTGAACAAACCGACAAAGGGCAACTCTATGGTTATCGAATTCACGGTCCATATCCCCACAAGAGGGCCACCGATACAATCCCCAAAAAGCCCTCCTGGATCCTTATGCCAAGGCGATCGGACGAACGTTTGAGCGGAGCCAGGAGATGTGCCCCTTATTGTTGCCATAACTCTTCTTACTGATTGACCTTAATTCACCATGTTATCGCATCCACTCCAACAGATTTGTCGCGCCCCCTCTAGCAGCATGTCGCGATTGAATCGCGAAATGGAAGGAAACTAACAATGACTTGGCAGCCCAGCCTGGGAGCTTGGTGTCATTCCGGAAAAACTCACTTCCGCGTCTGGGCGCCCCAGGTTGAACAGGTGGAGCTGGTTCTAGGGGGGATCCCCCGAGAGTCACGCCCTCGTCTACTTTCGAAAGACTCTGATGGGTATTTTTGCGGTTCGTATGAAGACATTACACCAGGTGATCTCTACCAGTACCTTCTGGATGGCAGGGGGCCCTTCCCCGATCCAGCCACTCGTTTTCAACCGAGCGGTGTCCACGGCCCGTCACAGGTGATTGACTCTAAGACATTTGCCTGGGAGGACGCGGAATGGCCCGGAGTAGAACTCATCCGGTTGGTTCTGTATGAGTTGCACGTTGGTACGTTCACCACGGGCGGGTCTTTCAAAGCGACAGCTGAGCGCCTCCCCTATCTCCGGGACCTGGGGATAACGGGGATTGAGTTGATGCCCATAGCCGACTTTGACGGACAGCACAACTGGGGCTACGATGGAGTGGACTTGTTCTCTCCCGCCCGCTGCTACGGGTCGCCCCAGGAACTTCGGGAATTGATTAATCAGGCTCACCGATTGGGTCTCGCCGTATTTCTTGATGTTGTCTATAATCATCTTGGGCCAGCTGGAGCCTACGTGGAGGAGTTCAGTCCTTTTTATTTCTCCAAAGATCATTCTTCGCCCTGGGGGCCTGCTATCAATCTGGATGGCCCGCAAAACCAGCATGTACGGGCTTTTCTCAATGAAAATGCTTTGTACTGGATTCATGAGTACCACTTCGACGGGCTCCGGCTGGATGCCACCCACGCCCTGGTTGATAAGAGTCCCCGTCCTTGGCTTTCCGAACTGACTTCCGCAGTTCACTCCTCCCAAGACGGCACTTCGAGACACATACACCTGATCGCTGAAGACTCCAGGAATCTGGCGCACCTCGTGAAACCGCAGTCTGAACAAGGGTGGGGATTGAATGGTGTCTGGTCAAATGATTTTCACCATCAAATGCGGCGGTGCCTGGTGAATGAACAAGAGGGCTTCTTTCGCTGCTTCGTCGGAAGCGCACACGACATCGCCGAGACTGTCCGGAAAGGATGGTTTTTTCACGGCCAGCATTTTGAATTCTGGGGAAAAAACCGGGGAACTGACCCATCGGGGATCCCTCCTTACCGATTCGTCATTTTCCTTCAGAATCACGATCAAATCGGAAATCGTCCCTTTGGAGAAAGACTCCACCACCAGATTGATCTCGCAGCTTACCGGGCTGTCTCAATATTACTTCTGCTGGCTTCTCAGACCCCACTCCTGTTCATGGGCCAGGAATGGGCTGCGGGCAGCCCTTTTCTTTTCTTCACTGACCACGAAGCCGAACTAGGGAAGAAGATCACTGAAGGCCGGCGCCGGGAGTTCAGCCACTTTAAAGCATTTCAGGATTCGGAAACCTTTTCTCTTATACCCGCCCCCCAAGATCCATTGACTTTCTTAAAGAGTCGCCTGGTGTGGGAAGAGACTGGAAGAGAGCCGCATGAATCGGTCTTGCGCTTGTATCGGCGCTTGCTTAAAATTCGCCGTCAGGAATTCGTATCGCGTGAGGTTGAAGCTCTTTCCTCCGGAGTGTTTTCTGTCGGCGAATACGGGCTTATATTGCTCAGACAGGGAAGCGCCGGAAGGAAGCTTCTCATACTGATTTGGTTGAGGGGATCTGGAATTGTTAGCCTGCCAGAATGGGAAGTGCCCGAGTGCAACTGGGAACGTGTCATGACGACTGAGGACGTTTGGTATGCGCCAGACCCCCTTCCTCCGCAAATTCAGCTATCCCCTGTGGTCGTCTCGTTTCAACGCCCTGGTGCCGTTATCTTGGAGAGCGGGGGCAGTCACAAACTAGGTTGACGAATATCAGACAGACTGGAGGTATCAACAAGAGGAGAAGAAAGAGCCATAGACTTACAATCCGGACGCCTGATTTGGGTTGGCATTCTGAAGCTCGCATAGACGCCTAAAGTCCTCGTACATCCAGTCCCTATTCATGTCCAGCACTATTAATCGCACCCTTGGACCCACGCCATTGTTAGAACAACATCTCAGTGTAATAATAAATATCGAATCATATTCGGGAAGCTCGGGAATGCGATCACAATTGCCGGCTGATGCGGCGCCGCAGTATTGTGCATTCTGTTTCGACCCGGTTTGGGATGGCGAGGTGGGAACTGTGCCTGTCGTAGGGTGACGTCGTTTTGCGATCAAGCATTCGATTCTTCACGTTTTGTGGATCTGCAATTGGTCGACGCAAGAGAACGAATCAATAACGAACAGAAGGTTGTTCTAGAAATGCCATCTTCAGAGGACGGCCGTCACCGGGTCGTTATTGAACGAGTTCAACCGGAAATCGATTGCGGACGCTTCCCGATCAAGAGGGAGACCGGAGGAAGCGTGGTTGTCGAAGCCGACATTTTCGCCGACGGCCACGACCAGCTCTCTTGCCGGTTGCTGCACCGGGCCGAACATGAGAGCGAATGGAATGAGGCAGCAATGGTCCCCCTCGGCGACGACCGTTGGCGCGGCGAATTTCACGTGTCCAGGCTGGGCAAGTATCGATATACGATTGAAGGTTGGGTGGACCGTTTTCGGACGTGGCGCGGCGACTTGCTCAAGCGGAATGCCGCGAATCAGGATGTAAGCGTCGACCTCCTGATTGGGTCTAGGTTGATCGGCGAGGCAGCCGGACGAGCGGAGGGAGTAGATGCAGAGCGCCTCCGCGACTGGAGCCGGGTTTTGCTCGAAGAGACCGACCCGGCGCGACGCCATGCTTCCGCTCTTGACGAAGATCTTGCCCAACTGGCCCTTCGCTACCCAAATCGCCAATCGGCAACTCGCTACAAAAAGGAACTTTTGGTGACGGTCGATCGCGAAAAGGCCCGGTTCTCGACTTGGTACGAAGTCTTCCCGCGGTCCTGCTCACCTGAGCCGGGTCGTCACGGCACGTTTCGCGATTGCGAAGCCTGGCTGCCTTACATCGCTTCCATGGGGTTTGACGTCCTCTATTTCCCCCCCATCCACCCGATCGGCCTGGCCTTCCGGAAGGGCAAGAATAACTCAGTGACCGCCGAGCCCGGAGCCACAGGAAGCCCGTGGGCAATTGGATCGGAACAGGGCGGTCACAAATCCATTCATCCGGAACTAGGAACATTGGATGATTTTCGCCGGCTGCTCAAGGGAGCGGCCGAGTTTGGGCTTGAGATCGCTCTCGACATTGCCTTTCAATGTTCTCCAGACCACCCCTATGTTCAAGAGCATCCCACCTGGTTCCGGAAGCGTCCCGACGGAACCATTCAGTATGCCGAAAATCCGCCGAAGAAATATCAGGACATTTTTCCGCTCGATTTTGAAAGCCAAGACTGGCGAGAGCTATGGGAGGAATTGCGGAGCGTCATCCTGTTCTGGGTCGAGCAGGGCGTCCGGATTTTCCGAACCGATAATCCGCACACAAAAGCCTTTCCATTCTGGGAATGGGCCATCTCAACCATTAAAGAACATCATCCGGATGTGATTTTTCTGTCCGAGGCATTCACCCGTCCACGCGTGATGTACCGCCTCGCCAAGTTGGGCTTTTCGCAATCTTATACCTATTTCTCGTGGCGCAACACCAAACAGGAGCTCACTGACTATTTCCACGAGCTGACTCAAACTGAGGTACGAGAATTCTTCCGTCCAAACCTGTGGCCGAGCACTCCCGACATTCTGCCAGAGTATCTGCAAGTCGGCGGCAGGCCGGCGTTCATGGTACGGCTGATTCTGGCAGCGACACTGGGGGCCAACTACGGCATATACGGCCCTGCCTACGAACTGTGCGAAAATGTTCCACGGGACCCCGGCAGCGAGGAATATCTGAACTCGGAGAAGTACGAACTCAAACAACGCGACCTGGGCGCCGACTGGACTCTCAAAGAGCTCATTACACGGGTGAACCAGGTCCGGCGCGAGAATCCGGCGTTGCAGAGCGATCGCAATCTGCGGTTTCATGAAACCGATAATCCCTCAGTGATTTGCTACAGCAAGGCTATGGATGATCTTTCGAATGTGGTTGTAACGGTTGTGAATCTGGACGTGTTCCACACACAGACCAGTTGGATGAGTCTAGACTTGGGGGCGCTTGGGCTCGATCCGCAGCATGCGTTCCAGGCGCACGACCTTTTGAGCGGCAGCCGCTATCTCTGGCAGGGAGCGCGGGCCTATATTGAACTGACGCCCCACACTCTTCCGGCGCACATATTTCGGTTCCGGAAACGGATCCGAACAGAGAAGGATTTTGATTACTACTTATAGTTGCAGCGAGTGATCTTGTACCGTGGGGGGAAAGGAAGCAGTTCACCCCCCAATCCTCTGACTCCCTCTCCCAGTCTGTGGGGCGCGGAAGGACAGAAATTGACTGATTTGTGAGTAGAATTGCCGCGAAGTGGGAAGGACGAGAAAGGAGGCAAAGTGAAGACGCCGTTTCTAAGCGACTTTGACGTCCACTTGCTCGCCGAAGGAACCCACTATCGAACTTACGAAAAGCTCGGCGCCCACCTGGCGGAATCCTTCGGTGCCTCCGGCGTGCATTTCGCCGTATGGGCCCCCAACGCGAAGCATGTATCAGTGATTGGCGATTTTAACGACTGGAATGTGGGCTCTCATCCGATGCAGTCTCGTCCGCAGGCAGGCGTGTGGGAATGCTTTGTGCCGGGCATTGGCGTTGGGGCGCTCTACAAATACCACATCGAGTCCCGTTCTGAGGATTACCGGATGGACAAGGCCGACCCGTATGGATTTGCCGGCGAGATCCGTCCGCAAACAGCATCGAAAGTCTGCAATCTCGAAGATTACACCTGGGGAGACAGGGCCTGGATGGAGACGCGACAGAGCAGAAATGCGCTGGATGCCCCTATTTCCATTTACGAAGTCCACTTGGGCTCCTGGATGCGAGTGCCCGAAGAAGGCAACCGGTGGCTGACCTATCGCGAGATTGCAACGAAATTAGCAGATTATGTTCACGACATGGGGTTCACACATGTCGAATTGCTTCCCATCACGGAGCATCCTTTCGACGGATCCTGGGGTTATCAGACCGTCGGCTACTTCGCACCGACCAGCCGGTTCGGGGCGCCGCAGGATTTCATGTACCTGGTGGATCATCTCCACCAGCATGGGATTGGTGTGATTCTCGACTGGGTACCAGCACATTTCCCTAGGGATGGGCACGGGTTGGGATTTTTTGATGGTACCCATTTGTACGAGCACGCCGACCCGCGCCAGGGCCTTCAACCGGATTGGGACACCTTCGTCTTCAATTACGGGCGATCCGAGGTTCGAAACTTCTTAATCAGCAATGCTCTCTTCTGGTTCGAAAAGTACCACGTAGATGGGCTTCGAGTGGATGCCGTGGCATCAATGCTCTATCTCGACTACGGTCGTCGCGAAGGAGAATGGGTCGCTAACCGCTTTGGGGGGAGAGAAAATCTGGAGGCGGTCGAGTTCCTGAAATTACTGAATCAGCGTGTGTACACCGATTTTTCCGGGGTGATGATGATTGCTGAAGAGTCGACAGCGTGGCCCATGGTATCGCGCCCTACCTATCTCGGCGGACTGGGATTCAGCTTCAAATGGAACATGGGGTGGATGCATGACGTGCTGGATTACATGACCCGAGATCCGATCCACCGCAGTTATCACCACAACCGCATCACATTTAGCATGGTCTATGCATTCACAGAGAACTTCATCCAGCCTTTTTCGCATGATGAGGTCGTTTACGGTAAGGGGTCGATGATCCAGAAAATGCCTGGAGACGAATGGCAAAAGTTTGCCAACCTGCGGTTGCTCTATGGGTTCATGTTCGGGCATCCCGGGAAGCAGGTGCTGTTTATGGGCAATGAGTTCGGCCAGTGGTCGGAGTGGAACCACGACCGCAGCCTCGAATGGCACCAGTTGCAGACTGGTTTTCATCATGGTTTGCAGCGGTGGGTTCGGGACCTGAATACGCTATATCGCGGCGAACCGTCGTTGTATCAAATTGATTTCGAATCTGCCGGCTTCGAATGGATCGATTGCAACGACGCCCGGTGCAGCGTGGTGAGCTTTATCCGCCACAGCAAGAAGCAGGGCGATGTTCTGCTTTTTGTGTGCAACTTCACACCGGTTCCACGACACAACTACCGTGTTGGCGTGACGGCGGGAGGCTATTGGAAGGAGGTGCTCAACAGTGACGCGCCCTTGTACGGCGGTAGCGGACAGGGGAACATTGGCGGTGCGGACAGCAGCCCGTTGCCCGTGCATGGACACCCCTGTTCTCTGAACATTACGGTGCCGCCTCTGGCTGTGGTTGTGTTCAAACCAGGGAAGGATAGTCGCACATGAAGCAACCTGGAAGTGCAGCGGAACCGCTTTGGTATAAGGATGCCGTTATCTATGAGCTCCATGTCAAAGCCTTCTTCGACAGCAACAACGATGGCATAGGAGATTTTGGGGGGCTCATCAAAAAACTCGACTATTTTCAGGAGCTGGGGGTCACGTGCCTGTGGCTCCTTCCTTTCTTTCCGTCTCCGCTGCGGGACGACGGCTATGACATTGCCGACTACGTCGGCATTCATCCCAGCTACGGCACGATGGAGGACTTCCAGGCGTTCCTGGCCGCAGCTCACGAGCGGGGTCTCCAGGTGATAATCGAGCTCGTAATCAATCACACGTCCGAGCGCCATCCCTGGTTTCAGGCTGCACGTCAAGCGCCCCCGGGTTCTCCCGAGCGGAACTTTTACGTGTGGAGTGATACCGACCAGAAGTACAAGGACGCGCGGATCATATTCACCGATACCGAGAAGTCCAACTGGACTTGGGATCCGGCTGCAAAGGCATATTTCTGGCATCGTTTCTTCTCGCACCAGCCAGACCTGAACTACGACAACCCGGCGGTCTTGGAGGAAGTGCTGAAGGTCATGCGTTTTTGGCTGGATCTTGGAGTCGATGGCCTCCGCCTGGATGCGATCCCTTATCTGGTGGAGCGGGACGGGACTAACTGCGAAAATCTCCCCGAGACTCATGCGTTGATCCGGAAAATCCGGAGCGAGATGGATGCCAACTACTCCAATCGCATGATTCTTGCCGAAGCCAACCAGTGGCCGGCAGATGTTCGGCCTTACTTCGGTGACGGCGATGAGTGCCACATGGCATTCCACTTCCCGCTGATGCCACGCATCTTCATGGCGCTCAGGCTGGAGGACCGGTTGCCGATCACGGAAATCATGGCGCAAACTCCCGACATCCCGGAGAACTGCCAGTGGGGCTTGTTTCTGCGCAATCACGACGAACTCACCCTGGAGATGGTGAGCGATGATGAGCGCGACTATATGTATATGGCCTATAGTGCGGATCCACGGATGCGGATCAATATTGGAATCAGGCGGCGCCTGGCGCCACTGATGGACAATAACCGCCGCCGCATCGAACTGCTCTCCAGCCTGCTGTTCTCGTTTCCGGGCACACCCATCATGTATTACGGAGATGAACTCGGAATGGGGGACAACATTTACATCGGCGACCGCAATGGCGTACGAACACCCATGCAGTGGAACGCCGACCGCAATGGCGGTTTCTCACGAGCAACCCCGGGGAAGCTGTACAGTCCCGTAATCATGGATCCGGTCTATGGCTACGAGGCCATCAATGTGGAGGCACAACAAAGCGATCCTTCGTCACTCCTCAATTGGATGCGCAACATGATTTCATTGCGGAAGCTGTTCCAGGTTTTTGGCCGGGGAACGTTTGAATTTCTAAGTCCCGCCAATCACAAAGTGCTGGCTTATTTGCGGCGGTATGAAGGTGAGCACGTATTATTTGTGGCAAACCTATCCCGTTTCGCGCAGCCAGTGGAATTGAATTTGTCGATGCTCGAAGGCATGCGCCCCGTGGAGATGTTAGGATATGTCGACTTCCCACCCATTGGCAAGAACCCCTATCCCTTGACACTGGGTCCTTATGGATTCATGTGGTTTGAGCTGCACGAGATAGCAGGTCCGCAGGAGATCCGGGCGGGCGAACCTGAAGAGGAGTTCGTAATGGATGTTTCCAGGGGTTGGGTGAGCGTGCTCGAGGGCCCGGAACGCGAAGCTCTGGAACGTGAATTGTGCGAGTACCTGCCGAAACAGCGTTGGTTCGGAGGGAAATCGCGTCGGATCCAGAGGACTTTAATTGCAGACTGGGCCCAACTTGAAGAATCGCCCTCGGCGTTCGTACTCGTGGATGTGTTCTACGAAGACCAGGGTTCGGAAACTTACTTCATTCCGCTGGCGATGAGTTTCGGCCCTCCTGCCATCGATCTGCAAAGGGCAGCACCCTACAGCGTGCTTTCCACCGTGGTTTCAGACGAAGGTGAAGGCATTTTGCATGATGCTGTCTTTGACGACAGCACTTGTGCCACTTTTCTCTCCTGCATCGAGAAGCGCCGCGAGATCCACACGCGTTCCGGGTTGATTCGTGGTGTGCCAAGTCTGGCCTATGGGGATACCCGCGGACCGGCAGACACCCCTCTGCCTGTCATTCGCGGTTCCGCGGAGCAAAGCAATTCCTCGGTTCATTATGACGACCGGTTAATCCTGAAGCTGTTTCGCCGCCAGGAGGCGGGGCCAAATCCGGATTGCGAGATCGGGAAGTATCTGACCGAGCAAGCCCACTTCAACTCCATACCGCCGTTTGCCGGCATCATCGAGTATGTAGGGCAGGAAGGCGAGCCGTCTACTCTGGCCATACTGCAGGCGCTGGTACCGAATCAGGGAGATGGCTGGAAGTGGACCCTTGAAGAGTTGGATCGGTACTTCGAGGACTGTGCTCCGGTTCCGTTCCCTTCAGGCGCCGATACGGGGAAGAAGTCGTGGTTCGAGCTTTCCGAGACTGGCACCTCTCAGCTTGCACGCGAACGGCTGGGGATCTATCTGGATTCCGCAGCTGTTCTCGGACAACGCACGGCCGAGATGCACCTGGCTCTGGCGGGGGCCACGGACGATCCCGAGCTGGCGCCAGAACCTTTGCGCCTCGAAGACTTGCGCCTGCTCGCAACCGATCTCCGGCAGCACGCAATTAGCGCCTTTGATGTGCTGAAAGAAAACCTGTCCCGGTTACCCGACGACATCGTTGAACAGTCCAGCCTGGTGTTGAGCCGGCGACGCCATTTTCTGGATCGCTTCGGTGTCTTGGAAGGCTTCGAGTTGCAGGCATTACGGACCCGCATTCACGGCGACTACCACCTCGGACAGGTGCTTCGTGTCAAGAACGACTATGTGATACTGGACTTTGAAGGGGAGCCGGCACGTTCGTTGGCCGAGCGGCGAGCTAAGCACTCCCCGCTGAAGGACGTAGCGGGAATGATGCGGTCGTTCAGCTACGCAGTCTATGCGGCGCTGTTAAATTTCACGACCCGCCGCCCCCACGATTTCGAGAAGCTGGAGCCATGGGCCAACTTGTGGGAGGAGTCGTCCACGGCCGAGTTCCTTCGGGCCTACCGCGCGGTTGCGCAGGGGGCGGAATTCTTGCCGACGGATCCGGTCGCGCTCCGTGCCTTGCTCGAAGCCTATCTGCTCGATAAAGCACTGTACGAATTGCGATACGAATTGGACAATCGACCGACTTGGGTGCGTATACCGCTGCATGGCATTCTGTCGCTGAATTAATCGTAGCAGAACCTGTACGATTGTCTCGGAGAGGGTGATGGCTGAAATCGAGGCGATCCCGCAAGAGATAAAGGAGCGAATCGAACAAATCGGTGCCGCTGATCTGGTCATTGGAATTTCCAACGCCGGTGGCGGCGAACAAATCGGCACCACGCTCGAAGTTGTGCGTGCGGCGATCGCGCAACCGTCGCCTCCGAGAACTGTATTGGTGTATGCCGGCGACCCGAGACCTGAAGATGCTTCGAACGGCGGTTTCGCCACGGACGGGTTTTTGCGATTAATGCGCTGTCCAGCGTTTGGGGCCGGGCACCTCCCCGGGATTCCCGATGGGCAGTCCGACGCCAGCCGGGCGCTGTTCACAATCGGCAAAGGTTTGGGAGCACGGGCTTGTGCTCTGCTTGGCTCAGACATGGAGGTGTTCACGGAAAACCGGCTGCTCCGGTTGATACAACCGCTACTGGAGTTCAATTTCGACCTCGTTGTCCCCTGGTACGCGAAACATCAACTCGACGGCTTGCTGAACACAAGCATCATTTATCCGCTGACACGCTCATTGTATGGGAAGCGAATCCGCTGGCCGGCGGCGTCCGATTTCGGCTTCTCCGCTCGTATGATCGAGCGCTACTTGATTCCCGAGCCACCGGCATTTGCCGCGAGCCGGAGGGGTCAACTGATCTGGATAGTGACCGCGGCGGTTTGTGAAGGGTTCGAGGTCTGCCAGGCTCGCGTGAAAGTCGGGCTCCACAGCCCGAAAGACCCGCCAGATTTAAGTTCAGCGCTTGCGCAAATATTGGGGGCCGTCTTCATCGATATGGAGCGCACAGCGGCAATTTGGCAAAGGGTTCGTGGATCGCAGCCGGTCCGCACCTTTGGCACCGAGCCGGATGTTCCCGAAGGGTCCTTTGCCGGGGATGTGCAGCCCATGGTTGAGTCTTTTCAAAGGGGCTTTCAGAATTTGCAGGAAGTCTGGAGTTTTATACTGCCTCCCGCGACTTTGCTTGAACTGAAAAAGTTAACACGGCTGGCGCCAAACCATTTTCGTTTATCGGACGAGTTGTGGGCTCGAATTATTTTCGACTTCGCGCTGGGTCACAGACTACGGGTTATGAACCGCGATCATCTGCTTCGCGCCATTACCCCCTTGTACCTGGCATGGGTCGCCTCCTACGCCTTGGAAGTGCAAGCTGCCAGTACGGCTGCAGTGGAACGCCGGGTCGAACAACTCTGCGTGGCCTATGAGACTCAGAAGCCCTATCTATTGTCGCGGTGGCGGTGGCCCGACCGGTTCAGTTCGTAATGATCGAAAGGAGGTATGAGGAATGTGGAATCAAGTGCGGCAAGCTCTGGCCGACTCGCTCGCTCGAGTCATCATGCGGATTGCGGACCTGCTGCCTGGAATCCTGGCTCTGATTGTAGCATTGTTGGTTTCGATCATCCTGGCGGGGATTGTCGCTTTCCTGTTGAAGCGTTCCTTACGGAGCCTTGATTTTGACGAACGGCTGGCCCGCTGGGGAATGTCCGGCCTAGCGGACTGGTCGCCTTCAAAAAGTCCCTCGCTGCTGGTTGTGCGTGTGGTCTACTGGACAGTGGTCCTGATGGGGTTTCTCGTCGGTGTGGCCGCCTTCAATGCCTCGCTGACGTCGCAGTTAGTGATTCATCTATTCGGCTATTTGCCGAACGCAATCGCTGCAGTTCTCCTACTGGTCTTTGGCAGCATCCTGGCTCGATTCCTCGCTCGTAGCGCGCTCATCGGGGCAGTGAACATGAATGTTCCATATGCCCATCTTCTCAGCGCAGGGGTGAAATGGCTCATCCTAGTACTGACGGTCGCGATGGCCCTCGACCATCTAAGAATCGGAGGTGGGATTGTTCACCTGGCCTTTGGGATCCTGTTTGGGGGTATCGTGCTGGCGCTCGCGCTGGCTGTGGGACTCGGGTCGAAAGATCTTGTGAGTCGCTCGCTCGATCGGGCAAGCCGAAAGACGGAAAAGGTGGAAGAACCGTTACACCACCTGTAATCCCAGGAGTAGTACGTGAAATCTGATTCGTGACTGGAAAGCCCAAACATGTGGGAGGACGTTCTGCTCGACCATTGGTGCTTCCGTTATCAATTGTTGGTGGGATCGATCTAAGGATCTTGGCAAGAATAGGTTATAGCCAAATTTGGCTTCAGAAGATCCAGTTAGGTCAAAAATGACTGCAAGCGCCTTTTGGTGCTTCCGTCATCAACTGTTGGTTGGACTGATGTAAGGGCTTAGGCAACAATGCGATACAGTCAGATTTGACCTTAGCAATTCCGACTAGCTCCAAGACGGAAAGTAAGAGCTTTTCCAAGAGTGACTTGAGGAGCAATCACCAACACGAGATTGCGGAAGCACCCTCTGAACTCTCAATCATCACGCGATTAGGGGAGAACCGAATCCAACTGAGTGGGCATGCTGGTCAGAACCTGTAGCTGCATCTGGACCTGAGCCCATGTCTTCGTGTCCCGCTTTGTAGAAATGGGGGCGTCCGGATCGGCGTAGTACTTGAGGATGTCCTGCTTGAGCCCTTCGGGAACCGGCCGTGTCGGATCTTTGGTGACTCTGGCAAGGAGCTTGACGTACGTTTGGTCTGTCAGCAGGTACCCGCCCGGAACCACCCGCTGTCCCGTGTCCAGGTCGCGATTAGGCGCCAGACTCACGGGCAGCGTCACGGTGGGGCGGGTAGGCGGCCTGGCCACCCGGGCACGGTCGGCGGCAGTCGCCGTGGAAATCTCGTTCGCTTTTCGCACGGCCTCGGCAATCGTGCGGTCGGTGACGGCGCCGGAGGGCAGTTCCGGAGCGCCGAGCTGGCTGAGCACCAGGGCGAGCGCCGTAGTGGAGAGATTCACGCTTTCGATATAGAGAGCCTCCGTCTGCACGGTCGGGTGCTTGATGGCGAGCATTTTGATCGGTCCGATCTTTGGCAGGATAACGATGAGAGCGGCAAGCAGGTGGGTACCTAGGCCCGGCTTCTTGCGGTAGCTGTCCCAGTCGGCTTCCCGAGCCAGTTGCGCCGTGCGCCGCTCATACAAATCGAATTCCGGGCCGGGTGTATCGGCTGGAAAATGGCGGTGATGTATTAGAGCTTCGGCATAGGTGAATGCGGGCAAAAAACGGCGGGCTCCGAAGCGATAGGAGCGGAGCGCGTTAGCGTAATGGCTGACGACATCCTTAGTCGAAACCCCATAAGTCTCGTTGAGGGCTGCAGCGATCTGATCCCGCGCCACTTCCAAACCGATGTAGCCTACATAATCGTACGGCGCCAGACGTAGTTTAGCGGCTTGGTTGATGTCAAACGCGAACTCGACCTGGACGTGGGCATTCTTGCCCTGTGCATAGTTCACCGACGGCCCGTATTTCCTGCCTAGCTTGGGAAACGCTATGGCAACCGAAGGATTGGTGGCATGGGAGTGACCGACGCTGTCGCCGACGTAGTGCGCGAGCGCGCCTATCGCGAAGGCGATCTCGTCGGCGGTGTGGGCGTTGCGAAATAGGCTCCGGACGAAATCCCCGGAGCGGACGTAATGCGTCAGATTCGAGAAGAATGAATTGCTGAACGGATAATAGCCGAGGTCCTGAATGACGCAACCGCCGTACGCGTAGGCATGAGCTTTCCTCAGTTGCTCGGGCGTGAGCGACGGGAAACGGCTAAGCAGGATAGGGACGATGGTCGACTGCCAGGACTGATCGATCAACTGCTGGTGCGTTAACAGACCGTAGGCTTTAGCCGGTTGAGAACGAGCCAGAAGAAGCAAGAAGAAATGCAGGAGCGCCAACCGCCGGCTAACGTGAGGTATCCGTTCCTTCTTATGGCGTCCTTGTTTCATTAAGCCGTGGATTTCAAATCTTGCCTTGATTCTGTGGAAGATCAATACCGGTACTGAGACTACTCCTAATTAGGTGCTTCTGTCATCAATTGTTGGTGCACCAGTCGTAATTCATTTGCGTGGTATAGTTTGAGACTCAATTTAAGGCTAGCAGTTCTGGCGCCAACAAGGTCCACCAACCATGAAGAGTCTCGACTGTCCCAACCGGCACTGCCATCCCTCGGGAAAGACCGACACTGCCATCATTCGCCATGGCTTCTACAAGACGAGGTGGGGAAAACGCCGTCGCTATCAGTGTCAGGCGTGTGGTAAGACATTCTGCTCGACAACAGGTACTGCATATCATCGACTCCAGCACCGGCGAGTTACCTTTGATGAGGTTGCGGCTCTCAGTGTAGAAGGCCTTAATAAATCAGCCATCGCTCGCGTCAAACGGATCGCTTGGAATACGGTGCATCGCTGGCTGGAGAGAGCAGCCAGCTGGTGTCAACGCTTCAACGATCGAAAGATGAGAAGGCTCTCCATTGCGGAGCTTCAAGCCGATGAGATCCAAACGATAGTCGGTGGCAAGGACGGGCCTATCTGGATCTTCGTTGTTTTCGACGTCTGGTCTCGGCTTTGGCCGTCGATGCTTGTCGGTAAACGAAGCTATCACAACACGCTGTCCCTGTTTCGAGACCTCTCCAAGCGTATGAATCTTGAGGTTGCTCCTCTAATCACCACGGATGGGTTCAAGTTCTATGAGAGAGTCATCGGGCGAGTGTTTGGGCCAGCCTGTGTCTATGGTCAAGTGATCAAGACACGCAGGAACGATCGCGTGGTCAAGGTAGAGCGAAGAGCGCTGATCGGAGCTGGGCGATTACAGCAAGCCCTACGGGATTCGGAGGACTCAGTGAAATTGAACACTTCGTTTGTCGAGCGGCTAAATCTCACGATCCGACAGGGCTCGGCCTATCTGGGTCGCCGAACCATTTGTCAGTCCCGGGGGAAGGAACATCTCGAAGATCACATCGAGTTGTTCCGCTGCTATTACAATCCTGCTTCATACTGCCTCACCTCGCGATGTCTCTGATAAGTCGAGCAATAGTTGGCCAAGATCCCGTCCCGCAAGGATGGGTCGGTCTAGAATG
>Ga0075433_10000928_pt1 | contig 20663 bp, 24 predicted proteins | sample RhiMethybrSRZTD2_FD_75299 | JGI IMG/M metagenome (GOLD analysis project Ga0075433, IMG submission 75299) | Populus rhizosphere microbial communities from Tennessee, USA - Rhizosphere MetaG P. TD hybrid SRZTD2 | ecosystem: Host-associated > Plants > Roots > Rhizosphere > Soil | place: USA... | reverse complement strand
ACGACCGCCTGGCCGCCTAATTTTCCTTCCGTTCCCACTTCGCGCGCGACGCGGGTAACTTCGGACGCGAAGCTGCGGAGCTGGTCGACCATCGTGTTGATCGCTTCTTTCAACTGAAGGATTTCGCCGCGGACGTCGACGGTGATTTTCTTGGACAAGTCGCCGTTCGCGACGGCGATCGTGACGTCGGCGATGTTACGCACCTGGTCGGTTAGGTTGCCGGCCATCAGATTGACGCTGTCGGTCAAGTCTTTCCACGTTCCGGCGACGCCGCGGACGACCGCCTGGCCGCCTAATTTTCCTTCCGTTCCCACTTCGCGCGCGACGCGGGTGACTTCGGCGGCGAACGCCTCAAGCTGCTTGACCATCGCGTTGACGGTCTTCGCGGCGGTAAGGAATTGTCCTTTCAGCGGCTGGCCTTCGGCCTCCAGGGCGACGGTTTGGGTCAAGTCGCCTTTGGCGACCGCGCCGATGACGCGCGCCATTTCCGTCGTCGGCCGCGCCAGGTCGTCGATCAAGCTGTTGATCGCCTCCAGCTGTGTCTTCCAGGATCCGCGGTGGCTTACCAAAGATGCGCGGCGGGAGAGCTTGCCTTCGGTGCCGACCGCGTAGCTGACGCTCTCGACCTCTTTTGTAATTCGATCGTTCGTCTCGATGATGTCGTTCAATGTATCGGCGATTTTGCCGTTGATTCCCGTCCATCCCGACGGCAGGCGAACGGAAAAATCGCCCTTTTGCACAGCCAGGAGAACCTGGAGAATCTGTTTGGCGTCGACGGCTTCCGCTTCGCTATGACTGACGCCGTTAGTCGGCTGCGTATGTTTGCCGCGCATAGTCCCCCCTAGGTATTAGATAACGCTTAGGATAAATGACCCTGCATTCTAAACCCGCCGACCCCCCAAGCAATCAGGTAAAAACCCGAATTCAGCTCCGGAATTTACCCTAATCCGATGAACGGCGAAAGAATGCGATGGAGGCTAATTTTCTACAGTTAATTGTATGTAACTCAAGGCCCTTAAAATGCAATATTTTTAAGCGCATTGACAGCGTGAAATTGCTAACATAATCATGTCCGGAGCAACAGGGGAGGTGGAATGAAATTTGGCGCCCATTATTTGCCCACCTATGTCCCGGACCTCGACGGCTCGGTCGGAGAATTCTACAACCGCATGTTCGCCCAGATCGAGGAGCTCGACCGGCTCGGCTTCGATCACGCGTGGGTGACCGAACACCATTTCGGCGAATACGGCGGCACCGTGCCCCACCCGCCGACTTTCATCGGCGCGGTCGCGCGCACGACGACGCGCATCCGCCTCGGCGTCGCCATCAACGTGCTGCCGCTGCACGATCCGCTGGACGTGGCGGAGTCCTACGCCATGGCCGACATCATCTCCGGCGGCCGGCTGGAATTCGGCGTCGGCAAAGGCAGCGAGCCGATGGAATACCAGCGCCTCGGCGTTTCCCAGGAAGAGGCGACCATCCGCATGAAAGAGGGCATGGAGTTGATTCTCCAGGCCTGGTCCGACCGGCCGGTCAATTTTCGCGGCGAATTCTACCGCTATGAAAACATCCGCGTGCTCCCCAAGCCGGCGCAGCGGCCGCATCCGCCGGTCTGGGTCGGCTGCGCGCGCAGCGAAGATTCTTTTCAGTGGGCGGGAGCGAACGGATTCCATCTCATGACGCTGCCGTATCTCTACAAGACGCCGGACGTCCTGCCGCGCCTAGTGAAAATATACCGCGAGTCGCTCGCCGCGTCGGGGCGCGATCCCGCGCGCCACGACGTGCTCGGCAAATTTCATATTTACGTCTCGACGAGTTTCGAGCGCGCGGTGGAGGAGGCGACGCCGTTTTTGGAAAATTATCTCAGCGTCCACGCCGCGCACGACCCCGAGCGCGCGACGCCGAGGCAGCTCAAAGTCCGCGATGCCGCGACGCAGCTCGCCGGCGGATTCGCCATCGCCGGCGATCCGGAGCGCTGCATCGATACGATTCTCAAATGGCGCGACGAGGTCGGATTGACGGCTCTTTCGGGGACGTTTCATTTCGGCGGTCTGCCCCAGGAGCTGGCGCTCAAAAATATCCGGCTGTTCGCGGAAAAGGTCATGCCGCGGCTAGCGTGATTCGTAGGGGCGGGTTTGAAACCCGGCCCTACATTTTATCCCCGCCTGGTCGGGAACGCCGGCGGATTGATTTCTTCGACCGATCTTCCGGCCCAATCGCGCTTCGACCAATTATCCCACGCCCGCTTGGCCGCGGTTTCGGCATCGGCGAATAGCTTCTCGTCGTCGATACGCGTCGAGCGGCCGCCCTCGATAACGACCTCGCCGTTGACGATCACGGTCTCGACGTCGGCGCCGCTGCCGTATTCCACCAGCGCATTGACCGGATCGCGCGCCGGCCCATAGCGCGTCGTGCGCAGGTCGACGACGACGATGTCGGCTTTCGCGCCCGGCGCGATCCTGCCGAGATCGTCGCGCCCCAGCGCTTGCGCTCCCCAGACGGTCGCCGCGTTGAAGACGCGCGCCGCGCGCGCGCCGTAATATTTTTTGTCCATCACGCGCGAGATCAATGAGGCGTAGCGCATCTCGGCGACGATATCGAGTGGATAGGTGTCGGTGCCGAGCCCCATGTTGACGCCTGCGTCCACGTAGCGGTCGAACGACTCCGCGGCGTTCGCCATCTTGGCGTATTTGTGCGGGCAGTGACCGACGGAAGTCCCGCTTTCGGCGAGGAGCTTGAGCTCGTCGCCGAACGGATAGTCGAGCTTCGAATGGCCCGTAATAAAAACCGTATGGCCGAGGACGGTCTTCGGCCCGAGAATGCCGGCGTCGGCGAGATACTCGATCGCCGGCTTTCCGTGCTTATAGAGTATCTCGATCAGCTCGCGCAGATTGCCGGCGGCATGGGTATGGATGCCGACATCGAGTTCCTTGGCCGCCGCGGCGGTCTCTTGCAGCAGCGAAGGCTCGCAGGTCTCGGCCTGCGCGGGGTTTAAAATTCCCCGCACGCGGCCGTTTTTCGCGCCGTGAAATTTGCGGATGAAATCGGCCGCGCGCTGAAGGCCCGGCCGCCCCCGATCCTCCCGCGCTTCATAGTAATGTCGCCCCTGCGAATCCGTGAAGACATCATGGCTGCGATAAGGCGGGCTGAAGAAAACGCGCGCGCCGATCTCGCCGACGATCTCGACGTATTCGTCGAGATTTCCCGGCCCGCCGCCCGGGTCGAGAATCGTCGTGGCGCCGTTTCTGAGCGCGCTGTAAAGCGCGTAGCGCCGCCCCATCGCGACGCTCTCGGGCGGCGGCGGGGCGGCTTTCTCTTTCACCGGCGCGCCGAAGACGAAGAAGTTGGCCGACAAATAATCTTTTTTGGTCGCGTCCGTGATGAGATAATCGCCGACGTTCAGCTGTGAATGGACGTGGAGGTTGATGAATCCCGGGCAGACGAGCTTGCCCGACGCGTCGATGATTTTGTCCGCGGCTTTGCGCTCGCTCCCGACATAGGTCACCGAGTCGCCTTCGATCAGCACGCTGCCGCCGGGAACGAGCTCGTGCGTTTTCCCCGACCACCCGACGATAGTCCCGCCGTCGATGCGAATCGCCATCGTTCGAGAAAATAAGAACTAAAGAATCAAAACGCAAACGCTCTCAGCGCTCGCGTCCCGACGCTTGCTTCAACGCTTGTAGAAACGTGGGGTCGAATTTAAAGCCCAGGCGCTCGCCGCGGTGGACGTCGTCCCACGCGCTTTCATAATCTTGCAAGACAAAATAAGCCGCGGCGCGATTCGAGAAGGTGAGCCCGTCTCTGGAGTTCAACTCCAGCGCGCGCGTGTAGTCTTCGACCGCCTCCGCGTGGCGCCCCAACTTGCCGTAAACGCCCGCGCGCCCGGCGTAAAGATACGCCGCTTTGGGGCTCAGCTCGATCGCCTGGGAAAGGTCCGCGATGGCGCGGGCGTAATCGCCTTTCGCCTTGTAAACGAGGCCGCGGTTGCGATAGGCGGCGACCGATCGCCCGTCGAGCTTCAGCGCGCGGTCGAGATCGGCGATCGCGGCATCGTATTGTGCGCGATCGGCATAGGCGACGGCGCGCGCGCTGTACGCCTCGGCCGACGGCTCGATCTCGATCGCCTTCGTATAATCCCGAATCGCCTGCTCCGGCCGGCGGCTTTGCGCGTACGCGCGCCCGCGCTGATAGTAGGCAAACGCGCTGCGGGAATTGACCTCCAAAGCCCGGTTGAAATCGGCGAGCGCCTCGGCCTCGCGCCCCTTGTCGAGATAAGCGGCGCCGCGCGCCGTATACGCGACCTCGATCTTCGGATTGATCGCCAGAGCGCGCGTCGCGTCGGCGATCGCTCGGTCGAGCTCACCCATATTCCAATAGGCGATCGCGCGCGAGGTGAGCGCGCCGGCGTGCCTGGGATCGAGCGCGAGCGCGCGATTGAATTCTTCCATTGCGCGCCCGGTCTGACCGAGGTTGCCGTAGGCAAGGCCGCGGCCGTGGTGCGCCTCGGCGTAGCGGGGATTCAACTGCAGGGCGCGGCTGTAATCGGCGATCGCCTCGTCGTAGCGACCGCGCTGCAGATAGGTATAGCCGCGCGCGGTATAGCCCGGCGCGTCTTTGGGCGCGCTTTCCATCGCCGCGCAGCCCGCGAGGAAGGCGAGCGCGAGCGCCGGCAGCAAACGGCGGACGCGGGCGAGCTTCATCGAGCATTCAACGCGCGGCGTTGGCTTTCTGCTGGGCGCCGTTTTTGATCGCTTCCGCCATCTCGCGGCTCAAATCGGCAAGCGTGGCACTCAACGCGTCGACCGCGGCCTCTTTCGTGGCGCCCTGAATCGGCCGTTTGATCACGCTCGTTTTGCTCGCCAGCGGCTGCTTCGTCGCCGCATCGACAATCATCCAGCGCGCCGCGAGCTGGGCTTCGTTCGCCGCGGTCGGCTCGAAGCTGAGGATCTCGACATCGAGCTGATGCGTTACGCGCCGGCTCGAAGGCCAGGGAAAGCGCACGATGCGCTCGCTTTTCAGCAGCGTGTAGAGGTTTTGCGCCAGCACGCGGCTCACGTCTTCTTCCAGCGGCTCGATCCAGCGGTCGTTTTGCGCGACGTCGAAGCGGTTTGGCGCAACGCGCGTCACAATCTCTTCGCGATCGAGATAGCCGGGAAGGCGGACGGGGCCGACGCCGAGCACGATATCATCGAGTGAAGCCGGCGCCGCGTCTCCCTCGGCCGTCGCCGTCAGGGCGTAGAATCGCGTGCGGTCCGGCTGCGGCGTGGTGAAGGAAGAGAGGCAGCCGGCGATAAATAAGCTGAATACAGCGAGCAGCCAGAGAGATAAAGGCCGCCGTTTTCTGTCATCCTGAGCGTAGCGAAAGATCTCTCCGAGACATTTTTCATTGCGACAAAACGCTAAAGCCGGAGAGATTCTTCGTCGCTGCCGCTCCTCAGAATGACAGTCATTTCTCTTGACTCTCCAGGAATTTGCCATGGACCTCCTCACCGTTCCTCCTTCGTCTCCGGCTTGCCGAAGATGAGCGCCCGCGGATTTCTCTCGAGATAGCTGGTGAGCTGACGGAGCGAGCGCGCGGCGGCCGAGATCTCTTTCAGGCTCCTGGTCAGCTCGTGAAACGTCGCTGAGTCGGGATCGACCAGGCCCTTGACGCTGGCGATCGCCGTCTCGGCCTCCTTCATCGTCGCGTCGGCCTGTTTCAAAGCGGCGCGGGTCTCCGCGGACGTCTGTTTCAAGTCGCCGGTCAGGCCGTTCATGTTGGTCTCGACGTTTTTGGCCAGGTCGCGGATCGACACGACCGCCTCTTCGATCTTGGGCATCGTCTTTTGCAGCCCCTGCAGGGACCCCTTGAACTCCGGCGAGGCGAGGACCGAGTTGATGCCCTTGGAGGTCTGTTCAAGGGCGGTGAGCATCCCCTGGAAGTCGATCTCGCCGATCCGCGCGACGATGCGGCTGGCTACGTCCTGAGCCTGCTCGAAGATCGAAGGAACCGTCGGGATCTCGATATAGCGACTTGTGTTCGGCGCCGTTTGCATGAAATTGGCGGGGGTGTCGGGGTAAAAATCGAGATTGACGAAAAGCAGTCCGGTGACGATGCTCTCCATCTGGAGCTGGCCGCGGAGCCCCTGGTCGATCAGCGCCTTGGCGACTTCCGGGTCGTTCAGCGCGGCCTCCGAGCCGCCCAGCTTGGTGATCTTTTCTCCCTCGACGCGGACGATCACCGGGATGCGCGGCACGCTCAAGTCCGGCCCGAGCTGCAACAGGATCTTCTGCACCGAGCCGATCTCGACGCCTTTGAACTTGACCGGCGCGCCGACGCGCAGCCCGTTCACCGAGCCTTGGAAGTAGAGGACGAAATCCCGGTAGCGGACGAACAGCTTGCCGGAGCCCAGGATGAGCACGGCGATCACGATGAGCGCGATCGCGCCGACGACGAACGAGCCGATCAGCACGGGGCTCACTTTCTTCTTCATCGTTGAGCCGCCTCCTGCGGCAGGCCGCGGGTCAGGAACTCGCGCACCTTCGGGTCGGGCGAATGGGCGAGCAGCTCCTTCGGATGGCCGCGGGCCGTGATCGTGCTCGCCTCGGCGTCGAGAAAGATGCTGTTGTCGCCGATGGTCAGGATGCTCGCCACATCGTGCGTGACGACGACGACCGTCGCGCCGAGGCTGTCGCGCAGCTCGAGGATCAATTCGTCGAGCCGGCGCGCGGTCACCGGATCGAGCCCGGCCGAGGGCTCGTCGAGGAACAGCGCCTCGGGGTCGAGCGCGATCGCGCGCGCGAGGCCGGCGCGCTTTTGCATTCCGCCGCTGATCTCCGACGGGTAAAAGTCCTCGTAGCCCTTGAGGCCGACGAGCGCGAGCTTGAGCGAGGCGACCTCGCGGATCTCCTCCGGATTCAAATCGGTGTAGTCCTCGAGCAGCAGCCCGATGTTTTCCGCCAGCGTCATCGAGCTCCACAGCGCGCCGCTCTGGAACAGCGCGCCGATGCGCCGGAGGATGCGCTGCCGCTCGGCCTCGTCCGCCTTGGTGAAGTTGTCGTCGCCGAAGTAGATCTCTCCCTTCGCCGGCTCTTGCAGGCCGATCAGATGCCGCAGCAGCGTGCTCTTTCCCGAGCCGCTCCCGCCCATGATGATGAAGACTTCGCCCCGGCTGATCGTGAAGTTCAAGTCGCGCATGACGACGAAGCTGCCGTAGGCCATGGTCAGGTCGCGCACGATGATATGCGTCCGGGCGCCGTTGCCGCCGTGCTCCTCCGCCTTCATAGATTCAACACGTATAACACGACTGCGAGAATGCCGTTGGCGACGATGCAGGCGACGATGCTGCTGACGACCGCCGAGGTGGCGGCGTCGCCTACGGCGGAGGAGCTGCTGCCGGACTGCACGCCGCGCAGGCAACCGAAAAACGCGATCAGCGAGCCGTAGACGAAGCTCTTGAAGAGCCCGACCAAGACATAGCCGACGGTAATCGCCTTGGTCGTCTCCTGATAGAACGTCGTCCAGGAAAGGTCGAGCATGCCGATGCCGATCACCGCGCCCCCGACCATGCCGATGAGATCGGAGTAGAGGCAGAGCAGCGGCATCATCAGAGTCAGCGCGACGAAGCGCGGCAGCACCAGAAACTCCATCGGCGGGAAGCCCATGGCCGTGAACGCGTCGATCTCCTGGGTCACCTTCATGGTGCCGAGCTGGGCCGCGAAGGCCGCGCCGGTGCGGCCGGCCATGATGACCGCCGTCATCAGGGCGCCCATCTCGCGCGTCATGCCGATCGCGACGAGGTCGGCGATGTATATCTGGCCGCCGAACTGCTTGAGCTGTACCGCGCCGACGAATGCCAGGATGACACCGGAAAGAAAGCTCACCAGCGTGACGATCGGCAGCGCCTGCGGGCCGGCTTCCTGGATGAACAGCATGAGGTCCCATGGGCGGTAACGCGCCCGGAATGTGGCGAAGCGGGCGACGGCCAGCGTCAGGTCGCCCAGGAACGCGAGCGAGCCGACGGTCCCGCCGGCCAGGGCGATCGTCCGCTCGCCGATGCGCGCGAGGAGCGGGGGCTCGCCATCTTGTTTGCGCGCGACTTTTCGTTCCGGCACCGCCTCGGCGAGCTCGATCAGGCGGCGGACACCCGCAGGAACGCCGGAGAGATCGACGGCGATGCGTCTTGCGCGCGCAAGCTCGGTCACCTTCGCAAGAAACGCGAGCAGCCCGCTGTCCCAGGCCTCCAGGCCGCGCGTATCGAAGGCGATCCGCTGAGCGCCGCTCAGGCGTTGCTCGACGTCAGCCACTGGAGGAAGGTGGCCTTCGAGAGTCCAGCGGCCGGAGAGGACGACGACGAGGGTCGAATCTTTTTCTTCAAAGGATATAGCGCGGGGAGGAGCTGCTTCCGGTTTGCGCGCGACCTTAGCCATCGGAAGAAGTTAGCCCATCCCGGCGGATCGTTCAAACCTGGCGGATTTTTCTAAGAGGCCTTTGCGACTAATCTTTCGAGCATTTCGTAGGGCTGGGCGCCGACGACGCCGTAGCCGCCCATGACGAAGGTAGGGACAGCGGTCACGCCCAATTCCGCGGATCTCCGCCAGTCGGCATCGACGGCGTCTTTGAACGTGCGGCTGTGAAGCGCGTCGAGCGCCTCGTCTTTCGGCAGACCGACGGCGGCGGCGATGTCCGCCAATACTTGCGAGTCGCCGATATTTTTCCCGTCGACGAAAAAGGCGCGAAAGAGCGGATCGTGAATTTCGTAACCTTTGCCCTTGCTTTCGGCCCACTTCGCCAGTTCCTGAGCGAGCCGGCTGTTGTAGGTCATCTCGCGGCCGCTCGCATAAGGCAGGCATTCCTCCTCCATCAGCGCCTTCATGCGCTCGTCGCGCGCGGGGTTCGGCTCGCGCTTCTTTCCCTCTTCCGGCGTCTCCGGATGGAGCGGGAAGTGCGTGAACTTCACGTTCACGCCGTGGTCGGCTTTAAGCTTCTCAATACGCCCGGTACTGAGGTAGCACCACGGTCAGACGTAATCGGAGAAAACTTCGAGAATCAAAGCCTCGGACATAACGCCTCCGGTAATTCACCATATGCCCGGAATGCTTGTTCTGACAAGGCCTCCCGGCTTAAGACTTTGGAATTTCGGTCGATCTAATTCTTGAAGGCCGCGTTATTCAAGCGCCTTGTCCTAAAAGGAGTCACAATCATGGCCGACAAAGCAGAGCTCGATAAGGCGATTGCCGCTCACGGTATGTGGAAGACAAGGCTAAAGGACGCCATAGAAAAAGGAACAATCGATACGCCGGCCGAAATGATCCGCGTCGATAACCGGTGCACCTTCGGAAAATGGCTTTATAGCCCCGCGCTCAATTCCGTTGATAAGACTTCGGAACATTACAAAACCGTCAAGGACCTTCACGCCGAGTTTCACAAGACGGCGGCTAGAGTCGTCGAACTCGCTTTAGAGGGCAAGCGATACGAGGCCGAAAAGATGATCGGCCTGGACGGAGAATATGCCGGCGTGTCGTCGAAGCTTACCTCTGCGATGGTGGGCTGGAAGAGAAGCTTGGGATAAGTATTGACGGCCTGATCGTCGGGGTGACTTATCCGTTGACATGCCGCGTCCCGGTTACAGACGCGTGCATTTGCAGAAGGCTTATCTGCCGCTGACGCTGAGCACAAGTATAGTGTTGTTGGGCGGACTAGTGACCGCGCTGTTTTACGCCGTGCTGATCTGGAAGCGCCGTTCTTGATCCAAACGCCTGAGCGCCTAGATCCCCGGCATCTGCAGCAGCTCGAACACTTCCATCGAAAAGGCGTCGTTGCTGAATCGATGGAGGCTTCGCCCGCTTAATGATTTCGACTTTCCGGCCGATGGAGAGATAAGGAGGCTTGAAATGTCCAGCCAACGCTCCTCGCTTCTGGTTGCTATCGGGAATGGCCTGATCGTCGGCGTGACCTATCCGTTCGTCGATCTCGGCTTGACGTGCCGCGTTACGGTCACGGACGCGTGTGTCTGGGGCAAAGCGTTCCTACCGCTGACCCTCGGCGCGAGCATATTGCTGCTGGGTGGAATGGTCACCGGATTGCTTTATGCCTTGCTCGTGTGGAGGGGCCGTTCTTAATTTAACGTTTTTACGCCTTCGCCAGCGTCTGCTTAAACGCGTCTCTGTATTCCACGTTATACAGCCGTCTAAAATCTTCCGGATATTTTTCGCCGGGCTCCATTTTTAGATCGACGAGAATCGGGCCGTCTTCCTTTAATAATCCGCCGTCCAGCGCGCGCTCCCACTCATCCAGCGCGGCGAATTCGTAAGTCTTCGGGTAGCCGGCGCCGCGCGCGAGGCCGGCGAAGCTGACCTTGCCACGGTTGGGAATCGCGACCGCGCCGTTCGTCTCGTACGTGCCGTTCTCGCAAACGCAATGGATGAAATTCTTCGGCGCCGCGTTGGCGATCGTCACCAGCGATCCTAAATTCATCAAGAGGCTGCCGTCGCCGTCGAGGACGACGACGCGCCGGTCGGGCCGGCCGAGCGCGAGACCCAGCGCATGCGACGAGCCTTGCCCCATTGCGCCGACGAACGTAAAGTTGAGCTCGCTCGGCGAGATGTGAATCCATTCCTGCGCCGCCGTATAGACCGCGACCACGACCTCGTCTTTCCGCCGGCGTGCCAGCGCCTTCAAGCATTCGTCGCGTTTCATCATCGGGCCGGCTCCCTTCCGATCATCATCACCACCGGCGCGAGCCGCTCGTACGCGCGCTCGATGGCGGGGACGATCTTCGTCGAATCGCTTTCGGTCTCGATCAACTCGTGCTCGATCTGCATCGCGTCGAGCACCGGCTCGACCACGCGGATGCCGTAGCGCTTCGCCTGCTTCGGCGGGACGCCCGGCTCCTTTCCTAGAAGCCCGACCATGAAACAGATCGGACTTTTGCATTCGATCGCGACGCCGCGCATCGCGTTCAGCGAATCGAGGAGCCCGGTATATTGGATGAGGAGCAGCGCGCGCTGGCCCGCCGCGTAGAGGCCGCTGCAGATCGACATGCCTTCGTCTTCCTTGCAGACCTGCACGACGCGGAAATCCGGATCGGCGAGCATCGGCTTCAGCAGCCGCTCGCTCGTCACGCGGTCGGGGAGCGCGACGATGAAGCGGATGCCCGCGCGCTTCACCTCGCGGATGATGTCGGGGGCCTTGATTGCGTTTTCCATAGTTGTCCTTATCTTTTTCCGAGCTCAGCTTTCACTTCGCGCAAGAGCGAGAGGTCCGCGACGCGGTCGAGCGGCACGTCCGCGGTTATCTGCGCGTCCTTTTTCATGCTTTCGACGACCGAGCGCAGCACCGGCTCTTCCACGTCGCCGTCCACGTTCAACACCTGCTGGATGATCTTGTAGCTCTCGGCGGCGACGCGCGCATCCAGGCCGAACTCTTTTTGTAAATATTTGACCGCTTCGCCTTCGTGCCTGACGATATAGTCGAGACTTTTCAGCGCTGCGCGGATCATCGCCTTCGCCTGGTCGCGCCTCTGATTTAGATGATCGACGCGCGCGCTGAGCCCGCCCTGGAAGTCGCGCACCTCGAAGGCGTTGCCGAGATCGGTGTAGCCGGCGAGCGTCGCCATCGACGTATAAGGTGGAGAGAGGATGGTCGCATCCACCGCCTTGCCCGCAAGTGACGCGTAGCTCTGCGCGGTGGTGTTAGTGGTGATGTAGGTGACTTTGTCGTTGGCTCCGCCGCGGCCGATCTTTTTCATGACCGTGAGCGCCGCATAATGCGCCAGCGAGCCGACGCCGCTCACCCCCACCGTCGAGATCTTCTGCGGCGTCATGCCGGGCTGGCCGATCAGGCTGAAGCTGAGCCGAGTCTGTATGAACATCAGCACTCTCAGCGGAGCGCCTTTCAACGCGGCGCGCATGCCGAGACTCGCGGCGGCGGAATAGTCGAGCTCGCCGGCTTGAAGCGCCGTAACGCCGAGCGGCGGGCGCATGACGATCAGCTCCAGCTCGAGCCCTTCCTCTTCGAAGATGCGTTTGTCCTTGCCGAAATAATAAGGAAAGAAGGTGAGCGATTTGGCCGGCACGGTGAGCTTGGTTTTTTGCAGCGCGGCGGGCGCGGCTTCCGCGGTTTCCGCGCTCGCAAAGAGAAAAAAGGCGAGCGCCGCCGCGCTCAATACTCTAGCGTTTCGCATGGATCAATTGTCCGCCGAATTTTTTCAGCACGCGCGCCTTTAGCTCCGCGCTCGCCCCGGAGACCGGCGGAAAGTCCTTCGCCCATTCATACGGGCGACAGGCGTCGATCACCGCGCGCGAGTTAAAGCCGCGCTCCTGCCTGGGGATGATCGGATCGAGCGGGTTGCTCCAGCAACGCCGATTGATATCGATATCTTTGTCAGGGTCCGCCCGCGTGCAGATGGCCCACAGCACATCGTTGAAGTCCCAGATGTCGATGTCGTCGTCGACCACGACGACGTAGCGCGAGAGCAGCGCGCCGGCGCGGCATTGCGCGGCGACGAGCGCCGCCTGGCGCGCGTGGCCGGGGTAGCGCTGGCGGATCGAGACGGCAATGAAGAATCGCGTCTGATAGCAGGCGACGCCGCGCACGTCCGGCACGCCGGCCTTTTCTAAATAATCCCAGATAAACGCCGAGCGGATGAGGGTCGAGTCCGCGCCCGGCGCCGGCCGGACGGGCGGTGCGCCGGTGATGATCGGATCGTTCCGGTGCATCAGGCGCTTTACTTTGAGCACCGGCTCGGCGCGCTCGCCGCTGGCATAGTACCCGGTGAACTCGCCGAAGGGCCCTTCCTTGATCGAGGTGCCCGGCACGACCTCGCCCTCGATGGCGATCTCCGCCGCCGCGGGGATCGGCAAGCCGGTGTATTTTCCTTCGATGACTTCGAACGGCTCGCCGCGGAGCCCGCCGGCATAGTCCAATTCAGAGACGCCCCAATCCAGATCCATCATCGCGGTGAGCCACAAAAGCGGATCGGGGCCGAAGCTGATCGCGACCGGCATCGGCTTTTTCCGGTCGAAATATTTCTGGCGATGGATGTTGCCGTGATGGCCCGGGGACATATAGAGCGCGAGCGTATCGCGGTCGTGCGCCATCACGCGATAGCAGCCGAGATTGACCCAGCCTTCGTCCGGATCACGCGTGATCGTGATGTCCGCCGTGCCGAGATATCTGCCGCCGTCCTCTTCGTGCCATTGCGGAACCGGCAGCGCGAAGAGATCGATGTCCTTGCCTTCGAAGACATTTTCCAACAGGGGTCCGGTCGCGACGACCTTCGGCGGGATCAGCCTGGGCTCGTTGAGGCGCTGTTTCCAGGCCTGAATGAATTGATCGCGGTTGTAATCGAGCGGCAGGTGATTGGTGAGGCACTGGCGCTTGAGCGTCGGATTATGAATGCCGGTGAGAATGCGCCGCCCCTGTGGATAACCTCGGATGTTATCGAACAAGACGGCGGGGGAGTGATCCAGCCGCTGCGCCACTTCAGCCACCGCGCCGATTTCCAGATTCCAATCGGCGCCGGCGATCCTCTTGAGCTCCCCGACTTCCTCGGCGCGCTCGATCCACTCGCGCAGATCCTGATACAGCATCCGGTTCGGACTCCACTCCGACCATAATCGAGAAGCGTTCGAAGTGTCAACGTGCGCAGGATTTGCCATCCTGATTGCAGGGATATTCCTCCGATCCAAGGTACCAAACTTGTGCAGTTGTCGAGCGAGTTGTCGTTTCTTGTCTCTTTCGTTTTTCCATCGGCTCGATTACGGCCCGGATTAACCACAGGCAACCTCGCGAAAGGAAAGACATTGCAACCGACGGATGTCGCCGCCTTGCGGAGCCCCGCGTGCCGCATGTCGGCACTTGGAGCGCTGGTACAAGTATTGCGTACCTTTTAAACAATTTTCGGAGCCCGCAGTAACAAACTCAAAAGGGGGAACATTCATGGCTATTTGGAAAGACATCAATAAGGTAGACGGCGCGGCGATGCCGTTCGAGCCGATCCACGAGAACGGCGGGAGCCTGGAGCCGATCCCGGCGCCTGCGCGGCATAATGCCACTTCGCGAACGGACTCGGTGATCGGGGCCGGCCTCGTCATCGAAGGAAAAATCGAAGGTGAAGGGGATATTCACATCGCGGGCAATTTTAAGGGCGACGTGCGCGTGAACGGCGACGTCACCGTCGAACACGGCGCCCGCGTGAGCGCTGAGATCAGCGCCGATACCGTCACGGTCGGGGGCCAGGTCGACGGCAACATCAACGCCACGACGCAAGTGAAGCTCCTGCAGTCCGGTCAGCTGATCGGCGATCTGAAGGCGAAATCGCTGACGGTCGCGGCCGGCTCCCGCATGCGCGGCCGCGTGGAGTTCGGCTGGGACGAGCAGGACTCGAAAAAAATCGAGCTGAACGTCGTCAAGAAAGCCGAGAACAATCATAACCGCAGCGCTCTATGAAGCTTGTGAACTCGACATTGGGCGCGACGCGGAACTGTCCGCATTGCAAGACGACGATCCTGCAGCGATCGACGATCTGTCCTGCGTGCCGCCACACGCTGCGGTTCGACGGCGGGAAAGCGGGGGCGGCCAAGCCCGCTCTTGCGCCCGCCGGCGAGCCGCTGCGTCTGGAGGCGACCCTGCGTCAGCCCGAAGAGGGCGGCGGCTGCGAGTACTGCCTCGTGCTGACGGTGACCAACGATCGCGGCGAGGAGCTCACGCGGCAGGTAATCTCGGTAGGGACTTTGAAACCGGCAGAGGCGCGAACCTTCTCTGTATGGGTCGAAGCCTATATGCCGGAAACGGCCGTCAACGGCCGGGTGCTCCAAGAGCCGGCGCTCGGCTGAGCGCCAGAAGACGGAGGAAAGCGTCGCGGCGACGGTTGTTTCGGCGCCGCGCGACGAATCCATAGTATGCGTCTATCAGGACGACATATCGTCTTGGCGGCGTGCTTCGCGGTCCTGTTGTCCGCCGGTATCGGCGAGGCGCAGAGCCGGTTCGCGCCGTCGCGGACGCGGCGCGCACCGGCGGCCCGGGCGCAACGTTTGCCGGCTATGGTCATGCAAGGCCTTAAATATTCCGCCGACTGGTCGCTCGAGAAGGCGGAAAAAATCAGGGAATTCTTCCAGAAAAAATTCGGCCACGACCTGCCGGTAAGCGCCATGGGGCAAACCGACACCCACGACAAGCTCGGGCTGGATCACCGCGAATCGATGGACGTCGCGCTCAATCCCGACGGTCGGGAGGGACGCACGCTCATCGGCTACTTAAGACAAATGAAAATTCCCTTCATCGCGTTCCGCAGAAGGGTGGAGGGCGCGGCGACCGGGCCGCATATCCATATCGGCAACCCGTCGCGCCACCTGGAAGTCGCCCAGGCGGCGGCGAGCGAACCGCCGCCGACGGCAACAGTCGTGCTGCCCGAAGCGACAGTCGTGCTTCCCGAACCTGCAGCCCGGCTGCCCGAGGCTAGGGAGTAGTTTCCTCGCTTCGCCTGATTGTCTCTTCGGTCTTGGGCAAGACCGGAAATCCGATTCTGCCGATGAAGGGCACCTTCAACGCCGGGCGTTTCGCGTCGACCCCGAAGCTCAGCCCGGCGACGTTGAACTCGATTCCTTCCTCGATGCCGACGATCACTCCCAATAAACCGTAGACGGTGAGCTGGACGCCCGTGCCGCTGGGCGCGCGGTCGAAGGGCATCCCGCCGATGGGAAAATCTTTGCCGATCGCGGTCACCGGCAACTGCAGCCTCAGCTCGGGGACGTGGCGCGCGACGTAAGCCGTGAAGGTGTTGCTGTTGGGTCCGGGCCAGAGGCGATACTCGTTCCCGTACGGATAACTCTCCACCGCCTGCAAGATCTTTTCGATCGCGCGCGCCGCCTCCGGGCCGCGCACATCGGCGAGTAGCTCCGGGCGGTTGCCGAACCAGTTCCGGTCCGGAATGCCGGGCTCGGAAAACAGCCCGGCGAGATTTCGCATCAAGCGCCAGCCGATCACCTGATGGATCGTGAACTCCGCCGCGTTCTCCGGCTTGGTCGCGATCCAGGTATGGACGCCGAAGATGCCGCGCCAGTTGAGCGCGCGCGCCGCGTACACCTGCACTACCGCCTCGGGCGTTTGCTTCGGGTCGGGCGCGATCCGCGCGCTGTCGCGATTAGCGGTGCGGTAGTCCTGACCGAGCAGGATTTGTCCGGTGAGGACCATGAGAATCGGAAGCGCGACGAGAAAAAGCAGAATCCACTTGAAGAGCCACATCACCGAACATTGTAACGGATGTCGTGCGGCGAATGCGAATCCAATCGACCCGATTCTGTAGGGCGGGTTTTCCCTCTGAACTTGAATGTTGCGTAGGTTCGAGGGATGATCGCGGGAGTCGCATCCTAAACGCTCGACGGAAAATTCTCGTTGCATGAAACATCGGCGGCATTCCATCCGGCTGTGAGAATACGATTACGCGCAAGCTGCCGCGTATTTTGTTACCATTTGTTGTGGAAGGGAGGGAATGTCTATTAGGAGAGCTCGTTGATAATGAATTGCGTTTGAATCGATACGGTGAAATCGTATCCGAATGTTGGAATTGGTTGGCTCACAGCTATGGAACCGTGAAGCTGGATCAATCGGTGATTATGCCGAATCATTTACATGGAATTATTTTTCTTGAAGAGGGCGGTTCGCGAACCGTCCTTTATTGAAGAATTTCGTCTTTAATCGAAGATGCCCCCCTCCTTCCGCATCGGCCACGGCTTCGACGCGCATCGCTTCCGGCGCGGGCGCAAGCTCGTCCTCGGCGGCGTCGAGATTCCGCACAGCGCGGGGCTCGCCGGCCATTCGGACGCCGACGTGCTGCTGCACGCGCTCATCAACGCGATCCTCGGCGCGCTCGGCAAGGGCGACATCGGCCTTCATTTTCCCGACAGCGACGCGCGCTATAAAAATATTTCCAGCGCAACGCTGCTTGAAAATGTCCTGAAAATGATGCGGCGGGAAAAATTCTCCATCGTCAACGGCGACGTGACCGTTATCGCGGAAAAACCCCGGCTCGCGCCGCACTACGAAAAAATCCGCCGACGCCTGGCGGAACTGTTGCAAATCCCCGCCGGCAGCATCAACATTAAAGCTGCGACGATGGAAGGGATGGGCGCGATCGGCGAAGGCAAAGGGATGGCGGCGGCGGCGGTCGTGCTCATCGAGAAGCGCGGCAAAAGATTGTAATAAAATCCCGGACTTGTTTCGCATCCTCCACGGGCTAACTTGTTGACAAAGCAAATTTTCTATAATAATCACATCGTCTAATCTCGATGGCTTCCGATTCTTCCAACACAGGCCATCAAGCGCGCGAGCAAGAAATCGAACGGTTGGCGCAAGAAATCGGCCGTCTGATCCAGAGTGCAGAACCGGAAAAACGCGAGGATCTCAAAGAGCTAGCCTATACGCTTATCCGCGAGGAGATATTTGAGCAGGACGTAAAAGGCGCGAGGGAAAGAACAACCGCGGGGCCGTTCAACCCGCTGGCGAGCGGCATTCTCATCATCGTTCTGGGGGGAGGATTCTTTTTCATTTTTCCGGTGGTTGGACTGGCTCTCGTGTTCTTCGGCCTCATCTTCGTTGTAACGGGCGCGATTATTAGTTGGTTCAAGCGATAAACGACCATGGCGGACGAGTCAAAGACAGAAATAAAACGCGGCATTTGGTCACGGCGGGATTTCTTTACCCGGCTCGGCTGGGGCTGCTTCGGTATTTTCACGGGCTTCAGCCTTCTAGGTTTTCTACGCTCGGCATTCCCGCGCGTTTTGTTCCAGCCGCCAGCGACGTTCAAGGCCGGCTTCGCCTCGGACTACGCCGTCGGCGAGGTGAGCGAAAAATATAAGCAGGAGCAGCGCGTCTGGATCGTGCGCCAAGAGGAGGGCATCTACGCGATCTTCGCCAAGTGCACGCATCTGGGCTGCACGCCGCGCTGGCTCGCGGCGGAGAACAAGTTCAAATGCCCATGCCACGGCAGCGGCTTTTACAAATCGGGACTCAACTTCGAAGGGCCCGCGCCGCGCCCGCTCGACCGGCTGAAGGTCACCGTCGGGGACGACGGGCAGCTCGTCGTCGACAAAAGCAAGATCCTCCGCATGGAGGCGGGCGGCGAGCCCGACGATCAGCACCCCGAGAGCATTTTGAAGGTTTAACGAGGATATGGCGCTCAAAGATAAAATCGAAGAGATAAAAAAGGACATCGTCGAGAGCCAGGTCTGGAAGTCGATCTTCCGCCACGGCTACGAGGATACGCCGCGGAATCGCGTTCTCATGGTGACGGCGAACGTCTGGATGCACCTGCATCCGGCCAAGGTGCGCCGCCACGGCGTGCGCATGCGCTTTACCTGGTGCATGGGCGGGCTCACGTTCCTCATGTTTTTGATGACCGTCATCACCGGCATCTACCTCATGTTCTACTACCGGCCGGTCGCGGAGTACGCCTACGCCGACATGAAATATCTCGAGTTCGACATGCCGTTCGGCATGTTGATGCGCAACATGCACCGCTGGGCGGCGCACGCGATGGTCGTGTTCGTCTGGCTGCACATGTTCCGCGTGTTCCTGACCGGCTCTTACAAGCCGCCGCGCGAATTCAACTGGATCGTCGGCGTGCTGCTGCTGGTACTGACCCTTCTATTGAGCTTCACCGGTTATCTTCTGCCGTGGGATCAGCTATCCATCTGGGCGGTGACCGTCGGCTCGAACATGGCGCGCGCTTCACCACTGCTGGGGCACGAGGGGCCGTTTCACGAGCTCGTCGGCGCCAATCCGATATACGACGCGCGGGCGTTTCTTTTCGGGGGCGGGGAGATCGGACCGCACACGCTGCTGCGGTTCTATATCCTGCACTGTATCTTTATTCCGCTCGTCGCCAGTCTTTTGATGGCCGTCCATTTCTGGCGTATCCGGCGCGACGGCTTTTCGGGCCCGTCGCTCTAGCGCTGGGCTTCGAACTTAAGGCCTAAGAAGAATGTAAAGGGTTAAACGATGGCGGAGGTACAAGAAAGAAAGCGGCCGGTCGACGATAAGGTCCATACCTGGCCGCATCTCGTGCGCGCCGAGTTTCTCGTGACGATATTCGTCGTCGTCGTGCTGACGCTCTGGGCGCTGCTGCTCGACGCGCCGCTCGAAGAGCCGGCGAATCCCACGCGCACGCCGAATCCGTCGAAGGCGCCGTGGTACTTCCTGGGTCTCCAGGAGATGCTGGTGTATTTCGATCCGTGGCACGCCGGGGTGGTGCTGCCGACCTTCATCATCATCGGCCTCATGGTGATTCCGTTCATCGACATCAACCCGGCGGGCAACGGCTATTACACCTTTAAAGACAGAAAATACGAGATCCTGACTTTCTTCTTCGGCTTTCACGTCCTGTGGGTCAGCATGATCATCATCGGGACGTTTTTCCGCGGGCCGGGCTGGAACCTCTTCTGGCCCTGGGAGCACTGGGATCCGCACAAGGTCGTCGCGCTCACCAACGTCGATCTTCCGTATCTCCTCGGGATCCGCAATGACACGCTGTCGATCGTCTTCGGGCTGTTTTGCGTCGTGGCTTATTTCATCGCGGGCTTCGGCCTCTTTTATGCCTGGGTCGTTCGCGTCAAAGGCAAAGAGTTCATGAACCGCTGGGGTCCGGTGCGCTTCGGGATCACGGCGTTTCTGGTGGTCACGATGCTCGCTCTCCCGGTGAAGATGTTTCTCCGGCTCGCCTTTAACGTGAAATACATCCTGGCCACCAAGTGGATCAATATCTGACGCGATGTTCTACGTGGCGAAAGTTTTCCAGGCGCTCGGCATCGCGGACGTGGGCTACGCGCTGTATGTCGGCGTCACCGAGGGGCGCTCGATGGCGGACGAGATCGTGCTGACGCTCATCGGCGTCGGCCTTTTCTGGCTCGGCCGCGCGCTGGAGCAAAGGACCGTTTGAGGTAGGGCGATGGCAGTTCGGGGCGTCGACGAAAAAGAAGAAAAAAAATCTTACGGCACCGTCTTCCTGGTCGGCACCGGGCTGCTCGTAGCTGTGACCTTGTGGTCTTTCTGGGACGACAACTTCACCCGCCGTCCGTGGAAAGCCTTCCAGACGGCGTTCTACCGTCTCGATTATCAGAAAGCCAAGGCGGCCTACGACGAGGAGAGTAAAAAGCTCGCCGCCGATCCCGCCTATCAGGATTTGGCCAAGAAGCTTGCCGCCGTCGAGCAGAGCTTGAAGAACGGCGAGCTCGCCAAGAAGAAAGCCGCGCTCGAGACGGAGGAGAAAAAAGCTGAGATTGAATTCGGAAACCTCGACCAAAAAGCGAAATTCATCAAGAGCGAGCTCGAAGAGGCGTGGTACGAGCACGACCATGCGGTGCAGGAGGGACGCAACACCAAGCCCTACGACGACCACATCCGCGAGCTCGACCAGCGCAAAGCCAAGATCGATCCGCAGGCGGAAGCGTGGAAGCAGCGCCGCGACCAGCTCAAGGAAGAGATCAAGAAAATCACCACCAGCACTAAAGACCTGGAGACCGAGCTCGCCAAGATGACCGCCGAGCGCGACAGGGCGCTCGCGACCATGCAGAACGCCACGCTCTTCAAGATGGGCCCCGTTCCGGTCTATAAAATTCCCAACATCCGCCAAGTCGCGTTGAACGAGTTCGACCGCAACAACTTCGACCAGCCGGTCGCGCGCGCC
>Ga0075433_10000925_pt1 | contig 20679 bp, 16 predicted proteins | sample RhiMethybrSRZTD2_FD_75299 | JGI IMG/M metagenome (GOLD analysis project Ga0075433, IMG submission 75299) | Populus rhizosphere microbial communities from Tennessee, USA - Rhizosphere MetaG P. TD hybrid SRZTD2 | ecosystem: Host-associated > Plants > Roots > Rhizosphere > Soil | place: USA... | reverse complement strand
AGCGTGCGCGGGTCGATCATTCGATCGCCGCGGACGACCCCAAGACGAGGAACGACATCGGACGGAAGCGAGAACGAAGCGTATTTCATGCAGTTTTCGGAGAAAAGTGGAATGTCAGAGCTTTGACATTGGCGCTATGGCGAGTATACTCCGGCCACTTCTGAAGCCCGCGTGCTCGGAGTTCGCGCACGTGTGCTTGGCCTTGGTGTGTAGAAGGAGGAGAACCGGGATGAGTCAGGGACTTCGTCACGTGGTCGCAGGACTGTGTGTCGTGCTTCTGACTGCGGGCATTGCGTGGGCACAGGCCGGCGCAACCGCGCAGATCAATGGAAGTGTGCGTGATACAAGCGGAGCCGTCCTTCCGGGCGTCGACGTGACCGTGACACAGACCGATACGAACTTCACGCGGTCGACTGTGAGCGACGCGGAAGGGAACTATCTTTTTTCTAACCTGCCGACCGGACCCTACCGACTGCAGGCTACTCTTTCTGGATTCCGCACTTTTCAACGCACCGGCATCATCTTGCAGGTGAATGCCAATCCGACGATTCCCATCGAGATGGCGATCGGCGAACTTGCCGAGACCGTCTCAGTTGAAGCCGCAACGCCTCTCGTCGAGACGCGGAGCCCGGCGGTCGGTCAGGTCATCGAGAACGAGCGAATCGAAGAACTGCCGCTGAACGGACGCAATGCCACTGACTTGATCGCGCTGGCGGGTGCTGCCGTTCCTCAGCCACAGCTCAATGCGACCAGTCGCAGCATGCAGGGGCAGGGTCAGGCGATCGCGGTGGCCGGCGGTCAGGCGTTCGGCGTGGCCTATCTGCTCGATGGCGCGACCCACAACAACCCCTACGACAACCTCAACTTGCCGTTCCCGTTCCCCGATGCGCTCCAGGAGTTCAGGCTGGAGACGAGCACGACCAACGCGAACAACGGCATGCATTCAGGCGCATCGGTCAATGTCGTGACGAAGGCGGGGACCAACCTGTATCACGGCGACCTGTTCGAGTTCGTCCGCGACCACCGTTTCAACGCAACGAACCCGTTCAATCTCGTCAATGCGAGCACCGGAAAGCGACAGGGCGACGGGCTGAATCGCAACCAGTTCGGTGGCACGCTCGGTGGTCCGATATCGACCGATCGCGTGTTCTTCTTCGGTGCGTATCAGGGGACCCGTCTGAGGGAAACGCCGGCGGATCTCTTCGCCTTCGTGCCTACGGCCGCCATGCTTGCCGGTGACTTCAGCGCGTACGCGTCGGCGCAGTGCAACGCCACAGGTGCTGTGAACCTGCGAGCGCCCTTCGTCAACAACCGAGTGAATCCGGCGCTTTTCAGCCCGGCGGCACTCAGAGTCACTCAGGCGCTCCCGACGACGACCGATCCGTGCGGCAGGGTCAACTACAGCCGGAGCCGGCCGCAGGATGAAGCGCAGTACATCGGAAAAGTCGATATTCAGTTGAGCCCGAATCATTCGCTCTTCGGCCGCTACATGATGACGACGATCAAGTGGACACCGCCACTCCAGTTGCAGCCGGAGAACATCCTCGTCTCGAGCCAGGGAGGACGCGACAACAAAGCGCACTCGTTCACGCTGGGCGACACGATGGTGCTCAGCAATACCACAGTCAACGCTCTGCGACTCGCCGTCAACTACACCGACGTACATCGAACACACCAGCCGACTGGGTTCTCGGCCCCGGACATCGGGATCAAGACATTCAGCTATATCGAGGACTACATGCTCCTCAGCGTCACCCCCGCCAATTCAGGCTTTCAGATCGGTGGCGGGACCGAGAGCGAGGCCCGCTTCAAGACGCCGTCGTTCAACGTCAGCGACGATTTGACGATGGTCCGAGGTAATCACCAGTACGGGTTTGGCGGAAGCGTGGCGTACTGGACGTCATTGTCGCAGGCGAACGTGCGGTCTCCGGGCCAGTTCACGTTCAACGGCACGATCACCGGTCTTCCGCTGGCCGACTTCCTGACCGGCCGGCTCCAGTCGCTGATTCAGGCCACACCCAATTCGCTCGACATGAAGCAGTTCTACATGGGGCTGTACGTCCAGGACACCTGGAAGACATCCGCCAGGACGACGTTCAACTACGGACTGCGCTGGGAGCCCGGCTTTGCTCAACAGCTCCGAAACGGCGCCATTTACAACTTCAGCGTCGATCGTTTCCTGAACGACGTGAAGACGACGCAGTATACGAATGCGCCTCCTGGCTTCCTGTATCCGGGCGATCCCGGGTTCGTGAACGGCAAGGCCGGAATGAAGGACAACCTCCTGCAGTTCTCGCCTCGCGTCGGCTTTGCCTGGGACCCGAAGGGTGATGGGCGGATGTCGATTCGCACCGGCTACTCGCTCGGCTATGACTTCGTCAATGCACAGTTCCATCTCAATACCTCGGTCGCTCCACCGTTCAACGCGGAGGCTCGGGTCACCAACCCGGCTGGTGGCTTCGACGATCCGTGGCGCGGCACGGGCAACGAGAACTTCTTTCCGTTTACGACAGGACCGAACTCGGTGTTCCCGCTCACCGGTCCGTACATCGCTCTGACTCCCGATATCAAGCCGCCGCGGCAGCAATCGTGGAACCTCGGCGTGCAGCGTCAGATCGGCAACGACCTCGCCGTATCAGCGACATACATCGGCACGTATTCGGATCGGCTCTGGAATGTGCGATCGGTTAACCAGGGCGTCTACATCCCGGGCTCCTGCACGCTGCAGACGGCGACCGGTCCACAGTTCTTCCCGGTGTGTTCGATCAATGGAAACCTCGATCAGCGTCGCAAGCTGACGATGGCGGATTACGCTGACGGGAAGTATCTCGGCGCCGTCGATGAACACACGGCATTGGGGACGCAGACCTATCATGGGCTGCTGTTCACCGCACAGCGCCGCCTCGTGCAAGGATTCACCGTGGCCGGCAACTACACGTTGTCCAAGTGCGAAGGGCATCCGACACAGGGCGGCACCACGCCGAACGTCAATTCCGGTTACGTCAACCCGGAAGACATCGACTACGACTACGGCCCGTGCGACTCGGATCGTCGTCATCTTTTCAACCTGACCGCGACTGTCGAAACACCGCGGTTCGAAAATACCACCGTGCGAGCGATTGCATCCGATTGGCGGTTCTCGACTATCTTCCGTGCCTATTCAGGCAGCCCGCTCTCCGTCACCGTGAACACCGATCCTGCACGTACCGGCATCACTGGTCAGCGGGCCAATGTGAGCGGCGATCCCTACGGTCCGCACGAGCTCAACACGTATCTGAACCGCTCATCGTTTACGGAGCCAGCCGTCGGCACGCTCGGAAACATGGAGAGGAACTCGATCAACGGTCCCGGCACGCACTTCTTCGACGTTTCGCTCGTCCGGGCGTTCCGTTTCAACGGCAACCACCGCATCGAAGCGCGCATCGAGTCGTTCAACCTACTCAACTGGTTCCAGTGGAACAACCCCGTGTCGAACTTCAATGATGTGAACTTCGGCCGCATCACGTCCGCGGGCGATCCGCGCATCATGCAGTTCGCGGTTAAGTACCAGTTCTAGAAGCCCGTAGGGCGGGTCCTGTTCGTTGGACCCGCCGCATCGGTGTAGGCCGGGTCTTGCTCTTTGGACCCGGCGTCGTCTTCTCAACGTTTCAACGAGATCTTTCGGGCGAGCGTTACTCAACGGCGGGTCCAAAAAGCTGGACCCGCCCTACACTGTTGTGTTACTGCACGCTCTCCAACAATTCCGCCAGCGTCCACGTGTCTGACCCGATGAACGGGTAGTCTTCTGGTGTTTCGACCAGTCCCGCCCGGATCGGACTGCTCACTATGTACCCCGCGAAGGCTTGTGCGTCTTCCTCTTGTCGAAGGACTTGCTCGTAGTAGCCCTCCTGCCACAGTCGCTCATGCCGCGATCGTGCGTACGCACTACCGGATCGTTGCTTGGCCATCTTCGCGAAGCGTCTGAAGTCGGAATCGATGCGCAAACCCTCGACGAGCAGATGCGCATGATCAGGCATCAGGCAGTACGCAAGTATCGCGAACCGTTCGAGCGTTGAAGTGCGTCGAAATTGCGCCAGCGTCTGCTCGGCGATTTCCCCCTCCTCGAATACTGGCAGACGATCGCGAGTGCAAAACGTCAGGAAATATCGGTATCGCCCGACGTAGTTGAAGCCTTCGAGACGTCTGGGACGTGACATGACGTCCCAAGGAAGGCGCAAATGAGATGCCGGCGGATCCTCGGGAGCGTAGGCCGGGTCCTGCTTTGTGGACCCGGCGCGATTTGATTTCAGCATTCCGGCGGGTCCGAAGAACAGGACCCGCCCTACGGTGTCGAGATCAGTGCGCGACGGGCGCCGGCCGTTGCGTTGCTGCGGTCGTCGCGGGCAGCTTCATGGTGAACATCATGGCCACCATGGTGACCGTCGAGATGAGGGCAGGTACCGCCGCCGCCCAGAAGAGATCCTGTGGTCCCCATTGCCATTCGAGAAGCTTGCCGCCCAGATATGGACCGACGATGGCGCCAATGCGGCCGATACCAAGGCCCCAGCCGACACCCGTCGTGCGCAGCGACGTCGGATAGTAGGTCGCAGACAGCGCGTTGACCCCCGGCTGACCGCCGATCACGCCCCAACCGGCGATGAAGACGATCGCTGTGAGCATTGCGAGCGACAGACCCGGCTGCCCGATGAATGCAATGCTCAGCGTGGCGATGGCGAACGTCGCCGCCAGCATCGGAATGAAGCCGGCTCGCGCGATGAGCCAGGCGAGGCCGAATGTCCCGATCGTCCCGCCGACCTGAAGAACCGTGCCGATGAGCACGGCGGTCTGCGTGTCGTAGCCCATTCCAGTGACGACGATGGGCAGCCAATTGGAGAGCGAGTAGAGAACCAGCAGGTTCATGAAATTCACGACCCACAACAGGATCGTCGAGACCGTGCGGCCGTCCCGGAAGAGGTGGACGAACGGTGCACCCGCCCGTTTCTCTTCGTTGGCGATGAACCTTGTCGAGGCGTCAACCCGAATCGTCGGATCGAGCTTCGTCAGCCAGCGCGCCAGTTGGTCGCGATTGCGGCCGCTTACCGAGAGAAACTGCAGCGATTCAGGCATGCCCCAGATCATGAGCAACGCGATGACGAGCGGCACGATTCCGCCGAAGATGAAGACCGAGCGCCAGCCGTACAGCGGCATCATCCAGGCGACAACAAATCCACCGATCGCGGCGCCGGCGGTGAAGCCGACGGTAATGCACATCATCAACGTCACGCGACTGCGTTTGGGACTGAACTCTCCGACCAGCGCCGTGGCGTTCGGGATTATGCATCCCATGCCGATTCCCGCGATGAAGCGCATCCACAGCAGCTGTTCAACGCTCTGCGCGAACGCCGTGACGATCGCCATGGCTGAAAAGAACAGCGTGGCGCCGATGAGCACGGGCCGGCGGCCGATCTTGTCGGCGACGACGCTGAAGACGAGCGACCCGATCAGCACGCCGAAATTGGCGGCGGAGAACACGGGACCGAGGAGGCTGCGCGCCACGCCGAAATCGGTGACGACGGCTGGCGCAACATAGCCCATGGCCTGCACGTCGAAGCCGTCCATGATCAGACAGATCATCGACAGGATGAACACCTGTATCTGGAGCGGACCGATCCGACTGTTTCCGAGCAACTCTCCGATGTTGATCGTGTTGGCCGCCTGGCCCGGGTTGTTCATCGCGCGCTCCTCGATAGACGCCGCCGGGTCTCGCGAACAAACCGGCAGACTTGACGGGTCTACACAGCAAGACCCGGCCTACGGTGGCATATCAGACTTTGTGAATCCTGACCCGCGCAGTATACTCGCCTGCTGACCGTAACGGCCGCAGGCTCAGAAGTTTCGACCTGACCGCCTTCGCGCTTCGAGCTTCGGCGAGCCAAGTCCAGCGGTTGTTGGCGGCTCAGTAGGGAACACGGATGACACACGCGGTCCACGTCGGGAGGATCGTCGCTCTGCTCCTTGCCGTGCTTGCGATCTCCAGGCCGGCATCTGCGCAAATCGATCTGTCCGGGGAGTGGACGGTCGTCCGCGCCGAGGACAACGTCGGCAATACCGAACTGGGCGACTGGGTCGGCATCCCGATGAACGAGGCATCGCGGCTTCGCTCGACGGCGTGGGACGCCTCGATCCAGACGCTTCCTGAGTGGCAGTGCCGTCCTCATGGCAGCGCGTACATTTCCCGTGGACCTTCGGCGCTCAAGATTTGGAAAGAAGTCGATCCGGTTTCACGCGAGACGACGGCGTGGCACCTGGAGTGGCTGCGCTCAGTCGATCGGCCAATCTACATGGACGGCCGGCCGCATCCGTCTCCGAACGCAGCGCACACGTGGGCGGGGTTCTCCACGGGTGAATGGGTCGGCGACATGCTGCGCGTCAGGGTTACTCACCTCAAGGAGGAGTACCTGAAACGGAATGGCGTGTGGCACAGCGACAAGATCGAGCTCACGCAATATCTGATTCGACGCGGCGACTATCTCACCTACCTCGTTATCGCGTACGATCCCGTATACCTGAGTGAGCCGCTGGTTCGGAGCACGGAGTACCGTCTCAACGTCAACCAGCAGATTCCGCCGTATCCCTGCACGGTGGTAAACGAAGTCGACCGGCCCAAGGGTGTCGTGCCGCACTATTTGCCCGGGACCAACAACGACATCACCTGGTTCTCGCACCGTTACGGGATTCCGATGGACGTCGTCACAGCAGGCGCGGCCAACATGTATCCCGAGATTCGCGCGAAGATCCCGCGTTCGATGGGCGGATTTGGCCCCGAACCGCCTCCCGCGCCGCCGGCGGCGCAGCCTCGAACCCAACGGCCCGCCCCGCGCGCCGGACAGCAGCAGTGACTGAGGGCGTGGGGATGAAATTACTCTGCGGTTCGCTTGTGTTGAGGCTATTAGCAAAGGCCCGCGGCGAGATGACGTCAACTCCGGAGAGGACGAGGTTGCCGACGGGACCAACACAAGCGAGCTGTGGAGTAAATCCGGCCCGTTGGTGGATCGCCATTGGGATCGCCGTAACCTTACAGACATCACTGATCGGCCAGGTGCCAACCGTTGCGCCATCGACGCTGGTGCACGCGCCGACAATTCAGCCGCCCCCGTCCGGGGAAATCGAAGTCCTGCCCATTCGCGGAAACATCTACGCGTTGCTCGGCGCAGGCGCCAACATCGTGGCATCCGTCGGTCCCGATGGCGTGATGCTCGTCGATGCCGGGACCGCGCCGATGTCAGACAAAGTGATCGCGGCGCTCGCCGAGGTGCAGCGCGACTGGTCGGCCAGAAACGAGCCGAAACCACTTGGCTGGGGCGCCGAAACCCGATCGTCGGTCGTCAATCGACACATCGTTGCGCCGCCCAAACCCATCCGCTACATCGTCAATACCTCGCCGTCCGCGGATCACGTCGGCGGCAACGAGAAGCTGCGCAACGCGGGACGGACGTTCACGGGCGGCAATGTCGCCGGCGACATTCGAGATTCGGGCGAGGGTGCCGCGATCCTCGCGCACGAGAATGTGCTCTCGCGGCTGGGCAAGGCGGCGGAGGGACAGCCGGCGCCGCCGGCGGACGCGCTGCCGACGGATACCTACTTCAACGAGTACTACAAGCTGAGTCATTTCTTCAACGGCGAGGGCGTGCAACTGCTTCACATGCCCAAGGCAAACACTGACGGCGATTCGATCGTCTATTTCCGCGGCAGCGACGTCATTGCCCTTGGCGATCTGATGGCGACCGAGAGCTACCCGGTCTTCGATGTCGGAAAAGGCGGCAGCATCGACGGCATCATCGACGGTCTGAACGCCGTGCTCGACCTGGCCATCTCCGAGTTCCGGCTCGAGGGGGGCACCATGATGGTGCCGGGGCACGGCCGGATCGTGGATTCAGGTGACGTGGCGTATTACCGGGACATGTTGACGATCATCCGCGACCGCGTGAAGGACATGGTCACCAAAGAGATGACGCTCGACGAAGTGAAGGCCGCGCGGCCGACGGCCGACTACGACACCGAATACGGCAAGACGCCAGGATGGACGTCGGACCAGTTCATCGAAGCGGTCTACAAGAGCCTGGGTGGAGGACGAACACCGCCGCGCGCGCCAGCGAGGCAACGGAAGTAAATGGGGTCGGGAGTCATTTGTTGAGGACACTCTGGGTTGTCTCAGTCGCGCTTTGGGTCGCTGTTGCGTCAACCAGGGCCGCTGCGCAGGAAGGCCGTGGCCGCGGCGCGGCTCCCGCACCACGCGCAGCGGCTCCGATCGATCTCACCGGCTATTGGGTCTCTCTCGTCACCGACGATTGGCGTTGGCGAATGGTCACGCCACCCAAGGGCGATGTGCTGTACCTGCCGGTGAATGACGAGGGCAAGAAGGTCGCGGACGCATGGGATCCCGCGAAAGACGAGGCTGCTGGTGAAGCGTGCCGGGCCTACGGCGCCGGCGGCATCATGCACCTGCCCGGTCGCCTGCACATCACCTGGGACAACGACACGACGCTCAAGTTGGAGACGGACACCGGACAGCAGACGCGACTCTTTGCGTTTGGCGCGGCCAAGCCCTCCGCCGAGGCCACGTGGCAAGGCTCGTCGGCAGCGACCTGGGAACTGCCAGCGGGAGGACGAGGGCGAGGTCGCGGGGCTGCGGCAGCGAGTCCAGGGCGTCCGGGGACTTCGCTGCGGGTCGAGACCACGCATATGCGCCCGGGCTACTATCGCCGCAACGGAGTGCCCTATGGCGCCAACGCGCGTATGACTGAGTGGTTCACGACGGTCAGCGAGCCGGACGGCACCACCTACTTGCTCGTGACCAAGATTCTCGAGGATCCGCAATACATGAACGGTCCGTACGTGCGTACGGTTCAGTTCAAGAAGCAGGCCGACGCGAATGGATGGAATCCAACCCCCTGTTCTGCGCGGTAAGTGGGATGACGGCGTGCTTGCGCGCCAAAGTGTAGACCATGCGCCTCTGTCGTTTTGATGACAATCGCCTCGGCGTTATCGATGGCCCGATCATTCGGGACGTGACGGCTGCGCTCGACGAATTGCCCCGGCAGGGCTATCCATTTCCGACGCACGACCTGCTCGTGGCGCATCTCGATGGTGTCGTCAGTCGTGCCCGCGCGTTGATGCCGCAGGCGCGGACGATATCGATCGAGGGCGTCACACTGCTCAGTCCCGTCGCGAATCCAGGCAAGATCGTCGCGGCGCCCGTGAACTACGAGAAGCATCGCGTCGAAGCGACCACGAATCCCGAGCTTCACGGGAACAATCCCGGAAGCGCCTTCAACATTCACACGGCCGGTTTGTTTCTGAAAGCCTCCAGCTCGCTGGTCGGGCCCGGTGAGGGCGTGGTCATTCGTCGGCCCGAACGGCGCACGGATCATGAAGTGGAGCTGGTCATCGTCATCGGCAAGCGTGCTGACCGCGTGTCGCGTCAGGATGCGATGGCACATGTGGCCGGCTACGCAATTGGGCTCGACATCTCGTTTCGAGGCTCGGAGGATCGCAGCTTCCGCAAGTCGCCCGATACCTACAGCGTGCTCGGGCCGTGGCTCGTGACCGCGGACGAGATCCCGAATCCAGGTGGTCTCGACCTACAAATTTCCGTGAACGGCGACGTGCGTCAGCAGTCGAACACCCGGCACATGATTCTCGGCGTCGCCGAGCTGATCGAGATGGCGTCTTCGATGTACACGCTTCATCCCGGCGATCTCATCTTCACCGGCACACCAGAGGGAGTGGGCCCGATTCGTCCCGGCGACAGCATCGTGGCCACGATCGCCCACATCGGAACTATGGCCGTGGCGGTGCGCGCCGATCAGACGATCTCCGCGCCGGCCATGAGCACTTCATCTACCGGCGCGTAGGACGACATCATGGACGGCGCGAGCACCACGTTCTTCACCAAGCCGACGCTGACCGCCGAGCGGAAGGAGTTCTACAGCCGTCTCGCGGCAATGGGGGCCGCACCGCTGTGGGAAGTCCTGGGCGCCATCATCCCGCCTGAGCCGCGGCCGGAGATGGTTCCGGTCCTCTGGCACTACGACGAGCTGCGCCCGCTTCTGATGGAAGCCGGTCATCTGCTCACGGAAAAAGAAGCCGAGCGGCGCGTGCTGATCCTCGAGAACCCTGGTCTCCGCGGCAAGTCTCGCGTCACCGGCAGCCTCTACATCGGGCTGCAACTGATCCTTCCCGGCGAAACCGCCCGCTGTCATCGTCATGCGACGTCGGCCCTGCGCTTCGTGCTCGAGGGCACTGGCGCCTACACCGCCGTCGAGGGTGAGCGGACGATGATGCATCCGGGCGATTTCATCCTCACGCCGTCGTGGACGTATCACGATCACGGGAATCCGAGCGACGGCCCGATGGTCTGGCTCGACGGGCTCGACATCCCGATTGTCAACCTGTTCGACACGAGCTTTGCGGAGCATTATCCGGGAGAGGTGCAACCGAACACGATTGAGTACGGCGACTCGCTTGCGCGCTACGGCGCGAACATGCTTCCGGTCGATTACACACCGACGCGTCCGTCGTCGCCAATCTTCAATTACCCCTACTCGCGCAGCCGCGAGGCGCTCGAGCAGTTGCACCGCAACAGCGCGCCGCATCCGTGTCACGGCATCAAGATGCGCTTCGTCAACCCGGCATCTGGCGGCTACACGATGCCGACGATCGGGGCGTTCATGCAGTTTCTGCCTGCCGGATTCAACGGATTGCCATATCGGCAAACCGACGCCACCATTTATGTCGTCGTCGAAGGTCAGGGACGTACGCGAATCGGCGACGTGACGTTCGCCTGGCGGCCCCGCGACATCTTCGTCACGCCGTCATGGGCACCTGTTGCGCACGAAGCAGACAAGGACGCGGTGATATTCAGTCTCTCGGATCGCCCTGCGCAACAAGCGCTCGGGTTGTGGCGCGAGCAAGTTCCCATGAAGTGACATAACTCCCAGTCTCCAAGTCCCAACTCCCAAAGGAACTTTCGAGTTTGGGAGTTGGAAATTGGACGTTGGGAATTGGGAGTTGGGAGTTGACATGAATCAGATCGCTCGGTGCACCACGTTGGTGCTGATGGCATTGGCGGTCGGCGTGTCCGACGCCGCCGCACAGGTAGACTTCTCCGGAGAGTGGGCGCCGCGTTTCTGGGAGGATCAACCCGAGCGCGTGCCTGGTCCCGAGCTTGGCGACTACCTTGGCATTCCGATCAGCGATGCGGCACGACTGCGAGCCGAGTCCTGGGATGCGTCGATTCAGACCTTACCCGAATGGCAGTGCCGGCCTCATTCGGCCGACTACATCTGGCGCGGGCCTTCGCAGCTGCGTATCTCGAAGGAGGTCGATCCCGTCTCGCGGGAAATCGTGGCATTTCATGCTGAGTGGCTCCGCTCCGTCGATCGCGCGGTCTATCTCGATGGGCGGCCACACCCGCCGGCCGACGCGCTTCATACCTGGGGAGGCTTTTCGACCGCGAAGTGGGACGGCGACATCCTGACGGTCACGGTGACGCATCTCAAGGAAGGCTACCTGCGACGCAATGGCCTTCCGCGCAGCGACAAGGCCACGCTGACCGAGCACTGGATCCGCAATGGCGACTATCTCACCGTCGTGGAGATCGTGAACGATCCGGTGTATCTCACCGAGCCGTTCATCCGCACGACAGACTACGAGTTGAGTCTCACGCAGCAGATCCCGCCGTATCCGTGCGGCGTCGTTCAGGAAATCGATCGCGAGGAGGGCACCGTCCCGCACTACCTGCCTGGCACGAATCCTTACACCAAGGAGTTCGCCATCAAGCACGCTCTGCCGCTCGAAGCCACGCGTGGTGGCGCTGCCACGATGTATCCGGACTTCAGAGAGAAATTGAAGACCTTACCGCCCGCAAAATAGGCCGGAGCCGTTCATGCCTCAGGTCGTTGCTCGTGTGCCTCGCTCCTGGCGGTTGCTGCTCGTCGCCGTCGTCTGCTTCATTGTTGCGCCGCCAGCTCACATGGCCGCGCAGCAAGGCCAACCGGGACAGCTTCAATTTCTTCCCGTGCGCGGCAACATTTATATGTTGCAGGGTGCTGGCGCAAACATCACCGTGTCCATTGGCCGCGATGGTGTGTTGATGGTCGATAGCGGACTGCAGTCCGTGGGCGATCAAGTACTCGCGGCAATTCGCCGGCTGCAGAATCAGTTGGACCTGCGCGATGCGCCCATCTCAGGGGGCGCGGAGACGCGATCGACGGTCGCCGATCGACATATCGAGCGACCGGCGAAGCCGATTCGCTACATCATCAACACCCACGTGCATCCCGACCACGTAGGTGGCAACGAGCTTTTGCGCCGCGCGGGGATGACGTTTACTGGTGGGAACGTGACCGGCAACATCTCCGACGCGACCGAGGGCGCAGCGATCATGGCGCACGAGGCGGTACTGACGCGCATGACGTCGACCGCAAATGGCGCAACCCCGGCGCCGGCCGACGCGCAGCCAACGGATACGTACTACACCGACACGATGAAGCTTAGTCACTTCTTCAACGGTGAAGGCGTGCAGCTCATTCATCAGCCGGCAGCGCACACCGATGGCGACACGTTCGTGTGGTTCCGCGGCTCCGACGTCATTGCCGCAGGTGATCTGTTTTCCACGACAACGTACCCCGTTATCGATATCAAGCAAGGCGGGACGATCGATGGGATCGTCGAAGGACTGAATCGAATCCTCCGACTGTGCATCGCCGAATTCCGGACTGAGGGCGGCACGCTCGTCGTGCCTGGCCACGGGCGGTTGAGCGATTCCGCGGATGTGGCGTACTACCGCGACATGGTCACGATCCTCCGCGATCGTGTCCGCGCAATGGTGGCAAAGGGTCTGACTCTCGAGCAGGTGAAAGCCGCGAAGCCGACGGCGGATTACGAGCCTCGCTACGGCGCTACGAGCGGTCCATGGACGACGGATCAGTTCATCGAGGCGGCGTATGTGTCGTTGGGCGGAGGAAAGGCCGTGGCTCCGCGTACGGCGCCGGGACGATCGAAATGACGCGAACCTGGGTTGCAGTCTGCTGCCTGATCGCCCTGAACGGGGTCAGACCCCTTGAGTCGATCCATGTCAAGGGGTCTGACCCCGCCTTGCTGATCGCCGCGCAGCGAGGTCAGGGCCGGCAGGGTGGACCTTCATCCGCGCGCGCGTCGGCGCCGGTGGACCTCACCGGCATGTGGGTGTCGATCATCACCGAAGACTGGCGCTGGCGAATGCGAACGCCGCCGAAGGGCGATTACGCGAGCCTGCCGCTGACTGACGCGGCCATCAAGGTTGCCGACAGCTGGGATCCGGCCAAGGATGCGGCCGCGGGTGAGCAGTGCCGGGCGTTTGGCGGCGGCGCGATCATGCGGATGCCTGGTCGCATCCGGATCGCATGGAGCGACGACACCACGCTCAAAGTGGAGACCGAAGCCGGGACCCAGACCCGCGCATTCGCGTTTGGAGCGGTCCAGGCGGTCGAGCCGAGCTGGCAGGGTGTATCAGCCGCCACCTGGCAGCCGGCTGGCGGTGGCGGTGGGCGCCGTGGAGGAGGGCCACCGCGCGGCGGGTCGTTGAAAGTCGTGACGACGAACCTGCGACCAGGGTACCTGCGCAGGAATGGTGTTCCCTACAGTGCGAATGCGCGCGTCACGGAGTATTTCAATCGCGTGAACGAAGCCAACGGCGATTCATGGCTCATCGTGACGACGATGGTCGAGGATCCGCAATACTTGAATGCGCGATTCGTGACCAGTTCCCATTTCAAGAAGGTCCCCGACGACGCTCCCTGGAAGCCGACGGCATGCGAGTAGTCCTGCTCGGCCTCGCGCTGGCGACCGCGATGCCGGCCTTGGCGGCCGCGCAGGGTGCAAACGACGTAGCCGAGGGAAAGAAGCTGTTCACCGGCTTATGCGTCACCTGCCATGGCTTCGATGGCGCCGGCGGTGCGGGCCCTCCACTGAACCGGCCGAGACTGCTTTCCGCACCCGATGACGCGTCGCTTCGCAACATCATCGCGGAGGGGATTCCCAATCGCGGCATGCCCCGCGTGCGCCGCGTCACCGACGATGAGATGCGTCAGCTTGTTGCCTACGTGCGATCGATCGGCAAGTCCGCGCGCGCGGTGGCGCGCGGTGACGCGGCTCGTGGCGGTCAACTCTACGCCAAGCTCGGATGCGTAAGCTGTCACATCATCAGCGGGAACGGGGGCAGTCTTGGTCCGGAGCTGACCAACATCGGATGGATCCGCGGCGCCGACTATCTTCGTCAGGCGGTGCTCGAGCCGGCGGCGCGCCTGCCACAAGGCAATCTGCCGATTCCGGCTCGTGGCTACAACGAGTACCTGCCCGTCACCGTCGTGTTGCGCGACGGCGCCGAAGTGCGCGGCATTCGTCTGAACGAAGACGTGTTCACGATCCAGATACGCGACACCACCGGGAAGTTTCACTCCGTGCGGAAGAGCGACGCGGCTGTGGTACGCAAGGAGACCGGCTCCAGTCTGATGCCGAGTTATGCCAACCGGCTCGCGGCCGGCGAAATCGACGATCTCGTGGCATACCTCTCGAGGCTCGGAGGTGCATTGTGAGCAGGCCCGGAATTCGGGACTCCCTGGGCGCCGAAGCGCTCCGCGCCAAGGGGACTCGGGACTCGGCACGCGGGATCCGGGACTCGGGATTCGGGACTCGAAAAGCGATCACGACCATCGTCGTGCTGCTCTGTGCGCTCGTCACATCTGTGCGAGCGCAGGTGTCCTATGCGCGATTGCTGAAAGCAGAGAGCGATCCGCAGAACTGGCTGACGTATGCCGGGTCGTACAAGTCGCATCGCTACTCAGGGCTCGATCAGATCAATCGCAGGAACGTCTCGTCGTTGAAGCTCGCCTGGGCCTATCAGATCCAGCGCGCGGGCATCATCGAGACATCGCCGCTTGTCGTCGACGGCGTGATGTATCTATCCGAGCCCCCGAGCACGGTGACGGCGCTCGACGTTCGGAGCGGGCGGCCGCTGTGGACGTACTCACCAAACATTCCGCCGGATGTCATCGTGATCGGGTCGCCGCCCGTGAACCGCGGCGTGGCGATTCTCGATGATCTCGTGTACGTCGGGACGGTGCACGGCCACTTGATCGCCCTCGACTCGAAGTCGGGGACCGTCCGCTGGGACATCGTGGTTGGCGACAACAAGCAGGGCTACTACCTGACGCTGGCGCCGCTTGCGCTCGATGGCAAGGTCGTCGTGGGTGTGTCCGGGGCCGAGACGGGCATTCGCGGTTTCGTCGACGCATATGACGCGAAGATCGGGAAGCTGGCGTGGCGCACGTACACGATACCGGCGCCAGGTGAGCCCGGCTTCGAGACATGGGGCAAAGGCAGTGGCTGGCAGACCGGCGGCGGCTCTACATGGCTGACCGGCTCGTTCGATCCGGAGTTGAATCTTCTCTACTGGGCGACGGGGAATCCCGCGCCTGACTGGAACGCCGACAATCGACCGGGCGACAACCTTTATACCGACGCTGTCCTGGCAATCGATCCGTCCAACGGGAAGATCAAGTGGCATTTCCAGTTCACGCCCGAAGACGTGCACGACTGGGACTCGAACGAGACGATGGTGCTGTTCGAGGCGCAGATCGGAGGACGCGAGAGAAAGCTCCTGGCGCAGGCGAATCGCAACGGGTTCTATTACGTCCTCGATCGCGCAACCGGGGAGTTTGTGACCGGTGCGCCTTACGCGAAGCAGACATGGGCAGACGGACTCGATGCGAAGGGACGGCCGATTCGCAAGAAAGGGATCGCGCCCAGTCTCGAGGGCACGCTCGTCTTCCCGAACATCCAGGGTGCGTCCAACTGGTTCAGCCCGAGTTACAGTCCGCAGACGAAGTTGTTCTATCAGGCCGCGCGCGAGATGGGGACGATCTACTACAAGGGCGCCGCGGTCTATAAGCCGGGTACGGCCTTTACGGGCGGCGGTGGTCGCTACGTCAACGGCGACGACGCGTCGGGAGCGATTCGGGCGCTCGATGCGACAACGGGGAAGATGAAGTGGGAGTTCCCGCTGTTGTCGCCGGGGTGGACCAGTGTGCTGTCGACGGCCGGCGGCCTGGTCTTTGGTGGATCGGAGGAGGGGAATTTCTTCGCACTCGATGCGGAGACCGGGAAGCCACTGTGGGATACGCAAATCGGCGGCGCCGTGCGCGGCATCCCGATGTCGTACGGCGTCGACGGCAAGCAGTACGTCGCGATCGCTGCAGGATTCACGCTCTTCGTGTTCGCGCTGTGATCAACGCTGTCGAAGCCCTGACGCGCCTTCGTGAGGGCAACCGTCGGTTCGTCACCGGTCAGTCGTCGACGGCTGCGCTGTCGAGGAGCGCGCGCGAAGCGCTGGTCGCCGGTCAGGAGCCGTTCGCCATCATCCTCGGCTGCTCCGATTCGCGTGTTCCCGCTGAACTGGTCTTCGATCAGAGTTTCGGCGATCTGTTCGTCATTCGCGTCGCCGGAAATATCGTGGCGCCATCGCAAGTGGGTAGCGTCGAGTTCGCGGCGTCACGGTTTGGCACGCGCCTCGTCGTCGTGATGGGCCACTCCCAGTGTGGTGCCATTACGGCCACGTTGGAAGAGCTGCAAGGGCGCGCCACGAGTCAATCGAGGAACCTTCGTTCGATCGTCGAGCGCGTGCGTCCCTCCGTCGAGACGCTTCTGAACGGAAGGCGCGACATCGACCCGGATGCTCTCATTCGTGGCGCGGTTCGCGCGAACGTCCGCGCGTCCGTGAACCACTTGCGGCACGGCTCCGAGCTGCTGGAGCGACTCATCCAGGAAATCGGGCTTCTGGTCGTGGGAGCCGAGTATTCGCTCGAGACGGGCGTCGTCGACTTCTTCGAAAACATCCCGGACGCCGCCGAAATCACGCCCGTTTCGAGCTGACGTGTCCGCGCCATGCGGACTTCGGCACTGTCTGGTGCCGATTCACGGATCGGCCGAAACACAGAGAGTGCCAATACTCTTTGCCAGTGTTCTGTTCCTGAACGCCCTTCTGCTTTTCTGGGTCCAGCCACTGTTTGCAAAGATGGTTCTGCCCATCCTGGGTGGTTCACCCTCGGTCTGGTCGACATGCATGTTGTTCTTCCAGGCGGCGCTATTGGCTGGATACGCGTACGCTCACGCGGGGGTGGGATGGCTTGGCATCCGGCGACAAGCCGCCGTGCATGGCATCCTCGTCTGGGCCCCATTATTCCTGCTGCCCATCGGCGTGCCGCAGGTCGGCGCTGCCATCGCCACACGCGAGCCAATCAGCTGGCTGCTGATGGTCCTCGCCACTGGTGTGGGATTGCCCTTCGTGGTACTTGCATCCACGGCGCCGTTACTCCAACGCTGGTTCTCTGCGGCCGAGCAGAGCTCGTCGGATCCGTATTGGCTCTACGCTGCGAGTAACGCGGGCAGCCTGGTGGCCCTCCTGGCGTTTCCAACCGTGTTCGAACCGCTGCTTCCATCGCAAGAGCAGGCGGCGATCTGGAAAACCGCGTACGCCGTTGTTGCGGCTCTGTTGACGACGTGCGCCGTCATCGTGATCAGGCGCCATGCAGCTCTTGCGCCTTTGCCAGAGCGCGACGCCGAGTTGCCGTCGGCGTCTGCGCAGCCCACAGCTGGCACGCGGCTGCGATGGTTGGCGCTCTCGTTCGCGCCATCCAGCCTGATGCTTGGCGTGACCACGTATATCTCCACGGACGTTGCTGCAGTGCCCATGCTCTGGATTCTGCCGCTGTCGTGCTATCTGCTGACCTTCATCGTGGCGTTTGGTTGGTACTCGGACTCGATGCATGCGTTCACCAGGCGCATGCTGCCGCGCGTGTTATTGCCGTTGGTCTTCATTGTCCTCATTGGCATACCGCTGCAAATTTGGCTCACCGTCCCGCTTCATGTGGCAGCGTTCTCGGTGCTGGCATTGCTGTGCCACGGCGAGCTCGCCCGCAATCGTCCCGGCGTGCGCCACTTGACGGAGTTCTACTTGTGGCTGGCCGCCGGCGGGGTCTTGGGCGGGGTCTTCAATACGCTGGTGGCGCCGAAGATTTTCACCTCGGTCGCGGAGTACCCTCTCACGATCGCCTTGTCCTGCCTGCTGTGCATCTCGCGCGAGCAGCTGCGTGACGTGGTCATCAACCCGCGACGACTGATGCGGCCGGCTCTCGCCGCGGGGACTGCGGCCGCGCTGCTGATTGGGCAAAGGCTGGCGCTGGTTCCCGCGGCCGCGATGATGGCGCTTCTCCCTGGCCCGATGCTGGTGTGTGTCAGCGTGGCCAAAGACAGCGCCCGCTTTTCGTTCGCGATTGCCGGGCTGCTCGCGGCGCTCCTGATCGGGAACGCCATTGGGCCAGTAGAAGGTGGCCGCGTTCTGGCTGCAGATCGTACGTTCTTCGGTGTGTATCGGGTGCGTACGGATCCGACCGAGCAGCGAGTCTCCCTCGCGCACGGGACGACGACGCACGGCGCGCAGGTCATTGGCGATCTCAATCCGGAACCGTTGACGTACTACCATCGCCGAAGCCCGATCGGGCAACTGTTCGAGACGCTTGGACCGGCAGCGCAATCCGTGGGCGTTGTCGGGCTCGGCGCCGGGACGCTTGCCGCATACGTGCAGCCGGGCGCGTCGTGGAGCTTTTATGAAATCGACGGCACGGTGGAGCGGATCGCTCGCGACACGCGGTTCTTTCACTACCTCGATCGATGCGGCGCCCAGTGCACTGTTGTCCTCGGAGATGCGCGGCTGTCGCTCGCGCAACGCGGGATCGCTCACGATGTGTTGGTACTGGATGCCTTCAGTTCAGATGCAATCCCGATGCATCTGCTGACGACGGAGGCGGTGCAGACATACGAGTCCCGGCTTACGTCGAACGGAATCCTCGCGTTCCACATCTCGAATCGTCACATCAAGTTGCGCCCGGTTATCGGGAGGATCGCGCGCGAGCTGGACATGACTGCCATCGCACGCCTGGCTGGTAGCAGTGATACGTCGGGCGGGAACCTGGCATCGGAGTGGGTGTTGATGGCGCGCAACGCCGCGACGCTCGATCGCTTTGCGCGCAACCCCGAGTGGACGCCGGTCGAGTCAGACGGTGGCAGAGCCTGGACGGACGACTTCTCGAACATCTGGACCGAACTTCGCTGACGCGGAGAAGCGGGTCTGAAGACCCGCCTCTACGAACATCGCCCGGGGCTCGAGGTGTTCATGGTTCTTGCAGCGAACGGTGGTCTTGGCCACTATGACCGACGTTTGCCTGGTGATTCCGTGCTTCAACGAACAAAATCGGTTGCCGCAACAACAGATTTTAGAGTCGGTGCAGAGATGTGCGGGACTGAGCATCTGTTTCGTTGATGATGGCAGCACGGACGGAACGCTCGCCATCCTGTCGGCGCTGAAGGCGAAGGCGCCCGCGAACATCGACGTGATCAGCCTCGAGCGTAACTGCGGAAAGGCCGAAGCCGTCCGCCAGGGGATGCTGTACGTCACGCGATCGAACCGGGTTGCGATGGTCGGCTACTGGGACGCCGACCTCTCGACGCCGCTCAAAGATCTCAACAGCCTGGTGTCAGTCCTCACCTCCAACCGCGCCTGCGTGCTTGCGATGGGGTCGCGTGTGAAGCGGCTGGGGTCGTCCATCGATCGCCAGTTGTGGCGTCACCTCACGGGTCGAATCTTCGCCACGTTCGCCAGCGTGATCTCGCGGCTTCCGGTGTACGACTCGCAGTGCGGCGCGAAGCTCTTTCGCCGCCACGCCGCCGCGATCGTCTTTCGTGAGCCGTTTGTCACGCAGTGGCTCTTCGACGTCGAGATTCTCGTCCGCCTGCGAAATCGTTACGGCCTGAACACCGTGCTCCAGGCGGTCAATGAAGTCCCGTTGAAGACATGGATCGATGTCGGGGGCTCCAAGTGGCGCGTCAAACGCTTGCTTGGCATTCCCGTCGCCCTGCTGAAGATTCACCTCCGCTACAACGCGAAGCCGGCGCCATTCGCAGAGGCGGGTCTCGAGGCTCGCCGCAACGCCTCGTGAAGAACTGCATCACGGGGTACCCGAAAATCGTCCGGCCTGGAAAGACCGGCTCACCTGTGGGCGTCTGGCGTAGAATCACCCGAGGAGGCGGCAATGAACCATCGAGCCCTGGGTGCGCTGGTAGCTCTTGTGGTCTTCGGCCTGTCGGTTCCTTTGGTGTCGGGGCAGGCCCCGCAGGCGCGCGCCAATCGCGCAACCGGCGGAACGATCCCTCGAACGATCGACGGTCACCCTGATCTGCAGGGATTCTGGACGAACGACACCCTCACGCCGCTCGAGCGACCGACCGAGTTCGGCGAGAAAGCTGTCCTCACCAGGGAGGAAGCCGCTGCCTACGCAAAGAAGCGTTTGGCTCAGTACCTTGCTCAACCCAAGGACGACATCCATTACGACGATGCGATCTGGCAGGGCGAGAACTACGACAAGCAGACGACGCTTCGGACGTCCCTCGTTACGGATCCAAGCAACGGGCGGCTTCCACCTTTGACGGCGGAAGGGCAGGCGCGTGCCGCCGCACGTGCTCGGCGAGGCGGCGCCGCAGGGCCGTCGGACAGTGCGCAGACACGCACGCTCGCAGAGCGCTGCATCTCCTGGGGGAACGTGGGTC
>Ga0075433_10000922_pt1 | contig 20700 bp, 6 predicted proteins | sample RhiMethybrSRZTD2_FD_75299 | JGI IMG/M metagenome (GOLD analysis project Ga0075433, IMG submission 75299) | Populus rhizosphere microbial communities from Tennessee, USA - Rhizosphere MetaG P. TD hybrid SRZTD2 | ecosystem: Host-associated > Plants > Roots > Rhizosphere > Soil | place: USA... | reverse complement strand
GAAAGAGATTGCGATGCGAACGGCACTTGGAGCCAGTCGACTACGAATCATCCGTCAAATGATTACGGAGAGTCTTTTGCTCGCGATTTTCGGTGGCGCGCTTGGCGCTTTGCTAGCGGTAGCTGGCGTCAAACTGCTTGTAAGTCTCGGAGAAGACAGTATTCCTCGCACGGCTAACGTAAAGATCGATGCCACGGTTCTGGCGTTCACTGTTATCATTTCGCTCGCAACGGGTCTGCTATTTGGCCTGGCACCCGCCATCCGCACGAGGAAAGAAAATCTCGTCGACGCCTTGAAAGATGGAATACGAGGCGGCAGTGAAGCGACGCTGAAGAATCGCACGCGCAGTTTACTCGTCGTGTTCGAAAGCGCTATCGCTGTGATGTTGTTGATCGGAGCGGGACTGCTCATCCGGAGTTTGGTTGCACTGCAACACGTCGATCCGGGATTCGATCCTAACAATGTTTTGACTCTGCGCGTCGACCTGCCCCAGCAGAAATACGACAAGCCGGAAAAGGCGTCGAACTTTTTCCAGCAACTCGAGACACGTGTCGCCGCCTTACCGGGCGTCGAAGCTGTCGGTTTGACTACCGAGCTGCCCCTCAGTGGACAATCTAACGGCATGCCTTACGTAGTCGAAGGCCTTCCGGTCATTCCGTCCAATAAAGTTTTGGCCGGCTTTCGTCGTGTGAATCAACAGTACTTCAGCGCGTTGCGAATCCCTCTGCGGCGCGGACGGAACTTCACCGAGCAAGAGGTCCGGGAGAGCGCCAAAGTGCTCGTAGTCAGCCAGCAACTTGCAGATACAGCGTTTCCCGGTCAGGAACCACTCGGCAAACGGCTGATCACGGGAATGCGCGGCGAGCCTTACGAGATCATTGGCATCGTTGGCGACATTCGCCATGAATCATTGCAAGGTGAGCCAGACACCACGATGTACATGCCGACCCAGGAGCCTAGTCGGAGGAATCTCGTTATCCGCACGGAGGGGGATCCGCTGAGCCTGGTCGGTGGCGTACGCAAAGAAGTGAATGCGTTGGATCCGGACCAGCCAATTGCGGCAGTCAGGCCGATGACGGAGTGGGTAGCTCTGTCGATGGCCGGGGCACGCTATCGTACAACCTTGCTTGGGCTGTTTGCCGTGCTCGCGATGATCCTTGCCGCAACGGGAATCTACGGGGTCATGTCTTACTCCGTTGCACAGCGAACACAAGAGATCGGAGTACGAATGGCGCTCGGCGCACGACCATTTGACGTGTTGAAGCTGGTGGTGCGGCAGGGAATGATGCTGGCGTTGATTGGCATCGTCGTCGGACTCGCCGGTGCGTTAGCGCTGACCAGAGTTATATCGTCGTTGCTATTTGGAGTTACGGAGCGAGATCCAATTACGTTTGGTGTGGTAACGGCATTGTTGTTGGTGGTTGCTTTCATCGCGTGCTTCGTCCCCGCACGTCGCGCAACGAAGGTAGATCCATTAGTGGCGCTGCGATATGAGTGAAGCCACAGTCTTTAACTGGTGCTTGGTACTTTGTGCTTAGTACTCTCTCCGTAATTACAAAAGTACAAAGCACCTGGCACGAAATTGTGACATGCTTGATCTAAAGTACGATACTCCGCTGCACTCCCACTGGTAGCCTCACTACTTCCTGATCTAGAACAAGCGCCCAGAAACTCGCCCACGCGCTGTTAAGAGGTGAGCTATATGTCTGGGGTATCCACGCAGGTTGTAATTGGAAATAGAATTCTTGCGGCTCTTCCGCGCGAAGACTTTGCCCGCTTCGCGCCGCATCTCACAACCGTTCGCCTGGAAAGAGATGAGGTCGTCTACATAGCCGGCGATCAAATCCGCCATGCATACTTTCCCATAAGTGGATTAATGTCTCTGCTTTCCACTACTGAAACGGGTTCGACAGTTGAAGTTTCGATGGTCGGCAACGAAGGCATCGTTGGTCTTCCAGTGATCTTGAAAAACAGCATGATTCCTTACGAGGTCGCTGTTCAAACTGAAGCCGAAGCTTACCGGATCAAAGCAGAAGACTTACAGGAAGAGTTTGATAAAGGCGAGGCGTTGCACGAGTTGATACTTCGCTATCTCAACTTGCTGATTGCGCAGATCTCGCAGTCATCTCTGTGCCACCGTTTTCACACTGTTGAGAAAGCACTCGGTGGCTGGTTGTTGATGGCACAGGATCGTTTGAACACAGAAAGTGTGAATCTCACTCAGGAGAGCATTTCACACGCACTCGGCGTGCCGCGTACTGGTGTAACGACGGCTGCAGGCATACTGCAAAGGGCAGGTTTGATTCGTTATAGCCGCGGCAAGATCATGATTCTCGATCGTGAGCGACTCGAGGACAACTCGTGCGAATGTTTTCGGATCATTCACGATGAGTTGAGCCACTTCCTAACAGGGTAAAACCAGACCAGGTCTGTTTTCCGACTGAGTCGAGATTACGACAGACAATCTGAAAGCATTCAGGTAAATATAATTGCTTGAAAAATTCGGATGGTTCCCCCCGAACCCTCGCGTCCAGGCATAGTAGATAAACAAATAGTTCGTTTTGCCTGACGACCAGAGTGCGTCTCCAGCATCGCTGCGACCTTAAGGGTTAGCACGCGAACGTTACGTTTGCACTCATCGTCAGTCCGTTCTTCGGCAGAAATCAACATGCCAGGAAAGGAGCCCTCAGCCTTGAGTAATTATTTTGATGATGCCGGCGATCGACCCACTTGGTTTGCGGTCTGCACTAATGCAAAACAGGAAGACCGTGCATACCACAATTTGCATGCCTGGGGCGTCGAGTGTTTCAACCCTAAGATTAAAGAATATCGGCGCAATCAGTTTACGGGCGTTGCTACCCAGATGCCGAAACCGTTATTCCCGAGATATATCTTTGCGCGCTTTAGCGTCACCCGTTCGCTTCACAAAATTAGCTGTACTCGCGGAGTTCAACGAGTGGTTAGTTGTGACGAAAAGCCCACATCCATTGACGATGAAGTAATTGCACTTCTCCAGGCGCGCGTCGACACTGATGGCTTCATGCGGATCGGCGAGCCTTTGAAACCCGGCGACAAGGTAAGGGTCAAAAGTGGTCCATGGAAAGCACTTGTCGGCGTAGTTGAGCGTGAGCACAAGTCTAACGAGCGGATCACAATTCTGCTCGATAGCTTGATGTTTCAGAGTCGCTTAATGATTGAGAAAGACTGGGTCGAAAAGATCAGCTAAGTTTCAGGTTCAAGTCCTCAGGTAATTGTACGCTACTGAAGGCCAGAATGTATTAGTTCTGGTTTCGGCCTCGCTTTTCCGTCAGTTGTGGTCACAGAAGTTGCGCGCTGGTGCAACGTGCGGTAGCTCTGTTCAAGTTAATTCTTTCCTGAAGGCTTACAGCGCGCAGGTCGATGTGGTCCAGGAGCCTGACAAGGTAACCGGTGAGCATTTGCAAGCGCGACCCTAATAATTGCATTAAGATCATGAAACACTCAGTTGGAGGGAGAAACAGCAATGAACGGAGACGAACATGAGGACACAACCATCTACAAAGTCGTTCTGAATCATGAAGAGCAGTATTCAATCTGGCCGGCTGACAGAGAAAACGCCCTGGGCTGGCGCGACGCCGGCAAAACAGGCACGAAAGCGGAGTGTCTTGCTTACATCAAGGAAGTTTGGACTGATATGCGGCCGTTGAGCCTAAGAAAAAAAATGGAAGCGATAGCAGCGAGCTAGCGCGCTCACCGAAAGCACATTCCCTCCCCGAACATTCAGTTTACTCTACTCACCATATCAACTGCCTCGGAGCTATTGATGCTTAGCAAAGCCAGAAGCAGCCTGATTTCCCCACCGGACCTGTCTGACAAGACGCACGCGGTTTCTGTCTTACGCCGGATCGACTCCGCTTACGTTTTGAGCGCGGCGGGCATCATGCTCGTCATCGTCATAGCCGTTTTGGTCGTTTATCAGATGAATCCTCCCCGACCAGCGGCAGTCAGCGCACCCCTTACGGAGTTTTCCGGCGAGCGGGCCTTAAAGGATCTGACAGCCATCGCTCAGAGACCACGCCCCGTCGGTTCGTCTGAGCACACGGCGGTCGCCAATTACATCCAGAACGAACTGACTGGCTTAGGACTCAGCCCTGAGATCCAACAAACGCGAGCCGTCATGAATATCCTTGTGCGGTTAAAAGGAACGTCTGATGAGAAAGCCGTCTTGCTTGTAGCCCATTACGATACTGTGCCGAAAAGCCCGGGCGCCGCTGATAATGGCTCGGCAGTCGCAGCGATACTGGAAACTTTGCGGGCCTTAAAATCAGGTCAGCCGTTGAGGAATGATGTCATCGCTCTCTTCTCCGATGGTGAAGAGGTCGGACTCCTGGGAGCTAAAGCTTTTGTATACCAGCATCCTTGGGCCAAAGAAGTTGGAGTTGTTCTCAACTTTGATGCGCGCGGCACTAGCGGTCCGGTCATCATGTTTGAAACCAGCGACAAGAATGGCTGGCTCATCAAAGAGTTTGCCAAAGCTGCTCCACACCCGGCGGCGAATTCGCTCGCGCCTGCTCTCTACGCGCTGATGCCAAACGATACGGACTTGACCGTTTTCAAGGTAGCGGGGTTTGCCGGACTCAATTTCGCTTACATTGTAGGCCTCAATCATTATCACACCCCGCTCGATAATCTGACGAACATAGACCATCGCAGTCTTCAGCATGAGGGCTCAACCGCGCTCGCTTTGACGCGCCATTTCGGCAATCTGAATTTGAACAGCAGGGCCGCCCACGAGAATGAAGCGAATGAAGTTTATTTTGACCTGTTGAACTCCGCGATCATCTCTTACTCCGAGCAGTGGGTCGTGCCTTTGGCGATTGTGGTCTGTTTGAGCTTTGTCGCGCTTGTGACGTTCGGTTTCAAAAACAAATATCTCACCTGGTATGGGCTGGCTGTAGGCTTCATGGGGGTTCCGCTGAGCGTCATGAGTATCGTTCTAATTCTGACTTCGGTGAAGGAGTTGCTGAGGATGGCCGTCTCTCCGGAAGAAAACAACTTCGACCCGGTGCTCTTTATGGTCATCACGATCGGTGTGCTGCTAGTGGTAAACGCTAAGTTTAGTCAGGTGGGCATTTCAAATTTGATGGTCGGCGGTTATCTCTGGTGGTTGATTTTGCTGGCGTTGACCAGCTTGTTTTTGAAGGGCGGCAGTTACCTGTTTACCTGGCCCTTATTATTTAATCTCGGCGCGCTCGGATTTGTACTGGCGCGGAAGCGGCGCGCGATCTTTTCCAGCAAACATCTGGTGCTCGAGGTGGCCGGTGCCCTGCCGGGAATTATTCTATTCAGTCCTCTCGTTTACTTAACCTTGGTTGCACTCACCTTACGTTCATTAGGAGCTTTGATCGCGATCGCAGGAACAGAGGTGTTGCTGCTCGGCCCACTCACGCCGCACTTCGCCGTTGTAGCCGCATTACGGAAGTCTTCCACGGCATACCTGAATAGTCCTGACAGACTTAGCCGCAGAGAGATCAACCATGGTTGATACCGCCAGGAATATTGCTGATCTCTGGCCAGAGAAGGCTGAACTTCTCGAGATGCTGGTCCAGGAAGAGGGCGAAGAGCTCATTTGTTGCCCGCTCTCGTACGGGCAGGAGCGCTTATGGTTTCTGGACCAATTAGAGCCGGGCAATCCTGTTTACAACCTGCCGATCGGCGTTCGGCTGAGAGGAGCGCTCCAGCTCTCGGCGTTGGAGCGGAGCCTCAATGAAATCATCAGGCGACACGAAGCCCTGCGCACCAGATTTTTGACATTGGATGGTGAACCGGTGCAGGTCATCGATCCCGAACTCGAATTACGACTGGAGGTGGTTGACCTCAGTAGCCTGAACGAGAATGAGCGAGAGACTGAAGCCTTAAAGCTGGTACACGCAACAGCAGCGCTACCATTCGACTTAACAACGGGGCCACTGCTGCGCGCCATGCTGCTGCGTCTTGCTGCTGAAGAACACATACTGCTGCTGACCATGCATCACATCATCAGTGATGGCTGGTCATTGGGAGTATTGGGAAGAGAAGTGGGAGCGCTGTATCGAGCCTTCACTGAAGGTTCAGCTTCTCCATTGCCCGCCTTGCCGGTTCAGTATCTCGATTATGCGGTGTGGCAAAGAGAGCAACTGACAAGTGAGTTTTTGGCGGCGCAGCTGAGTTACTGGCGGGAGCAGTTAAGTGGAGCGCCGGCAGTATTGGGACTGCCGACCGATCATGTGCGCCCGGCGGTGAAGAGGTATCGGGGCGCGCGTGAGCGGCTGGAGTTAGGTGCGGAATTAACAGCGGCGTTAAAAGCGCTGAGCCGGGAGCAGGGCGTGACGCTATTCATGGTGTTGTTGGCCGCGTTCAAAGTGCTGTTGTGGCGCTACTCGGGTCAAGCGGACGTGGTGGTAGGGACGCCGATCGCGAATCGGCAGCAGAGTGAGATCGCAGGGCTGATCGGGTTCTTCGTGAACACGCTGGTGCTGCGCACGAGTATCGAAGGGAGCGAGAGCTTTAAGAACTTATTGAAGCGGGTGCGAGAAGTTTGTTTGGGAGCCTACCAGCATCAGGACGTGCCCTTTGAGATGGTGGTAGAAGAGATGGCGGTAGACCGGACGATGGGCCAGACGCCGCTGTTCCAGGTGATATTCGCGATGCAGGCTGAGGCGGTTGTGGAGATGAAAGGCTTGCAGGTGACCGATGTGGAAGTAGACAGTGGGACGGCGAAGTTTGATTTGACGATGATAGTGAGTGAGGACGAAGGAAGGTTGAAAGGATACGTTAGTTACGATACGGATTTATTCGAGGCGGGCAGTATCAAGCGGCTGGTGGGCCACTACGAGAGATTGCTGCAAGAGCTAGTCAGGGATAGAGAGCAGGCAGTCGGCGCGGTGTTGCTGTTGGGAGCCGAGGAGCGGCAACGACTGCTGATTGAGTGGAACCAAACCAGTGCGCCTGTGCCAGACAGTTGCTTGCACGAACTGTTTGAAGCGCAGGTGGAGCGCACGCCTGAGGCGGTAGCGGTACGCTTTGAAGAGCGGCAACTGAGCTATGGCGAGTTGAATCGGCGGGCCAATCAACTGGCGCATCATCTGCGTGGCCTGGGAGTAGGACCAGAGATGCTGGTGGGGGTGCTGCTGGAGCGCTCCATCGAGCTAGTGGTGGCGCTGTTGGGAATTCTCAAAGCCGGGGCCGCCTATCTGCCGCTGGATGCGGAATATCCGGGCGAGCGATTGTCATTCATGCTGGCCGATGCGCAAGTGCCAGTGCTGCTGACGCAGGAGAGCTTGTCGGAGCGTGTGCCGGCCAGTAGCGCGCAGGTGCTCTGCATTGACCGGGATTGGCCTGCGGTAAGCGAGGGTGCGGAGAATCCGCGCACTTCGGTCAGCGCTGAGAATCTGGCCTACGTGATCTACACCTCGGGCTCGACGGGCGAGCCGAAGGGAGTGTTGATCTCACATCGCGCGATTTGCAATCACTTGCAGTGGCGCCAGCGTGCTTACCCGCTGAGCAGCAGCGACCGCTTCCTGCAGAAAGCCTCGGTCAGTTTCGACATCTCGGTGTGGGAGATATTTGGGCCGCTGCTGGCGGGCAGCACGCTGCTGCTGGCCAAGCCTGGTGGGCAGCAGGAGAGTGCCTACCTGACGCGGCTGATGGCGGACGAGCAAGTGACGGTGGCGCACTTTGGACCGGCCATGCTGCAAGTGTGGTTGCAGGAAGCGGAGCTTGAGCAGTGTCGGTCACTGAAACAGGTGTTCTGTGGCGGTGAGCCATTAACGGTGGAGCAACGCGACAGCTTCTTTGCACGCTTGCAGGCGGGGTTGTGTCACCAGTATGGACCAACGGAAGCGACGGTAGATGCGTTGGTTTGGGAATGTCAGGCGGATGATGGGGAAGTAATACCGCTGGGTCGACCGATAGCGAACACGAGAGCTTATGTGCTGGACGAAGCGCTGCAGCCGGCACCGATAGGAGTAGCCGGAGAGTTGCACCTGGCAGGAGTGGGTCTGGCGCGCGGGTATCTGAAGCGGGCGGCTTTGACGGCGGAGAAATTTATCCCCGATCCGTACAGTGAGAGCGGCGGGGAGCGGCTTTACAAGACAGGCGACCGGATGCGCTACCTTGCGGATGGCAGGCTGGAGTTCCTGGGCCGGTTGGACCAGCAGGTCAAGATCCGCGGCTTCCGCGTGGAACTCGGTGAAGTCGAGACACTATTAGAGCAGCACGAAGAAATAAAGCAGGCGGTGGTCGGCGCCCGTGAAGCTGAGGTCGGTGGGAAGGTGCTGGTGGCCTATCTCGTTGCCCGGCAAAGCGAACCGCCGGCGACGGCTGAACTGCGAGCATATCTGAAGCAGCGGTTGCCGGAGTATATGGTGCCGGCTGCTTTCGTCTTTCTTTCCGAACTGCCGCTGACGGCAAGCGGGAAGGTGAACAGACGAGGCCTGCCTGAGGTGGAGGCGAGTCGGGCAGAGTCGGGGAAAGAGTACGAAGCGCCGCGGACAGCGACGGAAGAGATCCTGGCAGGTATCTGGCGCGAGTTGTTGCGCGTAGAGCGAGTTGGGATTTATGACAACTTCTTCGAATTAGGAGGTCACTCGCTACTGGCGGCACGGATGGTTTCGCTTGTGCGCGAGAGCTTTAGCGTGGAGCTGCCGTTGCGCAGCCTCTTTGAGTCACCGACTGTCGCGGGACTGGCGGCCCGCATTGAAACGATGTTGGCTGGCGAACAGGGCCTGGTGCTTCCACCTATCGAACGCGTGGAGCGGGTAGGCCATCTGCCGCTCTCCTTTGCGCAACAACGTTTGTGGTTTCTGGACCAATTAGAACCCGAGCGGGCCGTTTACAACATCTCCCACTGTTTTCAGTTGAGCGGAACACTGGAGGTTCCGCTTCTGGAGCGTGCGTTCAACGACGTTCTGAGCAGACATGAGAGTTTACGAACGATTTTCGTGAACGATCAGGACGGCCCGGTTCAAGTTATCTCTCCTGCTACGAAGTCGAGCATTCCCGTTGAGGATCTGCAAGGCCTGTCTGAAGCAGAGCGCGAGACGGAAGTTTCTCGAATAGCGTCAGGGCAGGCGCAGGGTCCATTCGATCTCAGTGTTGGGCCGTTGATCAGAGTGCGCCTGCTGCGGTTGTCGAATGAAGAGCACCTGCTGTTGTTGACGCTGCACCACATCGTCTGCGACGGCTGGTCCATCGCCGTGCTGATGCAGGAACTGGTGACGTTGTATCAGAGCTACAGCAACGGTGAGGCAGCGGCTCTCGAGGAATTGCCGATCCAGTATGCGGACTATGCGGCGTGGCAGCGGCTGTGGCTGCAAGGTGCGGTGCTGGAGCAGCAACTGGATTACTGGAAGCAGCAACTGGCGGGAACGCCCGCAGTGATGAACTTGCCGACAGACCGGCCGCGTCCGCCGCGACAAACGTTCAAAGGGGGACGGGTGCGGCAGAGTATGTCACAGGAGCTGAGCGAGCAATTGCAGCAGCTAAGCCAGCGACATGGCGTGACGCTATTCATGATATTGCTGGCAGCGTTTCAGTTATTGCTGGCGCGCTACAGCGGGCAGGAGGACGTGGTGGTGGGGACGCCGATCGCAAACCGGGTGCGCCGTGAGTTGGAAGGGTTGATCGGGTTCTTCGCGAACACGCTGGTGATGCGCACAGAGTTGAGTGGTAATCCGAGTTTCGCGGAGTTGCTGGGGCGAGTGAGAGAGGTCTGTCTGCGCGCGTATCAGCATCAGGACCTGCCGTTTGAGAAGCTGGTAGAAGAGCTACGGCCGGAGCGCAGTCTCAGCCATTCGCCCATTTTCCAGGTGATGTTCATCATGCAGAACATCCAGGCTGCCGGGTTCGAACAGCGTCTGCCCAATCTTCAGTTTAAGTCGCAGGGAGTAGAGACCGAGGCAGCGAAGTTTGATCTGACTTTATCGGTGTGCGAGTCAGAAGCAGGCTTAAGTTTCTCGTTGGAATACAACACTGACCTGTTCAATGCGGAGACCGCGGAGCGACTAGTCAAGCACTGGATCAACGTGCTGCAGGCAGTGAGCGCGGACCCGACACAGCGGATCAGTGAAGTGCCGCTGCTGAGTGTCGAAGAGCGGCAGCAACTGTTGAGCGAGTGGAACCAGACGGCGGTGGAGTACGTGCGTGAGAAGCGGGTGCACGAACTGATAGCCGAGCAGAGTGCGTTGCGGCCGGAAGCGATTGCCGTAATCTGCAATGACGAAAGGTTGAGCTATGCAGAGTTGAACGGTCGTGCCAATCAGCTTGCGCGATATCTGCAAGGGCGGGGTGTGGGAACAGAGACCGTGGTCGGGATCTGCGTGGAGCGGTCGGTGGAGATGATGGTGGGGCTGCTGGCGGTGCTGAAAGCCGGCGCTGCCTATCTGCCTTTGGATCCTGATTACCCGGCGAAACGTCTGGAGTTCATGATTGCAGACTCGCAGGCGCCAGTGCTGCTGACACAGGCGAGACTACAAGGCAGGTTGACAGTTCCCGAGCAGACGAGAGTCGTGAACATAGATCATGACTGGACCGAGATCGCAGCCGAGAACGCGGCGGAAGTCAAAACGGAAAGCGAAGCCGGAAACCTGGCTTATGTGATCTACACCTCGGGTTCAACGGGCGAGCCGAAAGGGGTGATGATCAGTCACGGGAACGTGATGAACTTCGTGACTGGAATGGATATAGTGCTGGGCCAGCAGCAGGATCCCGGCGTCTGGTTAGCAGTGACGAGCATCTCGTTCGACATCTCGGTGCTCGAATTGTTGTGGACGCTGGCACGTGGTTACGAAGTCGTGATCCACGTTGGCGATAAGGATAATTCAATTCCTGCATTGCTCGAACGACATGGTGTAACGCACATGCAGTGTACGCCGTCACTGGCGACGGTGCTGGCTGCTGACGGAGACTCGCTAAGAACGCTGTCATCGCTGGATACACTATTGCTCGGCGGTGAAGCGCTGCCAACCACCCTTGCCCAGCAACTATATGTCTCCTCCCCCGCCTCGATCCTCAACATGTACGGCCCGACTGAGACCACCATCTGGTCTTCGACGTATCGACTCACCGGTTCACTCCGCACGATTCCGATTGGCAGTCCCATCGCCAACACGCAACTGTATGTGCTGGACCAGCACTTGTCACCAGTGCCGGTGAATGTGGCCGGGGAACTGTACATCGGTGGCGAGGGAGTGGTGCGTGGTTACCAGCAGCGGCCCGAGCTGACAGCGTCGCGTTTCATTCCCGATCCGTTCAGCACGCGACCGGGGGCGCGACTGTATCGCACGGGTGACGTCGCGCGGTTTAGAACCGATGGTCTGGTGGAGTATCTGGGACGCGCCGACCATCAGTTGAAGCTACGCGGCTACCGCATTGAGTTGGGTGAGATCGAAGCGGTATTGGCCACTCATGCAGCGGTGCAGGAATGCGTAGTGGTGGCGCAAGGCGATGCAGATGACGTGCGATTGGTCGCATATGTTGTGATGCAGGCGGGCCAGTCACTAAACGAGAGCGAGTTGCGACAGCATGCGCGCGAGCGATTGCCGCAGTACATGGTCCCGTCAGTCTTCATGGTGATCGACAAGATGCCGTTGACCGCGAACGGGAAGGTAAACAGACGTGCCCTGCCCGAGGTTGAGGCGAGTCGCGCAGAGTTGGGGAGAGAGTACGAAGCTCCGCGGACAGAGACGGAAGAGACGCTGGTAAGCATTTGGAGAGAAGTGTTGAACGTGGAGCAGGTTGGGATTCATGACAACTTCTTCGAGTTGGGAGGTCACTCGCTGCTTGCCGTTCGCTTGCTGTCGCGCGTGCGCGAGAGCTTTAGCGTGGAGCTGCCGTTGCGCAGCTTATTCGAGACACCGACTGTTGACGGACTGGCGGCCCTCGTTGAAACGATGTTGACTAGTGAGCAGGGGCTGGCGCTTCCACCTATCGAACGCGTGGAGCGGATAGGCCATCTGCCACTCTCCTTTGCGCAACAACGTTTGTGGTTTCTGAATCAACTGGACCAGCGCAGTAGTTTCTTCAATATACACCAGGCCGTGCGCCTTAAAGGTGTGCTCAACACCGCTGCGCTGGAGCAAAGTCTCAACGAAGTGTTCAGACGACACGAAGCGCTCCGCACAAAATTTGTGACAGTGAATGGCCTGCCCGTGCAAGTGATTGAGCCGCCGCAACCATTTAGCCTGACGCTGGAGGATCTAAGTACATTGCCCAGGGCCGAGCAGGAGACGAAGGTGCTGGCGTTAAGCAAGGAGGAGGCGCATCACTCTTTTGATCTCACACAAGCCCCATTGTTGCGGATTAGATTGCTCAGGTTGGACAGCGAGGAACATGTGGTGCTGCTCACGATGCACCACATCATCTCGGACGGCTGGTCCATGGCAGTGTTCTTCCGAGAAATGTCGACGCTCTATGCAGCCTTCTCCGAAGGGATGAAACCAACGTTAGCTGAACTCCCGATTCAGTACGCGGATTATGCTGTCTGGCAGCGCAACAGGCTGCACGGCGAGGCATTGGCATCAGAGCTCTCTTACTGGAAGAAACAGCTTGCAGGCGCTCCGCCCGCGCTCGACCTGCCGGCAGATTATCCAACTGCCTCACAATTGTCTCAGGGCGCACGCTATTCCGTGACGATCCCGGACTCCCTTGTCAAGCAACTTAAGAGGTTCAGCCTAAGCCAGGAGGCTACACCCTTTATCGTCTTGATGGCGGCGTTAAAGATTCTCCTCTTCAGATGGACCATGCAGAGGGATATGGTGGTCGGCACGGTAGTCGCCAATCGCGAAAGGATCGAAACGGAAAATCTGATCGGCTGCTTTATGAACTTTTTGCCGGTCCGTACGGAAACGTCGGAAGAGGAGACCGGACTGCAACTTCTCCAGCGAGTCAAGAACACAGTTCTTGGGATGTATGCTCATCATGATTGCCCGTTCGAGAAGATCGTCGAGGCAGCCAAATCTGAGCGCAGGCCGGATCAAAACCCCTTGTACAACGTCGCTTTCCTGCTCCAGAACTTTCCTCGAACTTACGACTTCAACTCGACACTCGAAGCCAGCACGATTCCGTCAGATCGCGACTCGTCATTGCTCGATCTGAGATTTGTCGCTGAGGAGTATCAAGAGGCAATCAAGCTTTGGTGTGAATACAGAGCAGACTTATTTGAGGCCGAAACAATCAAGCAGCTTGTTGAAGGATATTGTGCGACGCTTGAAAAACTGTTGAGCGAACCTCAACTAACATTATGTTCCTTCACATTGCCTGAAGAATTGGAAGCCAGAGCTAAGGAGTCTCGTTCCAGAAAGCAGGAACAGACTATCGCGATCGCGGCTACGTTTACGGCGGAGCCAGTCGAAGATTCGCTGGATTTCTGGATGCAGGAACTCGAGATCCCGACCCACTGTGCTTTCGCACCCTTCAACCAGGTGTTCCAGCAGCTTCTTCAACCTTCAAGTCTCATGGCAACCAACCGGAACGGCGTCAATGTTATTCTGATCAGGTTGCAGGATTGGGGCCGGCGCTCGCATGACGACGTCACCGAAACTCATTCGCTGGTTATCTCGCCGGAAGAGATCGAGCGTAGCGTGCTCGAGTTCATCCACGCCTTTAATTCCGCCGCAGAAAGCTCGACAACGCCATACCTCCTCTGTCTTTGCCCTAACGCGCCGAATATTTTATCCGAACCTCAAACAGCCGAATTTTTCCAGCGGATGGAGGAATTGCTGGCAGGGAATTCCAGGAAGAGCGATGGCGTGTATTGCGTAACGAGCACCGAACTCGCCGCGACTTACCCGGTGCTGGACTATTACGATGCTGAACGAGATCAACTCGGACAAGTGCCTTATACGCCGGCGTTTTTCACAGCGCTGGGAACGATGCTGGCCCGCAAGGTGTCGGCCCTCAAGCGGCGTCCTTACAAGGTCATCGTTTTGGATTGCGATGAAACGCTCTGGAAAGGCGTTTGCGGAGAAGATGGTCCTCTCGGAGTTGAAATAGATGCGCCTCGGCGGGCGCTGCAGGAATTCATGTTGGCGCAGTACGAGCAGGGAATGTTGCTCAGTTTATGCAGCCAGAATAATGAGGAAGATGTTCTCGAAGTCTTCAAACAACATCCTGGGATGGCGCTGCGGCCTGAGCACCTCGCGGCCTGGCGTATCAACTGGCGACCGAAAACGGAAAATATCAAAGCTCTTGCCGAAGAGCTACAACTCGGACTCGATAGCTTTATCTTCGTTGATAACGATCCGGTGATCTGCATGCAGATGCAGGCTGAGTGTCCAGAGGTCCTGACGCTTCAACTTCCGATTGAAGCTGAACGGGTTCCTAAGTACCTAAGGCACGTCTGGGCCTTCGATCATTTGAAGGTGACCAATGAGGATCGACAACGCACGGAACTCTATCAGCGTAACCAGAAACGCGAACGTTTGCGAAGCGACTCATTGAGCCTGGAAGATTTTCTGGCCGCCATCGAACTGGACATACGAATTTCAGAGATGTCGCCGCATCAAGTGGCGCGAGTCGCGCAACTAACGCAAAGGACCAATCAGTTTAACTTCACTAACACCGAGCGCTCTGAAAGCGAGCTTAAAAACCCTTCTCTTGAGACGCTCGTTGTGGAAGCCAGCGACCGCTTTGGTGATTACGGACTGGTCGGCGTGATGACTTTCGAGTCTGGTGCGGACGCTATTGATGTTGAAACCTTCCTGCTCAGTTGCCGCGCGCTCGGTCGCAAGCTGGAGCATCGAATGCTGGCCAGGCTGGGAATGATTGCTTATGAGCGTCGCAAACAATTTGTCAATGTGCGCCTTCTCCGCACCACGAAAAACCAGCCGGCGCAGGATTTTCTTTCTCAGGTGGGTATGCGATTCGGAGAATTGAGCGACGGCACATGGAACTTCAAGTTCCCGACCGAACATCTGCTCACCCTCGACTCGGAATCGGGTCAGTACCGGAACGCGGTAGCGTCAGGTTAACGAGACGCGTACTTGGCCCAAACACGGCTTTGCCTAAAAAGTAGTATTCGCACTTGGATCTAATCCCCTTAGATTCTTTCCAAATTACTCATGTCCGAGAAATCACAGTTGTTTAGTCGCATTGCGCTGGATATGTCTGATCCGGAGCAGGTGCTCAAGGTGATTGAAAACCGCAAACGCCGGACGCGTCCGGAGTTGGAGGCAAATTTCGTCGAACCGTCCAATCCAATACACAAACAGTTGGCCGAAATCTGGATTGAAGTGCTTGGGATCGAGCAGGTCGGTATCCACGATAACTTCTTCAAACTGGGCGGCAATTCCATTCTTGCAACCCAACTCCTGGCCCGTGTGCACGACAGCTTTCAAATTGAGTTACCGCTCCGCAGCATCTTCGAGACGCCAACCGTCGCCGGCCTTTCCCTTACGCTCAAGGCTGCCAGCGCCAATGGTTCAAAACAGCGAATCATTCGCCGTATTGTCGCTGGAAGTGCTGCTCCACTGACTTTTGCACAGCAGCGCTTATGGTTTCTGGCACAGTTGCAGCCCGGCAGTACCGCATACAACATGAACGTAGCCGGACGCTTGACTGGTCCACTCGATCTTGAAGCGTTGGAAGGAAGCCTCAACGAGGTGGTGCGACGCCACGAAGCTTTGCGTACTTCCTTTGCCGCCAGTGATGGAAAACCGATTCAAGTGATAGCTCCACAGCTTCATCTCACCGTGCAAGTCGTGGACAACACTACCATCGCCGAAGATCTTCAGGCCGCCGAGATCGAACGCCGCGCCATTGAGCAAGCCCACCGGCCCTTTGATCTCAGAGAAGCCCCTCTGCTGCGTATGAGTCTTTTGCGATTCGCTGAAGAAGACCATGTGTTACTGTTCACCATTCACCACATCATTAGCGACGCCTGGTCACTCAATCTCCTGGCAGTGGAGATGGCGAAGCTCTATGAGGCGTTCCGTCATGGCAATTCTTCGCCGCTTCCGCCACTGCCTCTTCAATATGCGGATTTCGCCGTCTGGCAACGCGAGGTGCTGCAAGGAGAATTGCTTGAAGCAGAGCTAAATTACTGGCGACAACAATTGGCGGATGCTTCGTTTGTGCTGGACCTCCCGACCGATCGACCGCGACTGGCAGTTCAGAACTCGCGGGGCGCGACACAGTCTTTCCTGCTTGATGAGTCTCTCACAGAAGCGCTCGTCGAGTTGAGCCAGCGCGAAAACGTTACATTGTTTATGACGCTTCTCGCCGCCTTTCAGGTCTTACTTTATCGCTATACCGGACAAGCAGATATCATCGTCGGGACGCCGATTGCAGGCCGCAATCAAACCGAGACTGAAAACCTGATCGGTTTTTTTGCCGATACACTGGTGATGCGGACGAGAATCTCGAGCGACCTGACGTTCCGCGAGTTGTTACATCGCGTGCGCGAGGTGGCGCTCGGAGCTTACAGTCATCAAGACCTTCCATTCGAGAAACTCGTCGAGGCGTTGCAACCAGAACGCGATCCAGGCCGCAACCCAGTTTTTCAAGTCCTGTTTTCCCTCCGTAATACTCCGGTTCAACGATTGCAACTGCCAGGTCTGGTCTCGACTCCGTTGAAGCTGAACATTCCAAAAGCCAGGTTCGACTTAGCGCTTGACCTGCATGAAACGGCAAGTGGCATTGCCGGCGTTTGCGAATATAACGCCGACCTGTTTGATGCTGCGACCATCACCGGCCTGCTGAGTCACTATCGGACGCTGCTGGAAGGCCTCGTTAATCCCGAAGAGCGAATTTCACATTTGCCACTCCTGACGGATTCAGAACGGCGGAAGATGCTACTCGAGTGGAACAGCCCTCCAGGAAGGCACTCAACTGATCTGTGCCTGCACGAATTGTTTGAGAGGCAGGCAGAACTCAATCCCAACGCAATTGCTGTGGTCTATGAGAATGTTCGTCTAACTTACGCGGAACTCAATCGCCGGGCCAATCAGCTGGCCCATTACCTGCGCGCAAATGGTGTCGAGCCGGACGTGCCTGTCGGCATCAGCATTGAACGAGGCGTAGAGATGATGATCGGGTTGCTGGGGATACTGAAGGCTGGTGGAGCCTACGTGCCACTCGACCCCGCTTACCCAAAAGAGCGTCTGGACTTCATGCTCAGGGATGCCGGCGTATCATTGCTGGTAACAATGAAACAGTTGTGGAGTTTGCTGCCTGAGAATGACGAGATCACGTCAATCTACCTGGACGAGGACTGGACCGACGTGAGCCAGGAAAGCGAGAAGAATCTTCAGGTCCAAATGAGTAGCAGGAACCTGGCCTACGTGATCTACACCTCCGGCTCAACCGGCAGACCCAAGGGAGTGCAGATCGAACATGAAAGTGTTGCTTCTCTGTTTGCGGCAACGCAGCCTCTGTTCGACTTTGGCGTGAATGATGTTTGGACGGTGTCCCATTCTTATGCTTTCGATTTCTCTGTTTGGGAAATCTGGGGATGCCTTTTGCATGGCGGTCGCCTTGTCATAGTCCCATTCCACGTGAATCAATCACCTGAAGCCTTCCTAGCGCTCTTGCACGCAGAGCAAGTTACGATTCTCAATCAGACTCCATCGGCTATTCGACAACTTCTTCAGGGCAATGCTAAACCCACTGAAGATCTGGCACTGCGCCTCATCATTTGTGGTGGTGAAGCGTTGCCGCGAGAAGTGGCGGCGCAACTGGTAGAGTGGGGAGTGCCGGCCTGGAACTTTTATGGACCAACGGAGGCGACGGTCTGGGCCACGATTAATAAGCTGGCGGCTGGTGACAATGGTAATGGCCTGGTGGCGATTGGGCGACCCTTAGCGAACACGCAAGTCTATATTCTGGATGCGAACCTTGAGCTGTTGCCGGTGAACGTGCCTGGCGAGTTGTATATCGGCGGGACGGGAGTGGCCCGTGGTTATTACCAGCGGAGTGAGTTGACCGCGGAGCGCTTTGTACCCGACGCCTATAGCGGGACGGTGGGAAGCAGGTTGTACCGGACGGGCGACCGGGTGCGCTATGGGGCCACGGGGCAGCTGGAGTTTCTGGGCCGAGTAGATGAGCAGGTGAAGCTGCGCGGGTACCGCATCGAGTTGGGCGAAATCGAAAGTGTGCTGGTCGCAGCCACCGAGGTGCAGCAGGCCGTCGCAGTGGTGCGTGGCGAGCATTCGGTGGCGCAGCGGTTGGTGGCGTATGTGGTGCTGGAGCAGGGCGCGGTCGAGGCGGAAGTGGTGCAGCGGTTGCGGGGGCAGCTGTCGCAGCAGTTGCCGGAATACATGATGCCGTCAGCGATCGTGGTGCTGGCGGAACTGCCCTTGACAGCCAACGGCAAAGTAGACCGCCGCGCGCTCCCCATGCCGGGCGCCACGACCCGTCCTGAGCCTGAAGACACTTACGTGGCGCCACGCTCCGCCACAGAAGCAGGGCTCACCTCAATCTGGAGCGAGGTGCTCAAGATCGATCGCATCGGCATTCATGACAACTTCTTCAAGCTGGGCGGACACTCACTGCTCGCCACGCAAGTTGTCTCGCGCGTCCGCGATCTCTTCCACGTCGAGTTGCCGCTGCGCAGCATCTTCGAGACGTCCACCGTGAACGCACTCGCTGCAAAGATCGACGCCGCTGACATTAAAGGACTCATCGCGCCGCCAATCATTCCGGTGATGAACGATAGACCAATACCACTTTCGTTTGCACAGCAACGACTCTGGTTTCTCGATCAGCTCGAGTCGAACACGTCGCTGTACAACCTGCCCGCTGCCTACCTGCTGAAAGGTCAGCTCAACGTGGAAGCTCTCGAGTACAGCATTAACCAAGTGCTGCACCGCCACGATTCGCTGCGAACGTATTTCATCACTTCCGATGATGGAAGCCCGGCACAACGGATTTTGCCTCCGGCACCGTTCAACTTGCCGCAACGTGACCTGCGTCACTTGCCTGAGCCAGAGCGTCAGCTTGAAGTGCGGCGTGTGACAGCGGAAGAAGGGCAGAAGCCTTTTCAACTCTCACGCGCGCCCCTGCTTCGTTGGCTGCTGCTGCGCACTGCCGAAGAAGAACACATTTTGATTATCACGATCCATCACATCATCACCGACGGGTGGTCAATGGGCGTGTTTCTGAGCGAGCTGGCAATATCGTACGAGTCGTATCTCGAACAGCGGCCAGTGCCGTTGCCGGAGTTGCTCGTGCAGTATGCCGACTTCGCCGTGTGGCAGCGCAACTGGCTTCGTGGCGAAGTCTTCGATCGACTGCTCAACTACTGGCAGCAGCAGTTGAAAGGCGCACCGGCGCGATTGGAGTTACCAACTGACAGACCGCGGCCTGCGATTCAGACTCATCGCGGCGCGAAACAGTTTGCATCGCTTTCACCTCAGCTTACGCAATCGCTAAGGGAGTTGAGCCGTCATGAAGGCGCGACGCTGTACATGACGTTGTTCGCCTGCTTGAACACGCTGCTGCATTACTACACCGGACAGAACGACATCGTCGTCGGCACTGAGGTGGCGAATCGCAATCGCCGCGAGACGGAGTTGCTCATCGGCTTCTTCGTTAACGATCTGGTCATGCGCACGGACTTGACAGGCAATCCGACGTTCCGCGAGTTGCTCGGACGCGTGCGCGAAGTCGCACTCGGTGCTTACAGTCATCAGGACCTACCGTTTGACCGCCTTGTCGATGCGCTCAAGATCGAGCGGTCGCCAGCTCATCATCCGCTGTTTCAGGTTTGCTTCGTCCTGCAAAATGCGCCGGCTACTTCGGTGGAAGTTAAGTCACTAATGATCAGCATGCTACCGGTTGAGAATCCGATCGCGCTTTTTGATTTGTTGTTGAGAGCCTGGGAGAACGGGCAAGGGATGCAGTTGATGCTCGAGTACAACGTAGATCTCTTTATGCAGACGACAATCACGCACCTGCTGGACCTGTTCGAAACACTGGCGGGCATCGTGGTCCAACAGCCCGAAGCGCGGCTTGAAACCCTGGTTGAGATGCTCGCCCAAGCCGACCGCGCGCGAATGTTTGACAAGGGCAAAGCACTGGAAGAGATAGGATCCAGCAGCTTGAAAAAAGCGAGACGCCGCGCTGTTGCCAGAATAAATTAGCCACAAAAGGGCCCAAAACTCACAAAATGGGAAATCAGGTTATCGAAGCCTTTCGGCTATCGCCGCAGCAGGAACGTGTCTGGCGCCTGATTCAACAGGATGGCGCCGCCAGATACTGCGCCCGTTGCGCGTTGATGCTCGACGGAGATCTGGATGTGCATACGTTGCAGGTTGCGATTCAGGATGTGGTGGCGCGACACGAGATTCTGCGAACGCGTCTGGACATCATTCAAGGCATGGAGTTGCCCCTCCAGGTCATCGACGAGAACGTCAACATTACGATCGATATAAGCGACCAAACGGCTCGGATCGACGAGCTTTTTACTGCACCAAATTCAGAGCAGCTCGAGGCGAGGCTTTTACAACTAGCGCCAAAAAAGCATCTGCTGTTTTTCTGTCTACCTGCGTTTTGCGCCGATGGTCCAAGCTTGCGCAATCTGATGAAGGATCTGGGTCAATCGTACAAGGCGCGTACCGGAGCAGGAACAGTCGAGGAAGAGCCAATGCAGTATGCAGATTACTCCGGCTGGCAGAGCGATTTGCTTGAATCCCCCGAGGCTGAAGCCGGAAAGCTTTACTGGCGCAAACGTAACTTGTCGGAAAC
>Ga0075433_10000919_pt1 | contig 20725 bp, 20 predicted proteins | sample RhiMethybrSRZTD2_FD_75299 | JGI IMG/M metagenome (GOLD analysis project Ga0075433, IMG submission 75299) | Populus rhizosphere microbial communities from Tennessee, USA - Rhizosphere MetaG P. TD hybrid SRZTD2 | ecosystem: Host-associated > Plants > Roots > Rhizosphere > Soil | place: USA... | reverse complement strand
ACGCTCGCCAACACCGGCGAGGGGCCGGCCGCGTACCGCCTCTCGCTGGTGCGCATGCGCATGACGCTCACCGGCGAGATCACGCCGGTCGACACGCCGGAGACGGGCGAAGCATTCGCCGACACGCTGGTGAGATTCTCTCCGCATCAGTTCGAGGTCGCGCCCCGGTCCTTCCAGGTCGTGCGCTTCCAGGTCCGGATCCCGCCGGGGTTGTCCGACGGTGAATTCCGCTCGCACCTTCTGATCCAGGAGATCCCGGCGTCGGATGCGAACAACGAGATGCTGGCATCCACCGAGTCGGGCATCCAGATCCGCCTCACGCCGGTATTCGGGACCGCAATCCCGGTGATCGTGCGCAAGGGCCAGCCGGTGGCGCAGGTCTCTTTCGCAGACCTCCACTATCGCTCCGCTCAGTCCCCCCGGGAGAAACCTTCGGTCTCCTTCAAGCTGGTGCGCGGCGGAGATCGCTCGATCTACGGCGACCTCGAGTGCTTCGCCGTGCGCCCCGGGCACCGGCCGCGCGTGATCGGCGTGCTCAAGGGGATCGCGGTCTACACGCCCAACCGCGAGCGCCAGGTCGACGTCTCGCTGCTGGAGTCGAATCCGCTGGACCAAGGCGAATCGCTGCTGGTGCGATTCTCCGAGACCGCACTCTACGCGGGCTATGTCGGCGCCGCCGCCGAATCGACGCTGCTCGTCCGCTGAGCGGGCGTGCGCCGGGCGGCCCGCTGCCGCGCGGCACGCGGCATTCGTCGCCGTGGCTCTCGCCATGCTCGGCGCATCGCCCGCGCTGTCCGCCTCGGGCGAAACGTCAGCGGACTCCACCGCCGCCGCGCCGGCGGCGAAGCACTCGCCTTCCGCCCCGCCCGCGGCGCCGCGCGCTCCCGTTGTGAACGTGGTGCGGCGGACCGAGGACGAGGTGATGCTGCTCGGCGTCCGGCTGGATCAGGACGAGCTCGACGCGCAGCTTCAGACGTACCCGACGCCGGCCGGCACACTGCTGCCGCTGAGCGAGTTCTGCGCCGCGCTCGAGATCGGCGCAGAGCTCGACCTGCCTGCGGGACGTGCGATCGTGCACGGGCGCTCGATCCTCCAGATCGACGCGGTCGCGGGGCGCGCGCGCGTGGGCACGCGTGAGCTGGCGGCGGATCCCGGCGAGCTCGAGGTCCACCCCGACGATATCTACGTCGCGGCGGGTCGCATGGCCGCATGGCTCGACCTCGACATCGCCGTCGACATGGCCTCCGCTGTCGTCGTCGTGCGCTCCCCCTGGCGACTCCCGATCCAGGACCGCGTCGATCGCCGCCGGCAGGAGCACTGGCTCTCGGAGGCAGACCGCGCAGGGATGCCGGAGTTCCCGCGGGTGCGGCCGCCGCGCGCGCTCATGACGCTCCCTTTCGTGGACCTGACGCTGCGGACGACGCGCATGGACCGGCCGGGGCTCGAGCGCTGGGACTACAACACCTTCGCCGCCGGCGGGCTGCTCTACATGGACGGCGACCTGCAGATGCAGGGGAACGAGACCAATCCTCTCGCTCTCCTGACCGGCGGGCTGGGCCGCCGCGATCCCGATCCGGTGCTGCTCGGACCGCTGCGCGCACGCGAGTTCCGCATGGGCGAGGTGTACACCGACGGGCTTCCGCTCGTCACGCTGCCGATGGCCGGCCCGGGTGGCGCGGTCAGCAACCTGCCGCTCGAGCAGCCGAGCCTGTTCGACCGCCACGTATTCCGCGGCCGCGTGCCGCCGGGCTGGGACGTGGAGCTGTACCACGACGAAAACCTGGTGGCGCTGCGCACGTCGCCGGCGGACGGCGAGTACCAGTTCGACGTCCCGCTCAGCTTCGGGCGCAACGCGTTCCGGCTGGTCTTCCACGGCCCGCGCGGGGAGCTTCGCGACGAATCGCACGTCTACTACGTCGGTCCGGCGCTCACGCCGCCGGGTCACGCCGACTACCGCGTCTCGGTGTGCCAGCCGCGCGACCGTGGGCCGCGCGCCCAGGCCGAGGCCGACATCAGCCTGGCCCGCAGGCTTTCGGTCTCGCTGGCCGCCGCCGAGGTCGAGCTCGACGACGGCACGCGCACCTTCGCGACCGGTGGCCTCCGGACGTCATGGGGGCGAACGTTCGGCAGCCTCGACGTCGCCGCCGACGGCGAGGGCGGCGCCGCCGTCGAGGGCGGGATCTACGCGCTGGCCGGACCGTTCGGCGTGACGCTGCGCCGTGCCGCGCTGAACCGCTTTCGCAGCGAGGTCTTCCTTCCGCAGGTGGCCCCGATCGCGAACCGCACCACCGCGCGGCTGGACGCCTCCATGGTCGTCGCGCGCGCCCGCTTTTCCATCCAGAGCGAGGCGACCGATGACGGCCTGGTCGGTGGCGGCAGCATGTTGAGGCTCAACCATCGAACCTCGTTCGGGCTGGGCGCGCTGTCTCTGTCGCACAACCTCCGCAGGACGGTGGTCGAGGGCGGCGGTCCCGTATCGCCGCCCGAAACCCGCCACACCCTCTTCGCCACGGCCCAGGCGCGGCGCTGGTGGCTGCGCGGCGCGATGGAATACGACCCGGCACGGCCCGCGCCGCTGGTCGCGATGGGGCTCGCCGCCGAGGGCCTGGCCCTGGCGGGGAGCTACGCGGCCGTGGGAATCGACCGCGACGCGATCCGCGGTGAAACGCGCGCATCCCTCAGCCTCCGCCATGACGAGGGTGGGATGGGCTGGAGCGCGCGCACCGAGCACGGTCGCTCGAGCGGGACCAGCGTGAGCCTCGCGATCCAGGTGGGCATCGGCCGCGATCCGCTCATCGGGCGCTGGCATGCTTCCGCCGCACCGATCGCGACCCAGGGCGCGGCGGTGGCGCGGGTGTTCGTGGACCGGAACGGCAACGGCCGTTTCGATGTGGGTGAGCCTCCGGTCGAAGGCGCAGCGCTCGTGGTCGATTCCGGCGTGCGGCCGGAACACACCGGCATCGACGGCACGACGTACCTCTCCGGGCTTTCGGAGAACCGCCCTGTGGCGCTGGCCCTCTCCCCCGCTTCGCTCGAGGACCCGCTGTGGGTCCCGGCCGCTCCCGGCCTCAGCTTCGTGCCGCGCGCGGGGCAGGTCGTGACGCTCGACTTCCCGGTGCGTGCGACCGGCGAGATCGTGGGTGCGGTATGGATGCGCGAGCGCGGCGCCCAGCGCCCGCTGGCCGGCGTATCGGTCGAGCTGCTGGACGATGCCGGGGCGGTGGTGATGCGCGCGCGCGCGGCGTACGACGGCTGGTACGAGCTGAGCGCCGTGCTGCCGGGCTCGTACCGGCTGCGGGTCGCACCGGCCGACGCGGCGCGGCTTCAGGGGCTCGCCGGCATGCCGCGGGCGGTCGCGATCCCGGTTGACGGCACGGTCATCACCGGGGCCGATCTGGTGCTCGAGCGCTCCGACTCCGATGTGATCTCGGGTGAGTGATCCCTAGTGTACCGTGCCCGAAGTCATGTGCACGTCCACGCGGAGCCATCGCGGCCGATGGCAAGGCGTGACGACGAAGTCGTATCTGAAGATACGTCGAGGAGGAGCAACGCAGCCAGCGGCCGTGAGGGCCCGCGTGGCGTGCATATGACTTCGGGCACGGTACACTAAGGTTCGATCTCCGTCGGAGCGTTCCCGAAGCGCGCGCCGCGCCGTGCCAGCTCGGCCAGGAGAGCCGGGTCCCGGTGCACGATCCGCCCCGGAATGGTGTCGAAATCGATCGGAACCATCCGCAGGTACTGGTCGAGTCCCAGCGTCGCGCCCGCGAAATGTCGAATGGTGAAATCCACCTTCCTCTGGAGCAGGTACGGCACCGGAGCCAGCTTCTCGTGTCCGACCCGTCCGCGCTTCAAGAGCCGCTGGTGGGCGATCCAGCGATCGGTGAGGCCGGTCCCGCACTCGATCGCGACCGCCGGCCGCGCGTAGTACACGAGCTCCGCCTGCGAGCCGACGAAGGCGATGCGCACCGGCAGCCCCGCGAAGTAGCGCCGCAGCGTGAGGCCATCGCGCCGCGTGCGCTCGATCACGCCGGCGTGATAGACGCGCGGCTCGTCGACGATGCCGTGGGTGATCTCGGCATCGTGGAGCGGCATCGGCGCAAGCCCCACGCCGGCCGCGGCCGCCGTCGCGACGGCCCAGTGGAGCCCGCGACGGTGCGCGAGGAGGAGAGCGACGCCTCGCGCCAGCGCGATCGCGAAGAACGGCGCAGCGGGGATCAGGAGCCGCGCGTACATGAAGTCGCCGCCGACGTGCATGACGTAGGTCGTGTATGCGACGCCCATCGCCAGCGCCAGCAGCAGCTCGCGCACCGGCGCTTGATCCCACGGGGCTCGGGGGACCGGAACATCGGGAGCGAGCGGAGCCTCCGTCGCCGCGATGGTTGCGCGCGGCCCTTCCCTGGCGCGCACGACCAGCACCCCCGCCGCGACCGGCAAGGCGAGCGCCAGCACCCAGTAGCGCTGGAAGTAGAGCGAGGCGTAGTGCCAGCCCTGCTCGTACCAGGGCAGGTAGGCGGACTTGGCGTAGTAGGTGTTGGGCAGAAACTCCCCGTAGTAGACGGTCTTCCAGATCGCGTAGGGCAGCCAGACGATCAGAAAGGCGCCGCCGAAGGCGGTCGCGCTCGCGACCCGCGGCCGCCTCGTCCACAGCACGTAGAGGCCCATGAGCGGGACGAACAGCACGCCATCGGGTCGTGTGAGGGCGGCCAGCGCGAGCGCCAGACCGGATCCGGCGAGACCGAGCACGCCGCGCGCCCGCACTCCGAGCAGATAGCCCGCGGTCAAGATGAAGGTGAAGAACGCGGTTTCGAGCCCGCCGGTCGCGTACTGTTGCCAGTCGTTGTGCACCGCCGCGAGCAGGCAGGCGAGCGGCGGCCCGCTGCGCCGGGTCCGGTCTTCGGGCGCCGCCGCCAGCTTGCTCGTCGGCCCGATGAGATGATCGAGCAACAGGAGCGCCAGGGTCGCGACGTAGAAGACCACGCCCCAGACGATCGACCAGCGCTCCGGGGCGATTCCCGCGCGCATGCCGAGCGCGATCCCGAGCGTCCACAGGAAGTTCGAATAGCCTTCGACGCGCTCGCCCGCGTTGAAGACCAGGCCCAGACCGTGAGTCAGGTTGTCGGCGTAACGGAACGAGATGAAAGCGTCGTCGCACAGCCACGCTTTGCGGATCGCGGCCCATGCGCCGAAGGCGATGGCGGCGAGGCCCACGGCCAGCGCCCAGCGCCCGGGGCCGCTGCGATTCCCGCTCATTCGCAAGAGCAGCCGTCGTGGCAGCGCTGCCGGGTTGCGGGCGTCTCGAGCACGGGGCCGCAGGATAGACGCAGGCGAGCGCGGCCTGCCAGTGTGGGGCGGAGCCGACCGGTGGGTGCGGAGCGGCCGGCATTCGGCACCCGCATGCGGCTCGGGGCGCCGGACGACCCGCGTTTACGATGTCACTGCGGTTTCAGCGCCGCTGGAGCGCGGAACTAGGCTGCGGCGCTCGCCGACCCCGGAGGCACGAGCGAGCCCGCCACTTCGCCGAGGTGGGCTCGGAGCTTGGACTCCATGCGGCCGGCCGCCTCCCCGAAGAACGCGAAGTTGTGGGATCCGACGTAGACCGTGATCCGCTTGTGTGCGCACTTCCAGGCGACGACTTGCTCGATCACGATCGAGACTTCCTCGCCGTTGTCATTGGTTTCACGAACGATCATCTTGGCACCACGTTCATGCGCGTTTCCCCGCCGGGCGCAGAACGCGAAAGTGTGACATGACCGGCGAGCGCCTCGCGCGGGGACGCGAGGCCTCACCTGGTCGCCTCCCCCGCCGGTCTCCCGGCGAGGGAATCCGGATTACGAGTTGCTGAGCGCCGTCTTCGCCTTCATGTAGGCGTTGATGAGCGATGACCTGATCCCGAGCGGGTCAGCGATGATGATGGCGGTCGCCACCGCGGCCACGAAGGCGCACAGCAGCCCGTACTCGATCAGATCTTCGCCGCTTTCCTCGCGCAGAAAACGAACGACCAGGTTCGACATGGAACACTCCTCCTCTGATGCAGAAACGAGAGCGGCACGCGGCGTCGTGATGGGTACGACGCCTTCAAGTGAGCGTAGCGCTGTGACTCGTTGTTGCCTGCCCGCCGATGCACGACGCAAGAGCCGCGCCAGATCGAGGGCAATCTGCACGCGCCCGAAAATGGGCGGACCACTCGGAGTTGCGCCCGAATCGCGCGCGAAACCGGTGTTGCTCAGCCGCAGCGCGAGTGGGAGCGCCGTGCCCGCCGGTCCGCCTGCGGAATCTTCACCGGCGTTTGGGGTAGAACTCGCAATCGCGGTCCGGCGTCGCGCGGTAGCGCCGGGGCCGTCCCCCCGGGATCCGCCGGGGGGAACCCTGGTTTCACACGGTCCGGACGCGGCTCGCTCCGCGCCGTGTGCTCCCTTTTCTCGTTCGTATTCCGCCGGGCTCGGTGTAGGATATGTCCGTCCTCTGCGTCGTGGGCCGACGCACGCTCCCCATGCTCCCCCATGGAACGGCCGCGCGAGGAGAATTCATTTCATGAGAAGGCTCGGTTGCCCCCCCGGTCGGGGCGTCGGCGTCGCGTTTTTCGCGCTGATCGCCCTGTGCATGGTCGCTCGCGGCGATGACAAACCCGCGGCGGGGGCGGGAGCATGGATCGGTGTGTCCACGCGAGCCCAGGGCCCGACCCAGCAGATGGGCAGGACGACTTCCCCCGGCGGCCTGAAGGTGATCGACGTCACGCCGGGCGGGCCCGCCGACGAGGCCGGCATCGAGCCGGGCGACGTGCTCATGAAGATCGACTCGCACGCGCTCAAGGTGCCGGACGATCTCACCGCTGCCGTGCTCTTCATGGATCCCGGCCGGCCGGTCGAAGTGGTGCTGGACCGGGGCGGCCGCACGATCATGACGTTCAGCATGAAGCCCGGCCTGGTGGGCAGCAACGCCCCGACCGGCGCCGACACGAGCGCCGCCCCGAACGCGGGCGCCGTGGCGGGAGTGAACGCTGCGAGCGCCACGAGCGCTGCGCAGGACACCACAGCATCGGCGGGCGCGACCGGCGGCGCGGTGGCCGGCGCTGCCGCGGCGGGCGCCGTGGTGGGCGCGGGCGCAGCGGGCGACGGCGGAGCGGGCGCCGGGGGCGCTGCCGCGACAGGGGCGGGTGCGGTGGCGGGCGCCGGCGTCGCGGACGCGGGGGCGGCCGGGGCAGGTGCCGCGGGTGCCGGCGGAGCGGGTGCGGAAGGTGCGAGCTCGGATGCCGCAGGCATTGGCGCGGCAGCGGTGATCGGTACCGCCGCGGTCGTCGGAGCCGTGGCGGGCGGCGCGCCCGCCGACTCCGCGCAGGCCGCTTCTACGTCGAGTGATTCTTCATCCGTGCCGGTGCCGCCGCCTGCGACTTCCGATTCGACGGCAACGTCGGCGACGCCCAGTGCTTCGCCTGCGACATTCCTCCAGAGCAACGGCGCCGCCGGGCTCGGCGTGCGCTGCGAAAACCTGAACATCGACCTCGCCAAGGCGATCGGCTCGAAGCCGGGCCAGGGCGTGCTCGTCCTGGCTGTGACCACCGGCAGCCCGGCGGACAAGTCCGGGATCCGCCCGGGCGACGTGATCACGTTCGTCGCCGAAAAGCCGGTGCCCGACGTGGATCACCTGGACCAGCTCATCTTGGGCGCGACCTCCCCGCTCACGATCGTGACGTGGCGCAAGGGAACGACGCGCGTGGTGTCGGCGGAGTTCGCCGCCGCTCCGCCGCCCGAGAACGTGGAAGCGCTGCGCGGCGAGGTGAAGTCGCTCCAGGACGAGATTCGCAAGCTGCGCGAGGAGCTGGCGAAGACCAAGGGAACGAGCGGGACTCACTAGGCTCACGCCCGCGAGGATTACGCGCCGGGCTCGGTCTGTCTCCGGCCGGCCAGCACGTAGATCACCCACGGGGCCGTTGCCGTCTCGCTCACCCACGCGTAGGGCTCGGTCGCCTTCCCGAGCGGCCGATACGTCTCGATCACCCGCAACCCGGCGCGGCGATACACGTCGTGGTACGCCTCATCGGTCCACAGCACATCCTCCACCGGGCGCCGGTCCGCGACGTCGAGCATCACGATCCGCACCCGGTCGCCGTTGCGCGCTGCGCGGTTCTCCGGGAAGTCCCGCGTGGAGAACGAGGCCCACTCGTGGACGTAGATCTCGGGCGAAGAGACCAGGCTCACGATGCGGCCACCGGGCGCGAGCAGATCCTCGAGTGAGCCGAACAGCGTCACCTTGCGCTCCATCGTCGGCACGTTGTCGAAGGTGAACGCCGCGAGCACGAGATCGTGCGCGCCGGCGGCGATGCCGCCGAGGTCGTCGCCGCGGATGAGCCGGTAGTCGCCCTGCGGGTCGCGGGCGCGCGCCTCGGCCAGCATGGCCTCCGAGATGTCGAGCCCGATCACCTCGAAGCCGAGCCCGCGCAGGAACCGCGTCGAGCGACCGGTGCCGCAGCCGAAGTCGATCGCCCGCCCGCCGCGCACGTGCGTGCGAACGATCTTCGGGAGATCCCGGTACGCGAGAAAGTACGTGCCCGGGAACTCGAGCTGGGCGTAGGCCGCGGCCCGCGCGCGGTCTTCGTAGACGTTCGCCATGTGATCGCTCATCACGCGTCGCTCCGTGAGGCGCCGAACCCTGCCTCACGGTACCTCACGACGCGATCGCTGCGATACGCGGCGCCGCGCGCCGGGCGGTGCCGCTCCCGGGCCTTCGTCGCTGCTAGGCCGCTTCTCCCCTGATCCGGCGCACCGCCAGGCTCCCGAGGCTCACCAGCATCAGTCCGAGCAGGGTCAGGGCCGGCCGCGGCAAGCCGGGCACGGTCTGTGGCGCCTGCTGCGGGTACGGGATCTGATACTTGTCGTTCTCGGGCCGGATTGGCTGACACGACTGAAGGCTGAGCGCGACCAGCTCGATCTCGATAGTCACAGGGCCCGGCGGCTTCGGCACCGGCTTCTCGTGCGCCACCGGCATCCCGAGCGTCGGGCAGCCGCACACGTTCTGCGAGTTCTTCAGGCAGTACGACTCCTGGGGAATGGTGACGCCCTTGTACACCCACTCCTCGTGGCGGCAGACCACCGGCTGACAGCTGCCGACGCACGCGTTCGGCGTCGCCCACTTCTTCAGCGCGAGGTCCTGTCCGAGAATGACCGGAGCGTTGTCGTAGCGGACGTTTACGTCCATGTCGTACTGGATCGGGCTCCCGGGACTCGTGCCCTCGGGCGCCCCGTCCACAGCGGCGATGAAGTGGAGGTTGATCAGGTTGGGATCGGGATGCTCGGTCCACCACGCGCTCACGATCCGGTAGTCGCATTGCTGCGCGAGAACCGGAGCGGCGGTGAGCGGTGCGATCGCGGCGGCGAGCAGGAACGCGGCACGGCGTAATCGAGCATGCATGGAGAGCCCTCCGGACGAGGTCCCTCCGAACTCCGCGGGCGGCGCGTGGGGGTTGCACCCGCCCTCGGCCTCGGAGTTGCCGGAATGCTACTCCCCGCGTTCCAGCCTGTCAGCAGGAAACTCGCCGGCCTCGAGGCGCGGTCAGCCGTCGTCGCGCGAGAGGCGCGCGAGGATCGCGACTGCGCTCGCGAGCACCGCGCGCTCCGCGGGCTCGAGCGCCTGGAGCCGCGAATCGAGCACCGCCACGCGCCGGCGCCGGCCCTCGTCGAGCAGCTTCCTCCCCGCCTCGGTCGCCTCGATCCACACCACGCGGCCGTCTCCCGGGTCGGTGCTCCGGCGCGCGAGCCCCAGGCGCTCGATGCCGCGGACCATCCGGCTGATGGTCGCGGGTCGCACGTGTTCCGCCTCGGCGAGCCGCCCGAGCGTGAGCGGACCGGCGAACACGATCACCGAGAGCGCGGAGAGCCGCGCCGGCCCGAGCGCGCCCTCGCGGTCCACCGCGCGGAGCCGCCGCAGCAGGCGGATCGAGGCGCTGTGGAGCCGGTCGGCGAGCTCCGCCGTGTCGGCTGCGGGCGGTGGTTTTCGGGGTTGACGGGTCACGGGTCGGTGCATATAGTTAGCACAGCTAACTAATCGGCCGCAACCCCCCATCTGAGGAGGAGACCATGACCACGACCCCGGCTTTCGCGCTTTCGGCCATCGGCCAGATCTCCCTCACCGCCCAGGACGTCGAGCGCGCCAAGCGCTTCTATCGGGATTCGCTCGGGCTCCGTCACCTGTTCGACGCGCCGCCGAAGATGACGTTCTTCGATTGCGCCGGCGTCCGTCTGCTGATCGGCGAGCCCGAGGACGGGAAGATGCAGCCGTCGGGCTCGGTCCTCTACTTCCAGGTCGCGGACATCCAGGAGGCGCACGGGACGCTGGCCGGGCGTGGAGTCCAGTTCATCCAGCCGCCCCATTTCGTGACGCGGCTGCCGCAGGGCGAGCTGTGGATGGCGTTCTTCCGCGACAGCGAGGGGAACACGCTCGCGCTCCAGTCGATCAAGCCCTAGCCCAGCCTCAGGCCTTCACCCGCTTGACGCCCTCCGGCGCCGGGCGTAGCGTGAGGGCCTCATGAAGCGCCGCCTGCACCATCACGCGCATCACGTCCACGGCCCGGCGGGCCGGGGATCGAGTATGCCTGTGGCGGGCAGCGCCTAAGTCCCGGTCACAGCTTCCGAATTCCCCGAGCCCGTTCGGATCCGAACGGGCGTTTTTGTTTTGACGAAACGACGAGGGTCCACATGCTGAGGCTTGCGCTTCCCAACAAGGGCCGGCTCGCCGAGCAGACGCTCGAGCTGCTCGACAGCGCCGGCCTCGCGCTGCCCATGACCAGCGAGCGCGCGCTCACCGCGCGCGTCGGCGAAGAGCTCGAGGTGCTGTTCGTGCGCGCCCAGGACATCCCGGAGTTCGTCGCCGACGGCGCGGCGCACGCCGGCGTCACGGGCTGGGACCTGGTGGCGGAGTCGGGGCGCGAGCTGTGCGCGCGACTCGACCTCGGCTTCGGGCGCTGTCGGCTCGTGGCCGCCGCGCGCGAGGACAGCCCGGTGCGCGACGTGGCCCAGGTTCCGGCCGGCGCGCGCGTCGCCACCGCTTTTCCGAACCTGGCGCGGCGCTGGTTCGCCGAGGCGGGGCGCGAGGTCGAGATCGTGCCGGTCTCCGGCGCATCCGAAGCCGCGCCGCACCTGGGGATCGCGGAGCTGATCGTGGACCTGGTCTCGACCGGCTCGACGCTACGGGTGAACGGGCTGTGCGAGATCGCGACGCTGCTCCACTCGAGCGCCCGGCTGGTCACGGCGCCCGCGCCTGCGCCCGCCCTGGTGGAGCCGCTCGAGGACCTGGTGGCAACGCTGGCCTCGGTGGTGCGCGCGCGTGGCCGGCGCTACGTGATGGCGAACGTGCCGAAGGCCGCGCTCGATCGCATCCCCAAGGTGCTGCCCGGGCTCAACGGCCCGACGGTGACGGCGATCCTGAACTCGGGCGCGCACGTAGCGGTGCACGCGGTGGTGGCGGCGGACGCGCTCGCATCGACGCTGCGCGAGCTCAAGGCGCTGGGCGCAGAGGGCATCCTGGTCACGCGCATCGAGCGGCTCACGCCATGAACGTGCCGCTCGTGCTGCGCGCTTTCGGATCGCTCGGCGGGCTCGATCCCGCGACACGCGCGGCGCTGCTCGGGCGCGGCGAGCCGGCGCGCGGCGAGGTGGCGGACACCGTGGCCGCGATCCTCGCCCGCGTCGAGCACGAGGGCGACGCGGCGCTGCGCGACCTGGCGCAACGCTACGACCGCGCCACGCTCACCACGCTCGAGGTCCCACGCTCGCGCTGCGAGGCGGCGCTCGATGAGCTCGCGCCCGACGACCGCGCGGCGCTCGCGCGCTGCGCCCGCGCCCTGCGGCGCGCGCACGCAGCGTTTCGCCCGCGCGCCCAGCGCGTGCGCCCCGAGCCCGGCGTCGACCTGCTGCACCGCCCCGAGCCGCTGGGCGCAGTCGGCGTCTACGCGCCGGGCGGGGGCGCAGCGTACGCGAGCAGCGTGCTGATGGGCGCGATCCCGGCGCGCGTCGCGGGCGTCGGTCAGGTGGTGCTGTGCTCGCCGCCGGGGCCGGATGGCGCTCCGGCCCGCGCGGTGCTGGCCGCAGCGGCGCTCGGACGCGTGGACCGCGTGTTCGCGATCGGAGGCGCGGGCGCGATCGGCGCGCTCGCGTTCGGCACCGCGAGCGTGCCGCGCGTGGACCGCATCGTCGGCCCGGGCAACGTGTGGGTGGTCGAGGCCAAGCGCCAGGTGTCGGGGCGCGTGGGCACCGATCTGCCGGCCGGCCCCAGCGAGCTCCTGGTGATCGCGGATCCGAGCGCGGACCTGGCCCAGGTCGCGCGCGAGCTGGTGGCGCAGGCCGAGCACGATCCGCGCGCCGGGGCGCTCGCGCTGCTGCTGCCGGGCGCCGACCGCGGCGCGCTGCTCGCGGCGCTCGATCAGGCGCTGGCTGCGCTCCCGCTCGCCGACGTGGCGCGCACCGCCCTCGCGCGCGGCGGCGCGGTGCTCGAGGCGGATTCGGCGGCCGCCGCGCTCGAGTTCGCGGAAGCCTACGCGCCCGAGCACCTGATCCTGGCGACCGAGGACGCGGCGGAACTGGCGCGCGCGGTGCGGCGTGCGGGCACGGTGTTCGTCGGGCTCTCCTCCTCGTGCGTGTTCGGCGACTACCGCACCGGCGCCAACCACGTCCTCCCCACCGGCGGCGCTGCGCGCTTCAGCTCCGGGCTCTCGACCGGCGACTTCGTGCGCTGGACCACGGTGCAGCGCGTCACCCCGCGCGCCGCGGTGCGGCTCGGCTCCGATGCGGCGCGGCTCGCAGAGGCCGAAGGGCTCCCGGGCCACGCGCGCGCCGCGCGCGCATGGGCCGAGCGCCGCGTGCGCGCGCCGGAGCGCAGCACCGACCGGCAGCCGGCGTGGCTCGACGACAACGTGAACGCGTTCGGCGCGCCGCCTTCGGCGCGCGCGCGGGTGCGCCGCGCACGCGGCGCGGCGCTGGCGCACTACCCGACGCCCGATGCCGAAGCGCTGCGCGCGGCGCTGGCGGCGTACGCCGGGTGCGAACCCGGCGAGGTGCTGACCGGCGCCGGCGCAGACGACGTGCTCGATCTGGCGTTCCGCTCGCTGGCGTCGCGCCACCGGGCGATCGCATATCCCGATCCGACGTTCACGATGGTGCCGAAGCTCGCGGCCGATGCCGGGCTCGAGCGCCGGCCGGTGGCGCGCGGCCGCTCGGGCGCGGTGGACGTGGAGCGGCTGATCGACGCGCAGGCGCCGCTGGTCTACGTGGCGTCGCCCGACAACCCCACCGGCGTCACGATGCCGCGCGAAGACGTGCACCGTCTGCTGTCGGCCGGAATGACCGTGGTGCTGGACGAGGCGTACGCCGAGTTCGACGGTCCGGGGCTGCTCGCAGAGGCGGCGCGCACGCCGCGCTTGCTCGTGGTGCGCACGCTCTCCAAGGCATTCGGGCTCGCCGGTCTGCGGGTCGGCTACGGCGTGGGCTCGTGGCCGCTGGTCGCGCCGCTCGCGAGCCTGCGGCCGCCGTACCGGGTCGGGCGGCTGGCCGAAGCGATCGCGGTGCGCGCGCTCACGCGCGACGTCGAGTGGATGCAGAGCCGCGCCGCCCGCATCGCGGCCCTGCGCGACCGGCTGCTCGAAGCGCTCGACGCGCTGGGCTTCGCCGTGCCGCGCTCGCGCGCCAACTTCGTGCTCGTCCCGGTCGCGGACGCCGGCAAAGTCAGCGCGGCGCTGGCGGCCGCGGGCGTGCACGTGCGCCCCCTGCCCGGGCTCACCACCTTCGGCCACGCGGTGCGCATCACGATCGGGCCGTGGCCGGCGCTCGAGCGCGCGCTCGCGACGCTCGCGGCGTTCGCCCCGGCGGAGGCGTGGCGATGAACGTGACCGTGTTCGACTACGGCGCCGGCAACCTCCACTCGCTCCGGCGCGCGCTCGAGGCCGCGGGTGCCCGGGTGGCGTTCGAGGCCGATCCGGCGCGGCTCTTGGCCGGCGACCTGCTGGTGCTGCCGGGGGTGGGCGCGTTCGGGCAGGCGGCGGCGCGCATCGCGCCCGCACGCGCGCGCGTGGCGGCAGCCCTGCGCGACGGGCACCCGTGTCTGGGGGTGTGCCTGGGCATGCAGCTCCTGTTCGAGTCGAGCGAAGAAGGCGCGGGCCATGGTCTCGGCGTCTTCGGCGGCGGCGTGCGGCGGCTCGCGACGCGCCGCGTGCCGCACATGGGCTGGAACCGCATCGCGTGGCAGGGCGCAGCGGAGCCGGCGCTGCGCTCCGCGTACTTCGCGCACGGCTACGCCGCGGAAGCGGCGGCGCCCCAGACGGTCGCGACGGCGGAGCACGAGGGCAGAATCTTCGCGGCGGCGGTCGCGCGCGGGCGGACGCTCGGCGTCCAGTTCCACCCCGAGAAGAGCGGGGTGGAGGGCGTGCGCTGGCTGGCCGCGCAGGTGCGCGGGCTCGCCCGCGGCGAGATTCCGGGATGCAGGTGATCCCGGCGATCGACGTGCGCGGGGGCGCGTGCGTGCAGCTGGTGGGCGGCGACTACGAAGCTGAGCGCGTGCGGCTTCCCGATCCGGTGGCGGTCGCGGGGCGCTGGCTCGACGCCGGCTACCGCCTGCTCCACGTCGTCGACCTCGACGCCGCCACCGGGCGCGGCGAGAACTCGGCGACGATCGCGGCGATCCTGAAACGCGCTGCGGGGCGCGCGCAGGTGGGCGGCGGTCTGCGCGGGCGCACCGACGCTGCGCGCTGGCTGGCGCTGGGCGCCGCGCGCGTGGTGGTCGGGAGCCTCGCGTTCGACGCGCCCGAGGTCCTGGCGTGGCTCGCGTGGGAGTTCCCGGGCAAGGTGGTCGTGGCGACCGACGTGCGCGACGATGCGCTGGTGGCGGGCGGCTGGACGCGCGCGGTCGACGAGACCCTGAACGAAGCGCTCGCGCGCTTCGAGGACCTGCCGCTGGCGGCGCTGCTGGTGACCGCGGTGCACCGCGAGGGCCGCATGGAAGGCGTGGACGAGAAGCTGGTGGCGCGGGTCGCGGGCGGATCGCGTCATCCCGTCATCGCATCGGGCGGGATCGGATCGGAGGAAGACCTGCTCACGCTCGCGCGCGCGGGCGCTACCGCCGCCGTCGTCGGCATGGCGCTCTACCTCGGGCGGCTCGCGCCATCGCTGAGCCGGGGAGAATGGCGGCCGTGACCGCGTTCCAGCGCGAGACCCGCGAGACCCGCGTGCGCGTCGCGCTCGAGCCCGCGCCCGGCGAGATCCGCGTCGTGACCGGCGAGCGGTTCCTCGACCACATGCTCGCGACGCTGGCGCGCTACGCCGGCTGGACGCTGTCGGTCGAGGCGCGCGGCGACCTGCGTCACCACCTGATCGAGGACGTCGCGATCACGCTCGGCGCATCGGTGCGCAAGGCCTTCGCCGGCCCGCGCGCACGCTACGGCCACCGCGTGATCCCGATGGACGACGCGCTGGTCGAGGTCGCGCTCGACTTCGGCGGGCGCGCGTACTATCAGGGCCCGCTGCCCTCTTCGCTCTACGACCACTGGATGCGCTCGTTCGCGACCGAGGCCGGGCTCACGCTCCACGTGTGCGTGCGGCGCGGCCGCGACCGTCACCACGTGATCGAGGCCGCGTTCAAGGCGCTCGGCCTCGCGCTGCGCGCAGCGCTGGTCGCTGCCACCGACGAAGGCAGCACCAAGGGCGCGGTGCGCTGGGAGCCGCCGGCGTGCTGATGAAGCGCGTGATCCCGTGCCTCGACGTCGCCGCCGGGCGGGTGGTGAAGGGCCGGTCGTTCGTGGCGCTGCGCGATGTCGGCGATCCGGTGGCGCTGGCCGCGCGCTACGAAGCCGAGGGCGCGGACGAGATCGTGCTGCTCGACATCACCGCCACGATCGAGGGCCGCGGCGCGCTGCTCGACGTGGTGCGGCGCGCCGCCGAGCGGCTGAGCGTGCCGCTCACGGTCGGCGGCGGCGTGCGCGGCGCCGATGACGTCGCGACGCTGCTGCGCGCCGGGGCGGACAAGGTGAGCGTGAACTCCGCGCTCCACTTCTCGCCCGCGCTGCTCGGCGAAGCGGCCGCGCGCTTCGGCGCCCAGTGCATCGTGGCATCGCTCGACGCGCGGGCCTCGAGCTCGGGTTGGGAGATCGTCATCCACGGGGGACGCACGCCCACCGGGCGCGACGCCGTGGCATGGGCCGAGGAGTGCGCGCGGCGCGGGGCGGGCGAGATCCTCCTCACCAGCGTGGACCGGGACGGCCGCGGCACGGGCTACGACCTGGCGCTGGTCGATGCGGTGGCACGCGCGGTGCCGGTGCCGGTGGTGGCCTCCGGCGGCGCCGGTGCGCCCGAGCACCTGGCCGCCGCGCTCAGGGCCGGCGCGGATGCCGCGCTGGTCGCGGGCATGCTCCACGACGGCGGCTTCACGATTTCCGATCTCAAGGCGGCGGTCGCGCGCGCGGGCCTCCCGGTGCGCGAGACCCAGGCCACGGTAGCGCCCGCAAGTGGAGGAACTGCATGAAATTGGACTCTACACTGGAAGCGGTGGGTGAAGTCGCGGCCCGGGCCGGCGCGGTTGCTCTCTCCCACTTCGGGCGCGACCTGACCGTCGAGCGGAAGGGTGACGGCAGCCCGGTGACCATCGCGGACCGCGCGGCGGAAGCGGCGGCCCGCGCGTGGATCGTGGAGCGCTTCCCGGCGGACGGCGTGCTCGGCGAGGAGGGCGGGGCACTCAGGCCCGATGCGCGAAGCCAGTGGCTGATCGACCCGATCGACGGCACCAAGTCGTTCGTGCGCGGCGTTCCATTGTGGGCCACGCTGGTCGCGCGTCTCGAGGACGGCGAGCCGGTCGCGGGCGCCCTGGTCTTCCCCGCCCTGCGCGAGACCCTGATCGCGGCGCGCGGGTGCGGCTGCCACTGGAACGGGGCGCGGGCCGCAGTCTCGAAGGTGGCGAGGCTCGCGGAGGCAACGGTGCTCATCACCGACGAGCGCCACCTCGGCGCAGGGCAGGCCGCCTGGGCGGACCTCGCCCGGGTCGCGGGGCTCGCGCGCACCTGGGGCGACGCATACGGCTACCTGCTGGTCGCGACCGGACGTGCCGAGGTCATGGCGGACGTGATCGCGAATGCGTGGGATCTCGCCGCGCCCCAGGTGGCGATCGAGGAGGCCGGCGGCGTCTTCACCGACTGGCGCGGGAAGCGCGGCTTCGCCGGGGGCTCGGGTCTCGCGACCAACCTGGCGCTGGCCGCCGATGTGCGCGCGCGGCTCGTGATCCCCAGGGAGCCGGCCGCACGACGCGACGCGGACGGAGGAGGCGGCCGATGATCGACATCGAACGTCTCGACTTCGTCAAGGGAGGCGGCCTCGTCACCGTGATCGCCCAGGACGCGGCTTCGGGCTCCGTGCTGATGGTGGCGTTCGCGGATCGCGCGGCCGTCGAGCGCACGGTCGAGAGCGGCGAGCTCCACCTGTTCTCGCGCACCCGCGGCCCGTGGAAGAAGGGCGAAACCAGCGGCAACGTGTTGCGGGTCGATGCGCTGGTCCCCGATTGCGACGGGGACGCGCTGGTCGCGCGAGTGCGGCCGGCCGGGCCCGTGTGCCATACCGGGAGCCGCTCCTGCTTCGGCGACGACGCGCTCCTGGCCGACACGATGGCCGAGCTCGACCGGTTGATCGCGGCGCGGGCCCGGGCGCCGGTGGGCGGGAGCTACACCGCGGAGCTGCTCGCGAACCGCAACCGGCGGCTGAAGAAGCTCGGCGAGGAGGCGGCGGAGCTGGTCGCAGCTTGCGCGGACGGCAACGCGAAGGAGGCGGTCGGCGAGGCCGCCGACCTGGTCTATCACGCGCTGGTCGCGATCCGCGCGCTCGGAATGGGCTGGGACGACGTGCGCGCGGCGCTGGCGCGACGACTGAGGAAATAACTGATGGACGCGTGCGGTGGTCGAGCGGTGTAATAGAGCACGAAGGACTCCCCTTGGGCCGGGCCGTCACTCGAACCAGGTCGCGAGAGGAGAAGTGCATCATGAGGAAGCTGACAACGGCCCGCGGGCTGGGGATTGGGGCTGCAATCCTCGCCCTGGCGGCCACTTGCCCGACGGCGCGCGGGGATGGGGCCCCGGCGACGGGAAGCGGGGCATGGATCGGGGTCACGGTTCAGGTCCTGAGCGCCGGGTGGCGGGAGCGCGAGAATTACTGGGCCCGGGGCGTGATGGTGGCCGATGTGGCCTCGGGCGGCCCGGCGGCACGCGCCGGAATCGCAGCGGGCGACGTGCTCGAGAGCATCGAATCCCGCCCGCTTTCGGGGCCCGCCGATGTGACCGCCGCCGAGAGCCACATGACGCCGGGCCACCCGGTGCAGGTCGTGGTGGCCCGCAGCGGCGGCCGCTTGATCAAGATCTTCAGCATCGAGCCCGACCCGCTGCCCGCAGCCACCGGAGAGGTGCCGACGCCGTCCGCGCCGGGCACCGACACGGCAGCCGCGGCCACGGCGCTCGGTGCCGCGGGCGCTGCAGCCGTAACCGGCGCGACCGCCACCCCCTCAGCGACCGCCCCCACGGGGTCGAGCGCCCCCATGGGCGGGAGCGGCGAACCCGACACTCCGGCCCCCGGCGCGGGCTCGCGCGATGCGGCGGTCTCCGCCTCGGCCGTCGCCCTCGGGTCGGCGGCGGCGCTCGGCGCTGTCGCGGCGTACGACTCTTCCGCGGGGGCCAAGGCCGCGCAGGCGAATCCCACGGCCGCCTCCGAGCTCGGCGTGCGCTGCGAGAATCTCAGCTTCGATCTGGCCGAGGCCCTGGGCGCGAGCGAAGGCCAGGGAGTGCTGGTCCTGGCGGTGACCGCCGGCGGCCGCGCGGACAAGGCGGGGATCCGGCCGGGTGACGTCATCTCGTGGGTGGGCGGCAAGCCGGTGATGGACCTGGAGCATCTGGACTCTGCCGTCGCTGCCGCCAACGGCACGGTCGCGGTCGTGACGCGGCGCAGCGGAACGACGCGCAACGTGATGGTCGAGTTCGAGGAGGATGGCGGGACACCCCCCAGCGAATCCGATCCGGTGGTCAAGGCGTTGCTCGAGGAGGTGCGGAGCCTGAGGGAGGAAGTACAGAAGCTTCGCAACGAGGTCGCGAACTTGAGCCGCGCGGCGAACACGCGCGAGCCATAGCAGAAGCGAAAACCGCGGGGGCGGCCGCGTCCCACACGACCGCCCCCGCAAGCGGAGCGATCAGGCCTCGATCTTGTAGATCTCGCGCCGGCCGTGATCGACCAGGTCGTGGTAGCCCTTCATGATGGTCTCGAACTCCTTCATGTCGGACTCCTTCTGCCCCGCCCCCGACATGAACTTCTCGAACGCCTCCAAGTTCGGGACCTCCATCTCCGACACCAGCGTCCAGTAGCGCTCGGCGCTGAAGTCGGTGAGCACGCGCATCTTCGGCATGCCCATTTTCTGGCCGAGCTTGTTCATCGCGGCGAACTTCTCGACCAGCGGGCGAACCTTGCCCGGCTTGCAGTACATCACTTCGCGGATCAGCAGCATGTACGGGTCTCCTTTCGGAACGGAAAGCTGGGGCCATCGTTGACCGGAGCGGCCCTGCAACCGTATTCCGCACGCCCGGTGTGCGGCAAGTTCATGTCCGGCGCCCGCAAAATCAGGCTGCGGAAGCGGCCGGCTGCGGCCGATCATTACGCTGCGCCCCCGCACGATGTGACCGATCCCCAACCTATGGACAGGAGAGAGCGATGCCGGAGCATCGGAACACCTTCACGAATGCAGAACTGGCGGCCCTGCGGATCCTGGTCGAGCGCCTGCGGAAAGCACCCAAGAAGGAGCAGGAGCTGCTGCGCGGCGGGATGCGGGGGCTCGGCTTCTACATCTCGGACTTCGAGAAGGCGGAGAACCGCTTCGTCCCCTCCGACCTCGACCGCCTGGTGCACGAAGGACGCATCAAGATCGCGGCGTAGCGCGGCCGGGCCGGCGGTCCGCGGCCACCGCCCCCCAGGCGGGCCCGTCTCAAGCCGGCGCTCCCCTCTGCCGATAATGGAACGACCGCGGGTGTCACACATGGCACTCGGGCCGCGCGGCAGACCGGAGAACTCCGCATGCTCAACCGCACCCTTCGTGATCTCCTCTGGCTCGGTTCCTTTCTGGCGGTCGCGGGCTACCTCTTCGTCGCGATCCGCCGCATCGCGCACCCGCTCGGCCCGGATCCGCTCGAAGCGCTGATCCTCGAGCACGCCACCCGCTTCGCCCACCTCGAACCGCTCTACCTGGACCCCAACCCGGCATCGCCCGCGCTCATGCCGGGCTATCCGATGGCGGTCTCGCTGTTCGTCTCGATCTTCGGGCCGCAGCTGTGGGAGCTGCGCGTGATCTCGCTGATCGCTGCATTCGTGACCGCGGGCCTGGCCGCGATGATCGTCCGCCTCGAGACCCTGAACTGGACGGTCGCGGTGTCGAGCTGCGCCTTCGTGCTCGCCGGCTACGGGTTGCTCGTGGGCCAGCCGGAAGTGGCCCGCCCCGAAATCGTGATGATGGCGCTCGCGATCGGCGGCTTCTTCGCGCTGCGCACCCTGCGCGGCATACCCGGCGCGATTGCGGCAGCGTTCTTCCTCACCGCGGCGGGAATGGTCCACGCCCAGGCGGTGTGGTTCGTGGCGGCGGCCATGTTCTACCTGGCGTACGAGGAGCGGCCGCGGCTGATCGCGTTCGCGGTCTCGGCGGTCGTGCTCGGAGGCGGCAGCTACCTGGCGCTCTCGGC
>Ga0075433_10000918_pt1 | contig 20728 bp, 16 predicted proteins | sample RhiMethybrSRZTD2_FD_75299 | JGI IMG/M metagenome (GOLD analysis project Ga0075433, IMG submission 75299) | Populus rhizosphere microbial communities from Tennessee, USA - Rhizosphere MetaG P. TD hybrid SRZTD2 | ecosystem: Host-associated > Plants > Roots > Rhizosphere > Soil | place: USA... | reverse complement strand
ATCCCCGTCGATCCAGACCTCAGCGCCGCGTAAATCGCACGTTCCAAAATCAGTGAATAGCTCTGGAACGAACACTTACAACACACGAGAACTTCTATTGCTACAGCGTTGCTCAAGTCCCGCTAACCGCTGAACACGATTGTTAACTTCGCTACGACCTGCGGCATCCTGCGCTACGGCACGGTTACATCTCCGCCCGGAGGCGTGATGCCAAAGTTCACCCAGAGCAATAGACCCTGAAATGAGTTCAGTATCTCTTCCGGTTTCAGGTTGCAATGTCCGTATCGGTTGACCGATTGTTGGACCAGAAACTGTGATGCTCCCGCTGCGGCGACAGTAGCCGCGTAAGCTTGTTCCTGCGAAAACGCTACCGCCGGATCCTGTGTGGTATGCAGTGTCAGAATTGGTATGCCTAGTTGCCCGGTCGGAGTATAGTACTTCGCAACGTAGTTCAGTCCTGCCGGCGTAGCCGTAAACCGCTCGACTCCAGCGTTCAAAGCAGCATCATCGGCTGACCCGGAATACACGGTCGCAGTGTTGTCATAAGAGTTGTGTCCGTGGGTCCGTTGCAGAAGGTCGTTGAACCCAAGCGAGTCTCCCACCACGGTTATACCTGAAAATACAATTTCGTCCAGAGTCGAGCCTGGCAAGCCGGCAACATTCGCAAATTGCAAGGTGGGCTGGCCTGGCGCAATCAAGCCAATAGAGAGGGCGTTCGCCACGGCGGTGAAGGTTGGACTGCCAGGAGAGAAGTCCAGGTTCGGTGTATGCAACAAGTCGCCTGGCAACACTCCCGGGAAGAAATAGTCGAATAAAACCCGACCATCGCCCTCGTACTGGAACTCAAGAGGCGCGCCGCCAACAATGCTGCAGAGAGCAAGCGCACCATCGTACTGATCGGGGAACCTTTCTGCTAAATCGACGACGACGAGTCCGCCCAGGGAAGTACCGGCCAGGTACGCACGAGTAGGAGCGGATATTCGGCTGGTAAACAGGCCCAGCAGTTGATGCGTGGTTTGCGCGCCATTCTTTTCCGCCCATCCATTCTCAGCGTAGCTCGACATGGCAAGGGCAAAGCCCTGATTGGCGAGCGCCGCGAACATCTGCAGCTCTAGCGAGTTATTGGGCAGGGCGATAGGGGCGCCAGCCGGAACGGCTCCGTGCGCATAGATCACCAATTGGCCATTCCAAGGACTGGGAACAATAAACTGGTATAGGGCGCCGTTGGCAGTGACGCCGGTGATGGTCTGCTGTGCCCCAGCAACACCCACCAACAAGCTTGCGACAATAAACAGCGCGCTAATTCTACTGAGAACCCACCGCAACGTGACTGCATGGGCCATTGTGCACCTCCAACTTGAGAATTCTGAGAACGGAAACAATCAGAAGATGGGCCCGAGGCCACCGCTGAAACGCGCACTGAATCGTATCAGCTGGGACGTTCATTGCCAACGATGCGCTACTGCTTCACTTCTTTCTTCGTCTCCGGTGCGGAGCACGGGCACACGGCGGAAATTTCTGCCGAGATAGTATCAAAGAGAAACTATCCGCCTCTACGCTTCTCGCGTCATGAGCGCTAACGTAGGCGCATTGGGCTGAAAGGGCCATACCAACTTCTCGAGAGGTCGAGCCTGCTAGTTTGGGCAGGCGCGGGTTTCGTGGGACCACTGATCAGCCGATGATTCCCGCCGCTCCGCTTCGCGCGGCATGGCGCCCGCGAGCAGAAGAATGGCGCCGCAATACATCAGTGTATCCCCCATGTAATTGAGGCCGTTGTCGAGGCTGGCGCGTTCCACGACTGCGATCGGCACGTAGACGACTAACTCCACGAAGAGCACGGTCAGGCCGAGCCACGTGGCTGCTGCGCGGGTTCTCTTGCCGACAAGCAACAGGATACCCGCGACTGCGTAAACCACGGCCGCCAGGTACGTCCAAATGGCGTGCCCGAAGATCCACTGGGGAGTCAGCGGTTCCAGCGGAACGCCGGGAACGTGATCGGCGTGCATGAATTGCTCGAAGCTGTAAACCAGCACGGGAATGGCAACGAAGTATCGCGCAATCGTTGCAAGGACGTGCTTGCCGCGCTCGCGCCCCTGCTCGGCAAGGCTGGCTGCCAGCGCCAGAGCGCCGCCGCTGAAGGATAGTTCCCGCAGCGTCAACGTCAGACCAAACCGATCGCGCAGATTGAGTGCCCAACCTGGAGCGTCCATCAGCACTACGAAAAGGAAAAACGTCAAGGCGAGCAAACTCGCCGAGAGACGCGCCTGGATCTTCGTCACCAGGCTCAGCGCGGCTGCGATAAAGCAAGCGCCTACGAAGTACGCCCAAAACAGATGCCACGGAATCCACCGCGGTACGATCGACGCGATGGCCTTCGTCAGCGTGAAGTGTTCGGTGCCGAAAGCCGCGAGTGGCGCCGCGTAGAAAACCGGCCCGAACAAAATCAACTTGTCCAATCCTCGCGCCTTTTGCCAATCGCCGCGAAGAAAGATCGTGACCAGCCCAATGGCGAGAGCCACTCCAAAGGCAAGATACGACCAAATCACCGTGCTCGGAATTACGAAGAAAGCCATGGCTGCCGACGAATTCAGTAAGTTGCCGCTCATGACGATTCCTTTCCATCCTGTCGCGTGTTTTACCCCGGTATCATGTCCGGGAGAGGTAATCAAGTACTACAAAGGAAGGAATGACCGTTACCACACCTCTCCTTGCCGTAGGGTCTACCGAGCACATCGCGATAGAACCACGCGTTCCTGACCCGAAACGTCACTGCCGAAATGCTTCAAAACTGCATGATCGGCAGTGTGGCGCGACAACGTTGGGTTTACCTCGTGGAAGGCAGACGGTATGGGCATGACCGAGGTGGCTTATGGATCGTAGAGACCGTCATGGATTGCATGTCCGGCTTCTAGGACTTTAGAGTGTTTCCGTTTGAAGAGCCTGCTTTTTAAAATTCACGAGTATCTGCAAGGAATTGCTAAAGGCATTACGGAGATGCTGCGTCGCCGCTCCCTCATGATCTCTTTCTCGGCTTTGGCTCCCCAGCTTTCACTTCTGATTTCGACAGTTGGGGAGTTTTGAGCCCTTGGGCATCGGATCGGTGGGCGGACCGCCACGTCCGCGCGGCGAAAGTTTTTGCTGATAGAAACTCTGTTTCTGCAAAGCTACTTTCCTCCAGAAGGGCACGCCCTGGTTACAACACCTCTGGCTGGTGGAGGAGTATTTTTATCTCCTGCTGCCTTTCATCGAGCGGATGAATCTAAGAACCGTTTCAGCGAACTTTTCTCTCGAAGGATGAGACGCGACAATTTTGAATGAACACGATACTGCTGTAATCAGACGACGTCAGCAAGTACGTGAGTTGAGAGCGTATTTACGAGATGAGCCTCGACATCTCGTATTCGATGACCGCTGGGTCATTTGGGTATGGTTTGGTTTTTCCAGTTCTGGCAAATCCCAATCTTTCGTAGAAGAGGATAGCGGGCTCCTTATTGCTCGTGACCATTAGCCGCAAGATACGTGCCTTGCGCCGGTGTGCCCATTTGAAAACCTCATTTACCAGCAGGCGGCCTATGCCTTGCTGACGGTGTGTAGGGTCCGTCCACATGGAAATGAGCTGTGCTCGCGTTGGATCGTTCTCGTCGAGGAATACGCCAGCAATGCCGCATGCAATTTCGCTGTCCAGCGCCAAAAATCCGGCCCCTCTCTCACCGTTCATCCGTTCCACCCATGCGAGCCACTCAGAATCGGAAAACTGCGACTCTCTTGCGAAGGTGGAGCCGAATGCATGCGGGGCATCTTGCAATGCACGAAGGCGAATGGCTTTGAAAATAAGAGCGTTTCGTGGCGTGATTGGCGTGATAGCGATCAACAGGGTTCGCTCCGGAGTCCCTCAAAATTCGGCACGCCAACCCGGAAAACCGAAATCTGCGGCAACTGCTTTGCGACATCGACTGGTTCAGATGCGCACGCGGGTCATGAACCAGTTGCATGTAGTAGCCCTCAACGAAGGGTTGCGACTGAAGAAGGCACTGTGGCGGCCAGCGGCTAGAGAAGCAACACCGCCTCGATCGCTCACAGAGATGAAGCGCCTGGTAGCATCCACCACGAGGCGCTTCTCGGAGTGAACCCGGATTCGCTGCTCAATGTGGACGTTCCTCCGCGCCATTGGGTGGAGGAGGCTCTCTGTCCGGCGCAGTCTTTCTGTTCGGGGGAGGTGGTTCCTTGCCCGGACGGGGTCCGTTTTCTGGGCGAGCTTCTCTTTCTGGATGAGGATTGTTCTCACCACGTGACGCGCCCTCTCTCGCACTCGGCGGGCGAGGTACGTCGGAGCGTGGCACCGTCGTACGCGGCTCGGTTTCATGGCGAGGAGGCCCCTCCTTCTCAGACGCATTCGGCGGACGAGGCACCTCCGGTCGTGGTGTCATAGTCCTACGCGGCTCGCTTTCACCCAGACGAGGATTGTTCTCTGGTCCATTGTCACGCGGGGAACCCGCGTTGGGTGGTCGTGGTGGACTTACCTGGCTCTCAGGAACCCTGTACGGTGCTCCAGCCCGGTTGGCCGCGATGACCCCGCGCCCACTGAATTCCGCCGGCTTCGGAGTGGCAGCGATCGGCGGTCGCCCCTGGTTCACGGATGCTAGCAGCTCGCGGTTCGTGCCAGCAGCGTGTTCATGCTGTCTCTGTTCCGAGGTTGGCGGCACCTGCCGTTGGCGGGCCGCTGCTTGCTGTTCGGGAGTCGGTCGTGCTGTGATTCCGCCGGGACCGCCGTTATAGCTGACGCGATTTACCGTGCTCGCGTTGTTGACTACGGTTGTGTTGTAAACGTTGTGAATGTTGGTGACGTTCACGTTGTTGACAGTCTGGTTGTAGTAGAACTGCCTTCCTCTCCAATAGCCGCCATAGTAGCCGCTACCGGGATACCCGTAGCCATAGGGAATGCCACCATAGAAGCCGACGACCGGACCCCAGTAGCCGGGATGCCAGTAGTACAGACGGTCGTCAAACGCCCAGTAACCGGGCGTCCAGAGCAGGCCAGGTTCGGGGGCCAGCGCCCACGTGCCGGGTACCCAGTAGTATCCAACCGGACTCCACGCCCAGTAGCCCGGCACCCAGATATAGCCTTCGGCAGGGCAAAGGGGTTGCTCGTAAACGGGCAACGCAGGCGGACCGTAGTTCACAGACACCAAGACTTGCGCAGACGAAGCGCCAGATACGGACAGCATCACCAGTGCAAACAATAGCGAACGAATCGAACGCATGATAAGCATGGACCCTCCTCTTTGCCCGACCGTCCTGCGTTAAGCCCCGCTTGTCTGCACCGGCTGCGCAGACTCTTTGCCCGCAGAAGGTTCAGGGCCGAGCTCAAATCTCCCTTTTCCTTCCTTTCTTATATAAAACACCCTTGGTTTTTATATAAAACACCCTTGGTAGGATTGTGTCGCTCGGCGCAGGGTTGTCCTCCGCAGTGTGTTGATTCTGCGGGAGTTCTGGGCGCCGAGGAGAGTTGCGGATACACCGCTACGATTTTCTAAGATGCTCCCAGATATTGCAGAATTCCGGGGCGAGGGCGGACGAGTTGAACCTTGCCCCCTTCGGCAAAATAACTGAGGAGCATTACGACTCGGTCCCTGGAGAGAGATCATCGGGTATCCGAAACTCATAGGGCAGGGTGATGCGCGCAGTTCCAGACGCCAGGCACATTCATCCTAATCGATATTTTTGAGGTTTGGATGGGGTTCTCTCTATGATCTTTCTAGCTTCCAAGTCCAGTTTGACCGTCTCCCCGTACCAGCTGATGTTCCCTTGAAATTTGCCCTTCAGGTTTTTGTTGAGTTGGCGGAACAACTCGATGTGAGTAAGTTCTTTCTCTCTTAAAGGCCGACAAGATGGCCTTCTTGAGCGCTTCATGGTTTTGCTTGGTAATGTTTTTCCCGCTCTTGCCCAATGGATGTTTGGTAAGTATTTTCTCTTCAGTCATTTGGTGCCTCCTTTGCTAGGCGCGCCACGCACCGAGTACCACGTCAATTAAGGAGTGTTTTCAATAGCCAGTCACCGGGATGGATGGCCGCGACGCGCCATCGAGTGTTCTCCCACATAATGGCGCCGACCCGCGACGAAGGTCCGCGTCTGATACCTTTGGACGGGAGGCAGCAATCGGAATCACGACTACAACATTACTTAGAATTGGCAGAAGTGGCCCTGAGGGACCCGTGTGGCAGAAAGAACGACGATACAAAGGACGATTCGACGTTACCCATCTCCGGAGCTGCGGGGCTTCCTTGCGTGCCTTAGCCGATGAAGTCCCGTGCCTCTTCACACAGGGTTCTAATTTCTCAGTCCAATGCATTCTTGAAAAATGCAATTGACTGGGTGTTTCATAATTTTCTTACAAAGATCTCTTCTCCCTCTGTCTGCAAGCGAACGACCAGCAGGGCACGACTGATGCGCTCCGCCGCCGTTGCTACTACATGATCGTCACGAGCCAACAAAATTACCTGCAAAGCATTGCGAATCGCATCATCTAAATACGCTAATGTTCGACGACGGCTGATAATCTGCACCTGATACCGCGTGTGAAACCAGTAGGCGCAAGCGGCAACGATGCCGACGATCACATCATCCAGATAATTCGCCCAAAAAGGCGAGGCATGCACGGCTTTGAGAACAGCATCGGCAGAGAAACTAACAGCCCATCCTCCAATGCCGACCCCAATAGTCTTAAGGATTAGAGATATGGGTTTCATACACCACCCCAACTTCAGGGCCGCAAGTTTGTTGTCCGATTAGATGCGCGCTACACGCAATTCGCTCTGATTGGTCAGCGAATAGTTCAGCCTTTTGAGGTATACAGTCGATCGCCTTGTAGAGATTTCACTGCACAAGCGCACGTGCGTCACCGTAGGTCTTGCCTAACTATCATTATTCGATAATGACCCCGCCGTGTTGTCCTACCTCTCCGGCGAAGCGAACATAGCTGGTAGAGTTTCAAGCATTGAAGCGGCACTGTGGATGACCTCGACAACTGGGAAAGCGTACCCTTGAATCTTCTATTCAGGACATTCACGCCGTTTGAAATATTGGTTGACGATCTGCGGGTTTGGCTGCCGCCTGATCATCGTCCATTCCGGGAATCAAAGTGAGGTGGACGTGTGAGTCGGTCAGACGCGGAATCAGAAACTGTCCATTTCCCGAAACCACCGTTGCGCCCGGCAGGCTTCTTCCCTCCTTTTCTTCGCTCGAGGCTTCTCGGGCGAAACAATGTTGACGTCTGTGATCCAGCTACGGTTCTGCTCTTGGTTTGGAACGGCTTGAGCGAGGGTCGCCACTGGGAGAAACAACGCAAATATGACGCGGAATGTTTTCATCCTAAAGATCCACTCGTCGGCGGTGTGTGCTCACTATTATCCCGGTGTCATGGCGGCTACTTGGCGGTAATATTCAGATTGAAAAAGTAGCCTTCCGTACCAGGTCCAACCCACAATGCGACTCCTCCATCGCGCGGATCGAGCTTGAGATCATTGACGATCAAGCAGGGTTGCTCCGCTCCGTTCACGTAGAGCCGCGCTTTGCGGCCGTCCACTTCGATCTTGTACTTGGTCCAGACACCGGGCTGTAAATCGACGTATGACTCATACTTTTCGGGAGCCTCCTGCCGCAATCGAGCGTAATCAAAATCCGGATACGAACCGTATTGGGTGGAGTGATTCCGCCTGACTTGATCGTCGGTTCGACCGTTCACGGGTCTGAGATAAATGTATTCGTAGCGCCCGTCGCCCTGGACCCGAAAAGCGATGCCAATAAACCCGCGAGCGGCAGCAGGCGCACCCGCAGCAGGTTGGCCGGCCAAATCCACTTCGATCACGCCGTCACGAAAAGACACGTCCTTGACTAAAGCATAGGAGGTGCCGTTTGCGGCCTCGGGATTAGCTATCACCTGGACCGCACTCCGGCCTTGATAGTTCGTTTTTGCGATCGACACGTTTTTCCCTACAAGTCGGTCGGCACTTTGAGCCGCAAGCGGAACAATTGTCGCCACGGGGAGAAGTGACGCTAATGTGATGGCGAATATTTTCATCGTAAAGCTCCACCGTGGGGTCATGGTCAGCTTCCCTTCTTCCTTGAAACGCCTATCGTTACCAAAAATACGCGGTAAAAGTTCCAGGAGTCCAATTCTGGTCGAGTGACGGGCTCACAGGAAAGAAATCTAAATTACTTCTTGTTTGCTGACTAACCATGAGTTGAATGGAAGTAATTCCAACTAGTGGATGCCTCTCGGGCAACATGCGCTAAGGCAATCGCAGCCGATTCCTCCCTTCTGTCTTTCTCGAAGAGCGGGCTGCTAGCATGAGACTGCCTGATGGTCGCCTTGGTGGGCGGGTACGCTGTGCCGGAGGCCAAAATCATGAGTACACCGAACAGTGCAACAGCCCGGGGAGACGCATTCGACCTTGCCGCAACGAGCCTCGAAGAAGCCGCGAGCAAGGCCGCTGCCCTCTTCGTTTCGATCTATCGGGAACTTGAAAAGCGGCCGGTGGCACCGCCCGAGACACGGGCTGCGCTGCGAGAAACATTTTCGGAGACCCTCGTAGACGAAGGCGTGGGTCTCCTGCAAGCCCTCGACGAGTTCGAGCGATGGGTGCTGCCGGGCTCGATGGGCACCCCGCATCCCCTCTATCTCGGCTTGGTGAACTCTTCACCATTGCCGGGAGCGGCGCTCGCAGACCTGTTGATTTCGTCGCTCAATAACAACGGCGGCGCATACCATCAGTCGCCGGCGATGACCACCTGCGAAGAGGAGGTGGTGCGCGCGTTCGCTCGCCTCTTCGGAATGCCTGATGCCGACGGCATGTTTCTGCCGGGAGGCAGCTTCGCAACCCTGCAAGCGATCGTGCTCGCGAGGGTGAAGGCGACAAGCGGTCCCGCGCAATCTGGGCTGCGGCTGTATACCTCCGGAGCGGCCCACTTCTCAGTCGAGCGCATGGCGATGATCGCAGGCGTCGCAGCAGAGGACATAGTCTCGATGCCCGTGGTGGAACGGGGCATCATGGACGTGAGCGCGCTCGGATTTCATATTCGTCATGATCGCGAGCGGAATAAACAGCCGTTCGCTGTGGTCGCCACGGCCGGTACTACCGGGACAGGTGCGATTGATCCGCTGCGCGATATCGCAGCCCTCTGCCGTGAAGAGAAAATATGGCTTCATGTAGATGCGTGCTACGGCGGCGCAGCGATGCTGCTCGGTTCGATGCGGTCTCGCCTTGCTGGTATTGAGGACGCTGACTCAATTGCGATCGATCCACACAAATGGTTCTTCATTCCAGTCACGGCCGCGCTCCTGCTGACTCCCCACCGCGACATCGCACAAAAGGCGTTCGCCACCACTGCGGGATCGTACATTCCTACCAACGGTGAGCCCGACGCCTGGCAGCGGGGAATCCCGACAACCCGAAGATCGTCCGGCCTGGCGGTGTGGATGGGATTGCGCGCACACGGATGGCGAACCATCAGGGCCGCCGTGAAGAGCAACATCGAGCTTACACGTATGCTCGAAACGTTACTCGCGGAACGTGGATTCCGAGTCCTCGAAGGCGGTGAGCTCTCGGTCGCATGTGCTCGCTGGGAACCGCGTGATCAAACGGCAGAGGCGATCGATCGACTGCAAAATGTAATCGCACTCGACGTTGTCTCCTCCGGTAAGGCGTGGTTCTCCACTACACGCCACGCTGGCCGCACTTGGCTACGTTTCAACATGGTCAATCTCTACACGCGAGAGCACCATGTCCGCCAACTCGCGGACATACTCAGGTCAACTGCGGAGCACGCTACGCGCGAGGAATCGAAATGGAAACGGTAATGAGAATCTGGCGGCCGGCCTGCCAGTGTTCTGCGCATACCCAGTTGGTAACAATCCTTGCATTCCTTCGTGAGCGAGGTTGGACCCTTGGTCGCTATGACGCCAGCCGCGAACCTCTCAAAGTTGAAATTCAGACCCTCTTGCACGGCAATGCCAAAGATCAAGATCAGATCTGAGTGTCCTTCTCTGAGACCCATAACGACCGTTTCGGGCTGCATGGTCTTTGGCTCCCAAGAGCGCGCAAATGTTACTGTCCAGTGTGAAGTACGGCAGTTTGGTCCGCTTGATGGTCTCCGGTAACGTCTGCACGTCTGCACCGACAGTTCTTAACGTGATATAGCTTCGAGAACCGAGCGTTTTTTGTCCGATAGCCGCTCCCGTGAGACCGTTTGGTGCGACTTAATCCATTCCGCTGCTACCTGTCTTTCTTCATCGGGGCGATTCATGACAAATGCCGCCGCCACTCGTTTGTCCTTAAGCCACCAAACACTAAAGCTGGACGTATTTGAGTCTCCGCGCTCCGCAACCTCGTTTGCCCCTGCCGGGTCGCCCCACAGTTCATAAGAGAGATCGAAAACATCGGAAAAGAAATACGGAACATGAACAAAGGGTTCCTTTTCACCGAGGACACCTCGCGCCCAATGCTGACCTTGGGAAACGGCATTGTCCCAATGCTCCACACGCCGCCGCTTCCCGAAAACCGTGTCAGGATAATTTGCAACGTCGCCCGCCGCGTAGACATCTGCCCGGCTGGTTTCCAAATACTCGTTGACCACGATGCCGTTCTCCACCGTGACGTCAGTCTTCTCCACGGGTTCCGTCACCGGGACCGCACCTACGCCAACAACAACAAGGTCGCAAGTAATCTTCTTATCATCGCCGAGGAGCACAGCCTGAACCGCACCCTTTCCTTCAAATGAAACTACATGCGCCTCTTTCATGATGCGCACTCCTCGGGAGGTGTAATACTGTTCAAAAAAAGCTGACATTAATGGCGTGAAAACTCGACTCCAGACTCGTTCCTCGCGAATTACCAGCGTAGTCTGAATGCTTTTCTGGGCCAGCACTGACGCGACTTCCATGCCGATAAATCCACCACCTATGATGACAGCCTCTTTGGCGCTTGCACTCTTCGATCGTATCGTTTCGGAATCCTGCAGCGAACGTAGGTAGAACACATCCTTAAGGTCACTTCCAAGCACATCGAGCTTTCTTGCTCGGGCACCCGTGGCCAGCAGTAGGTGCTGGCACTCAAATTCCTGTCCTGAATTGCTGCGCAATAGCTTCTTGTTCGGATCGATCCGCTCGATGACTGTATTGAGATGCACCTCGATCCCGTGTTCTCGGTACCACTCCGCGCCGTTGATGAGAATGCTCGTCTCGTCGTCTTTGCCCGAGAGAAAACCTTTTGAGAGAGGCGGACGCTCATGGGGCAGTACAATGTCGGCCGACACAATTGCCAGTTCTCCGGACTTCAAGCCGCGACTGGCCAATTCTTTGGCTGCGTAACCGGCAACCATGCCGCCACCCAAAATGATGTACTTCCGTTTCTGCATGGTTCTCCTTTTCCCGTTACTCTGTTTCACTTCTAGCGTAGTCAAGCCGTTTTGCGTAGTGTGGCTTCGTAGTCCGCAACGAACTTTTGAATTCCTTTCGTCGTCAGTTCATGTCGAAAATCGAAACTCTCCCACGGAGCATTGAGATCCAGTTTCTTATATTCCACCGGCTTCAGATGCTGTCCTTTCGAATCGATCGCATAAACAAAGCTGTCGTCTGGCAAAGGAGTGCCCTTAGCAGCCCATTCTTCCAACACTCTGGCAGGCAGGGTCGCCAGTCCAGTCCGCACCAAACGCGAATGAGCAGAGTAGGTGATCGACGTGCCGATGCTTGCCGCCAACACGCGTCACATTATGATCCTCGGCTCGATACATCTTGAGAATGTTTTCCGACAACATCCATTCCATTCTGGCCAAAGTCGTCGAGCCTGCCAATGAATGGCGATACATAAACCGGTTCCTGCCTCTCGTCGCTGAATAGACGGCTGCGGCCTGATGCAAGGGAAGACCGTTTCATTGTAGGTTGCTCCGTGTTTTAATCCGCCTTCAGAGGTTCCGTTGGGGGTTAGACGTAGCGCTACTCCCAAAGTTTGAACAAATTTCGGATCAAAGGGCGAAAGACTTGCAGTGTGAATGGCCCGTTCCGGTGATAACGCCAATCGAGCCTTCGAACACTGCGGATTTGTCGTACCCGAATTGGTCTGATGGTTTCCCCGCTTCGCTCCTACCAGCCCAGCGGCAGCTATCCAGAGAATCTAACTAGTAACTCCCATGCTGCCTGTATTGTGTCCGAACTGAAATCGTGTCACAAAGCTAAGGTACGGTGTGTTTCGCTCTGGTTATCCCGGGACAGCCGCTAAAACCACCCTTGGCGAGTGGGGAATTCAGCAGTCAGCCGTGTTGTCGGCAGCTTCTCCGCATTTCTTCTATGAAACAGTACTCCATTCTTTTTGCTTGTAGGTGCTTTCTGATGATTTGCTTGCTCGCTGCACAAGCCCTTCCTTCAGCGGATGGGTTTGCAGGTTTCACTTACGATCTGACCGTTTCACCCAGCGAAGGTTGGATGGACACAGCCATCGAGCTGCATCCCGGTGATGCGTTGCAAATCAACGCCGTTGCGGGCAAGGAAGGTTGCAGCCCCAATGGAACAAGAGTCTCTCAAACGAGGGCTCTCCCCCTGAACAGCAGCGCTCCGCCCGGTGCCCTGATCGGCAAACTCGGTGAAAACGGCGCACCTTTTCTTGTGGGTTCGAAGAAGGATCTGAAAATCGAGCAGCGCGAGCGCCTTTATTTCCGGGTAAATGCCAATGACCCACTACTCTGCACCGGCAGTATCGAAGTCAAGCTTCAGTTGACGTTGGCAACGACTCAAGCAACCACACAATCCAAATTGACTGCGGCCCTCCAGACCTGGCTTACGGGGCAGTTCGGCGTCGGTCCTGCCGGGCCGCCGACCGACATATCGCCCGCGGTACCAAGCGGAGAAGTATTAGAGTCACCCAGCGTCCCACTTGACACGGAGCTCTGCAGCAAACTCGACAGCCTTCCCCGGCGCGTCAACGATCAATTCAACACTCCCGGCGACATGCTGAATTTCGTAATCGTTGGCTCGGAGCAGCAGCTGCGGAGCGCATTTCAGGAGGCGGGCTGGCGACTCGCAGATAAGTCCATCAAGGAAGGGCTGATCAACGTCGTTCTAGTGACATATGAGGGAAAAGATTACCTGGAAATGCCAATGAGCACTCTGTTCTTATTCAACCGCCCCCAGGATTTCGGATACGAACAGGCTGAGGCCTACTCGGTAGTCGCCAGCCGCCACCACTTCCGTCTCTGGAAAGCGCGCTTTCCGTGGAACGGGCGGGCGGTTTGGGTTGGCGCTGGCACGCACGATGTAGGCTTTGAAAAGGACCAGCGCAATGGCAAGGTGACCCACAAGATTGATCCCGTCGTGGATCGCGAGCGTGAATACATCTCGGCAACTCTCGAAAGCACAGGAATGATCAAACGCATAAATTATTACTTGCCTACGAACCCGGTTCGCGAAGCGAGAAATGCAACTGGCGCATCCTATCGCTCCGACGGTCGTTTATTGGTGATTTTTCTTCGTTAGAGGTTTGGTCCATGTTAGAAACCATCTCCGATCCTCAGATCGGGCCTGTGTTCGCGTCGTTTCATGATGTCACGCTGTGACTCACTCTGGATTCCTGGATTGGCTGGGACTTGAGCGTGCTCGACAACAAGCGTTTGGCGGCGGGCGGCTGGGTGGAACATCGGAGTATCTTTTGGCACTAGGTTGAGCTGATCTAGTGGCGAACTCGCTTGGATGCTTTACTGCTTGGGGAAAACTGCTGAAAGACGAATCCCTTGCGCCTTCTGCAACCGAAGAGCCGGTTGCCTCCTAAATTCAAAACCGCTCCGCAGAGTTGAACATTGCTACATTGCTACTGTCGATGAACCGACCAAATCTACCCACGATCGGTTGGAGTGCTTCGGTTCGACCGTTGCGCTCACGAACTGGCGCGGGTGTGTCAATACGATCGGTGACGGTGTCGTTCTGGTAGATGGAGTGATTGCGGCCATCCGCCGTCGGGTTTCCTCCCATCTTCTCTAAATGTCTCAAGAGCACGAGGGGTGCCACACAAAATGGAGGTTTGCATTTGTTTCAACGAACCGCCGGAGAAGCTCTGCTACCGGAACTTTTGGGAGGCGAGCGAGAAAATCTGCGCTACGGCAAATGCTGTAGTTGTAGAACGATTTCAACGGTACTCACTTTACTTGAGAACAATCGCCGGTGCGGTTCTCCAGAATATCGACACTAATCTGCCAAGGCGCACCTTCCGAGGGCTGGTCTTGGAAATCTGGAGATTGCAGCTTCTCTGGTAAGCGACGTGCATGGTACTTAGACACGCGGCTTCGCACGAACGAGGGAGGTGCACGGCTATGACATACGTAATGACGAAGCCTTGCCCAATTTGCAAACAGCAGCTAACAAAAAAGAAGCCCACTGATAGCGTACGATGCGCCTGCGGCAAACATGTTTGGGAGGGGTAGCGCGCGGGGAGGTATCAGGGCACCTTCGTGCTGCCAGTAAACGTGCTTCCGCCGCGAATGATCGGGGCGGTCTCTTCTGCGACTGATAGTCCGGTAAAGGAAGGTCACAAATGCCTCATTCAGACGGAAAGACAGAAAAGCCAAGTACTACTTTGCCCGGAACGGTTCAGAAGATCATTAAGACCCCCAACCCAAAAGCACCGGAGCAGGCTGAAATCGTAGTAGAGAATGCAGAAGAGCTGTATCGAGAAATCCGCGTTGAAAATACTCTGGTGAATGAAATGGGGGAGGAAGTTCGTCTCAAGCCCGGAGCGCCTGTTGCGGTGACCATCGAAGCAAACGAGAAAGACACGATAAAAAGAGATAAGAGCGCGGGAGCCTGAAATCACTCCCGGGCTGCCTATTGATGTGTTGCGAGTTCTTCTGCGAGTTGCCGGATGGGGTCACGCCTGCGCTCGTATTCCTCAAGCTGCATCTGTGTCCAGTCCTTTAACGCGCCATGGCCATCCAAATCCGCACTCTGCTGATCAAAGAGTCCTATCAGCTCATTGGCGATCTCAGTAACGCGAAGGTCAAGCCTAGAGTGTGCTCACCTCGAAGCGTAGCTTAAGCAAACATGTCAGTATGCGAGATCGTAGACGTTCGCCACTTGGAAGACAGAATGGGAACAGTGTGCGGCAAGGCTGCGGCTCAATGGTGCAACGATTGCGGCGCGAGTTTATGTGAGGCTCATCGGGAACCGCGCGAATTTTGCAACAGGTTTTCTGCTCAGTTTGTCTGTCGTTTACGCCAAACCACCCAGTAACGTAAGCTCCGCAGAGACTCGGTACCTTTCGCCGGAGAACTTCACCTCCGGTTTCGGCAAAACGGCTGGGAACTATCTCTCGCCCGAGTTCCTAGAGTTTTTGCGGGCGGAATTACTCCGCTGCGGCAAAGCTCTGAGGACGGTTGCTCCCGCTCTCGAGCACGAGAACAGGGAGGTAAAAGAACAAGCGCATCTTGCTGCGACTGCTCAGTCTTTCTATGCTCTCGGTCTTCTTTGCACGAGAGGACTCATCATCCCCCCCCGAGGTACCAGGGACTACGAGCCTAGCGGAGGAACCATCACCTGTGACCGCTTGCGAGGTATTTGGAGAAGCGTTAGAACGCTTTGCCCGAGAACAGTTCCTGGGCCGCGGGACGGGCCGGGAGCTGGGCGAACTCTCGGAAAAGGCACGTATCTGTTTCCGCGCCTTGGCCCCCGACTCGGAACAATTGGAGCGGGTAAGGGACGAGACCGTTAGGCTCGGCAAGAAGAAGGCCGTGAACGCATAGCCAGGGGAAAGTGCAACGGGCCGACACTTGGGTTGTCGGTCCGTTCTTTCATACTCCTTTCCAGAGCCGCGACCACTCGCATATTTGCAGCTTTGGACGAAATTTGGCGGCATGACTGCGCTGGCTGGAGCATCTTTTTCCGGCAGCTCATTTCTTCTGGTTTAGTTTTTCACATTAACTTGCAATGCTTTCCGCCGATGCCGATCTGACGCAATAATCCGGCGTGGGAACAGTGCATCACTCATCCGCCTGACGTGAATCGAAACAGGGCCGTAAACTTTTGTCCACGGAATGAAGTTGCATTTCGTGAAAGCCCGATCCCAGCAGATGTGCAGCTTGCAGACGCGACCGCACTCGCCAAGATCGTTGCAAACGCGGCAATGCTGTTGACCAATTGCGGAGACTCTTCACTCAGGTCGTTTCTGGGATCTGCGCTAAAACGGGAATGAACTCTTTCCGTCTATTGACCATTACTTTCACCACACTGGATATGAGTTCGAGAATATCTTCCAGGCCAAACAGCCCCGGGACGCGTCTCAATTCGGGATTGTGCGCACTGCCACTAATGTGGTGTTGCCTGGGACGGCATTTTCGACACTCGTGGTGAGCAGTGCCTGGAAGTAAGCGGGAATAGTATGGTGGTCAGGTGAAAGATTCATCAACGCCTTGCGTAAGTCTGACATCCGCTCGGGATTGATGAGGTACTCGATTGCCGCCTGCGATCCCTGAGTGTAAACGCCGTAGATCAGCAGAACGCGATTATCGCTGCGCTCATTGGGAAGCATCAAAACCAGCGCATAATCCCGCCTGAGTTGATTGGTGATTGGGTCAAACTCAGGTTTGTACACGGCTTGCTCGCCGGGCCAGGGATTGCGGTTCAGAATCACGCCACCCTGAAAATGAAATCCCTCGATGTTGAGAAAAACCCGTCCACTCCAGGACTGGTTGCCTCCCAGCAGAATAGCGTTATTGGCTTTGATCTCTTCCAGATTGACCAGCCGCGACTGCTGAAGCCGGCACGGCTGGCCCACTTGGAAGAACAAGTGGCACAGGCTCACGACGCCGACAGTTTCTCCAACAGAGGTGAAGTCGGTGAGCGACGGCACGAACAAAAATCGCTTGAGCTCACGAAAGTGTATCGTGTCGCGGAACTCAGGGATCTGTGACTTGGGAATTTCGTGGCCAGTGGTCAAGGTTTGGGCACTATCTCCCTCATGGGCTGCACGCAATAAGGGGTGGTTTGGAATAACAATCAGCGGGCCATCGGCCGGGGGCAGGAATGGATGCCAGAACCACTCCAGCTCTTCGGGGAGTTTTACAACCTGAGCAGGATGGGTCTTGCCAGCCCGCCACTTCGCAATCAGCATCGTACTGAGAACCATGCAAAGAGCGGCCAAGGTCAAAGTCACTGCCAAATGCAACCGGATCCCTGGCCGGGATCGAGGAACGGCAGACCCCGTCCATAAGTCCGCAATAGGGGCTCGCTCGGCGCTCGTCCTGGCAAAGACTGGCACGTAGGCGCCGGAAGGCAAATCGAGCCGCACCAGACTGTCTTTACCATCCTCCTCGTAGTACTTCTTGAGCAGCCGACGAATCTCGTGCGCCTGCACGCGGACGATGGGATCCCTCTGGGAGTCGAATTCTGGCCCGCGGTCGTAAACTTCGACGCCGATCAAGTATTCGTTTAACTTGTCACCGTTGCCGATGAATGTCTGCTCGGAAACAAACTCGAGGAAACGGCTCTTCTTAGGAGAGCTGGCAAAATATTTGCTGCGCAGGATTCGACGAAGTTCTTCCCGCTTCTCGAAGAGAGAGATCGGAAGGGCGACCGGGCTATGCGAGGCGGTCACGGCGGCTACCCGACCCGAAAAAGCGCTTCCTGTATAGCTTTACGGGAGCCTACGCTTAAACTGCCCGCACGATAGCACCCTGGTACTTGGGAGTCAACGAGTTAATCGGCCAAACGCCCGGCTTCGCAATTAACCGTTATCTGATCCGCTAACGGACGTTACTTTCCAGGCCATTCTGTCGGTAATCGTTCTCTTAAAACCTGTACAGCGGCGGAAATTGTCTGGTCTCACCGCTTGCAAGGGGCATGCGCGAACCATCCTGATCTCTAAGCCTGCGCGAAAGCGGCCGGGTTGCGACGCAACAGGAACGCTGCCAAGGGTTTTCAGTCTCCATAACGGGTCCCCTAACCGTTACTGCCTTGAAACCGATCATTCAGCGGAAGTATACACGCGCAGTTCAGGTTCGTCGGCTCGAGTCGGCCATGTTCCATTCGCTCTTCCCGGAGGAAATTGTGAAACGTAGACATGTGATTTCGGCCATCGTGCTCTTGGCTTTTCTGCTTGCGCTCTCTTCAATTCCAGTGCGTGCGCAGCAGTTCTATGGAAACATCACCGGAACCGTAACTGACGCCACGGGGGCAGTGGTTCCGAATGCCAATGTGAGAGTGACAAACATTGACACAAACGTCGCCATCGTTCCCAAGACGAATAGGGCCGGGGTGTACGTTGCTAGTAACCTCATCGTTGGCACCTACCGGGTGGAAGCCGAGGCCGCAGGTTTCAAGCGCGCCGTTGCGAACAATATTGCCCTGGAAGTGGGCGCCACGCCTAAGGTGGATCTGACCCTGGCCGTGGGACAAGCCAACGAAGTAGTTGAAGTTACTGGGCAGAATGCGCCTCTTTTGCAAACGGAGAAAACTGATCTCGGACAAACCCTTGATGCCAGCGTCCTACAGAATTTGCCGATTGAGGCCGGAACCTACAGTAGCGGTCGTAGTCCGTACAGCCTTCTTCCATTGGCCGCTGGTGTATCGCAGCAAACCGGCTGCACCGGCGGTGGCACGGGCGGCGGTGGACTGGGCTCTTGCGGAAATGAGGGCAATGTGCGCGTGAGCGGCAGCCGTCCTCGAACCGACGACAACGTACTGGATGGTGTTTCGATCACGCCCATTGTGTTTGGCGGGCAGGCAGTTCAGCCGAGTGTCGAGGCCATCCAGGAATTCCGTATCGAGCAGAACAGCATGTCAGCCGAGTACGGTAAAGCCGGTGGGCTCATTGTCATTCAAGTTAGCAAATCCGGTACCGACAAGTTTCACGGTTCGGCTTACTTGTACAACCGTAATGAGAACTGGGATGCCAGAGATTTCTTCGCCGATCCCACATTGCGAAAGAATCCTTACAACTACAACGATTTCGGCGGCAGCCTCGGCGGACCCTTTATTAAGGGAAAGCTCTTCTTTTTCACTGACTACGAAGCAATTCGCAGTCATGGCGCGACCGTCAACCACGGCGTGCTGGTGCCGAATCCGCTGTTCCGCTCCGGCGACCTAGGCACATTGTGCACCGGCAACGGGGCAACCTTCGACGCGTCAGGAAAATGCAGCATTCCAGCGAACCAAATTTACGATCCGAATTCGCATAATGCGATTCCCTTCAACAATATCGCTGCTTGTGCCGGGACGACGTGCTCACCCCTCAGTCCGGCCTCCGCAGCTATCTTGGCGCTTTGGCCGAATGGCGGAACCGCGATCGGGGTAGGCACAAACGTGCTAACGCTAAACCCCGCCTTCACAAACAGCGATAACTTGTTCAATCCTCGAATCGACTGGAATATCTCGCAAGCCGACCATGTGTTCGGTGCATTTCACGGTGAGTACGGCAGCGGGATTAACAGCAACATAATTATTGGACCGGCCGGCCAGGCGCTCTCTCGGGGACGCAATTATGCAACGACCATCGGATGGACACACACCATCAGTCCAACGACGTTGAACGATTTCCGCTTTGGCGTCTCACATCATACTGGTGACCGGATGACATTTGGTGCAGGTGCGGTGTCACCAGCGGGGCTGGGGCTTGTTGGCGTTCCCGATTGCCTTTCCAGCATCCCTGACACAACTGGCGGGACCAAGTGTGGCACGCCAGGAGTTGCGGTTAATGGTTACACCAGTTTTCAGAATGGTGGAATGCTCTATGAGCCTGCCACGGCCCTTCATTTTGGCGATACTCTGACCAAGGCGATCAGCAAACATAACCTGAAGGCAGGCTTCCAAGCCGACCACTACTCAATTGATAACTATCAACCTAACAACGTAACAGGAAATTTCTCGTTCTTTGGAAGCGCCACACAATCGAACCAGGTAGGAGGCAACGCCCTCGCAGATTTTCTGTTCGGGGCTACGAGCAGCACCAGCAAGATTCAGGGCCAGCCTGCATTGGTCTCCTCCCGTGCATGGTCCTATGCATTCTTCGTTCAGGACGATATCAAGTTGACCCCGAAGCTCACTCTGAATGCAGGCTTGCGGTGGCAGTATGACCAATCATTCCGCGAGACTCACCACGGAGACGCATTCTTTGATCCGTGTGCCACGCTGTACACCGGGAAGGATGCCAACTGTGTTCCGCATTGGGAGCAGTTCGGGGTAAATGCCCCTGACACAACACTCGATCCGTCGAAGCATCAATTTGAACCTCGTGTCGGACTTGCTTGGAACCCGGTCGGCGGATTTGTGGTGCGCGCCGGCTACGGAATCATGCATCCCGGATACGTTGGCCATGGGCGCGCCGGAGATGGTCAGCCTGGGCCGGTGCTTTTGTGGAGTTCCCCCTTTAGCGGCTCGAATTGGGATACTGCGACCCCTTCATGTCCAATTCCGGCTCTCGCAGACGTAACTGCTCCCATCCCTATTAACGGATGTACCGTCTCCTTTGCTTCGTGGGCACCACGGAAGCAATATCCGACGTACATGCAGCTTTGGAACTTGACGCTGCAAAAGCAGTTTGGCATCAACACCACAGCGCAGGTGGCATATGTTGGCAGCAAGGGCACGCACCTCCCCATTAACTATGCCTACAACATCTGCCAACAGTCTCCGCAGAGCACCGCCGCCGAGGGCACTCCATTCGATTTCGTTGGCCCAGTAAGCACGCCGTACTGTCCA
>Ga0075433_10000917_pt1 | contig 20732 bp, 17 predicted proteins | sample RhiMethybrSRZTD2_FD_75299 | JGI IMG/M metagenome (GOLD analysis project Ga0075433, IMG submission 75299) | Populus rhizosphere microbial communities from Tennessee, USA - Rhizosphere MetaG P. TD hybrid SRZTD2 | ecosystem: Host-associated > Plants > Roots > Rhizosphere > Soil | place: USA... | reverse complement strand
GCTGGAGCCCCGCGGTGAAGTAGGCGCCCGCGCGCTCGCGATCGCCCGCCTCCCAGTGAAGTCCGCCGATCTTCCGGTGGAGCCGCGCGACCGCCGCGTCGTCGCCGGCAGCTTCCATCGCCGCCAGCACCGCCTCGTAGTGCGCGAGTGCCTCGGCGCGCCGCCCGGCGAGCCCGAGGAGGTCGGCGGCACGCTCGCGGGCGAAATGCGCCTCCGCCTCCGAGCCCGGGCAGTCGGCGAGGACGCGGAGCGCGCGTTCGTACTGGCGGAGGGCGTCGTCGTTCGCGTAGACGCCGCGCGCCCAGTCGCCCGCGGCGACCAGGTAGCGCGCGCCGCGTGGCTTGTCGACGCTGCGGCTCCAATGGTGGCCGAGCGCCTCGAGATCGGCGAGACGCTCGGGCCGCGCACCCCGCGAGTCCTCGAGGGCGCGCGCCACCCGCTCGTGCAGCTCGGTGCGTCGGGTGAGGAGGAGGTTCTGGTAGACGACCTCGTGCACGAGTGCGTGAGTGAAGCGGAAACGGGCGCCCTCTCGGCCATGTCCGGACGGCTGGAGCAGGTCGGCCCGGACGAGCCGGTCCAGTGCATCCGGCGCGGGCGGCGAGGAGGCGACCGATCGCAGCAGCGATTCGTCGAAGTCCGCGCCGAGGACGGCGGCTTCCTGGAGCAGACGCCGCCCGTCGGCGGGAAGTCGATCCACGCGGGACAGGAGCAGCCCCTGCAGCGTCGGCGGTACGTCCACATCCTGGCACGCGGCCGGACTGGCCCAGCCACGGCCCTCGCGCACGAGAATTCCCTTGCCCACCAGCGTGCGGACGATCTCCTCCACGAACAGCGGATTGCCACCCGCTCGACTCACCACGAAATCCCCGATCTGGCCCAGGGGATCACCGCTCACCTCGCCGAAGAGGCCGTCCACCAGTGCCCGCGCGTCCGCGGTCGAGAGCGGACCGAGGTGGATCACCGATTGCGCGGCCCGGGCGACGACGGGCGGGCGCGCCTCCGGCCGATGGGTGAGAAGGACCATCAGCGGACGGTCGGCGAGCAGATCGGCGACGTGCCGGAGCAGGTCGACCGAGGCCATGTCTGCCCAGTGAAGATCTTCGATCACGAGCAGCAGCGGCTCCTGCTGGAGGCGGCGCTCGACGAGCGTGTGGGCCGCCAGCGCGATCTGCCGCTGGAGCTGCTCGGGCTCGACATCGCGTGGCTTGGCCTCCTCGACCCCGAGGACATAGCTCAGCACGGGGGCGATGGCTTCCGCCTCCTCGTCGCGGGCCCCCAGGGCGCGGAGACCGGCGACCAGCTTGCCCCGCGCGACCTCCAGCGAATCGCCCGGCTCCACGCGATAGGCGTCGCGGAAGAGGGCGGCGAAGATGCCGTAGGTCGGCTCGCCCAGCGACGAGCATGCGGCCCGGCGCACGGCGGTGCCGGCCAGCCGCCCGTCGGCGTCGAGACGCGCGAAGAGCTCGGCCACGAGCCGTGACTTGCCGGTGCCGGCCTCGCCCACCACGCTCACCATCTGGGCGCGTCCTCGGCCCATCTGGTCGTAGGCGTCCAGGAGCCGCGCCAGCTCATCCCCGCGTCCCACGAGGGGCGCCGTCAGTCCCAGCGCGGTGAGCCCACGCGCCGACCCCGGCTCGGCCAGGCCGCCGATGAGTCGATGCGCCACGAGAGGCTCGGTCTTGCCCTTGGCCGTCACGGTGCCGGCGGGCTCGAACGCGAAACGGTGCCGCGTGAGCGTGTACGTGGCGTCGGAAACGAGGACCGTGTCCGCGGGGGCGGCCGAGAGAAGCCGCGACGTCGTGTTGACGGTGTCGCCCGTCACGGCGTAGGCGCCCGCCGCGCCCGCCCCGCCGCCCAGGCTGCCCGCGACAACGGGCCCCGTGTGGACGCCGAGGTGCAGGGTCACGGGCTGACCCAGGCGCTTCTCCCACTGCCGGCTGAGGACCGCGGCGCGCGCGAGCATGTCGAGGGCGGCGCCGAGCGCGCGCTGCGGATCGTCCTCGTGCGCGATCGGCGCGCCGAACACCGCCATGACCGCGTCCCCGACGAATTTCTCCACGAAGCCGTCGTGGCGCGCGATCGCCTTGGCCAGCGTCTCGAACAGCGCGTTCTGGAACGCGCGCACCTCCTCGGGGTCGAGACGCTCGGACAGGGCGGTGAAGCCGCTGAGATCGGCGAAGAGCACGGTGACCTGGCGGCGATCGGCCTCGGGCACGGCGGGAGCCGTGGGCAATCGCTGCCCACAGCGCGGACAGAACGCGAAGTCGGGAGCCGCCTCGAAGCCGCAACCGGCGCAGGTCATGGGTCTGGGCGTCTACGATAGCAGCCCGGGGCTATTTCGCCTTGGTCCACGTCTGGGTCTTGTAGAAGGGCCCGAGGTAGCCGCGGACCTTCAGGTTGGTGCCGTCCTGCCAGACTTCCGCCTTGTACACCTTGCCGTCCTCGGGATCGAGGATGGTGCCGCCCTTGTAGCGCGCGCCGTCGGGGGCCAAGTCCTTGATGATGACGAGGCCCACGATGGGCTGATCCTTGTCCGCCCCCTGGCACTTGGTGCAGACCTTCGGCTTGCCCTGATCGTCGTTGGGCTCGGGCAGGCCGACGATCTTGCCGTAGAGCTTGCCCCCCTGATCGTAGAGCTGTACCTCGGACTTCACCTTGCCGGTCTTGTCGTCGATGGTGTTCCAGTTGCCGAGCGGCGCGTCGGCCGCCCACGCCACCCCCGCCGCCAGCCCGAGCGTGAGCGCCACCGCGATGCCCTGTGCGAACGCCCGTCTCCTCACCATGGGTCTCCCCCTCCCGCCGCTATACACTGGCGGCATGGCCAACGATACATCCATCAGCGAGTACTGGCGACGCGACGACCTGGGCCGCACCCTCCTCGACGCCCTCGCCGCCGCGGGCAAGCAGCTCGAGGCGCTCACCGTCGACGACCTGGCCCCCGCCGACCATTTCCACGGCGGCGGCCTTGACGCCACGATACGCCTGGCGCGCCTCGCGGGGCTGGACACGGCGCCGCCCGGCACGCGCGTGCTCGACGTGGGCGGGGGCATCGGGGGCCCCGCGCGGACCCTCGCGGTGCGATATGGCTGTCGCGTCACCGTGATCGACCTCACGGAATCGTTCGTGCGCGCGGCCCAGCACCTGACCGACCGTCTCGGCCTCGGCGACCGCGTCACGCATCGGGTCGGCGACGCGCTCGCGCTGCCCTTCGACGACGGCGCCTTCGACATGGTGTGGACGCAGAACAGCGGGATGAATATCGCCGACAAGGAGCGCCTCTACGCGGGCATCCACCGCGTGCTCCGCCGCGGGGGGCTCCTGGCCACCCAGGAGCCCATGGCCGGCCCGGGCGGGCCGATCATCTATCCCGTGATGTGGGCGCGCGACGAGCGCGCGAGCTTCCTTCGTCCGCCCGCCGCCATGCGCGCGCTGCTCGAGGCCACCGGCTTTCGCGTGCGCGCGTGGGATGACGTCACCGCCGAGACCGCGGGGCCCGTCGACCCCGCCGCGATCCCCGCCTATGCCGCGCCCCGCCTCATCATGGGCGCGGGGCTCGACGAGATCATCCTCGTCGGCCACCGCAACCGACAGGAAGGGCGGCTGCTGTCGATTCAGGCGGTGCTCGAGCGGCCGTAGCCCTCGAGCGCGCGCACGAGCTCGACCATCCCGAGCGTGTCCTGCCGGCAGTAGTCGCGCAGCGCGCGCTCGAGGCGCGCCGCCTCCACGGGGGCAAGACTCCCGTCCGCGCGTCCCATCACGAGCCGGTCCCAGGTAGGGCCGGCCTGGGAGCCCTCCGCCACTTCCATCCCGTCGTAGCCCAGCGTAGGCACGAGGGCGGGGAGCACGCGCTTGAGCGAGAAGGAGCCGAGGAAGCGCGGATGGTAGACGTGGCGCCGCATCACGGGGAGCAGATCCCAGAGCCGCGTCCGGATGCGTTCCGAGATGGCCGCCAGATCGGGAAGCCAGCCCGCGAGGTCGGCGAGACGTCCGGCCTCGAAGCCGCTGTAGACGACGATGGACCCGCGGTCGCCGACCGCCGCGGCCAGGGTCTCGAGGAAGCGGCGGCGCGGATCGCCGGCGTCGGGATGCAGGAAATGTTGGTGCTCGGGCGCGGCGCCCGGCCCGCGCACGACGTGGAGCGACCACTGGAACGGGATGCCGTCGTAGGGCCGCATTCCCGGGAAGCGGGGAATGGCCGGCGCCAGCGTTTCGAAGTCCATGAAGGCGATCGGATAGCTCAGCGCGGCCAGCTCGTCGCCGAGCCCTTCGGCGAAGAGCGGACCGCCCTCGATCACGGCGCGACGGGCAAGCTCTTGACGCGGACTGAGCGGAATGTCGTCAGGCAGGTCGCCGATGCGCGCGATCCCCCGCGCGAGCAGGTCGGCAAGCCGTCGGCCGTGAAGACCGGGCAGATTCGCGAGGTGATCGTCGGGCAAGGGCACGTTGCACTGGTCGTAGAACTCGCACACCCAGGGCGTCTTGCAATGCGGGCCCGGCGCGATCGCCGGCGGCGTCTCGCCCGCGAGCGCTCCGCGCATCGCGGCGAGCAGGCGCGGCAGCTCTCCCTCCAGCTCGCGGATCTCGGCGGTGACGTCGACGATCGTGAGAAGCCGCGTGACGTCGAGGGCGCCGCCTCCATACACGTACTCGCGATCGACGTGCATCACCGCCGCGGCTTCGACGTCCAGGCCGCACCCCGCGAGCACGTGACGCTGGATGGCCACGTCGGGGAGGTAGTGCGCGCGCACGCCCGTGCCCGATTTCACCTCGATGAGCCGCCAGCGTCCGCCGGCGGTCCGGGCCAGCACGTCCACGCGCACCAGCACGTCGTCGTGGCGGAACGTAGCTTCGAAGATCGCGGGGACGGCCGGGTCGCGCACGAGCGCCGCGGTGCGCGCCACCGCCTCGCCGAGCGGCGCCCGCCCGGCATCGAGCGCGACGCCTCCGGGGAACGCCTGCTGGGCGAGCCGGCCCACCTCGTGCCCCTGGGCGAAGAGAAAGGCCTGGGCGGTGCTGGGCGCGACGGCGAGGGCCGGCGCGCTGAGCTGGAGATAGAGCCGCTTGTGGCACTGCAGGCCCGCGAGGACGCGGCTCTTGGACAGCGTGGGAATCGTCACCATCGTGCCCAGGGTAGCGCGGAAGCGTGACCGCGGGGATCAGGGCGGGCTCAGCCGCTCGGACTCAGAATTTCTTCCAGTTCTGCACCTCCTCGTTCGTCGGCAGCCACTCGCCGATGTTGGCGGCTCCGCCCAGCGGCGAGCCCGCGCCGGAGGCGTTGATGAGACGGAAATGCCGTCCGTCGAAGAGGCGATAGAGCACGGCGGAGATATAGTCGTCCGCGTCGTCGGGATTCCGGTAGTCGTACGTCTCCATCGTCTCGGCCGCCGTGCGGCTCCAGCGCAGCTCGTCCTGGGTCATGGTGGTGGGCATGGTGTGCCCTGGACGTGCACATGGCATTCCCGGCGTGCCAGTCGCGACGATGTGATCAAAGTGCGCGGCGGCGCTGCGCTCTCGGCGCGTAGACCACAGGTCGTGATCCGTCCCGCGCTGCACTGCGCGCGCCTCCAGATCTCGCAAACGCCGGCGTTGAGCGGAAGGAATGCTTTGGAGATCAGGGCGTTAGCGAACATGCCCTGCGGAGAGGGCATCCAACGTGCAAAGTGCACTGCAGGATGGGTATCATTTCTTTGGTCCGTCAGACCAAGGTCTTACTGGCGCGCTCGACAGCGGGGATTCAGGATCGGCGTGACCGAGCTCCGAACAGTTCGCAACGCCGCGCGTGCGCGGGGAGAGGGTGCCCATGAACGCCTATCTCTTGAACCTGGTCATCCAGATCATGGCGGGAGCGGTGGGCGGCAACGCCGCCGGCGCGCTCCTCAAGCAATTCGACCTGGGTCCCTTCGGGAACTCGATCGCGGGCATCATCGGCGGAGGGCTCGGCGGCCAGCTCCTCAACATGATCGTGAGCGGGGGCGCGGCGTCGGGCTCCTCGTCGGGCGCGCTCCAGATCGGCTCGCTGCTGACGCAGATCGTGGGCGGGGGCGTGGGAGGCGGCATCCTCATGGTGGTCATCGGCCTGATCCGTCAGGCGATGGGCGGACCGGCTCCGCGCGCGTAGCCCCCCGAGGGACGCGGGGTTGACAGCCTTCGGCCGCGCGCCCAGACTCAACTTCAGGCGATTCACCCAGAGGGGAGGCCACCATGGCGAAAGTGCTCAAGTGCGGCGATCTCATGCCCGGCTGTAATACCGTGCTGGAAGGCAAGGACGAGGCCGAGGTGATGGCCAAGGGCGTGGCGCACGCCAAGCAGGCGCACAACATCACCACGATCCCGCCTGAGATGGCGGCGAAGGTGAAGGCGGCGATCAAGGACAAGTAACTTCTGGCTGGATCGCGCGCGCCGCGGCTCGGCCTGCTCTGCCTGCCGCGCTCGGTGGCCTCGGCGGTTGCCGATGCCTGCCTGGCCGAGAGCGTGGGATTTTCGTTGGTAGGCGTCGCGGACAGCCAGTCGGTGTTCCGCGAGCTCTATGCGACGATGGCGCTGTGCGCGCAAGCGACGCGGCGCGTGCTGATCGGGCCCTCCGTGACGAATCCCGTCACCCGTCATCCCGCGGTGGCGGCCTCCGGCATCGCCACCGTGGACGAGATCGCGCCGGGCCGAACGTTCTTCGGAATCGGCTCGGGCGACAGCGCCATCCTCAACCTCGCCGAGCGGCCCGCCACGCTCGCCGACATGCGCGCCTACATCGCGGCGGTGCGCGCGCTCCACACGCGGCGGGAGACCGAGTGGCGGGGGCGCACGGCGCGACTCACGTGGGCGCCGCGCGCGGTGCCCATCTATCTCTCGGCGGAGGGGCCGCGCACGCTCGAGCTGGCAGGCGAGATCGCCGACGGCGTCATCGTGAACGTGGGGCTCGAGCCCTCCCTGGTGCGTGACGCGGTGGCGCACGTGCATGCGGGCGCCCGGCGCGCCGGCCGCGATCCCGCCGCAGTCGACCTCTGGTGCATGGTGCGGGCGAACGTGACCGACGACGTGGCGGCGGGTATCGACGAGATCCGTATGGAGCTGGCGTCCAACGCCCATCACGTGTTCCGCTTCAGGCTGGAGGGCAAGCACGTGCCCGGCGAGCTCGCAGACGCCATCCGCCGGGTGCAGAAGGGCTATCAGCCCGCGGCGCACGAGGCGCTGGGACCGAGCCCGAACGCGCGGCTCCTCGACGCGGAGCCGGCGCTGCGTGCCTACCTTGCGGACCGGTTCGCCGTCGTGGGGCCTCCCGCGGCGTGCGCGGAGAAGCTGCGCGCGGTGATGGACGCCGGCATCACCGGGTTTCTCGTGACCGGGTTCGTGGCGGAGCGGACGCGGCTCATTCACGCGCTGGGAGAACGGGTGCTCCCGCGTCTAGGCTGAGCGCTCCGGCGCCGGCCTCGACGCCCATCTCCGAGAACATGGCGATCCCCGTGGCGAGATGGCGCTCGTCCTCCAGGAGCTTCCCCAGGCCCAGATGACAGCGGGCCTGCAGTAGCCGCATCTCGAGCTCCTCTCCGATCTCCAGGCCCTGCCGGAGATACTGGACGGCGGCGGCCCGCTCGGCGGCGTCGCCGTCCGCGGCGAGGCTGCCGAGCAGGAAGAGCACCGCGCCCTCGGTCCCCCGCTGCTCGGTCTGCCGGGCAAGCGTGAGGGCCTCGGTCCAGGCCGAACGGGCGTCATCGCGGCGGCCCGCGCGCCAGTAGACCAAGCCCAGGTTCTGCATCGCGTAGGGATGCAGGGCGTTGCCCGGCTCGAAGACGTGCAGGCCGCCCTCGAGCTGCGCCAGCCCATCCAGCGCGCGCCCCGCGTTGGCCTGCTGCAGGCCGAGCGACACCGCCACCAGGGGCATCATGATCTTGAAGTTCCCCTCCTGGGCCAGCTCCAGGCTGCGCTGGAAGAGGGGCGTCGCGCTGGCATCGTCACCCTTGGCCTGATAGATCCGACCCACGCACCAGTAGGCGATGCTGCCGCTGGACGAGTGATCGAGCTCGTCCGCGAGGCGCAGGGCCTCCCTTCCAAGCGCCACGGCGCGGTCGAACTGCCCGCGATCCGCAAGCGTCAACGCCAGCCACGCCCGGCAGGTGATGGCGGGAAGGATCTGTAACCCGCAGGGATGACGGGCCAGCTCGCCCGTGAGAAGCTCGGTGCATCGCGCGAAATGCGCCCCGGCCCGAGTGGGATACCCCGACAGCTCGAGCGCGAGGCCGAGAGACTTCCGCGCGTTCACCATCAGCGGCACGTCGCCGCGCGCTTCGGCCGTGGCCAGCGCGCGTCCCGCGTGCGCGCACGCCTCGCGGAAGCGACCCACGACCCAGTAGTAGTAGCTCAGATAGCTCGAGGCCCAGGCGAGCCGGCCCTCATCGCCGAGCGTCTCCGCGGCGCGCGCGGCCGCGCTGGCCCACTCGCCCTGCCGTGAAAACTCCCCAAGGGCGCTGAAGCAGTTCGAGAGCTCGAAGCGCACGTCGATGGCCTGCTCGGCGGTGGCGCGCTGCTGCGGCAGGCCCTCGAGCGCGGCGAGAGCCTGTTCGAGATGGGCGACGGCGTCCCCGTGGGCACCTCGGGCCGACGCCACCGCGGCGGCGAGCCGGAGATGGACCACCGCCGCGGCGTGGAGACCGGCCTCGCGGTAGTGGCGGCCCAGCGCCGCGGCGTGGGGGACGAGGTCGTTCGCGTACCGGGTCTCCATCGCGCGCGCCACGGCGCCGTGGAGCAGCCGGCGACGGGGGGGAAGCAGCCTGGCGTAGGCGACCTCTCGAATGTAGTCGTGTGCGAAGGCGAGCCGCTCGCCCGCAGTGTGCAGCACTCGATGGCGCACCAGCTCTTCCACACCCTCGGCCGCGGTGCGCTCGGACATGCCGGCGGCGGAAGGCAGCAGGGCGTAGTCGAACTCGCGGCCGATCACCGCCGCGACCGCGATCAGAGTCTGGCTTCGCCGCCCTAGCCGCTCGAGCCGGCGCAGCACCATCTGATGGATGCGCTGAGAAAGCGGCAGTCGATCGGCGGCGTTCGACGCGGCGCCGTCGCGCAGGCTGCGGACGGTCTCCACGACCATGAACGGATTGCCTTCGCTGAGGCGCCACACACGCTTCGCGACACGCTCGGCGTCGGGCCGGGAAGGGCCCGAGGCGAGCTGCCGGGCCAGCGCCAGCGTCTCCGTCTCCGAGAGAGGGTCCATGCTCAACGCGGCGTCGGCGCCCGCCTCGACCTCGGCCAGGATACGGCGGAGGAGAGGCCGGTCGTGGAGCTCGTCCTCACGGGCGGACGCTATGAGCAGCAAACGTCCCGCCTCCCGCCGACGGGCGAGGAAAGCCAGCAGGCGCACGCTCATGTCGTCCCCCCAGTGGAGGTCGTCCAGGACGATGGCGACGGGTCGGCGCGCGGCGAGCGTCGTGACGACCTGAGCGACCGCCTCGAAGATGCGCCGGGAGTCCTCGGCGGGCGCCGGCGCGGCCGAACGCTCGCCGCCGAGCTCGGGCAAGAGTCGCGCGAGCTGCGCGCGATAGCGCGGAAAGGCCCCGGCCACCTCGCCCACGGCCGTGCGGGCTCCCTCGCCTCGGAGCATGTCGATCCAGGGGGCGAAGGGCAGGACCTGCTCGCTCTCGAAGCAGCGGCCCACGATGACCCGGCCGCCGCGAGCGGCGATGCGCGCGGAGAGCTCCTGGAGCAGCCGGGTCTTGCCGATACCCGCCTCCCCCAGAATGGTGATGACGCGACCCCGCCCGCCACGCGCCGCCTCGAAGGCCTGCTGGAGCCGTCCAAGCTCTCGCTGGCGGCCGATGAAACGGCCGGTGTCTGGGAGAGCCGGCTCGACGGTCGCGATCGCGACGGGGCCGGGACTGTCGTGCGTCAGCGCCTCCTGATAGAGCGCCTTCGTCGCCGGCTCGGGCGCCACGTCGAGCTCCCGTTGCAGGACGTCAACGCAGACTTGGTACTGCCGGAGCGCGGCGGCGCGCCGGCCGGATCGCAGGTAGAGACGCATGAGCGAGCGGTGCACGGACTCGTGCAGCGGGTCGAGGGCAAGCAACCGCAGCGCCGCGCGGATGGCGCTCTCAAGCGCCTCGCCGGTGACCGATTGCGCGCAGATCCGCTCGAGTGCGCGCGCCGCATGTCCGCGGAGGCGCTCGCGCTCCCCGTGAAGCCAGTCGTCGAAGCGCGGCTCGCGCAGCCGGAAGCCCTCGAGAAGATCACCGCCGAAGAGCGAGAGCGCCTGAGTGAGCGCCTTCGTGTCGCCGCTCCCAGCGAGCTGCTCGAAGCGCCGCACGTCGATGTCCATGCCGGCGTCGTTCAGCGCGATGGTCTCATTGCTCGTCTCGAGGAGGGGAGGCTTCACGCGGAGCAGGGCTCGCCGGACGGCGACGAGAGCCTGGCGAAGGCTCTGGCGGGCCTGGCCGTCGTCGGGGTTACTCCACAGGAGTGCGCCGACCCCATCCCGGGTGTGGCGCACCCCCGGGCGCACGCTGAGGTAGGCCAAGAGGGCTTGGGCCTTCTTGGAAGTGAGCGCCACCGGTGGCCCCGAGCCGAGCTGGGCTCGAAACCCCCCAAGAAGCGTCAGCGAGAGTCGCGCCATGTCCGTCGGCCGCCTGGCCGGGACTATAGCAGTCCGGGCTCCCCCTGGCTCGGGCGTTCGCCCGCCGGATTGACGTTATTTTCACGCTGCGCGCTCGGGCTCTCTCACGGACCCCGTGTAGAAGAATGCCCGTGAAGACGCTGCGCACGATCGGTCTGGCGCTGACGCTCCTGTGGCCGCTCGGCGCGTACGCGGAGGAGCCCACCGGCTTCCGCGATCGTCCGTGGGGGACGCGGTGGAGCGCCGATGCGGTCGGGGCCCTTCCCAGCTGCGAGGACCAGGGCGAGACCATCGCCGAGGTCGAAGGGGTCGTCGCTCGGGTCGCCCAGACGGAGTGCCTGGGCTATCGCTTCGCGGACGGGCTCGTCGTCGATCTATTCCTTCTCTATCCCGACATCCGGTGGCATTCCCTCGAGGCGTCGCGCGCCACCGTGCGAAATCTCCTCGATCACCGGCGCATGTGGGGGCTGGACCGGTACACCGTCACCATGCTCGAGCGGTGGGCGGCGGAGCTCGAGCGCCGCCGCGCCCTCCGCGCGCGGCATGGAGCCCAGCAGCCCGTGCTCCGCGACGTGGCCATGGGCACCTTGGACCATCCCCCCGCGGCGCGCGGCCTACAGGGCTATCAGCTGAGCTTTCCGCGGGCGCAGTACGACGCGATGCGAGCCGTCATGGCGTCGCGGCTCGGGCCGGCGACGCGCGAAGGCTCCGAGGCGGAAGCCGGGAACCTCGAGTGGCAGGGGGAACGAACCATCGCCACATTGACGCCGGACTACTTCGTCGTCGTCACGCGCGACTACGCCGAGCTCCTGAGGGGCCCCGCGATTCCGCGCCGCGCGGAGCCGCCGACTCCCGCCTCGTATCCGTGGTACCTGCAGCTCGTCGAGGGCTTCGCGTGGGCGCAAGATACCGGATTCCGCGGGCCCGGCTCCGACCGGCTCAACCCCTGAGCGGAGCGCTCAGGCGGTCACCGCCTCCACGCGGGCGGGCACGTGCTTGTGCCACGGGGTGCCCGCGAACCAGTCGCGATCCGCGCTCGCCGTGAGCTCGTTCGGCGCCGCGCCGGTGACCACCGAGACGCCACTGCCGTCGGGATAGCCCAGCCCGAGCCCGTTCGGTAGCGAGACGTGGCCGGGCTGCATCGTGTCGGAGATTTCCACCGCGACGGTGAGGCTGCCGCGCTTGGTGGTGACCCGGGCGGCGCCGCCGTCGGCCAGGCCGAGGCGCGCGGCGTCGGCGGGACTGACGCGCAGCGCGCCCGCCGCGTCCTTCTTCCGCCAGGCCGGGTCGCGATAGACGGTATTGGCGGTGAAGGAGCGGCGCTCGCCCGCGGAGAGCACGAAGGGGAACATGGGGTCGGGCGCCGGCGGCGGATCGGTGGCGAGCAGCGCGAGCTCGCCGAGCAGCTCGGGCACGTGGAGGTTCACGGTGTTGCTCCGGCCACGCATGCGGCGCCACACGTTCTCGTGCGTGTCGACGGCGAAGACGAGCCCGGAGCGGCTCTCGAGGATCCGCGCGAACAGCGCCTCGCCCAACTCGTGATCGGGCGCCTCGATGCCCGCCCGCCGCACGGCCTCGGGATGGCGGAGGGCCAGACGCTGGGCCGCGCCCCAGAGGACCGCGGCGGGGGCCGCGCCGTCCGGGAGCGTGGGGCCGAGCGTGCGATAGAGGAGCACGGGCGCCAGCTCGAGCAGCTTCGGATTCGCCGACGTCGCCCCGATGAAGGCGGCCGCGAACGCGGCACGACCCTGCTTCGCGGCGTCGCGCAGCGGACCCAGCTCGGTCTCGGTCACGGCGCCCAGCGCCTCGCAGAGGCGCGCGTGGATCTCGGGCTCGGGGAGGAGATCGCTGCCGGGCGGGGGGGCGAGCACGGGACGGCGGAGATGGAAGTAGTTGGCCGGGAACTCGAAGTTGAAGAACGTGGCCTCCCACTTCTCGTACTGGGTGGGCGTGGGAAGGACGTAGTCGGCGAGGCGCGCCGTCTCGGTCATGGCGACGTCGATGACGACGAGGCAGTCGAGCGCGCTCAGCGCCTCCCGCATGCGCGGGCTGTCGGCGAGCGAGTGCGCGGGATTGGCCGACTCCACCAGCATCGCGCGATAGCGGTCGGGATGGTCGGTGAGGATCTCCTCGGCGATGACGTTGCAGGGCACGAGCCCGGCAATGATCGGCGCCTTCGCCACCGGGCTCACCTCGCCGCGCGTGGTCGACGACGCGATGGGGATGAGCGGCATCGGCAGGTTGTTGCCGCCGCGATTGCCGAAGTTCCCCGTGAGCAGCCACAAGAGACCGTCGAGATAGCTGTTAAGGGTGGAGTGGCGTGTCATCTGGGTGCCGAGGTCCTCGAACACGGCCAGTCCCTGCGCCGCGGCGAGCTTGCGCGCGGCGGCGCGCACGGCGGCCTCGGCGATGCCCGCGATGGCCGCGCAGCGGGCCACCGGCGCCGTGCGCAGCGCGGCCAGCACTTCGTCCACGCCGGTCGCGTGCTCGGCGAGCCACGCGCGCGCGTGGAGCTCCTCCTGGACGATCACGCCCGCGAGCGCCGCGAGCAGCCAGGCGTCGGTGCCGGGCCGGAGCTGGAGGTGGATGTCGGCCAGCTCCGCCGTCTCCGTGCGCCGCGGGTCGATGACGATCAGGGTACGGGCGGGATCGGCCGCGATGGTCTTCAGCACCGTGCGGGCCCGCGGCACGCCGTGCGAGTGCCAGGGGTTCTTGCCCACGAAGAGCGCCACCTCGCAGTGGTCGAAGTCGCCGCCGGGGATACCGCCCACCGTCTGCTCGCTGACCCAGGCCCACCCGGTCTTTTCCTGGGCGAGGGCGTTGGAGCGGAACTTCATCCCGAGCGCGCGGCGCGTGGCCGAGGCGTACACGCCGCAGAGATGATTGCCCTGGCCACCTCCGCCGTAATAGAGGATGCGCTCGCCGCCGTGCTCGTCACGGATGGCGCCCAGCCGCGCCGCCACCTCTCGGATGGCCGTATCCCAATCAATCCGCTCGAAGGTGCCATCCGCGCGGCGCCGGAGAGGGTGGGTGAGGCGATCACGCGCGTTCTGGTAGTGATCCAGCCGGAGCGCCTTCTCGCAGTGATAGCCCTGGGAGGCGGGATGCGCCCTGTCGCCACGTACGCGCTCGAAGCGGCGGCCGTCGGCGCCGAGCTGCAGCTCGATCCCACAATTCACGGAGCAGAGGATGCACGCCGTGGTGTGCCAGGTCCCGTTCGCCGCTGTCGTCATGGGGCCTCCTGGACATCGACTCTACCCCGCGGGGCGATCCGTGTCGATTGCGGCGCTGTGGCACACTGAGGCATGGCCACCTCCCCGCTCGCCGGCCTTCCGGCCCCGCCGGAGATGCTGATCGACGTGGCGCGGCTCGAGCGTGCCTACTTCGAGCGCACGCCCGACGTCGCCGATCCCGATCAGCGGGTCGCCTTCGGCACCAGCGGGCACCGGGGCTCTCCGCTGCGCGGCTCGTTCAACGAGGCGCACATCCTGGCGACCGCCCAGGCGATCTGCGACTACCGGCGCGGCCAGCGCCTCGACGGGCCGCTCTACATGGGGAAGGACACCCACGCGGTGTCGCGCCCCGCCGAGCGCACCGCGCTGGAGGTACTGGCGGCCAATGGCGTCGAGACCATCATTCAGGTGGACGACGGAGTCGTTCCCACGCCGGTGATCTCGTTCGCCATCCTCGTGCACAATCGCGGGCGCACCGCCGGCCTCGCCGACGGCATCGTCGTCACGCCTTCGCACAATCCGCCGGAAGACGGCGGATTCAAGTACAACCCGCCGAACGGCGGGCCCGCGGACACCGACGTGACGAAGTGGGTGCAGGCCCGCGCCAACGAGCTCCTGCGCGGCGGCAATGCCGCCGTCAAGCGCCTTCCGTTCGAGCGCGCGGTCAAGGCCGGGACCACGTACCAGCGCGACCTCGTGCTGCCCTACGTCGAAGGGTTGCCCGACGTCGTGGACATCGAGGCGATCCGCGGGGCGCGGCTCGCTCTCGGCGTCGATCCGCTGGGCGGCTCGTCGCTGCCGGTGTGGACGCGGATCAATGCCGTGCATCGGCTGGACCTCGCGATCGTGAACCCCCTCATCGACCCGCGCTTCGGCTTCATGACGCTCGACTACGACGGCAAGATCCGCATGGACTGCTCGAGCCCCCACGCGATGGCGCGCCTGGTCGGACTCAAGGACCGCTTTCGTGTGGCCTTCGCCAACGATCCCGACGCGGATCGCCACGGAATCGTGACGCCGTCCGGCTTGATGAATCCCAACCACTATCTGGCCGTGGCCATCCACTATCTGCTGGAGACACGCGGGGGCTGGCCGCCCGGCGCGGCGGTCGGCAAGACGGTGGTGAGCAGCGCCATCATCGATCGCGTCGTCGCGAAGGCGCGCCGGCGCCTCTTCGAGGTTCCGGTCGGGTTCAAGTGGTTCGTGGGGGGACTCCTCGACGGCTCGCTGGTCTTCGGCGGCGAGGAGAGCGCGGGGGCGAGCTTTCTCCGCCGGGGCGGCGGCGCGTGGTCGACCGACAAGGACGGGCTCATCCTGGATCTCCTGGCCGCGGAGATCACCGCGCGGACGGGCCGCGATCCAGGCGAGCACTATCGCGCGCTGACGGCCGAGCTGGGCGCGCCGATCTACACGCGCATCGACGCCGCGGCCACCCCCGAGCAGAAGACGCGGCTCGGCAAGCTCACGCCCGAGGCGGTGGCGGAGTCGAAGCTGGCCGGCGAGCCCATCACGGCCAAGCTGACGCGGGCCCCCGGCAACGACGCGCCCATCGGGGGCCTCAAGGTCATCGCCCCGAGCGGCTGGTTCGCGGCTCGACCCTCCGGGACGGAGAATATCTACAAGATCTACGCCGAGAGTTTCCGGGAAGAGGCCCACCTGGCCGCCATCGTGAAGGAAGCGCAGGCGATGGTGGACCAGGCGCTCCACCAGCCCGGAACCTGATCCCGCGAGGCCGTCCGAGCATGTCGAATTGCCCGGGGCGCGTTCGACCAAGGGCAGGGCTAGGTGCGGTGCCGCGGCGCGGCGAAAGGGGCTATTGATGAGCGGAGTACGGGTGCTGGTCGGGACGCGCAAGGGCGCCTTCATCCTCACAGCGGACGGCAAGCGCGAGCGCTGGGACGTGAGCGGTCCGCACTTCGGCGGCTGGGAGATCTTCCACATGAAGGCCTCGCCGGCCGAGCCGAATCGCATCTTCGCCGCCCAGTCCTCCGGCTGGTTCGGCCAGATCATGCAGCGCTCCAGCGACGGCGGGAAGACGTGGGAGACGGTGGGCAACAAGTTTGCCTACGACGGCCCCACCGGCACCCATCAGTGGTATGACGGCACGCCGCATCCGTGGGAGTTCGCCAAGGTCTGGCACGTGGAGCCGTCACTCGAGGATCCCGACACCGTCTACGCGGGGATCGAGGACGCGGCGCTCTTCAAGTCGACCGACGGCGGCCAGACCTGGCACGAGCTGGCCGGTCTGCGCACGCATTCCACGGGATCGTTGTGGCAGCCGGGCGCGGGCGGCATGTGCCTGCACACCATCCTGCTGGACCCCAGCAAGCCCGGGCGCATCTTTGTGGCCATCTCCTCAGCGGGCGCCTTCCGCTCGGACGACGGGGGCAAGAGCTGGCGGCCCATCAACAAGGGGCTCAAGTCCGAGGGCATTCCGGACCCGACCGCCGAGGTGGGGCACTGCGTGCATCGCATCGCCATGCACCGCTCGCGGCCGGGCACCCTCTTCATGCAGAAGCACTGGGACGTGATGCGCTCCGACGACGCGGGAGACACCTGGCACGAGGTCAGCGGGAATCTGCCGTCGGACTTCGGCTTCCCCATCGACGTGCACGCGCATGAGCCCGAGACGATCTACGTGGTGCCGATCAAGAGCGACTCCGAGCATTATCCGCCTGACGGTCGATTGCGCGTCTACCGCAGCCGCACCGGCGGCACCGAATGGGAGGCCCTGACCAACGGCCTGCCGCAGCGGCACTGCTACACCAACGTGCTGCGCGACGCGATGGCGGTGGACGCGCTGGATCCCTGCGGGGTGTACTTCGGCACCACCGGCGGCCAGGTCTTCTGCTCGCCCAATGGCGGCGATCGCTGGGTGCCCATCGTCGAGCACCTGCCGTCGGTGGTCGCGGTGGAAGCGCAGACGCTCCCGTGACGGGACCGGCCATGATCCGCGTGATCCTGCCCGCGCATCTTCGCACGCTCGCGCGCGTGAACGGCGAGGTGAAGGTGGCCGTCGCCTGGCCCGTCACCACGCGGGCGATCCTGGACGCGCTGGAGGACGCCTACCCCATGCTGCAGGGGACGATCCGCGATCACGTCACCAGGCAGCGCCGCCCGTTCCTCCGCTTCTTCGCCTGCGAGCAGGATCTATCCCACGATGCCCCCGACACGCCGCTTCCGGACGCGGTCGTGTCGGGGGCCGAGCCCTTCATGGTCGTGGGGGCGATGGCCGGCGGCTAGCCCGCGGCGGCCCTCGCCGGCCGCTACTCTTCCGCCTGCTCCTCGGGCGTGCCGTGGCGCCGCTGCACCTCCTGCGTGGCGTCGCTGCCGAAGAGGCGCGTGCGCGGCTTCGCGCCCGCCGCCTCGCGCAGCGCCGCGCGCGCGAGGATGCGTGTGGAGTCGAGCGTGGGCAGCGGCGAGTCCTCGGGCGGCACGAGCAGGGGGAACTCGGTGCACGACAGGGCGACCGCGTCGCAGCCGCGCACCTTGGACTCGGCGATCACGCCCACGAAGTAGTCGCGCGTCGCGTCCTCGAAGCGGCCGTAGACGAGCTCGTCGAAGGTGTGCCGATTGATGCGCTCCCGCGTGGCCGCGTCCGGGATCTCGTGCTCGATGCCGGCGGCGGCGAGCTTCTTCGGATACACCGGCCCCTCCATGAGATAGCGCGTGCCCAGGAGGAGCAGCCGGCGATGGCGCGCGCGCCGCGCCTCCGCCGCGACCTCCTCGGCGATGTGGAGCCACGGGAGCGGCGAGCGGTCGCGAATCAGGTCCAAGCCCTGATGGGCGGTGTTGTCCGGGCAGATCAAGAAGTCGGCGCCCGCGCGCCCGAGCTTCTCGGCGGAGGCCAGGAGCATCGCGCCGACCTGATCCCAGCGGCCCGCCTCGATGGGCACCATCCACTCGGCGAGCGGGTAGGTGTGGGTCACGATCTCGGGATGTCCGTGGCGCCCAAAGACGGCGGCGCCCTCCGCGCAGATCGTGCGATAGCAGAGCGCCGCTCCTTCCGCGCTCACCGCGACGATCCCGACGCGCCTCGCCACGTCGACTATCATAGCCTCATGCGGGAGGCATGGCGCCTACTCAGTCTCACGGTGAACGACTGGTACGAGGATCGCGCGCAGCGGATGGGCGCCGCGGTCGCCTACTACACGATCTTCGCGCTGACCCCCGGCCTCGTCATCGCGATGGCCCTGACCGGGTTCCTGGTCGGTCCGAGCGCGGAGGCGAGCATCATCGACGAGTTCCGCGAGCTGATCGGCGAGCGGGGCGCGCAGGCCCTCGAGGCCACGATGCGCAGCGCGCGCGCCACCTCGCCGGGGGCCGCCGGGCTGGGTCTGGCTCTGGCAACCTTGATCCTCGGGCTCTGGGGGGTGTTCGGCGAGCTCCAGGACGGGCTCAACACGATCTGGGACGTGGCGCCTAGACCCGGGCGCCGCATCCGCGAGATCGTGCTGGCCCGCTTCTGGTCCTTCGTCGTCGTGGTGAGCACGGGCTTCGTGCTCCTGCTGTCCCTCGTGATCACGGCCTGGCTGTTCGCGGTGGGGACGTTCCTGAGCCACTTGCTCCCCGCCTCCGCCTTCGCCCTCGAGGCCATCAACTCCGTCATCTCGGCGGTGGTGCTCACGGCCGCCTTCGCGCTGATCTTCAAGCTCTTGCCCGACGTGAAGGTGGCCTGGCGCGACGTGTGGGTCGGCGCCGCCGTCACCGCGCTCTTGTTCATCGTGGGCACGTTCCTCATCGGCCTGTACCTCGGCACGAGCGCGGTGGGCTCCGCCTACGGCGCCGCCGGCTCCCTCGTGATCATCGTGGTCTGGGTGTATTACTCGGCGCAGATTCTCCTCTTCGGGGCGGAGTTCACCAAGGTGTGGACGAAGCGGCGCGGCGCGGGCGTGGAGGTCGAGCCGACGGCCGTGCCCCTGACCGCGGAGGCCCGGGCCGAGCAGGGGCTGGGGCCGAAGCGCTCGTGACCGCCGCCTTCACGCCCGATCCGGCGGTCTTCGAGCCGGTGGAGATGCCGCCCGCGTGGCCGGCGCGGCCGTGGATCTACGGCAACGTCATCATGTCGCGGAACGGTATCGTCACGTGGGCGCGCGTCGGTCCCCACGACGATCCCATCCGCGCGATCGCGGGCGGCGACTTCACGCGCCCCGGGCGGCGCGCCGACGTGCGCCTCATGCGCCGGCTGCGCGCCGCCGCGGACGCCGTCTCCTTCGGCGCGCAGACGCTGCGCGATCAACCGGAGCTGATCGGCGGGGTGGCCGACGCCGGCGGTGATCTGGGCGAGACCCTCGTGCGGTATCGCGCCGGCCTCGGGCAGGGGCCGGTGCCGCTGCAGGCCGTCTACACGGAGTCGGGGAGCCTGGACCTGCGCGTCCGGCTGTTCAACACCCCGGGGATTGCGGTGGTCGTGGTGACGACGGCGGAGGGGGCGCGGGTGCTGCGCGCGCGGGGTAGCGAGGCGCACGGCGTGCGGCTGATCGTCGCGGGGGAGACTCGCGTCGAAGCCCGTGGGCTCGTCGAGGCCCACGAGCGGCTGTTCGCCGACTTCGACGTGCGGCATCTCGATTGTGAGGGTGGGGCGGTGGTGCTCGATGCCCTTCACGCGGCGGGGATTCTCGACGAGCTCTTCGTCACGGTGTCCGACGTGGAGATCGACCCCGCCGCCCACGCGGCGGTGAAGCGCATCGCCGCGCTCGACGCCGGCGCCGGGCGGCTCGTCGCCGAGGGCCGGAGCCCCGCGGATGCCGGCTATCGCTTCCAGCGCTGGCGCTTCGCCGCCCGCTGACCTTCTAGCCGGCCAGCTCGCGCCGCACCTGGTCCCGGTCGAATCCCGCGCCGGCGAGCGCGCGGAGGATGAGCGCGACATGCTTCTTGGTGAGGTCCTGCGGCCCGTGGCCGGGCAGGGTGATCTTCACGCCGCCGGGCCCCTCGTACTGCACGTGCCCGCTCATCCCGCCCTTCAGCGGGTGAAAGCCGTGCGTGAGCAGCCACGCTTCCATCTGACGGCGGGTGACCTGGCCGGCCATGCGCGGCGGCTCGATCAGCCGGGGCCGACCGAGGCGAGCGCGGCCTGGCAGGACATCCGGAGCGGCTCCATGCCGAGCTCCGCGGCGATCTGGGCGGCACGGTCGTAGTGCTGGCGCGCCGCGCCGGCATCGCCAGGCGTCCGTCGCACGGCCAGCTCGCCGAGTAGCCGCAGCGCGAGGGCCTCGTTGCCTCGCTCCTGGTGCTTGCGGGCGAGCTCGAGCGCCTCCTCGGCGAGGGCCGCGGCCTCGTCGAGTCGGCCGGCGAGGACGAGCGCCTCGGCGAGTCGCGTGACCTCGCTCGCATGATTGACCATGCCGCCGCTCGCCCGCGACGCGTCGATGGCCTGGCGCATCAGCGACTCGCCTTCGTCCATGCGCCCCGACTGCGCGTACGCATAGCCGAGTATCGAGGCGATGTTCGAATACCACGCCGGCAGCTGCCAGGTCCGGCAGAGCTCCAGGCTTCGCTCCAGCTCGACGATCGCCCGCGCGAGGTCCGGACGATGGACGAGATGGAAGCCGGCCGTATAGTGCGCCACCATCAGCACGAGAGGTTGATCGGCCCGCGCGGCGATGCTCAAGCCTTCCTGCGCCCGCGCGTCCGCCTCGTCGAACCGGCCCAGCCGCGCGAGGGCCGACACGAGCCAGACGCGAAAGAAGATCGAAGCGGGACCGGGGAGTCCGAAGCGACGCAGCTCGAGGTCGCCACGGAGGGTGTCGACGGCCTTGCCGAGGATCTCGACGGCCTGGCGATAGTCGCCGCCCGCGACGCACACCGACGCGAGATGGCCGTTGATCAGCATTTCCAGCTCGAGGTCGGCGGTCTCGGGCACGAGGGCGAGGGCCTTCTCCCCCCGCTCGATCGCCTGCTCGGGC
>Ga0075433_10000912_pt1 | contig 20811 bp, 20 predicted proteins | sample RhiMethybrSRZTD2_FD_75299 | JGI IMG/M metagenome (GOLD analysis project Ga0075433, IMG submission 75299) | Populus rhizosphere microbial communities from Tennessee, USA - Rhizosphere MetaG P. TD hybrid SRZTD2 | ecosystem: Host-associated > Plants > Roots > Rhizosphere > Soil | place: USA... | reverse complement strand
GGCTCTCGACGAGATCGTCGGAGACTTCGAAGATCGCCTCCTCGTCGGTTTTTTCGAGCGCGCCGAGCGCCGTCTTCAGCTCGTCGGGCGTCTTGATCGAGTGGTCGACCACTTCGATGCCGTAGGCCTCGCCGGCTTTCTTCGCGGCGGCGACGTTCTCGCGGGCGAAGGGGTTGTTGGAATCGTAGAAGATCTGCGCGCGGCGCACGCGCGGCGCGAACTCCTTCAGAATCTCGAAGCGCTTTTGCACCGTGCTGCCGGAAAAAGCCGAGACTCCGGTGACGTTGCCGCCGGGCCGCTCCAGCGATTTGACGAATCCCATCGTGACCGGATCGGCCGGGTGGCGGAAGACGATCGGGATCGTTTGCGTGGCCGCCATCACGGCGCGCGTCGCGCGCGTGCCGCTGGTGAAGATGAGATCGACTTTTTTGCGCGCGAGCTCGACGGCGGCGGCTTCGAGTGCTCCGGTTTTGCCCTTCATGTCGTCGATCTCGATGACCACGTTCTTGCGCTCGACGTAGCCGAGCTCTTTCAGCCCGTCGCGGAGGCCGCGGGTCGTCTGGTCCTCCGACGGCCCGGCCTGCGCGATGAGAATGGCGATCTTCCAGGGGCGCGGCGCTTGAGCGGCGACGCCCACGCGCACCGCGAGCAGCAACAGCGCTGCGGTGAGCAATGAGGCGATGTTTTTCATCGGAATAATACCGACAGTAGCCCAGGAGCAAGATTTGTGTCAACGACCGATGGATGGACATTGCCGGCTCGTTGGAGTATGCATTTTCCTTCGAGAAGCCATGAAGTTGCGCCTGCCGATCGCGCTTTTTTGCGCGCTGCTTTTAGCCGCGAACGGCCACGCCGAAGAGCTCACGATCCTGCACACGAGCGAGCATCACGGGACGCTGCAGCCGATCGAAGACGGTCCTTACCAGGGCCTCGGCGGCGTTGCGCGCCGCGCCGCGCTGATCGAGAAAATAAGAAAAGAAGTGAAGAACGTGCTTTTGGTCGATAGCGGCGATCTCGTGGTCGGCACCGCGATGTCCTCGGTTTTTCGCGGCGCGCCGGACATCGCGGCGATGAGCCTCATGGGCTACGACGCGCAAACGCTCGGCAACCACGATTTCGATTTCGGCCTCAAACATCTGCGCGAGCTGAAGGCCCAGGCGCGCTTCCCGTTTCTGTGTACGAACTTGAAGCCCAAGCAGGCGGGCATCTGCGAGCCTTTCGCGATCAAAACGGTCGGCGGGCTTCGCGTCGGCGTCATCGGGCTGCTCGGCGGCAAGACCTTTCCCGATTTCTTCGAGGCCGGCGTGGTCAAGGAGCTCGAAGCCAGCGAGCCGGTCGCGGCGGCGCGGGCCGCCGTCGCCGCGCTCAAAGCGCGCGTCGATCTGATCGTTGCGGTGACGCACGAGGAGACCGAGGAAGACCTCGCGCTCGCCCACGCGGTCGAGGGGATCGACGTCATCGTCGGCGGCCACACGCCCGGCTTCGACGGCTTCATCGCGCGCGGTCAAAAGAATCCGATTCACGGACGCGCAGCGCCGGCGCCCGGGCCGATTTTCGTCAAGAGCCATCAGCAGGCGCGCACGCTCGGCCGCCTCGACCTCACGATCGATCACGGCATCCGCGCTGCCGAGGCGGTGAACATTTCGATCGACGCGGCTCTGCCGGAAGATCCCAAAGTCGCGGCGCTAGTCGCGGATTACGTGCGGCGGCTCGAAAGCGAGACAAACCGCGTCGTGGGGCGAACGCTGGTCGATTTGAACGGCGAGCTCCAGGTGGTGCGCGCGCGCGAGACGAACTTCGGCGACTTGCTCGCCGACCTCGCGCGGAAGCAGACCGGGGCGGACGTCGCGTTCGTCAACGGCGGCGCGATCCGCGGCACGATTCCGGCCGGCGCGGTGACGCTCAAGCAGGTGATGCGGATGCTGCCGTACAACGACCCGATCGTCACGGTCAAGCTGACGGGCGCCGAGCTGCGGCGGGCGCTGGAAAACAGCGTGAGCCGGATTCCCGCCGCCGGGCGCTTTCTGCAAGTCGCCGGGATCACCTTCAGGTTCGATCCGGCGGCGCCGGCCGGCGCCCGCGTCAAAGACGTTCGCGTCGGCGGCGCCCCGCTGCGGCCCGAGCGCGAGTACAGCGTCGCCGTCAATAGTTTTATCGCTCAGGGGGGCGACGGCTTCTCGATGTTTCCGCAGGCGCGCGAGCGAATCGAGCATCAGACGATGCTGCGCGATCTCTTCACGAAAGCCTTGGAAAGCGGCCCCGTCGACGCGAGAACAGACGGAAGAATACAGGAAGAGAAGCGCTAGGCGAGAGTCGTTCGGCGCTCGTCATTGAATCCTGGAGGTTTTGTGGCACAGTCCGCCGCTCGCGGCGAAACCGATATTTTTTCTGAAGCGCCGCCGGAACCGCGGCGCGGCCCGCGGTTTTTTCTGTGGCTCGCGGTCCTGCTGTTGCTCCTCGTGTGGTCGTTTCAGGGGGCGAGGATAAGACCCGGCGAGCTGGTGCGTGGCATACCGCAGATCTTCGATACCGTCCGGCGCATGCTGCCGCCGGACTTTTCCAAGGTGACCGACATTCACAGCTATTTTCTTCCCGAAGGGTTCTCGCTCTCGAAATTATTGCTCCCGCTCCCGCTCGCCCCCGAGGAGCAGCGCATCAAGCGCCGCTGGTGGGAGGCGACCTTTCCGCAGACGATCGTGGGCGCGACGCTGGAGACGATCCAGATGGCGCTCGCCGGCACGTTCCTCGCGCTCGTCGTCGCGTTTCCGCTGGCGTTTCTCGCCGCGCGCAATACCACGCCACATCCCCTCGTCTATTCCACCGTGCGCGGCATGCTCAATTTCATCCGCACGATTCCCGACCTGGCGCTCGGGCTCCTCTTCGTCGCCGCGGTCGGCCTCGGCGCGTTCGCCGGAACGCTCGCGCTGTTTATCCATACCGCGACGGTCTTGGGCAAGCTCCTTTCCGAATCGGTCGAGAACATCGACGAGGGCGTCGTCGAGGCGATCCGCGCGACCGGCGCGGGCTACGCGCAGGTGCTGGCGTTCGCGGTGGTGCCGCAGATCCTGCCGGACCTGATCTCGTTCACGCTGTATCGCTTCGAAACCAACATACGCTCGGCCTCGGTGCTCGGCTTGATCGGCGCGGGCGGCATCGGATATCTCATGAATACGAGCTTCCGCACCTTTCAGTATCAGGAGGCGGCGGCGATCGTCGTCGTTTTGATCGTGCTCGTGATGATGGTCGACTACGCCAGCTCGCGGCTGAGGGAATGGGTTGTTTAAAAATAGTTTCGAGTTTCTAGTTCCGAGTTTCGAGTAAGAGTGAGCGGCGCGGTCTTTCTCGAAATGCGAAACCCGAAACTACAGCAGCTGTGACGAAAGGAAGAGAAATGAAACTCAATGTGGTCGGCGCGCCCGCGCCGCGGATCGAAGGGGCGGAGAAAGTCGGCGGCAGGACGGTTTACACCGCCGACGTGCATCTTCCCGGCATGCTCTGGGGGCGCTGCCTCCGTAGCCCTTACGCGCACGCGCGCATCCTTGGCGTTAACGCGGACAAGGCGAAAAAAGTCAAAGGCGTCTTCGCCGTGCTGACCGGCGCCGATCTGCCGCCGCACCGCGTCGGCTTGAGCCTGCAGGACACGCCGGTGCTGGCGCAGGGGAAGGTCCGCTTCATTGGCGAGAAGGTCGCCGCCGTGGCGGCCGAGAGCCTGGAGGCCGCCGACGAGGCGCTCGCGCTGATCGAGGTGAATTACGAAGAGCTGCCCGGCATCTTCGACCCGGTAAAGGCGATGGCGCAGGGCGCGCCGCTCGTGCACGAGGAGCTGCCCTCTTATAAAGGATTTCACGCGCCGCCGGAGACGCTGCCGAACGTCTTCGCGATTCAGAACTGGACCGCCGGCGACGTCGAGGCCGGCTTCAAAGAGGCCGACCTCGTGCTCGAGCATACTTTTACGACGGGCCTCGCGCATCAAGCGTACATCGAGCCGCATTCCGTCGTCGTCGCCGTGAACGGCGCCGGCGCCGTCGACATCTGGGCGTCGTGCAAGGCGCCGTTTCGAGTGAAGTCGCATCTCTCGCGCCAGCTCGAGATTCCCAAAGAGCGCGTCCGCGTCCACGTCGTCGCCGTCGGCGGCGATTTCGGCGGCAAGGGCGCGCTGATGGACATCCCGATCTGTTACGAGCTCGCCAAGGCGGCCGAGCGGCCGGTGAAGATGGTGATGACCTATCACGAGGAGCTGACCGCGGGCGATCCGCGCCACGCCTCGGTGATCCGCATCAAGAGCGGCGTCAAAAAAGACGGCACGATCCTCGCGCGCACGGCGGACGTGATCTTCAACAGCGGGGCCTACGCCTCGTTCAAGCCCGGCGAGGTGCCGAACCTGGGCGGCGGCACGCACGCGACCGGGGTCTACCGGATTCCCAACTATGCAATTCGATCGTACGGTGTGTATACGAACGGCGTGCCGTGCGGTTACTACCGCGCGCCGGGGCAGCCGCAGACGGTTTTCGCGGCCGAGTCGCACACCGATCTGCTCGCCAAGGCGCTCGGCCTGGACGCGCTCGATTTTCGCCTGAGGAATCTCATTCGCGACGGCGACAAGCTGCCCGGCGGGAGAGCCGTGGACAAGGTGCGCTGCCGCGAGACGCTGCTGGCGGCTGCGAAGAAAGTCGGCTGGGGCAAGCGCCGCGCCGACGGCACCGGCCTCGGCATCGGCGTCTCCTTCCGCCACGTGGGCGGCTCGGGGCTCGCCAACGCGGAACTCACGGCCGCGCCGGACGGAAAGGTCAAGATTCTTACCGCCGTGCCGGACATCGGCACGGGCACGCACACGCTGCTCGCGCAGATCGCCGCCGAGGTGCTGACGATCCGCGCCGCCGACATCGGCGCCGAGATCGGCGACACCGAGACTTTCGAGAACGACGCCGCGCCCGGCGGCAGCAAGATCACTAACATGAGCGGCCATGCCGTATTGATGGCGGCCGAGGCGCTGCGGGAAAAGCTCGGCGAGACCGCGGCGTCGATGCTCGGCTGTCAGTCGGCCGTGGTGAAGCTCGCGCGCGGCAAATTTTCCAACGGGAAAAAAGGATCCTTGAGCTTCGCCGACGTCTGCCGCCGCGCCGCGGGCGGCGACGGCGCGCTCCGCATTCGCAAGAGCTACGAAGTAAAGGGCCGCTCCCCGGTTGCGGCGTTCGTCGTCCAGATCGCCGAGGTCGAAGTCGACCGCGAAACCGGCCGCATGCGGGTGAAAAAAATGGTCACCGCGCATGATGTCGGCACGGTGATCAACCCGCTCACGCATCAAGGCCAGATCGAAGGCGGTCTGGTTCAAGGCCTCGGCTATGCGGTCATGGAGGAGGTCGTGACGGAGAACGGCAAGGTGCTTACCGCGAATTTCGGCGACTACCGTATCCCGGGAATCGCCGACATCCCGCCGCTCGAGACCGTGCTGATCGAAGACCCGACCGGCCCGGGGCCGTTCGCCGCCAAGCAGATCGGCGAGAACGGCATCATCGCCACGGCCGGCGCCGTCGCCAACGCGCTCGCCGCCGCCGCCGGCGTGCGGATTTTCGACCTGCCGCTGACGGCGGAGAAGATCTATTTCGCGCTCAAGTCGCCGCAATCGGCGGCGTAGGAATGTCGGTCGGCATCGGCTGCGGTTTTGTTCATCGCATTATCGAAAAGGCCGCCTTCTATGCAGATGCCCTCTTGGGTCATTCCCGCGCAAGCGGGAATCCAGGCCTTTTTTCCTGGACCCCGCTTGCGCGGGGGTGACATTCTATTGTTTACAGCGCGCGGCCCCATCCCGCCGTCTTTCATCCTCATAGACTTTATTTTCTGCGCTGTGATAATGTCGGGACGAGGTTCCCGTCATTGATTCGCGTCGTCGGTCTGGTCGCCAAATACGAAGAGCCCAAAGCCGCCGAAATGGTGCGCTGGCTTGTGCCGTGGCTCAAGGAAAAAAAGCGCCGCGTGCTGGTCGAGACAGGCCTCTATAAAAACGGCGCGCGCGCATGCAGCAAGGAGGAGATGGCGAAAAGGGCCGACCTCATCGTCGTGCTCGGCGGCGACGGCACGCTGCTTAGCGTCGCGCGGCTGGTCGAACGGCCCAAGGTGCCGATCCTCGGCGTCAACCTGGGCGGCCTCGGCTTCATCACCGAAGTCGCCGTCGACGAGCTCGAGACCGTGCTGGAAGAGACGCTCGACGGCCATTTTACTGTCGAGAAGCGCATGACGCTTGCCGTCCGTCTTTTCCGCAAGCGCGCCAAGCCGAAAAGATTCCGCGTGCTGAACGACGGGGTGATCACCAAAGGCGCCCGCTCGCGGATCATCGATCTCGAAACTCACGTCGGCGGCGAATATCTCTGCACCTATCGCGCCGACGGGCTCATCATTTCGACCCCGACCGGCTCGACTGCCTACTCGCTGGCGGCCGGAGGGCCGATTCTCTATCCCTCGCTCGGCGCGATCCTGCTCTGCCCCATCTGCCCGCACACCCTCACGCACCGCCCGATCGTCGTTTCGAGCAAATCGACGATCCGCGTCACGCTTCGCTCCGCCGGGGACACGGTCTTCCTGAGCCCCGACGGCCAGCAGGGGATGCAGCTCCAGGACGGCGACGTCATCGAGGTGAGCGACTACGGCGTGCCGGTCTCGCTCATTCGAATGCCGACGCGCGGCTATTTCGAGATCCTGCGCGACAAGCTGAAGTGGGGCGAGCGCTAAGCTCGATCTGCCGTGCTGCGCGAGCTCAGGATCAAAAACTTCGCGGTGATCGATGAGGCAGCGCTCGAGCTCGGGCCCGGGCTCGTCGCACTCACCGGCGAGACCGGCGCTGGGAAGACGATCGTGCTCGGCGCGCTCGGCATCGCCGCGGGTGCGCGTGCCTCGGCCGATCTCATTCGCCACGGTGAGGACGAGGCGAGCGTCGAGGCGCTGTTCGAGTCTTTTCCACCGTCGCTCGCGGAAAAGCTCAAGGAAGCCGGGCACGACATCGACGACGAGCTCGTCGTCAAGCGCGTCGTGAGCCGCGCAGGAAAGAACCGGGTCTATTTGAACGGCGGCCTCTGCCCGCTTGCCGTTCTATCCGACATCGGCCCGGGGCTGATTCACATCTACGGCCAGCATGAGCATCAGTCGCTGCTCAAGCCGGAAAGCCATCTCGAATTGCTCGACAGTTATGCCGGCCTGGAGGACAAGGCTGCGGAAGCCGGCCGCAGGCATGCGGCGCTCTCGGCGGCGTGGAGCGATCTGACCCTCGCCCGCGAGCTGATCGAGAAAACCAGGCGCGAGGAGGAGTGGCTCCGGGCGCAGGCCGAAGAGATCGCGCGCGCGGTTTTAGAGCCAGGCGAAGAGGACAAGCTCAAGGAGCAGAGAAATATTCTCATGCACGCCGAGAAGCTCTACCAGGGCTGCAAGGAAGGCGAGGAACTGCTCTACGAGAGCGACGAGGCAATCGCCGGCCGGCTCGGCCGCTACGTCGCGCGATTAAAAGAGCTCGCGCGCATCGACGGCGGCTTAAGCCCGGCGGTCGAGCTTCTCGACGGCGCGCTCGCGCAGCTGCAGGAGGCCGCCGCTTTGCTGCGACGCCACACCGGCCATGTCAGATTCGACCCCGCGGCGCAGGACGAGCTCGAAGCGCGCCTCGCCGAGATCGGCCGGCTCAAGCGCAAATATTCCGGCTCGATCGAAGAGATCATCCGCCGCGGCGAAGAGATCGCCGTGCAACTGGAGGGATTGGAGCGCGGATCGGAAGAAATCCCCGCGCTCGAGCGCGCCGTGGATGCGGCGCGCCGCTCGGCCTGGGATGTGGCGGAGGCGCTCTCGCGCGAGCGCCGCAAGGCCGCGAGTCGCTTCAAGAAAGATATGGAGAAGGAGCTTTCCGCGCTCGGCATGGCGGGGACGAGCTTCGAGGCGCGCTTCGCGCCGGCCGCCGAGGCTCCCGACGAGCCGCCGTTCGCCGCGGCCGGAAAAAAATTGACCGAGCGCGGCGTCGACCAGATCGAATTTTATTTCTCGCCCAATCCCGGCGAGCCGGTGAAGCCGCTCGCCCGCATCGCCTCCGGCGGCGAGCTCTCGCGCCTCATGCTGGCGATCAAGTCGCTCGCGCTCGCGCGCGGCGAGATTCCGACGCTGCTCTTCGACGAAGTCGACGCCGGCATCGGCGGGCGCGTGGCGGAGATCGTCGGGCAAAAATTAAAAAAAGTCGCCGCCGCGCATCAGGTGATCTGCGTCACCCACCTGCCGCAGATCGCCGCGCTCGCCGACGGCCATTTCGCGGTCGAGAAAGAGGTCGCCCGCGGGCGCACGTTCACGCGCGTCAAGCGCCTCGGCGAGCGCGAGCGCGTCGCCGAGGTCGCGCGCATGCTCGCCGGCGTCAAGGTGACCGACCAGGCGGTGCGCCACGCCGAAGAGATGGTGAAGAGCGGGAGGTAACGATGCGGGGAATAAAAAAATCCTCCGTCCCATCCAACCGTCGACGGGACAGAGGACTCTCGATTACGAAATGAGAATTACGGCCGGGTCGTCATTGTCGTGCAGAAGCTCGTGCCCACGCTCGGGTGCGGCTTCGCCGCCGCAGGAAACTTGGCGCTCATCGAGCCGGCCAGTTCCACCGGTGCCGTCCCTTCGCCGAAGACCCTGATCCAATCGTCCACTCCCGCCGTGCCGCCGGCCGCCTGTGAGAAGGCGAAAGACGTGCCCGCAGGAATCTGATAGCGCGCCATCTCCTGGCCGTCGGCGTAGAGCACGCGCAGAACTTTGGTTACAGTGCTCCAGTTGGACACGGTGACGTAGTAGGTGAAGGCGACGGCCTGACCGGAATTTCCGAGCTTGGCGCCGCACTGCGCGCCGAACTCGACATCAATTGGATTCGTGCCGTCGAACAGCGCGAAGTCGGAGCGCTCGCCGCCCGCGGCGGGCGCGGCGTGCGACTGTGCTGTGAAGGCGAAGGTCAGCAAAAGAGAAAACAAAGCGATTGATGCTTTCATGAAACCCCTCCTATTTTTCTTTCCATCAAGACACAACATCCTCCTTTCAGCCGACGGTATATCCCACCGCTGTTTAGGGCAATAGGGTCCTTTCCGGCTTTTAATACAGGTGTTTACCGGTCCCGCTGTGGGAGCGCGGCATCGGCCGAAGAATTGGCGAGGCAGTAAGCTACTGGCTTTACAGCAGAAAAAAGCGGCCCTCAACCCCGCGACGATGCGCGGGGCGGAGGGCCGCTAAACCGTGCTGAGTGTTTTTTACGAGGTCGGCTGGGTCGTCAGGGTCGCGCAGAAGTCTTGGCCGATGCTCGGGTGCGGCTTCGCCGCGGCCGGAAAAGTCGCGCTCATCGAGCCGGCGAGCTCCACCGGCGCGGCGCCCTCGCCGAAGACCCTGATCAAATCATCTACGCCCGCCGTGCCGCCCGCCGCCTGGGAAAAACTGAACGATGTGTGCGGCGGAATCTGATAGCGCGCCATCTCCTCGCCGTCGGCGTAAAGCACGCGTAGAATTCTTACCGTGTCGCTCCAGTTCGAGACGGTGACGTGATAGGTGAACGCGACGGCCTGGCTGCCGCCCAGCGTTGCGCCGCACTGCGCGCCGAACTCGAGAGTCTGGGGATTCGTGCCGTCGAACAGCGCGAAATCGGAGCGCTGCCCGCCCGCGGCCGCGCCCTTTGGGTTCTTGGGCGTCTGCGTATTTGTCTTGTTCTGAGGCTTGGTCGTATTCTGCGTTGTTGGCGGGTTCTGAGTGCTCGTCGTATTCGGCATTGTCGGCGTCGTATTCGGTGTCGTCTGTGTGGTCGTCTGGGCGCTCCCCGTGGCTGCGACAAGCAGCAGCAACAAGGTAACCATCGGTTGCATTCTCATAGGTAAAACTCCTCCCGTAAAAGTAAGATGATTAAAACCTACCATTTGAGGCTTCTCAGACAACCCGCGGTTTGACTTTTTTCTCGCGCTCTCTTACCCTGAGGCTATCCAGCCTTTTTCTCCGCGTGGGGCCGTAGCTCAGTTGGGAGAGCGCTTGAATGGCATTCAAGAGGTCGAGGGTTCGATTCCCTTCGGCTCCACCAATCAAATCCATACCCTCAGAATCCCAGCAGAGTTCTTTCCATCCATCTCAGAGTAGCGGCCATTGTTCTCGCCATGCTCTTGACAGCCATTATCCTATAATGAGATTTTTAGGGCCGTAAAATTGACACGGGAGGATTCTATGAGGCTGTGTCTTATCTTAGGATTGGTAATCCTGACCGGATGCGTGGCAGCGCGAGATCCTCAACTCCTGGCAGTGGAACGATCCGGCGACGGCGGGCTCAGCTGCGAACAAATCGCGACGGAATACAAAGGCAACACGGAAGCCGCGTACAACAAAATTGCGAAGAATCGTTCCGATGATCGCAGGGAATTGCTTCTCGCTCTTTTCGTGTGGCCGGGTTTCATCGATATAAAGAACGCGGATGGAAAAGAAGGCAACGCCCTGCTGGATAGGAACATTTATCTCCTAGGGGTGGCGAAAGCTAAGTCTTGCACGGCGGTTAATGCCTGGCCGGAGCAACCGAAAAGATACACGCAAAACGAAGGGCTTCCGAATAAAGCTTAAACCAGCGGTGCGCGGAGACGGTGAGGAATGTTAAAATCTCGGGCTCGACATAGTAAACGTATTGATCTGCCGGTATTTTCTTTAACTGATGCTAGTGTGCCGAGCAGCCGGAAAAGATAATCATTAGAGCAATAAAAGACGAAGTTTTCCTCATTTTCCCCTTTGTTCCCAGCTCTCGCTTTTTTATCATTTGACTCGCATCCTTAACTTCGGCTATTAAGTGCGTTTAAGCCAGCGACCTGGGGTTTGTCAATGATAAAACCGCCCTGTCGCGGCTTAGTAACTCTGGACCACAGGAAATAATGAGTGGGTCGAAGCGAAGTTAGCTTTTCCATCGCAGCCGATGCTGCATGGGCCCCAAACATCGAGACGAAAGAGGCGTGGCTGGCTTGGGCAAACGGAGAGCGTACGATACAAGGCGGTGGGGAGCCGCCGGTCGCTCCCATGCCGCCCATGCTGCGCCGGCGTGCGGGTTTTTTGGGCAAAATGGCCCTGGAGGCCGCGTACGGCTGCCTCGGCGGGGCGACGGGTGTTCCGACGGTGTTTTGCTCCCGCCACGGCGAGAGCGCGCGCTCCATCGATCTACTGCTGGACCTCGCCAATAACGTTCCCTTATCTCCTACTTCGTTCGGCTTATCGGTACATAACGCCATCGGCGGTTTGTTTTCGATCGCACGCGGCGATCATGCGAACAACATCGCTATTGCCGCCGGCGGCAGCAGCATCGAACATGGGGTAATCGAGGCCTGCGGGCTGCTGGCCGACGGCGAGCCGACGGTGCTGCTCGTGGCGTATGACTGCCCGCTGCCGGAGATCTATGCCTCGTTTCAAGATTGCCAGGAGCGGCCGTATGCTTGGGCATGGCTCATGCAGCCTGCGATGGAAAATCATCTATCCCTCGCCTGGGAGGCGTCAACGGAACCCGCGCCGTGCCCCATCAAGCGTTTATCCCCGGGTCTCGACATTTTCGGTTTTTATCTCCGCAAACAACCCGCGCTCGAGCGAATCTCGGATGGTCACAGATGGCTTTGGAGGCGCCATGCTTGAGAGAGCCATGCATGTGTGGCGTGTTTTCGGCGCCGGGATAAGTTTTTCCTTCGTCGGGCTTGCGGGCGTTGTGGTTTTTCCATTGCTCAATGCACTCGTTTGGCGGCGGCGCTGGCGGAAAGAGGTTGCCCGTCGAATGATCTGGCTTACCTTCCGCGGCATCGTCAATGCCATGTGCCTGCTCCGAGTCATTCGGGTAGACATTACCGGGCTGGAGCGTCTGGACCGACGCGGCCTTTTGATTCTCGCCAATCATCCTTCTCTGATCGACGTCGTCCTTTTGATGGCCTTCGTGAAACGCGCCGATTGCATCATTAAGCGCGGTGTTTGGCGCAATCCGTTTACGCATGCCACGGTCCGCGCCGCCGACTACATCCGCAACGATTCCGGCCCTGAACTCGTCGAAAAATGTATTGCATCGCTCGAGAGCGGCAGCAATCTGATTATTTTTCCCGAAGGCACGCGCACGCCGGAGCATGGCTTCGTGCGGCTCAAGCGCGGCGCGGCGAACATCGCCCTCCGCACGTCGTGCAACGTAACGCCGGTGCTTATCCGCTGCACTCCTGCCGTGATCGGCAAAGGCTGGCAGTTCTGGCGCACCTTGTCGCGCTCCGTGCATTATAAAATTGAAGTCCGGGAAGATATCGATACGCGGTCGTTCACTGATCAGGCGCAAAATGAACCGCTCGCGGCGCGCCGTTTGACACTTTATCTTCAGGAATATTTCAGCAACGAAAACCGGTCGTATGCCGCCTGACATAACCGAGGAAGAGGTTAAGCTGATGATCATCGACGTGCTCCAGCTGGAAGGCGTCGCGCCGTCCGATATCGACGCCGAGGCGCCGCTGTTCGGCGACGGCCTCGGCCTGGATTCGATCGACGCCCTGGAGCTCGGCGTGGCGCTCCACAAGCGCTACGGCATTACGCTCTCCCCAGACGCTGAAGACAACCGGCGCCACTTCGCGTCGGTGCACGCGCTGCGTCTCCTCATCGCCGGACGACGGACAAGGTGAGAATAAAGACATGATAGCGACAGAAACATTACGTAAAGAAGATATTTATCCTTGGCTCGTGAAAACGCTCCACGAGATGTTCGAAATCGATCCGTCCAAAATCACGCCCGAGGCTAATTTGTACTCCGATCTCGACATCGACAGCATCGATGCGGTTGACCTCGCGGTAAAACTCAAGCAGCTCACCGGCAAGCGGCTGCAGCCCGAAGTCTTCAAACACGTACGCACCGTGCAGGACGTGGTCAAGGCGCTGGAAGATTTGCTGGTGAAGTAGGCGTCGTGACGATATTTTTAACGGTTGTGGTTGCGCTCGCTTTTCCGCTCGTCGTTTGGCTGGGCGCCGGGAAGATCGAGCCGCGAATGCTGGCAGTTTTGCTGGCGATCATATTTCTGACGAGGCTGCGTGCGCTGAATCTCGGCGCGACGGTCCGCTGGTTATTCGTGGCGACGCTTGCCCTTTTAACCGCCGCCATTTGGGCGAACGCGTTGCTTCCGTTGAAGCTATATCCTGTCGTGGTGAACAGCGCGATGTTGGGTGCCTTTTTCTATAGCCTCGTCGTTCCGCCGTCGATGGTCGAGCGCATCGCGCGGCTGCGCGAGCCAGAGCTGCCGCTGCCCGCCATTGGCTACACGCGCCAGGTAACACAGATCTGGTGTGTATTTTTTGCGGTCAACGGAACGATCGCGCTGGCAACCGCGCTATGGGCCTCGCCGGCAGTCTGGTGGTTTTACAACGGCTTTCTCGCGTACATCCTGATGGGAGTCTTGTTCGCCGCGGAATACTGTGTGCGCGTGCGTTTCAAGCGGAGACATTATGCTTGAACGCCTCGATGTGCTGAGCGCATTGGCGGCGCCGCGTCCGCCCGATCATCAAGTCGGACGGCGGGCCGGACAGCCGGTCTTGTTCCGGGAGCTTCTCCTGCGCACCCGGGCTTGGCACGCGCTTGTTCGTCAACTCTCCGGCGAAGTCTTCGCGCTTTATCTCGCCGACAGTATCGAATTTGCCGCGGCACTGTTCGGCGCGTGGCATGCCGGTAAGATTATTTATTTGCCGGGCGACACGCTGCCGGCTACGTGCGCCGGCCTCTGCGGGCACGTGGACGGCTTTTTAGGCGACTTTGCTCCCGAATGGATGCCGAGAATACCGACGGTCGAAGAGACCGCCGCGGGGTCAGAATTCTCGGGTCGTTTGGCTCCCGAATTCGCCGGACTGGCGCTTTTCACCTCTGGCAGTACCGGCGCACCGCAGGCCATTAGGAAAAAACTCTCGCAGATGACCGCTGAAGTAGCGACGCTCGAAAAGCAATTCGGAGCACTCGTTGGCGAGGCGGACATTGTCGCGACGGTTTCGCACCAGCATATTTACGGTTTGCTGTTCAAGATTCTATGGCCGCTCGCCGCCGGCCGCGCCATCTACGCGCGAAGCTTATCATTTTTGGAGGAGCTCGCGGCCGAGCCGCCCGAACGCGACTACGTCCTGATTTCGACGCCCGCACATTTGAAGCGTTTGCCGGAAAATCCCCGGTGGCTCGCGACCGGCAAGCAGCCGAAAATGGTCTTTTCGTCCGGAGGGCCGTTGCCACGCGAGACGGCCCAGGCGATCGAGCAGTCGCTTGGGTGTTTGCCGATAGAGGTTTATGGCAGTTCCGAGACGGGCGGCATCGCCTGGCGGCGACAAGATGAAATCTGGACGCCATTCCCCGATGTCGGCTGGCGCATCGATCCATCCGAAAATGTGCTGGAGATATGCTCGCCTAATCTTCCCGACGACAACTGGTTTCGCACGGCGGATCGCGCTGATCGATCCGGCCCGGGGTTCGTGCTTAAGGGGCGCGTCGATCAAATCGTCAAAATCGAGGAGAAGCGCGTATCGCTGGCTACGATCGAGACGCGCCTGAAGGATTCTCCATGGGTCGAAGACGTGCGCGCCGTAGTGTCGGAGGGACGGCGACTCCGCGTTGCCGCTTTGGTCGTACTCACGGCTGATGGCCGCCGACAATTATCGGCTGTCGGCAAGCTGACTATGGATCGAATGCTCCGGGAAGAGCTCCGCGCCTCCATCGATGCAGTAGCGCTCCCGCGGATCTGGCGCTACCTTGACGGCTTCCCCGTCAACGCCCAGGGGAAAACGACGCGCGCCGAGCTGCTCGCGCTGATCTCAGAGCCGCAGCGCGCGACGCAGCCGCTCGAACGGCTGGTGGAGAGAGACGAACGCCGCGCGGTGTTCGAGCTTATCGCGCCGCGTGAGCTCGTCTTTTTCGACGGCCATTTCCCGGGCGCCCCGGTTTTACCCGGCGTGGTCCAGATTGATTGGGCGATCGCCTACGGAAGACAATGCTTCGATCTGCCGCCGGTTTTTCTCGGTATTCAGGCGCTCAAATTTCAGCGTGTGATCGCTCCGGAAATTCCCATCATGCTGGAGCTCGTGCACGATGCCGACAAATCGTCGCTCGCGTTCAAGATCACCTCGGAATCAGGCGCTCACGCCAGCGGACGCATTATGTTCGGAGCGGCGGATGTTTAAGATTTGTGTCGTCATACCGGTATACAACCACGAGCGTGGGGTCGCCGGCGTCATCGACGGCGTCCTGGCAGAGGGACTGCCCTGTATTGCCGTTGACGACGGCAGTGCATCCACCTGCGCTGATCTTTTGGATCGCTTGGCTGCCGCCCATTCAGGGCAGCTCACGTTGCTCCGCCATAACGTGAATCGCGGCAAAGGCAGCGCGGTCTTGACCGGATTGCGGCACGCTTATCAGGCGGGGTACAGCCATGCGGTTCAGATCGACGCCGATGGCCAACACCGGTCGGCCGACATCCCTCTCTTCGTAAAGGCCGCGGCGGCGCATCCCGATGCGCTGATTCTTGGGCGTCCCGAATACGACGGAAGCGCGCCGTCGTTGCGGCTTTACGCCAGGCGTCTGACCTATTTCTGGGTTGCGATCAATACGGTGTCGCGGCAAATTGACGATTCGATGTGCGGCTTTCGCGTCTATCCCCTTGAGCCGGTGATCGCGCTGGACCGCCGCCGCAGGCTCGGCGCACGAATGGATTTCGATATCGAGGTGGCCGTGCGCCTGTATTGGAACGGCGTGCAAGTCATCAACGTTCCGACGGCTGTTGTTTACCCGCATGACGGAGTCTCGCACTTTCATGCCTTGTCCGATAATGTGCGGATTTCACTCATGCACGCGAGTCTTTTTTTCGGCATGTTGATGCGGCTGCCGGCGCTGCTGGCGCGCCGAAGGAGCGCTTCGTGACCGGGCCGCTTACCGCCACCGCAAGCCACTGGGCACAGATCGGCGAGGTAACGTTTGTGCCCGGTATGCGCCTGATTTTTTGGCTGCATCGTCGCTTGGGCCGCTGGCCGGCGCGCGTGATTTTATATCCAATCGTGTTCTGCTACATGGTCGCGAACCCGACAGCGCGAAGGGCCTCGCGCGATTACTTGCGGCGCATCATGGGTACCGGCGCCGCCGGACGCCCTCAGCCGGCAACAGTCCGCGTGCTGCGCCATTTCGCCGCGTTCGCTGAATGCATGCTCGATAAAATGCTTCTGTGGGGCGGTGCATTCGAGCCGAAGGTGGAAATCCACGGAGAGGATCTCATCGCAGCTCAGATAGCCTCGGGTCAGGGCGCGCTTTTGATCTGTTCCCATTTGGGAAACGTCGAACTCTGCCGCGTGCTTTCCCGGCGCATCGGACTCAAGGTCACGGTGCTGACGCATACGAAGCATGCGAAACGGTTCAACGAATTGTTGGAGCGACTGGATCCGGCGAGCCAGCTCGACCTCATGCAGGTAACCGAAATCTCGCCGGCGACAGCGATGCTGCTTTCGGAAAAGATTGCGCGCGGCGAACTCGTCGCGATCGGCGGCGACCGCGTGCCGGTTTCGACGAAGCCTCTCGTTGCGTGGGCTAATTTTCTCGGCACCGCCGCGGCATTCCCCGCGGGTCCATACGTTTTGGCCCATCTGCTTCAATGTCCCGTTTTTTTCTTGTTCTCGATTAAAAGCGGTCCGACGAACGAGGTGCATTTCGAGCGTTTCGCCGAGACGATTCGCTTGCCGCGGACCGAGCGCGACGCGGAGCTTGCCCGTTTCGCACAACAGTACGCCGAGCGACTGGAGCATTTCTGCCGGCGCGCTCCACTCGAATGGTTTAACTTTTACGATTTCTGGCGGCTTCCCGCCCTGGATGGCGATCATGCACCGCGCTGAAGCGAACGGCTCTCTTTCCATCGTACGGTTCGACCGGGGCCGGATCGCCATCGAGGCCGTCGTCGCCCTCGCGGAGAATTCCGCGCGCGCCGTGCTGTCGGACGCGCCGCAGTTTCGCGCGGCGATCGCGCGCGGGGCAGACTTTCTCGACCGTCTGCTGAAAGAAGACGGCGTTATTTACGGCGTCACGACGGGCTACGGCGATTCGTGCACGACGACCGTTCAGCCCGAGCTCGTTGCGGAGCTCCCGCGTCATCTCTACACGTTTCACGGCTGCGGTCTCGGTCCGTATCTGACACCCGGGCAGACTCGCGCCGTGATCGCCGCCCGGCTCGCTTCCTTATGTAAAGGATTTTCCGGCGTCAGTCTCGAGCTGCTGGAGCAGATGATCCGACTGCTCGACCGCGGCATATTGCCGCGCATACCCTCCGAGGGTTCGGTGGGTGCGAGCGGGGATCTGACGCCGCTGTCGTATCTGGCGGCGGTGCTCTGCGGTGAAGGCGAAGTCTGGCGCGGCGACGGCGCAGCGAGCGCCGCCGATGCATTGGCTGCAGCCGGAATCGAGCCGCTGCGCCTCCGACCCAAAGAAGGGCTTGCCGTGATGAACGGCACCGCGGTGATGACCGCACTCGCGTGTCTCGCCTACGCGCGCGCCGACTATCTCGTCCGCCTCGTCACACGCGTAACCGCGCTCGCTTCATTCGCGCTCGACGGCAATGCCTATCATTTCGACGCGCGGCTCTTCTCGGTTAAGCCGCATGCCGGCCAGCAGCGCGTCGCCGGCTGGCTGAGGCAGGATTTGCCCTCGGACGAGCCGCCGCGCAACGTCCAGCGGCTGCAGGATCGCTATTCGATCCGCTGCGCGCCGCACGTCATCGGCGTTCTTGCCGACGCGCTGCCGTGGATGCGCGAGACGATCGAAAATGAGCTCAACAGCGCCAACGATAATCCCATCATCGATGCCGAAGCGGAGCGCGTCCTTCACGGCGGTCATTTCTACGGCGGCCACATCGCGTTTGCGATGGACAGCATGAAAAATGCCGTCGCAAATCTCGCCGATCTGCTCGACCGTCAGATGGCGCTGCTTGTCGACAGCCGCTACAGCCACGGTCTGCCGCCGAATCTTTCCGGCGTCGAAGGGCCGCGCTTAGCGATCAATCACGGCTTGAAGGCTCTGCAGATCGGCGTCTCCGCCTGGACGGCCGAAGCGCTCAAGCTTACGATGCCGGCTTCGGTCTTCTCGCGTTCGACGGAGTGCCACAACCAGGACAAGGTCAGCATGGGGACGATCGCCGCGCGCGATTGCCTGCGCGTGCTCGAATTGACCGAGCAAGTAGCGGCAGCTCTCCTGATCGCGACGCGCCAGGGAGTCTGGCTGCGGCGGAGACTTAATCCATCAGCAGCGTTGTCGGCGCCGCTCACCTCCATGGTGACGGCGCTCTCCGCGGACATCCCGGTCGTCGAAGAAGACCGGAGGCTTGAGCCGGAATTGCGGCTCCTATTGGAACGCATTCACGAGCGCGCCTGGAGCCTTTATGCATGATGGTCCGGGGCGCTGGGTCGCGGAGGCCGAGACGAAAGTGCAGTTCTACGATCTCGATCCGATGGAGGTCGTATGGCATGGCCGCTACGTAGAATATCTCGAAATCGTCCGCGGAGTTCTGCTAGACAGCATCGCGTATAATTATCCCGAGATGAAGGAGTCCGGTTTTGCCTGGCCGGTCATCGACATGCATCTCCGCTACAGCGAATCGGCGCGCTTCGGCCAGCGGCTGAAGCTCCGCGCCGAGATCGTCGAATGGGAAAACCGTTTGAAGATCAAATATCTCATCACCGACGCCGTATCCGGCCGCCGTTTGGTTCGCGCGAGTACCACTCAAGTCGCCGTTGAGATCGCCACGCACGAGATGTGCTTTGTCTCTCCTCCCATCCTGTTGGAGAAATTAGGCCTCGCGTCATGAGGTCGAGAGTTTTTTTGGCTCTCGTCGCGGCGGCGCCGCTCTTCATGAGCGCTGCGCCGATCGGCGAGATCGAGGCGCTGCTCGCGCGCCCGAAGATCCTCTGCGGCCGATTCGATCAGACCAAGCAGCTCGTCGGCTTGAAAAAACCTCTCGCCTCGAATGGCCGATTCTGCGTCGTGGCCGAGAAGGGCGTGTTGTGGCGCAGTCTCCAGCCGTTTCCCAGTATGCTCAAGCTCACGCGCGACGAGATTCTCCAGCTCGAAGGCGATCGCGTCGCGCTGCGCCTGGATGCGAAGCAAGAGCCCGCGGTGCGCATGATCAACGGCGTGCTCTTCGCGGCTCTCGCCGGCGATTTCGAGCGCCTCAAAAATATTTTCGACATTGAAGGTGCCGTCCAAAACGGAGCATGGAGCGTGACGCTCAAGGCCCGGAGCGCCGCGCTCGCCAAGGCGATCGGCACGATCGCGCTCGAAGGCGGCGCTTACGTCCGCAATGTCATGATCGTCGAGGCTAGCGGCGACCGCACGAAAATCGTCTTTTCCGACATTCGAAGCGGCGACGGCGCGATGAGCGCCGACGAGGCGGCGCTGTTTTGAAGCGATGGGATGTGCCGGCGCTCCTCTGGGCTGTTGTCGTTTGCGCCCTTGTGCTCCACAGCGGCTACCTCTGGCTCGGCAAACGGCTCGCGCCGGACGCCGATATTCTCGCGCTGCTGCCGACGGAGCAGCGCGATGCGACGGTCCGGCAGGCGTTCAACCAGACCATCGACGCGGCGACCCAGCGGGTGATCGTGCTCATCGGCGCCGACGATTGGAGTGCCGCAAAACGCGCGGCCGATGCTTACGGAGTCGTTCTCGCCGGCCAAACACGTATGATCGAACCCATCGCCGCAGAGAACGCCGCGGATAGCGATATCATCAAAATGTTTTATGGCAACCGGCTGGGTCTTTTAGCGGCTCGCCAGGAGGCGGAGTTGAAAAGCCGCCCGGCGGAATATTGGGCCGAAACCGCGCTCGGCCGGCTGTACAGCCCATTCGGAGGGCTCAAACCCGGCGCCTGGCAGGACGATCCCTTCGGCCTGTTTGCCGGATGGCTCCAGGAGCGCGCCGGAGAAACGCCGGTGCGGCCACGCGACGGCCGTCTTTTCGTGAGCGACGACATGCGCGACTACATCGTCCTGCCCATGACCGTGAAGGTCCCCGCGTTTTCGCTTGAAGCGTTGCAGACGGTTGTTCCTCTACTGGAGCGCGCGCGGCGCGCGGCTCTTCAGGCGGTGCCGCAGGCGGAGGTGCTGACGGCCGGCGTGATTCTGCACAGCGCGGCGGCCGCGGAACAGGCGCGGCGCGAAGTCTCCTTCATCGGCCTCGGCTCGACCATCGGCATCGTCCTGCTCACTTGGGCGGTGTTTCGCTCGCTCAAGCCGATCGCGTGGGTGATGCTTTCAATCGCGGTCGGCTGCCTCGCCGCGTTATCGATAACCTGGCTGCTTTTCGATCGCATCCACGCGCTCACGCTGGTATTCGGGGCGAGTCTCATCGGTGTCGCGCAGGACTACGGCATTTATTATCTGTGCAGTCGGCTGGATGAGGATTGCCCGGCGGATACGCGACAACTCTTCCGACGTGTATTGCCGGCGCTCGCGCTCGCGCTCATCACCACGGTGATCGGATATTTGGCGCTGGCGCTGACGCCGTTTCCCGGTCTCCGTCAAATGGCGGTGTTTTCGGCCGTCGGCCTCGTTTTCGCCTGGCTCACTGTCGCATGCTGGTTTCCGCCGCTCGCTCGCGGCGGCAGGTTACGCGTCGGCGGATTCGCTCAGGGCTACCGCGAAGCAGCGGCATGCTGGCCGCGCTTCCGCCGCACTGCGCCGGCGTTCGTCGGCGCTGCCCTGTTCCTGCTCCTCGCGTGCGTCGGATTGTCGCGTTTGGAAGCGCGCGATGACATCCGCCTGCTGCAAAATCCGCCCGCCGATCTGCTCGCCCAGCAA
>Ga0075433_10000905_pt1 | contig 20882 bp, 22 predicted proteins | sample RhiMethybrSRZTD2_FD_75299 | JGI IMG/M metagenome (GOLD analysis project Ga0075433, IMG submission 75299) | Populus rhizosphere microbial communities from Tennessee, USA - Rhizosphere MetaG P. TD hybrid SRZTD2 | ecosystem: Host-associated > Plants > Roots > Rhizosphere > Soil | place: USA... | reverse complement strand
GGAATGGCTCTCCTCCGCGCGCAACTCCATGATCGCGCCGCCGCTGGCATCCAGCAGTCGGCGCAGCTTCGCCACCGGCGGCGCGTAGACGAAATCTTCCGCGTAGCAAAGCGTGACGCCAGCCTTGGCCACGGCGTCCAGCACCGCGTCAGAGTTGCGCAGCGCAGTGTCCAGCATGCGCTGCCGGTCGACGTCGCCCGGGCCGAAGAAGCCGGTGAGAGGCTTCTCGACGATGACGTGCTTGCCCGCGCGCGCGGCGGCGACGGCGATCTCGTGGTGACTGTCGGTCGTCGAGCACACGTCGACGACGTCGACATCCGGGCAGTCCACGAGCTGGCGCATGTCGGTGAATGCGCGCGGAATGTCGTGGTGCTTGGCGAATTTCTCCACATCGGCGCGCGTGCGTGAGCAGACGGCGGCCAGACGGACACGCGTCGGAACGAGGGGACGATAGTTGACGGCGTGCAGGTCAGCGGCGAAGCGTGCGCCGACGATGCCGACGCCCAGGGCCGGCACGGCGTCCCGTTCCTAGCGTTGCGAGATCGGGACGTACGTTGCGCGCGTGAGGCCTGTGTACTCCGCGCGCGGTCGAATCAACCGATTGTTGCCGTGCTGCTCCAGAACGTGCGCGGCCCAACCGGCCACGCGGCTCATCGCGAAGATGGGCGTGAACTGATCGGTCGGGATTCCCATGGCGGCGTAGCCGGCGCCCGAGAAGAGGTCGACGTTCGGGTAGATGTGCTTTTGTTCGGTCACCACGCGCGCGACCGTGTTGAGGATCTGCACCTTGCTCTCATCGCCGACCTGGCGGCCAAGCTCGGCCGCGAGGCGGCGCAGGTGCTTGGCCCGCGGATCCTCGACGCGATACACACGGTGCCCGAAGCCCATGATGCGCGCCTTGTCCGCGATGGCCTTGCGGATCCACGCCTCGGCCTTCGCGGGATCCTTGATCTTGTCGACCATGAGCATGACCTGCTCGTTGGCGCCGCCGTGCAGCGGCCCCTTGAGCGCGCCGATGGCGGAGGTGATGGCCGAGTACATGTCCGACAGCGTCGCGGCGGTGACGCGCGCCGCGAACGTCGAGGCGTTGAACTCGTGATCGGCGTGCAGGATGAGCGCGACGTCGAACGTCTTCGCGGCGAGCTCCGTCGGCTTCTTGCCGGACATCATGTAGAGGAAGTTCGCCGCGAGGTTCAGCTTCGGATTCGGCGCGATCGGCGCCTTGCCCCGACGGATCCGCTCCCACGCCGCCACCAGCGTCGGCATCTGGGCGGTCAGCCGCATCGCCTTGCGGATCTCGGCCTCGCGCGAGTTGTCAGGATCGTCGGGATCGAACGCGGACAACGCGGAGACACCTGTACGCAGGACTTCCATCGGCGTCGTCTTCTTCGGCAGTCCGCGTAGCAGGGCGACGAGCTTGGGCGGCAGCCGCCGCGTGGCGGTGGCGCTGAGATTCTTGTAGAACGCGTCGTACTCTTTCTTCGTCGGCAGCGCGCCGTACCACAGCAGATAGACGACTTCTTCGAACGTGGACTGCGCCGCGAGGTCGTCGACGTCGTAACCACGATAGACCAGGCGCCCTTCGCGCCCGTCGATGAAACAGATGTCCGACGTCGAGACGACGACGTCCTCGAGGCCGGCTTTGTTGACGGTGCTCATGGCGTCCATCTCCTCGCGGGTGTGATCGAAACGAGTGGTTTGTATCATGGAAGGCCGGACGCTTCAACCAAGCCGGCATGAAGATCATCGACTTTTACGACCATCATCCGATCAGCGAGGGCCAGGTCCTCGATGCCGTGCGCCGAGCACGCGGCGGTCTCGACGCGACACTCAGCGCCGACGACCTCTTTCCCTTCGACCAGGACCACTACGGCGGCCTGGGCGCTGTCGAGGTGCTGGCGCGGCGCGCGGGGATCACCGCGCGCTCCCGTGTCCTTGACATCTGTGCCGGCCTGGGAGGTCCTGCTCGGTTCCTTGCGTCGCGCCGCGGCTGCCGAGTCGTCGGCGTCGAGCTGAATCCGGGACGCGCGGCGGGCATGGCGCGGCTCACGCGCCGCGTCGGGCTACATCGTGTCGTCGTCACCGTGCGGGGCGACGCCACGGCGCTGCCCTTCGGCGCCGAGCGCTTCGACGCGTGTGTCAGCCAGGAGGGCCTGCTGCATGTCGCGGACAAGGCCGCGGTGCTGGCGGAGGCGCGGCGGGTGCTCGTCCCCGGGGGCCGCGTCGCCTTCTCGGACTGGATCGCGCACGCGACGCTAGGCGATCTCGAGCGCACGCGACTCGACGAATGGATGGCCGCGGTCACCCTGCAGTCCCTGCATGGCTACCGCGCGCTGCTCGGGCGAGCGGGCTTTCACGCCGTTCACGCCGAGGATCTGACCGATGAGTGGCGCGCGATCTTGAAGGAGCGACTGATGATGTACCGCGCGCTGCGAGAAGACACCGTGCGTCGCCTCGGTGAGACGCGCTGGCGCGAGTACGACGCGCTCTACACGTTCTTCGTCGGGCTGGTGGACGCCGGCAAGCTTGGCGGCGGACGCTTCAGCGCAACGCGATAACGACGCATCACCGGGATAACGACGCATCGCTCAGAGCGACGCGTCGTACACTGCGAGCATGACGCGGCGTCGAACGCTCGGCCTCGCCGCGCTCGCAGTGCTGGCGGTCGTCGCGGTGATCGCGATCGGCCGCGGCGGCCTGCCATGGCGGCGCCCGACGCCGATCACCCGTGGTGATGCGTCGCGCGGCGCCAAGCTCTACGAGACGCTGCCGTGTGGCTCGTGCCACGACATCAGTCATCCGTGGCCCGGCGGCGACATCTGCCCTAACCTCGGCAACATCGCCACCGAGGCTGCTCGCATCGTGCGCGAGCGCGACTATCAGGGCCGCGCGACCGATGCGGCCGGCTACATCCGCGAGTCGATCATCGATCCCAATGCCTACATCGTCCCCGGCCCCACCTATCGACAGGCCGACGGTCAGAGTGTCATGCCGAAGACGTTCGGCCAAACGCTCAGCCCGACAGACCTGGATGACCTGGTCGCCTTCCTCCTCACTCACCGCTGAGGAACCTTTACCGCGGAGGTACGGTTTATAGGAGCGCCTCAGTGTCGAGGCGTGCCGTTCAACTCTCGCTGTGGAGGGTCACGCAATGTTTGCTGGAAGGAAGCTCTTCGCTCTCGCGCTCGCTCTCCTCGTCCTCGGCGTGACGTCTGTCGCCCTCGCGGCCGAAGTCAAGCTCGAGCCTCAGAACAGCTCGGGCGAGTCCGGCACCGCGACGTTGACCAAGGCCGGTGAAAACCAGACGAAGGTGGTTCTCGAAGTCAAGGGCGCGCCAGCCGGCGTGTCTCAGCCGGTGCACATCCACAAGGGCACGTGCGCCAACCTCGATCCCAAGCCCGCCTATCCGCTGTCGCCGGTGGTGAACGGCAAGTCGGAGACGACCGTCAACGCGTCGCTCGACAGTCTCGAGAAGGGTGGCTACGCGATCAACGGGCACAAGTCGGCGCAAGAAGCGAAGACCTACGTCTTCTGCGGTCCGATCAGCAGCATGTAACTTTTACCGCCGCCGGGCGGCTGAGGAAAGGGCTCATGGCGATGCCGTGAGCCCTTTCTTGGTCGCCGCGGCCGCCGATCACTTGATCTTCTTGAGCAGGTCTCCGAGGCCCTTCTGCACCTGGCCCTTGTCCACGTCCCGCAGGAGCGTGGCGGGATTGACGCGGACCGACGGCGACGAGGCGTTGCCCGTCACCTTCGCTTTCAGGTCGCCGCGTCCGTGCGAGATCGTCATGTCGAGGTCCATGTCGCGCGTCGCCAGGCCGAACGAGCCGGCGATCGCGACCTTCATCGGCTTGCTCGTATAGAGCAAATCGCGCGTCGTGACGACGCCGTTGACGATCTGGTACGTGCCGGTGATCGAGTCGAACTCCAGCGGCGAGTCGCCGAGATTCGGAATGTCCGCGTTCAACACGGACGAGAGCGCGCCGCCGACGCGCACGATGCTGGAGAACAGCGCGAGCGCCTGCCGGCCGACGACGCGGCCGTGACCGATCTTGAGCGTGCCTGGCCCCGAGATCGAGTGCCACACGTCCTGCGCGCTGAACGTCGCGCCGCCCGTGAGATCGAGCGGTCCGGTGATGGCGTAGCCCTCGCAGAGGTAATCGACCAGCACCTTCTCCATCGGCACGCCCTTGATCGCGAGATCCGAGACCTGCACGCGCATCCCCGGCGCGAGCGAGAGCGATAGCTGTCCGGTGATCGGCGCATCCGCGAGCGAGGTCGTCATCGGGCGGGCGGCGAGCAGCTCGTCTCGATAACTGGCATTGAGCTTCAGCGTGCCGAGGGTCAGCGTGCGCTGCTTGGGCTCGGAACACGTGGGCTGCAGCTGCGAGACCGACGGCTTGGAGACCTCGATGTCGCCCGCGACGGCCGGCGCGCCGACCGTTCCGGACAACGTCAGCTTGCCCTTGAGCGCGCCGCCAAACGCGGGCGACGGCCCGAGCGCGTTCTTCGCGAGCTCGCCGATGTCCTTGCCGTCGATGGTGACGGTCCCGCGCAGCTGCGCCTCGGTCAGCGGCTTGCCGCCATTCGTCGCGACCTGGCCGTCCGAAACCTTCACCGCGAGATCGCCGGGCTTGACCTTGAAGTCGCTCTTGAAGCTCAGCTGAGGGCCGCCGCCGGTCAGCGTCAGCGAGAGATTCTCCACGCGATACTGTGACATCGCGCCGCCTTTGCTGCGCGCCACGTAGGACACGATGCCGTCGTCGATCGAGACCTTCGACGCGAGCGCGGCTCCTGCGCCCGTGCCGCCGCCGCCACCGCCCCGCGACGGACGCTCCCCAGGCTTCGGCGGCTCCTTGCCACCGGTGCCGAGAGTCGAGATGTTCATACGCCCGTCAGGCGCCTGGATGACGGTGATCACAGGCTTGGAGAGCTTGATGTCACCGAGCTCGACCCGGCCGCCGAGAAGCGGCGCGAGCTTGAGGCGGACCTTGCCCGTCTCCAGACGCAGAAACGGTTCGGTGCCGAACTGCGGATCCTCGGCGATCTCCAGACCGTGCAGCGCGACGGCCGGCAACGGCAGCACGGAGATCGACATCGAGCGGAATTTCACCGGGCGCCCGAGCGCCTGCGAGGCATTGGACGCGATGAGCGCCTGCACGCGCGGCGTGTCGACGAGATACGGCACGGCGATCACGGCCGCGACAACGAGCACGACCAGCGCCGCGACGGCGCCGATCAACCACTTCACCGCCCGGCTCACGAGCTCGTCCCGCTCAGGCGCCCTGGATGGCCGAGAGCCTCCACGGATTGGGCCCGACCGAACGGGTGAACGTCCAGTACTCCTCGAACTCCTGCGGCGTCTTGTTCCCGACGACGACGGCGCCCGTGGTGTCGTCCACCGTGTAGTCCACGAGTGAGCCCGCGAGATAGACGGTGACGAAGTCCTGACCGGACTCCTGCCAAGCCTCGGTGACCTCCGCCCGGCGAAGGTTCATCGCCTCCATGCGGTTGGTCTGGCGCGCCGCGCGTAGCTGATCGCACTGCGCGGAGAGCTCGCTGTACATCCGCGAGGTCAGTTTCGCGCTCACCGGGTTCATGTCGCGAGCGGTCACCGCGCGCTGCACGTCGCCGAAGAGACCGCGCGCGGCATCGGCAACGAATCCGGGATCGAATGAGGGATCCATGGCGCGGATGTGACTGAGGCCACGGTCGAGATCGCTTTCGACCGCCGGCATCTCCGGTGTAGCCGTCCCGGCGCCGCCGCCGGTGTAGCCGCCGCCGTAGGGCGCGCCAGCCGTGGCGTAGGACGGCTGCTGCTGCGCGTCCCGCCGCGCGCTCATGAAGCGGAACAGCAGGAACAAGCCGCCGCCGATCAACAGGATCTCGAGCAGCCCAATACCACCGCCGAAGCCGCCACCGAACAGCATGCTGCCGAGCAGCCCGCCGAGTGCGAAGCCGGCGAGGCCCCCCATCAGCCCGCCGAACCAGCCGCGGGAGGGCTGCGGCGCAGGCGTCGGCGTTGTTGGGGTCGTCGGGGAGGTCAGCGAGCGCGACGGGCTCGAGGGAGTCGTCGGCGAGGCAGGCGTGGACGACGAGCGTGAGCCGCGGCTGCCGCCACTGCCCGCCCGCGCGAATGCCTCCCCTGCCTGCAGGGTCAGTAGCGCCGCGAGCATCAGCGCCGCGATTGCAAGGGTCGACCGTCTCATGGCGCACCTCCTCGTGTCATTCTATCTGCTGTCCACGCGTGCGTAGGTCTTTCTTCAGGATTTTACCGGAGGCAGCAGCTCCTCTGTGCCGACGCGCGCGCCCTCGGCGAGCACCACAACGCCTTCACGGCCGCGCGTCGCCGACGATGTACTCGATCTCGTCGGCCTTGTAGGTGACGTTCAGCGACAGCGGCACCAGCCCGCACTTCTGCGCCGCGTAGTACGCCAGCGCGAACTCCGGCCAGGTGGGCAGGTGCGGGCCGAGGCGCTCGCCCGGTTTCAGGCCGAGCGCGGCGAGGCCGCCCGCGAGCGCGGAGACGTCGTCGTCCAGCTCGCGATACGTCCATCGCCGGTTGCCGGCCACCAGCGCCGTGCGATCGGCGTGATAGAGCGCCGAGCGCTCGAGCAGCTGCGCGACCTTCACGGAATCAACAGCACCTTGCCCGTCGTCTTGCGCCCCTCGAGCGCGCGGTGCGCTTCGGCCGCGTCCTTGAGCGGAAATTCGAACTCCATGCGGAGCTTCAGCTTGCCGTCACGGACCCAGCCGAACAGGTCTGCCGCTCGCTGCTGCAGCTCCTCGCGCGTCGCGATGTAGACGTTGAGGCTTGGGCGCGTGAGGAACAGCGAGCCCTTGGTGTTGAGAATCTGCGGGTCGATCTGGCCGATCGGGCCGCTGGACTGGCCGTAGAGCGCGATGAGACCGCGCGGCGCCAGGCAGTTCAGGCTGCCTTCCCACGTGTCCTTGCCGACGGAGTCGTAGACCACCTGCAGGCCTTTGCCGCCCGTGATGCGCTTGACCTCCGCCGCGAAGTCCTGCTTCGTGTAGAGAATCGTCTCGTCGGCGCCCGCTTCGCGCGCGAGCTTCGCCTTTTCCTCGGTGGACACCGTGCCGATCACCTTGGCCCCGCGCAGCCGCGCGATCTGGCAGAGGATGAGGCCCACACCGCCGGCCGCGGCGTGCACCAGACACGCATCGCCCTTCTTAAGCGGATACGTCGAGCAGGCGAGATAGTGAGCCGTGATGCCCTGCAGCATGATTGCCGCGCCCTGCTTGGTCGACACGCCTTGCGGCAGCACGACGAGCCGCGCCGCCGGCACCGCCGCGTATTGCGCATACGCACCCGGCACGCCGGTGTATGCGACCTTGTCACCGACCTTCACCTCGGTCACGCCTGGGCCTGTCGCGGTGACCGTTCCGCCCGCCTCGAGGCCGAGCGTGAGCGGCATCTCGAGCTTGTAGAGGCCGCTGCGCTGATAGACGTCGATATAGTTCAGCCCGGCGGCGTCGACCTTGACCACAGCCTCGCCAGCTTTCGGCTGGGGCTCGGGCACATCCTCGAACTTCATGGCGTCGGCGGCGCCGGGCGCGTGAACACGGATCGCTTTCATCGGAAAGAACCTCCTGGTGACATTCGGCGTGGAGCGCGGGCGGATTATAGCACCGGCGTGACAGCGTCCTCGGCAGTGCGGCGGCGCATCGCCTTGCGCGCGATGCCCCAGTGGGCGACCCACGACGGCGCCAGCGTGCGGAGCGTGCGAACCACGCTGACGAGGCGCTCGAAGCGCCGCTGCTCCCGGGCATTCCACGAGAAGCCATAGGCCTCGCGGATCGTCGGCGGCAGCAGCGCGACCGTGGACAGTCGGACGGCGCCGACCATCGGCCAGCCGAACCACCGGGGTTGCGGATGAAGAACGGCGCGCGCGAGCGTTCGCGCCGTATCGGTCACCCGCAACGCTCCGCTCTCGCTCATGGCAGCCATACACTCTTGCAGCGCCGGAATATCGTGTGGCAGCCATCGCGGGTCGAGCCCGAGCAGTGATGCGCCCTCGGCCGACTCGGCGCAATAGGCATCACGGTCCGCGGCGGTGAGCGGCTCGACGTAGACCTCATATGCTTTCAGAAACGAGTCGACGCACGTGACGTGGACCCATCGCATCAAATCGGGATCGGTGGCCGAATACGGCAGGCCCTCCGCTCGCCCGTTCACGCGCGCGTGAATGGCGTTGATCCGGCCCGCGGCGGCCGCCGCCTGCGGCTCCGAGCCGAAGGTGAGAAAAAGCATCGCCAACACGGTGCGATGCAAGCGGCGCCATCCGCCAAGCGGGTCATCGCGGAAGCCGCTGTGCTCGAAGACGGCGCTTGCGACGAGCGGGTGGGCGAATTGAAGCAGAATGGCCCGCCCCCAGCCCAGCAACAACAGCCGTTCCCGGTGTACGACCCAGGAAACCGGCGGTCTCAGCGCATCTTCCCCAGATCGATCGCGAAGCGGCTGACGTCGCGGCCGTTGCCGTCGGCGACGATCAACGCAGCCTTGGCGCGCCCGTCGAGATCGCGATTGGGAAATCCGTATACGCAGCGCGCCAGGTACCGGCCATCCGCCTGACGACTCGCGGTGCGCTCGTTCTGCACGAAGGCGGCTTGGATCTCACGGTCGGCCACCACGAGGCGGGGAAGATAGTAGCGCGCGAAATTCTCGGAGGCGCCCTGCAGCTCCACCAACACCACGAGGCGGTCGCGGTTCTCCTTGAGAATTTTTTCGGGATCGCCCGGCCTGAGAGGCTTGCCGTTGAAGGTAGCGTGACGGGCCGCGACGACCAGACGATGGAATGGCGTGAGAACGCTGACCGACTCTCCGCGGTCGTTGCTCACCCGCCACTCCGTGTCGAAGGCGTCGTTACTGACGCTCTTCTCGCCCGTGCGGACGGCCTCGCGGAGGCCGTCGTCGTCGAGCGTGAGCGCGGCGCCCGCGGCCAGCGCCGGTGTCAGCGCCAGAGCCACCGCGGCGAGCGCGATCTTCATGGCTTGGGCGCGCCGACCACCACGCGGTTGAACGAATCCGGCGCGAAGTACTTCGCGGCCACTCGCTGCACGTCGGCGGGGGTGACCTTCGCCACGCGCTCTTTGTAACGGTCGGCATAGTCGAGGCCGAGCCCCTGCTCTTCGACGGCCACTACGAAGTCGGCGACCTTCGACGACGTGTCCAGGCGCAACGGAAAGCTGCCGATCAAATATTCCTTGGCCAGCTTCAGCTCGCGCTCGGTCACGGGCTCGCGGGTCATGCGCGTCAGCTCCTCGCGGATGATCTCGATGACCTTCGGCACCTCGGCCGTGCGTGTCTGCGCCGACACCGCGAACGAGGCGCCGTAGCGCGCGGGAGTGACGTACGAAAAGACGGCGTACGCGAGCCCGCCCTCGTCGCGCACGCGCGAGTAGAGCCGCGATGCGGAGCCACCGCCGAGGACGTAGGAGGCCACCGTCAGCGGGAAGTAATCGGGATCCGTCTGGCGGATCGCCTGGCGGCCCAACATGATGGTCGCCTGGGTCAGCTCCTTTTGGATCGTCTCCGTTTTCGGCGAACCGCTCGGGCTCGCCGGCGGCGTCGTCGCCGGCGGCTCGGCCGGCGACTTCCAGCCGCCGAAGCGCGCCTCGATCTCCCGGCGCGCATCGTCGACGGTGATGGCGCCGACAACGGCGATGATCGTCGTATCCGGCCGCACGTTCGTCTCGTGGAAGCGCACGACGTCGTCGCGCGTGAGCTTGCCCACGGACTCCACGGTACCTTCCACCGGCATGCCATAGGGATGATTGGGAAACACGAGCCTGGCCAGCGCGCGGGCGGCCACGGTGCCGGGATCCTCTTCGGATCGCTTGATGGCCGCCTGGATCTGCGCGGTTTTCCGCTTCACTTCCTCCGCTGGGAACGTCGGCGTCAGAAGCACTTCGCTGAACAGATCGAGTCCGAGGCCGAGATCTTTTTTCAGCACGGCCAACGAAGCGGTGAGGCCGTCGCGGCCCGCGGCCGCGGAGAGGCTGCCACCCACGAACTCGATCGCGCTATCGAGCTGCGGGGCGGTGTGTTTCGCGGTGCCACGCGTCAGCAGCGCCCCGGTGAGATTGGCGAGCCCGGCACGGTCGGGCGGGTCGAGCACGGCGCCGGCGCGCGCGAACGCGCGCACGAAGACGATGGGGACCGCGGGCCGCTCAGCGACGAGGAGAACGATGCCGTTAGGCAACACCTCGCGATGCGCGATCGGCTTGGCCGCCGCTGTGGGCGTCGTCGGCAGCAGGGTGAGCACTAGAACCAGCGCGCAGAAGCGTCGCAGGCACATCATGGCCGCGGCAGCAGGATTCCGACGTTCTTCTTGTCGTCGGCGAAGTAGGTGCGCGCCACGCGCTGGATGTCGGCGGCCGTCACCGCGCGCAGGCCCTCGACGAACCGATCCTTGTCGGCGTAGCTGCCGATCAGCTCGAAGCGCGCGAGCAGCCCGGCGCGGCGGTGGATCGAATCTTCCTGGAACACGAAGGTCGCCTCGACCTGATTCCGCGCCCGCTGCAACTCCTCCTCCGTGACCGGCTCGGACTTGAGCGCCTCCATTTCGGCGAGGAGCGCTTTTTCCATGGTCTCGGGTGTCTGACCCGGCATCGGCGTGCCCCAGAACCAGAACAGGCTCGGGTCGTGGGAGAAGTAGTTGTAGTCGCCCCCCGCCTCGAGCGCGAGCTGGCGCTCGTAGACGAGCCGCTTGTAGAGCCGCGAAGCGCGACCCTCCGACAGGATCGTGGAGAGCATCTCCAACGCGAACGCATCCGGCGATTTCCGATTCGGCACGTGATAGCCGAGATAGACGATCGGCAGCTGCGCATGCTTCTTGACGATGACCCGGCGCTCACCGTTCTGCGGCGGCTCCACCGCCAGCACCGGCGGCGGCGGCGGGCCCTTCGGGATGCGACGGAACTTTGCGCGGATCTTGGTCAGCACCTCCGGTGCCTTGAAATCACCGACGGCGACCAGGATCGCGTTGTTGGGCACGTAGTAGGTCTTGTAGAACGCGCGGATCTGCGCGGGTGTGATCTGCTTGATCTCCTCCATCCAGCCGATGATCGGCGCGCCGTATGGATGGTTTTTGAACGCGATCGATGACACTTCCTCGCCCAGGAAACCGCCGGGATCGTCCTCGGTGCGCGTGCGGCGCTCCTCGATGACGACCTCGCGCTCGGACGCGATGTCCTTGGGATCGAGCCTGAGGTTGTGCATGCGGTCGGCCTCGAGATCGATCACGAGGTCGATGCGATCGGCGGCGATGTTGACGTAGTACGACGTCACGTCCTGCGACGTGAACGCGTTGTCCTGGCCGCCGTTCTGCTCCACGAGGCGCGCGAATTCCCCCGGCCCGTGCGTGGGCGTGCCCTTGAACATCAGGTGCTCGAGAAAGTGCGCGATGCCGGTGGTGCCCCGTGTCTCGTTGCGCGAGCCGACCCGGTACCACATCTGGAACGAGACGATCGGACTGCGGTGGTCTTCTTGCAGAAGCACCCGCAGGCCGTTTTCGAGGGTGGCCGCAAGCACGCGGTCGCTGTTTTGCGCGGCGGCGCCGGCGGCCAGACCGAGCAGCAGTGTGGCGACGAACACCAGTCGGAGCGTGTGGGTTGGGCGCATCGGCTCGATTATACCGGCTGGTGTATCATCCGGGTTCTATGCGGCTCGGCCTCGCGGTGCTCGCCACGCTCTTCATCGCGACGGCGGCCGCCGCGGAGCCTTGCGCCGAGCCACTGGCTGCTGTGTTCGAGCGCACCTCGCCGGCCGTCGTGTCGATCCAGGCGATGAAGATCAACAAGGCGAAGCCGCAGCGGCGCTTCGAGACGATCGTCGGCTCCGGCGTGATCATCGACAAGGACGGCCAGATCCTCACGAACGCGCACGTGGTGGACGGTGCCGCGTCGCTGACCGTGACGCTGGACTCCGGCAACAAGGTGCCGGCGCGAATTCTCGGCCTCGATCCGGTCCTCGACATCGCGCTGCTTCGCGTGGACAGCACCGGCGCGCTGCCGGCCGCACGGCTCGGCGATTCGAGCGCGGTCAAAGTCGGGGAAGAGGTCGTCGCCATCGGCAATCCGATCGGTCTCGATCAGACGATGACACGCGGGATCGTGAGCGGGCTCAATCGGCTGCTGCCCGGGGTCTCCGACGAGCCGATGATCCAGACCGACGCGCCGATCAACCCGGGCAATTCCGGTGGGCCGCTGGTCGACCGCTGCGGCGGCGTCGTCGGGATCAACACGCTCATCTCGGAGGACGCGCAGTCCATCGGCTTCGCGGTGCCGATCAATGCGGCGAAGGCGATTCTGCGTGACCTGCGCGAACTGGGGCGCGTGGTACGGCCCTGGCTCGGGATGCAGGGCCGAGCCGTAGACGGCAAGCTCGGCGGCGTCGTCCGCCTGCCGGTCACACCTGGCTACCTGGTCGAGGTGGTCTACGACGGCTCGCCCGCCGATCGCGCCGGCGTCCGCGGCGGCAATCTGTCGGTGGTCGTTCAGGGCGAGGAGTATTTGCTCGGCGGCGACATTCTCACGGCGATCAACGGCACGCCGATCCGGAACCACTCCGACTACGTCACGCGCGTCAAGACGTTAAGGGTCGGGCAGCGCGTGAAGATCACCGTCGTCCGCGACGGCCAGCCGCGGGAGATGACACTGACGGTGTCCGAGCGGCCGCGCCTGCCGTCGGATCTCGCTGACTAGTTAATTGGGGGCCGCGAAATGGCCCCCAAACCCCCAAACGCTCGACGCGCCCCGGCACAGCCGTGGCGCTTCTCGGTCCCCCGCTCATTCATTCGGGGCCCCGACATGGCCCCCAAACCCCCAAACGCTCGAAGCGCCCCCGGCGCAGCCGTGGCGCTTCTCGGTCCCCCGCTCAGTTGTCGATTCCAACCGTTCGTGGCGCATTCGCTGCCGCTCGTCCGATTGGCCTGGACACTGCGCGCGCCGCTCGGCATCGTGAGCGCCAGCCGGCCGTTGCCGGCGTGGGGGCACCCAATGGAAGATCGGCCAATCGAAGCCCGGAGGGCGAACGTTTCGGTGCTCGGGCTACTGCTCGGTACCGGGCCGAGGTTCGCGCGCGACGCGGTGGGACCCGTTATCGTCTTCTATGTCGTCTGGCGGCTGGCGGGACTGACGCCCGCGATCGTTACAGCGACCGTGCTCGCGCTCGCGATTTTCGTCTGGGAGCGGCGTCGCGCTCGGACGGGGCTCGGCGCCGCGGTCGGCCTCACGATCGCGCTCACACAGGCCGCGGCCGCGTTCGCCACCGGGAGCGCGGTCGCCTATTTCCTGCCCCCCATCATCTTCAACGCCCTGTACGGCGTTGTCTTCATCGGGTCGGTCGTCATCGGGCGGCCGCTGGCCGGCGTGTTCGCCGGGGAGACGTATCCGTTTCCGCCGGAAGTAAAGGCCTCGGCGACGTTCCGGCGCGTGTTCTCACGTGTGTCCCTGGCCTGGGGCGGCTATCTGCTGCTCCGGAGCGCGGTTCGGCTGCTGGCCCTGTCGTGGCGTGACGTCGATCTGATCGTCCTCGTCAACATCGTGACCGGAGTGCCGTTCACCGCGGCGCTCATGACGTGGTCCATCTGGTACGGCGTCCACGGCTTCCGACGCAGTGACGAATGGGGCCACGCGCTGCGGCCAGCAACGCGAACCTGAATCGAGGCGCAATCTTGGCTCGACGCGGCGCGGGAAACGGCTTGATGCTCGCAGGAGCCATCGTGACGATTGTCGGCCTGGCGCTGGCGATGATGCACGCGCTCCACGTCCCTGGCTACTGGATCACGGTCGCGGTCGGCATCGCGCTGCTCGCCGGTGGCGCGATCCGCGCCCTCGCTCGGCGGCCAGCGTAAGCCCGATGCTGCCCCGTCCTGATACGATCCCCCCGTGAGCGAGCCGGATACGTTGCGACGCCTGACCTCGACGCACTGGTTCCGGGTCGGAGTCGCCGCCGTCGGCGCCGCGCTCATAATGACGGCGCTGTTCGCGCTCGCGGGACACAGCCACGTCTCGGTCACGCTGCAGAGCGCGCTCGTGCACGCCGCGGTCATGACGGTGCTCGTTTCACTCACGCTGCCGCGGCTGAGCAGTGCCCTTGCCGCCCGATCGGCGCCCACGCGCTGGACCGCGAAGCTCACCATCCTGGCGGCGTTGGCCCTCGTCGGCGCCGCGCTCGCATGCGGCGCGATCACGCTGCTCGGTCTGCGTCCGGCCGAGCCGCTCTGGCTCTGCTGTCGTCATGATTTCAGCATCAACCTGCTCATCACCCTCACGCTCGGCATCAGCATGGGACTGTACGATGCCCAGCGCCGCCGACTGGACGCCGTCATGACCGCGCTGCGCGAGCAGGAGCTCGAGCACGAGCGCGCGCGCAAGATGGCCCTCGAGGCGCGGTTGGCCTCGCTGGAGGCGCGTCTGCAGCCGCATTTCATGTTCAACACGCTGAACGCCATCTCCGCGTTGATCCAAGAGGACCCGAATCAGGCGGAGCGCACGGTGGAGCGGCTCGCGGCGTTGCTGCGCTTCGCGCTCGATGCCAGCGAGCGCGGCGTCGTGCCGCTGGAGCACGAGCTGAAGATCGTGACTGACTATATCGAGATCGAGCGCACCCGCTTCGGCCCGCGCCTTGGCTACGCGCTCGAGATCGCGCCCGAGGCGGCCGCCGGCGAAGTGCCGCCGCTGACGCTTCAAGTCCTCGTCGAGAACAGCGTGAAGCACGCGATCGCCCCGCGGCCGTCCGGCGGTCGGCTCCGCATCGAAGCGGCGGTGGACGGTCCTCGGCTGCGCCTGTCCGTGTGGGATGACGGGCCGGGTTTCACGGCCGACGCCATGCGGCCCGGCCGCGGCCTCGATATGCTGCGCGCCCGCCTCACCACGCGGTTCGGCTCGGACGCGAGCCTCGCGGTGGCGCGACGTGATGGCGGCACGCTGGTCACGGTGCTGCTGCCGCACGCCGGTCTGCGGTGACCACGCGCACATCGCTCCGCGCATTCCTCATCGACGACGAGCCGCTGGCGCTCAACCGGCTCGCCCGCATGCTGCAGGCCACGGGCCGTGTCGAGATCGCCGGCCGCGCCACCGATCCGACCGAAGGACTTGCCGCCGTCGCCTCGGCCTCCGCCGATGTCCTCTTTCTCGACATCCACATGCCGGGACTCAGCGGCTTTCAGGTGGTCGAGCGGGTGCCGCCGGGGCCGTCGATCGTGTTCGTCACCGCGCATGATGAGCACGCCGTTCGCGCATTCGAAGTGAACGCCGTCGACTACCTGCTCAAGCCGGTCGACCGCGCCCGGCTCGACAGCGCGCTCGATCGCGTCTGCGCGCGGCGTGCGCGGCCCGGCGGCGACGACGTGCGAGCCGCGCTCGAGCGCCTCGCGCAGCAGCTGCGCGCGGCGCCGTCGTTCCTCGAGCACCTGGCCGCTCGCACGCGCGACCGCGTGCAGCTCGTTCCGACCGCCGACGTCACGCACGTGCTCGCGAAGGATCGCGCGACGTACGCAGTCACGGCGACCACGCAGCACATGCTCGACGTCACGCTGGCGGGGCTCGAGCGCCGACTCGACCCCGCGCGTTTTCTGCGCATCAACCGCGGCATTCTCGTCAATCTGGCGTGGGTGGCGGAGCTGCGCACCGAGCTGGGCGGTCACCTGGCCGTTCGGCTCAAGGACGCCGCGCGCACCGAGCTGGCCGTCTCTCGCGACCGCGTTCGAGCGCTGAAGGACCGCCTGGGCCTCTAGTCCAACAGCCGCCGGGCCTGTCGGAACACTCCTCGCAGCATCGGCCTGGTGAGCTTGCCGGTGAAGGTGTTCTGCTGACTCGGGTGATAGCACGCGATGAGCGTGACGCCGTCGCCGAGGTCGCTCGCGGCGCCGTGCGCGAACACCGGACGCACAGGCGGCGCGGGATGGCCGAGCGCGCGACGCGCGCGGAGGTAGGCCTCCCAGCCGATCCTTCCCAGGCCAATGACGACGCGCACCCGGTCGAGCAAACGCAGCTCATCGAGCAAATACGGGCGGCACGCGAGGATCTCGGCGGGCAGCGGCTTGTTCGCCGGCGGCGCGCAGCGGATGGTCGCCGTGATGTAGGCATCGCGCAGCTCCAGCCCGTCGTTCGCATGCAAAGACGTCGGCTGGTTGGCGAAGCCCGCATGATAAAGCGCGTCGAACAGCCAGTCGCCGCTGCGGTCGCCGGTGAACATGCGGCCGGTGCGGTTGCCGCCGTTGGCCGCCGGCGCGAGACCGACGAGCAGCAACCGTGCGCGCGGGTCGCCGAAACCGGGCAGCGGGCGCGCCCAGTAGCGCTGTCCGATGTAGCGTCGTGGCGGCGCGGCCGCCGTCGCCTCGCGATGCGCGACGAGCCGCGTGCAGCGGCGGCAGCGCACGATCCGTGCGTTGAGCCGCTCGAGCGCCATCGGGCTTTGCAAGGCGGCCGGATTGTGCCACGGTGAGTCTCATGACGCCATCGCCGCCGCGCGGACGCGGCCGTCGCGTCCCCTCGATCATCGTGCACGGCGGCGCCGGCGCGCCGCTCGAGAGCGCCGCGGAGTTCCGTCCGGGGATGCGCGCGGCCGTCGTCGCGGGCTGGGCCGTCCTCTCCGCCGGCGGTCGGGCGCTCGACGCCGTCGAGGCGGCGGTGCGCACGCTCGAGGATCACGAACGCTTCAACGCGGGCCGTGGCTCTGTGCTGACCGAAGCGGGCACGGTCGAGATGGACGCATCGATCATGGAGGGCGACCGGCTCGGGTGCGGGGCGGTCGCCGCGGTGAGCCGCGTCGCCAACCCCGTGACGCTGGCCCGCCGTGTACTGGACGACGGCCGCCACGTCCTGCTGGTGGCCGACGGCGCTCATATGTTCGCCCGAGACGTGGGACTGCCGGAGTGCGATCCGGCGTCGCTGATCACCGAGCGCCAGCGCGCGCGCCTCGCTCAACGCCTCACGCAGACGGCGCAGACCGGCCCCCGTGGAACCGTCGGCGCGACGGCGCTGGACCGACACGGCACCATCGCCGCCGCCACATCGACGGGGGGCACGTTCGGCAAGCGCCCCGGGCGCGTCGGCGACAGCGCGTTGATCGGCTGCGGCACGTACGCCGACAGCTCGCTCGGCGGCGTGTCGTGCACCGGGGACGGCGAGGCCATCATCCGCGTGGTGCTCGCGCGTCGCGCCCTCGACTACCTCAAAGAAGCGGATGACCCCGACTACGCGGCGAAGGTCGCTGTGGACCTGCTCGTGGAGGAAGGTCGCGGCGAGGGCGGCCTCATCTTGGTCGACTGGCGCGGGCGCATCGGCTATGCGCACTCGACGCCGCTGATGCCGGTGGGCTGGATGACGCCGGCGCTTGGCGAGCCGGCGCTGCCCTTCTGATGGACGCCGTCGACGTCGCCGCCATCGAGACGGCACGCCTGCGGCTGCGCGACGCCATCGTCGAGACGCCCTGTGCCTACTCGCAGACCCTCTCCGAGCTCAGCAACGCGCGGTGCTTCGTGAAGCTCGAGAATCTGCAGATGACCGGCTCCTTCAAGGAGCGCGGCGCCGCGAATCTGCTGCTGCAGCTCGGCGCCGACGCACGCCGCAGCGGCGTCATCGCCGCCAGCGCCGGTAATCACGGTCTGGCGGTGGCGTTCCATGCCCAGCGCCTCGGCATCCCCACCACCATCGTGATGCCGGAGTACGCGCCGCTCATCAAGGTCACCTCGGCACGTCGCTACGGCGCGGAGGTAATTCTCCACGGCGGCAACTACGACGAGGCCTACGAGCGCGCCTGCGCCATCGGCGCGGAGCGCGGTCAGCTCTTCGTCCATCCCTTCGACGACGCGCGCGTGATCGCAGGCCAGGGCACGCTCGGTCTCGAGCTGCTCGAGCAGCTGCCAGACGTCGACGCGATGCTCTTGCCCGTGGGCGGCGGCGGGTTGATCGGCGGCGTCGCGCTGGCGGTGAAGGCCAAGCGTCCAGACGTTCGGATCATCGGCGTGCAGTCGGCCGCGTTGCCCGCGATGTCGCGCTCGCTGGAGCACGGCGAGCGGGTGCGCGTGGACGCCTCGGCGACGATCGCCGACGGCATCGCGGTGCGCCAGGTCGGCCACCTGACGCTGGAGCTGGCGCGCCGCTGGGTCGATCGCGTCGTCACGGTGGATGAAGAGGAGCTGGCCAACGCCGTTCTGCTGCTACTCGAGATCGAGAAAACCGTTGTCGAGGGCGCCGGGGCCGCGCCGCTCGCCGCGCTGCTGAATCGCCGGCTGGATCTCGAGGGCCGCCGCGTGGCGCTCGTGCTCTCGGGCGGCAACATCGACGTGACGACGCTCGCTCGCATCATCGAGCGCGGTCTCGTCAAGGACGGCCGCCTCGTCCGTCTCGGCGTGGTGCTGCGGGACATTCCTGGCGCGCTGGCGCGGCTCAGCGCGGTGATCGCCGAGGAACGGGCGAACATCCTGCACATTCTCCACGACCGCGCGTTCTCGCCGCAGGCGTCGATCGGCCAAACCGAGGTCGAGCTGACCCTCGAGACATCGGGCCCGGAGCAGATCGCCGCCGTCAAACGGCGCCTGGAAGCCTCCGGCTACCGCGTCGAAGAACGCACCGCCGGTTGAAGTGGCTCGGCGAGCCCGGCGCGCGGCGCCTCAGCCCGGGAGCGCCGACGCGTCCGGAAGCGCCGACGCGATCACCGCGCGGGCGCGTTCGGCGAGGTCACGCGCCGCGGCTCGTGGATCGGCGTCGGCGTCGATCGACAGCGGCGGATGATACGTGATCGTGATGCGGCCGCGGCGCGGCAACCGACGGCCCGGCGGCCAGGACGCGTGGCCCCCCGCGATGGTGACCGGCAGCGCGGGAACCCCGAGCGAGGCCGCGAGGCGAAACGCCCCCATATGGAAGCGGCCCAGCGTGCCGTCCTTGCTCCGACCACCCTCAGGGAAAATCATCACGACCGCGTCCTCATCGACCAGCCGTCGACGCGCTTCGCGCACAGCGCCGGGGTCGCGGGCGTCGAGGTCGACGGGAAAGGCGCGGAGCAGACGAATGAAGCGGCCCAAGAGCGGGATCTGGAAGAGGCGTCGCCACGCCATGTAATAGACGCGGCGACGGATCGGGATCGTAACCAGCACCGGGTCGGCGAACGTCTGGTGGTTTGGCACGACGACGAGCGGGCCGTGCACCGGGATGTGCTCGACCCCGCGCAGCTCGAGGCCGAAGTAGAGACCTGACACGGCGCGGACCAGAGGCCGAAAAGCGTCGAGGACCGGCGTGCGCACGGCGCTAGCCTATCGAACTTCACCGTAAACCAAAAAAACAGGGCCGGGATCGCTCCCGGCCCTGCGGTGGTTTCGCTGTGAGCTTGGCCTAGTCGTCTTCGGCGCCGGCCTCGACTTCGACCGGCTCGAGCTCCTGATGATGCATGCGGCGCTCGATCATGTCCTGGCAGCGGACACAGGTCTGAACTTCCGGCAGCGCGCGCAACCGGGCGGCGGCGATCTTCTCGCCGCATTCCACGCACGTGCCGTACTCACCGTCGTTCAGGCGGTCGAGCGCGGCAGTGATGCGGTTGACCCGCTCCACCAGCAGCTCGCGTGTGGCGAACCCGATCTCGCGACGCTCGTTGGCCTGGATTTCATCTACCTCATCGGCGAACGCCCAACTGTGCCCAGAGGCGCCGAGGAGCTCCTCGAGAGCGGCCGAGCCGCCCATCTGACGTAGCCGACTTACTGCCTCGATAAGGTCTGTCTCCAGCCGTTTCCGGATGTCCATTGTCATCGCCTCCGTGTACTTCGGGGCCGGGGCAGGTGCAACCCCTATGCCGTACCTGAGACGCGTGACCCTGGGGGAAAGATTCACTGAGAAAACAGTAATCTGCGGTCCGACCACGGCTCACAGGCAGGCTCGGTGGGGACAGATTGCCCATCGACCGGTCAGTTCTCATAGCTGTGCTTGACACAACTGACCAGCCGGCAGGCAGGGTCCCCTCTTAACCCTCCTGGTCCTCGTACTTCGACTTGAGCGAAGCCACCACGGCCGGCGGAAGGGGCGGATCGACGTGGGGGGCCGTGGCGGCCCCCCACGTCAGCACATCACGCGCGCGCGCGCGTTGCTTCGATGGCGCCTTCTTCCCAGATGCTGTGCTTGCGGGTCTCCGGCATCACGAAGATCGCGATGAGGAACATGATCGCCGGCACCGCGATGGGATACACCAGCGCCCAACCCACACTGCCGGTCGAGAGGAACATCGACGTCGTCACGATGGGCACGAGACCGCCGCCCCAGCCGTTGCCGATGTGGTACGGCACCGAGACAGAGGTGTAACGGATGCGCCCGGGGAAGAACTCTGCCAGGAACGCGCCGATCGGGCCGTACGTCATGCCGACGTAGTTGACCAGGATGACGACGATCAGCACCGACATCCAGAAGTTGACGTTCCCGGGATTCGCGAAGTTGCCGAGCGCGGCGTAAAGCGGGTAGTACGTGAGCGACGCCAGCGCCATGCCGCCGAGGATGATCGGCTTGCGGCCGATCTTGTCCGAGAGCCAGCCCCAGAAGATCAGCGTCGGGGTGGCGATCAAGAGACCGACGCCCACGATGTAGCTGGACGTCAGCACGTCGAGCTTCTTGACGGTCTGCAGGAAATACAGCGCCCAGAACTGGCCGCTGTACCAGACGCAGCCCTGACCGAGCACCACCACGCTCGCGATGACCACGTACTTGAAGTTGCGGCTCATGAATGCTTCGCGCCAGGGATTGGTCGCCGTCCGTCCCCGCGCCTTGATGTCCTGGAAGATCGGCGTCTCACCGAGCGAGAGTCGGATCCAGATCGCGATCGCGACCAGGAGCAGCGAGATGATGAACGGCAGTCGCCAGCCCCAGTCGTTGAA
>Ga0075433_10000904_pt1 | contig 20886 bp, 21 predicted proteins | sample RhiMethybrSRZTD2_FD_75299 | JGI IMG/M metagenome (GOLD analysis project Ga0075433, IMG submission 75299) | Populus rhizosphere microbial communities from Tennessee, USA - Rhizosphere MetaG P. TD hybrid SRZTD2 | ecosystem: Host-associated > Plants > Roots > Rhizosphere > Soil | place: USA... | reverse complement strand
GGTTCGGGCCGTCGCTGCGGAGGCTCTGCTCGTCGGGCGGCGTCTGGACGCCGAGTCGATCGCCGAGGCGGCCGCCGCCGGAGCGGGGCCCTCGCGACCGATGGACAACACCGACTTCTCATTCCTCTGGCGCAAGGAAATGACGAAAAAATGGATCACGGCGGCGCTTTTGGATCTTCAGGGGAAGGCCGGAAAAGCGGCTTAAGGCTTACTTAAGGCTGGCTTGCCCGCCTCGAGGCCCGCTGCTATACTGCGCGCCTTCTCGTAAATCGCTCGCCTTTCAAGCACGTTCGCTCTGAAGACCGACGAATCACACGGGAAGTCGGCTTCGCCGAGCGGCGCGTCGGAGTCGGAAATGTGACGCCGGTTTTTAGGACTCTGTTTCGATGAAACTCTACGTTGGTAACCTTCCCTACAACACCTCCGAGGACGATCTCCGCTCGCTCTTCTCGACCTACGGCAACGTGGCTTCCGTCGCGATCATCACCGACCGCGACACGGGCCGTTCGAAGGGCTTCGGGTTCGTCGAATACCCCAATGACGACGAGGCGCGCAACGCCATCTCGGCTCTCTCGGGCCAGGAGTACGGCGGGCGCGCTTTGACGGTCAACGAGGCTCGCCCCAAGACCCAGGGCGGCGGCGGGCGCGGCGGCCGTTACTAAATCCGATCCGAGGGAATCGGAGGGGGGCGAAGGCCCCCCTTTTTCTTTTTCGGGCGGCCGTTAGACTTCGGGGCCGTGAGCGACGTGCGCCTCGAGCGGTGGCACCCCGGGGACGGCCCCTTGACCGAGCGGCGCCTGATGCGCGCGATGGAGCTCGAGGGATACGACGTCATCCTGTACACGTATCGCTCCGGGACCGTCTTTCCGGAGCACGAGCATGCGCAGGAGAAGTGCGACGCCGTGCTCGAGGGCGTCCTGCGCGTGACGGTGGGCGACGCGGTGTTCGACCTCGCCAAGGGCGACCGCCTCTACCTTCCGGCGGGAACTCGGCACGCAGCGCAGGTCATCGGAGAAAAAACGGTGGTATCTCTCGACGGAACGATGTGGTGAGGAGGAGCCCATGGCCTACAGCAAATCCGAACGCGAAGCCCTGATTCGCCGCTACGAGGAGGGCGCGGCGCGCCTCAAAGCGGCATGGGAGAAAGTGCCCGCCGAGGCGCGCAAGTGGCGCCCGGCCGAGGGAAAGTGGTCGGCCCACGAGGTCGTGTGCCACGCCGCCGACTCCGAGGCCAACGCGTACGCGCGCATCCGCTTCCTGGCGGCGGAAGCCTCTCCGCCGACCATACTGGGATACGACGAGGCGCGGTGGGCCAAGGAGCTCGACTACCACTCGATGCCCGTCGAGCTGGCGATGGCCACGGTCGAAGCCGTGCGGGCCAACACGGTTCCCCTCCTGCGCGGCATGGCCGAATCGAAGTGGGAGCGGAAGGGAACGCACACCGACTCCGGCCCCTACACGGCCGAAGACTGGCTTCGGAGCTACGCCGAGCACCTCGAGAAGCACTCGGGCCAGATCGAGCGCAACCTGGCGGCGTGGAAGGCGAATCAGCCGTCATCCCGAGCGTAGCGAGGGATCCCGAGCTCGAAAACCACGGGATCCCTCGCCGCGGGGCGGCTCAGGATGCTCGCTCCGGGATTGAACTCGTCAATCCCTCGCGAGCACGTCGTTCATGGCGTTGGCCACGATGCGGCGAGGCTTCTTCGGCAGCTTGATGGTCGTGTCGATGGACTGGGACGAGTTTCCGCGCAGCGACGCGACGCCCAGCCGCACGAACGCGTTCTTGTCCATCTCGATGTAGAGGGGCACGAAGCCCAGGAAATCCGGGGAGACGCCGTCCTGGGCGACGGAGCCCGTCAGCTTGTACTGATCTCCGCCCACGCTCTGGACGTCGATCTTCGCGGTGTAGCGGGGGATCTCCATGCCGTAGACCCACTGACGGAAGAACCAGTCCATCTTGCCGTTCTTCTCGAGGTCCATTACCGGGGTCATGTGCCGCTCGACGACCGTCTGGAAGTCTCGCGTCGTCGGGTTCTTTCCGGCGTAGGAGGACGCGAAGTCTTTCATCATCTCGATGAACGGTCCGTCCGCTGGCTTGGCCTTCGGGTCGCGCATCAGCATGCGGAGCATCTGCACGACCCAGGCCCCCTTGTCGTAGATCATGGCCTGCGCGGCGTCGGGGTTGCGCCAGGTCGAGAGCCTCCAGCCGTCGGAGATCGGTCCCGCCTCGTCGTTGGCGACGTACGCGTGCGCCGGCTTCGTGAAGATGTTCTTCGCCGCTTTCTTCCAGAAGTCGTCGGACTTCGACCTCTCCTCGGTGTACTCGAGGACCAGGCCCGCGGTGAACTCGGCGAAGCCCTCCGAGAGCCACTGGTCCCGGTAGCTGTCCCAGCCCACGAGATGCCCCCACCACTGATGGGCGAACTCGTGGGGCCCGACGATGTCGACGAACGCCGAGGCCCCGAGCAGGCCGATGCGGAACCGGTTGTACGAATCGAGGAAGGAGATGTAGGGCAGGAAGACGAGCGACGGCCAGGACTGCCCGAAGAAAAACTGCGACTGCTGCGTGATCGCGACGTGCCCGAAGGGCAGCGAGCCGAAGTAGACCGAGCCGACGCGGGCCGTGTTGATGCCGTCGGCCATCGCCGAGTCGGCGAGCCTCTCGGGCCGCACGCCCGAGAGTCCCTGCAGGGCGACGGGGATTCCGGGATTCGTGAAGACCTGAACCTGGAGGCCGCTGTCCTTGTCGGTCTGCTCGAGCTTCTTGAACTTCCCGTAGTTGAAGCCGGCGACGCGGATGGGCCGGTCGGCCTTCCACACCGAGATCCGCTGGTCGTTGTCGATCCGGCTGTCGACGAGGTCTCCCACCGACACGATCTCGTGAGCCTTGGGAATGCGATAGGTCAGGTCGTACGTGGCGGGATCCTCGAAGACGCCCAGGTTCGGGTACCAGCTCTCCCGCGCGCCGACGGCGAAGTTCCCGTCGCCCGCGTCGTAGAGCACGTCGGGGCCCTCGTAGACGAGCCGCAGCCGGAGCTTCTCGCCGCGGGCCGGCGCGGCGGGGAAGACGACCGCGGCGTCCGAGTCCTCGTCCTTGTTCTCCTGGATCACGGCGACCGGGGTCCAGCTCGCCGCGCCTCCGGCCGAGTACGCGGCTTCCTGGATGCGAAGCTTGCCGAGGAGCGCGAGGGGCAGAACCCGCACACCGTCCCGGAGGGCTTCGAGCTCGATCGTGGTTTCGCCGCGGATCTGCTCGTTCTTGCGGATCGTCGTGTCGATCACGTAGTGGTCCGCCCGAGCCGCGGGGGAGGCCGAGCCCGCGCTCGCTCCCTTGCGGCGGCCCATGTACCAGGAGCCGCCTTCGCGCTCGTGGACCACGTAGAGAAGCGAGTCGGAAAAGCCGGGCATTCCGACCTCCGAGATCCATCGCAGCCCGGATGGATCGACGAGCGCGACGGCCGGCGGCAATTTCTTTCCGTCGAAGAAGGCCATGAAGACGCCGGACGCGGGATCGGTCTTGCCGAGCAGGTCGGAGAGGATGCGGATCTGGAGATTGACTCTCAGGTCCTTGCGCTGGCGCTTGCGCAGAGAATCCCAGATCGACTGGGCGTGCGCGTCCGCAGTCACGGCGGCGCCGCGGCTCCGGATCTGCGCCTCCGTGTCGTCGGTGAAGAGCAGGACCATGGCTTCGAACCGGTCGGTGAGGACCTCGAGGGCCTTCTCGCCCGTGACCAGGGCGAGGTGGCGGCGCTCGCTCTCCGTCGACGGCGACAGCTGCCACGAGCCCTCTCCCACAAAGACGGCTCCCGTGACGCGGCCGTCGACGGGCGCGAGGAACTGAAACGTCCCTTTCTCGAACCGGAAGCGAAAGACGTCGCGCTCGATGGTCAGATCCTGGGCTGAGACCGGCGGACCTTCGGGATGCGCCGCCCGAAGCGCCGTGTACGTCGGATCGACGTCGGCGAGCAGAGCGCTCGCCGCGAAGAACGCCGCGAGGACGATTTGAGCGGCGCTCGACGCGCCGACGAGAGCGAAGAATTGTCCCCGGCGGATGTCCAAAGTCGTGACTAGATTCTAACCGAGGTGGTCAGCTCCTCGCCGATTCGGGCGGCCTCGTCCAGAAGCGCGAGCAGGTCCTCCTCGCGCGTACGGAAATTGGTGATCGACACGCGCAGCGCCGTTTTTCCTTTCAGGATCGTGGGCGCCAGGAAGAAGGCGCCGCCGGAAACGAGGCGATTGATGATGCTCCTGTTGATCCGGTCGAGCTCTTCCTCGGGGATGGCCGCGTCTTTCGGACGGTACCGGAAGTTGGCGATCGAGAGCACGGGTTCGGCCAGGCGCTCGAAGTCCTTTCGGCGGTCCACTTCGGCGGAAAGGAATCCCGCCAGGCGTATGTCGTTTTCGATCTGCGCCGCATACGCCTTCCAGCCGTGAACCTTGAGGCCCATCCAGACCTTGAGCGCCTTGAATCCGCGGGAGAGCTCCACGCCCCGTTCGGCGAACCAGGCGGGCCCCGGGAACGGGCTCTCGGGATCCTGCGCGAGGTACTCCGGGAAGCGGCGGAACGTGGCCGAGAAGCGTCCGGGCTCTCGCACGAGCGTGGCGCCGGCTTCGTAAGGAACGTACAGCCACTTGTGGGGATCCGCGGCGATCGAGTCGGCGCGTTCCATGCCGGCGAAGCGCGGGCGCAGCGCCGGCACGATCGAGGCCAGCGCGCCGTAGGCGCCGTCGACGTGGAACCACATCTTTTCCCGCGCGCAGAGGTCCGCCAGCGACTCCAGCGGATCGATCGCGCCGGTGTTGACGGTGCCCGCATTGCCGACCACGATCGCGGGCAGGTTTCCCGCCTGCCGATCGGCGGCGATCGCCGCCTCGAGCCGGTCGACCGGGATGCGAAAGTCCGCGCCGCTCTCGATCTTGCGGAGCTGCTTCGTGCCGATCCCGAGCAGGTCCACGGCCTTGTCGACGCAGTGGTGAACCTGGTCGGACGCGTACACGGTCAGCCTTGGACGATCCGGCCCCGCGAGCCCCTCTTCGCGCACGTTGCCGGGCGTCATCGCGCGGCGCGCCACGGCGAGCGCCGTGAAGTTCGCCATGGACCCGCCGGAGACGAGGATGCCCTCGGCCGTCTCGGGAAAGCCCAGCAGCTGCGCGAGCCAGCGCGTGACGCTCTTCTCCACGTGCGTCGCGGCGTGGTCTCCGCCCCAGCAGTTGGGGTTCATGGCCGAAGCCAGGAAGTCCGCGAGGATGCCGACCGGATCCGCCGTCGCGTTGATGAACCCGTAGAAGCGGGGATGGGAGTTGCCCATCGGGTAGGGAAGGACGTGCTCCCGGACGAACGCCAGAACCTCCTCGAACGGGCGACCTTCCTCGGGCACCGGCTCGTCGAAGAGCGCCGCGTCCTTTCCGACCTTCCCGAACACAGGCCGGCCGACCAGCTCCCGGCGGTGCTCCGCCACCGCGTCGGCGGCGAGTCCCCCGAGCCGGCGCAGCTCTTCCGGAGTCAGGTCGAAAGGCAATTTCGTCAATTCGTTATGGCGGTTCGCTTCGCGAATTGCGGCCGACGGCGGCCGAACTCTCCAGACTTAGTCGAACGTTCTCTGGGCCGCCGCAGCCGAATTCGCTACGCGTCAAATGGTTACTTCACCACCCCGCAACCGAACCGCCCGCCCGCGTTGCCCGTGGGCTGAGTCTTGAAGTCGTCGGTCTTCTCGTGGAAGACGACGGCCTTGCCGACGACGGAGTCGGGTCCCGGCTTGACCGTCAGGTCCTTCGACGTGATCTCCAGGTGCCCCTTCCCGTCGGCGCCGATCTCGATGTTGCCCAGATCCCCGTTGTGGCGCTTGGCGTCCGTCGGGCCCGCGTGCGGATTCCCCTCCGCATTGAAGTGCCCGCCGGCCGAGGTCGCGTCAGGGGCCGAGCAGTCGCCCTTCTCGTGGACGTGGAGGCCGTGGGAGCCGGGGGTCGCGTTCTCGATCCAGACCTCGACCTTCGTGCCGCCGGAGGGCAGCTCGGTGAAGGTCGCCTTGCCCGTGACCTTCGAGCCGCTCTTGGATTCGATGGTCGCGGTCGCCTTCGCCGCGTCCGGGGGGACGGCCGAGGCCGTCGCGGTCAGGTAGGCCGCTCCCGCCGCGAAACCGACGACCGCCAAAATGCCCTTGGTTCTCATGTTCTCTCCTCCCTTAAGGCGGAGATAATAACGGGCTCTAGCGCCTATGATTCTTAAGGTGCCGCCCATTGCAGTGTCGCGTCCCCTCCTGTTCGGCCTGGTTGCGGCCGGTGCCATCGGCGCGATCGCGCTCCCCCAGCCGCACTCGTCCTTCGCGGCGGGCTTTGCGGCGGGTTCGGGGGCGGTGTTCGTCCTCTCCTTCATGAAGGGCCGGCGGCGCGAACCGGACGACGAGGCCATCCGATGAGAGTGCTCGTCGTCGAGGACGAGGCGCGTATCGCGCAGTTCTTGAAGAAAGGCCTCTCGGAGAAGGGGTACGCGGTCGACACCGTCGGCGACGCGGATGCGGCCCTCGAGCGGATCGTCTTGGCCGCGCCGGACCTGGTGATCCTGGACCTGATGCTGCCGGGCTCGCGCGACGGGCTGGAGCTGTGCCGGGAGCTGCGCTCCCGGGGCACGCGCGCCAAGATCCTGATGCTGACCGCGCGCGACACCGTCGAGAACAAGATCGAGGGCCTCGACGCGGGCGCCGACGACTACCTCGTCAAGCCGTTCTCGTTCCGCGAGCTGATGGCCCGGATGCGGGCGCTCCTGCGGCGCACCGAGGTCGTGGAGCCCGGCCCCCTCGTGTACGACGACTTGAGCTACGACCCCGAGTCGCGCGAAGTCACGCGCGACAACGAGACGGTGCGGCTGACCGTGCGCGAAGGCGCGCTCTTCGAGCTCCTCCTGCGCCGTCGGGGCAAGGTCGTCTCGCGTACCGAGATCCAAGCGCGCATCTGGGAAGACTCGTTCGACCTCTCCACCAACATCATCGACGTCTACATCAACGCCCTGCGAAAGAAGATCGACGGCGGGGAGCGCGAGAAGCTCATCCAGACCGTCCGCGGCGTCGGCTACCGGGTCCGGGAGTCGGGCGGCGCCGCGTAGGCGTATCCCACGATGCGCCGCCTGTTCGAGAGGCTGCGGACGCCGCCTCCGGCACCGACCCCTTCTCCGTGGGAGGAGCTGGGCCGGCGCCTGGAGCAGTCCACGACGCATCCGCTCAAGAGGATCGCGGTGGAAGGTCTCCCGGAGGATGCGCGCGCGATCGCCGATCGGCTCAACGCCCGGCTCGACGCTCTCGCCGCTTCGGAGAAAGAGCAGCACCAGTTCATCGCCGACGTGTCGCACGAGCTGCGCACGCCCCTGACGGTCCTGCGAGGGTCGCTCGAAGTCGTCCTCGAGGAGGACCGCCCGGCCGAGGAATACCGCGAAGCGATCGGCAGCGCGCTTCTCGAGGTCCGCCACTTGACGCGCATCTCGCAGAACCTCCTCTTCCTGACCCGGGGCGAGAGCGGACGCGTGACACTGTCGTTCGCCAACCTGGACCTCGCCCGATTCGCGACCGAGATCGTCCGGGACGTGGCGCCGCTGGCGTCGGATCGGGGCCTGGATCTCTCGGTGTCGGTGCCGCCTCTGCCGGTCTTTGTCTTCGCCGACGCCGGAAGACTCCAGCAGGTCATGCACAACCTGCTCGAGAATTGCCTGCGCTACACCGAGCCGGGAGGCCGGATCGTCGTCAGCGTCGCCTCGGCCCCGGGAGAGGCGCGGCTGTCCGTCGCCGACACCGGGGTGGGTATTCCCGAGGCCGATCAGCCGTACATCTTCGAGCGCTTCTTCCGCAGCAAGGCCTCGAAGCAGGTCAATCCCGGCGGCTCGGGCCTGGGGCTCTCGATCGTTCGCTGGATCGTTGAGGCGCACAAGGGCAAGGTTACGGTCGAGAGCGCGCCGGGCAAGGGGTCCACGTTCACGGTGACCCTGCCTGTTGTCTGACGCCGCAACGTCTTTATAATCGCCGGCTCCCATGCGCCCGGTCTTCGTTCTCTCCGCCGCCCGCACGCCGATCGGAAAGTTCGGCGGATCGTTCGCGTCGATGTCGGCGGCGGACCTGGGCGAGGTCGCGGCGAAGGCGGCCCTGGAGAGGTCGGGGCTTCCGCCCGCCGCCGTGGACGAGACGATCTTCGGCCACGCCCGCCAGGCCGGGGGAGGCCCGAACACCGCCCGTCAGGTCTCTCACCGCGCAGGCGTGCCCGACGCCGTGTCCGCGTTCACTGTCAACAAGGCCTGCGCGTCCTCGCTCAAGGCGTTGACACTCGGAGCCCTGACGATCGCGGCCGGCGAGAACGACGTCGTTCTCGTGGGCGGGACCGAGTGCATGTCGGCGACGCCGTACCTTCTGCCTCGTGCCCGGTTCGGAGCGCGGATGGGAAACGTCGAAGTCGTGGACGCGATGCACCGGGACGGGTTCCTGTGCCCGCTCTGCGGGCAGCTGATGGGCGAGACCGCCGAGAACCTGGTCCGCGAGTACGGGATCCTGCGCGCCGAGCAGGACGCGTACGCGGCGGAGTCGCAGCGCCGCGCCGCCGAAGCGGCGGCCTCCGGCCGGTTCGCCGACGAGATCGCTCCGGTCACGGTGGCCGGAAAGAAGGGGAGCGTCGCCGTTGCGGCCGACGAGCATCCCCGTCCGGATTCGACGGCCGAAGCGATGGCGAAGCTTCCGCCGGTCTTCGATCCCGAAGGCACCGTGCACGCCGGCAATTCGTCGGGGATCACCGACGGCGCCGCCGCGCTCGTTCTCGCCACCGAGAAGGAGGTCGCCAAGGCCGGTGTCGAGCCGTTGGCGCGCGTTGCGGCATGGGTCTCTGCCGGCGTGGATCCGGCGCGCATGGGCATCGGCCCGGTGCCAGCCGTGCGGGCGCTGCTCGAGAAGACGAGAACGAATCTTTCCGACGTCGACCTCGTCGAGCTCAACGAGGCGTTCGCCGCCCAGGTCATCGCCTGCGCGCGCGATCTCCCACTCGACCTCGGAAAAGTCAACGTCAACGGCGGCGCGATCGCGCTCGGCCATCCCATCGGAGCGACCGGAGCGCGCATCGCGACGACGCTCCTGTACGAGATGCGGCGCCGCAACGCCCGCCGAGGCATCGCCACCCTCTGCGTTTCCGGCGGAATGGGGATGGCGGTCCTGTTCGAGAGGTGACGATGCGCATCGCCCTCACGCTCGATCGCGACACGGATCTTTCCGAGTCCAACGACTACCTGCGCGCGCTCGCGGCCGCGGGTATCCCGCGCGAGTCCATCGAGGTGGTCACTCCCCTCTCGCCGCACTCCGGGAAACGGTTCGACGGGCTCGTGCTGGGCGGCGGCGTGGACGTGGATCCCTCGCGCTACGGAAGGCGCCGTCTCGAAAACGGGACCGTCGAAGTGGACGCCGAGCGGGACGCCCTGGATTTCGACCTCTTCGAGAACGCGCGGCGCCGCGGGGCTCCGATCCTCGGGATCTGTCGCGGCCTGCAGGTGGTCAACGTCGCGCTCGGCGGCACGCTGGTGCAGGACATCCCGGCGCAGCAACCGGGCAGCGGACCCCACGAGTTCCCGCGGGAGCCGCCCACGCGCCGCGACCACTCCGTCGCGGTGGCTCCGGGAACGCGTCTGGCGGCGATCGTCGAGGCGCGCGAAATCGAGGTCAACAGCCGCCATCACCAGGCGATCGAGAGAGTCGCCGAAGGATTGTACGTCTCGGCGGTCGCGCCCGACGGGGTTCCCGAGGCCGTGGAAGCGCCGGGCCGGGAGTGGTTCGTGGCGGTCCAGTGGCATCCTGAAAATTTGCGCGGCGACTCCGCGTCCGAACGTCTCTTCGCCGAATTTGCGAGGGCGGCCCGGGAGCGGTCGGAATTTCCGGACGCCCGCGGCGTTCTGGAGCCGGACCCCAAACCTTGACGGGAAGACACGGAAGGAGCATCGGACGATGAAGATTCGTGCGGGACTGGCGGCCGCCGGAATGGCGGTCCTCGCGGCGGTGGGCAAAGGTCAGGCGCCGACTGCGGCGCCGGCCGCGGCCGCGCCGATTCATGTCGAGAAGCTCGCCGATGGCGTCTGGGCCGCGGACGTGCACAAGGGCGCCAACGTGGGATGGTTCCTCCTCGGCGACGGCGTCGTCGCCGTGGACTCCGGGTCCGATTCGGCGGTCGGACAGGAGATCCTGGAGGAGATCGCGAAGACCACCGGAGGCAAGCCCGTGCGCGCTCTCATCCTCACGCACTCGCACGCCGATCACAGCGGAGGCGCCCGCGCGTTCGTCGCGGCGGGGGCGCGCGTGATCTGCCACGAGAGTCAGGCGGGCGCGATTCTGGCCTTCGTCACGCAGGCGTCCACGGACCCGAAGGATCCTCTGGCCGGCAAGAGCAATCTCCGGCCGCTCGTGGAGTCGATCTCCGAGCGCGCGATCCTGGTCGACGGAATCCACAACGTGCAGATCTACTTCCTCGGCGCGGCGCACACGAAGGGCGACCTCGTCGTGTACCTGAACGCCGACAAGATCCTCTACAGCGGCGACGTCGCGCTGACCGGCCGCATGCCCTTCATGCAGTCGCCGGACGTGGATCCGGACGGCTGGGTCCGTGCCCTCCAGGCGATCGGGCGCGTTCCGGTCGAGAAGCTGGTGCCGGGTCACGGCGAGATCGGGCCCGCCAAGGGTGTCCAGGAGTCGTACGTCTACGTCAAGGCCGTCGACGACATGGCGAACAAATTCCTATCGAAGGGCCTGCCGGAGGAGCGAGTGGACGCACAGGTCCACGACGCCGAGAACGCGATTCCGGGACTCGCGATGTCGGACGCGCACACGGCCAACGTGAAGGCCTCGTACCACGCGATCAAGGAGAAGACGGCTCGCGCGGCGGCCACGCCGACCGCGCCCGCGGTCACTCCGAAGCCGAAGTGACCGAGCCGCCGGGAATCCGGCTGGATCTCTCGGGCGACGGCGCCCGCGCGGATCTGTCCATTGCGATTCCCCCGGTCAACGTGCTGGGTCCCGCGTCGCTGGCGGAGCTGACGCGACGGATCACGGCCGCGCGCGGAGCGCGTGTGCTGGTGCTGACCGGCCTTCCGCGCGCGTTCTCGGCGGGCGTGGACGTGGCCGCGCATGCCCCCGAGCCGCAAATGATCGAAGAGATGCTGGCGGCGATGCGGGAGGTCCTGACAGCCCTGATCGAGACGCCGGCCGTGACGCTCGCGGCGATCTCGGGCGCCTGCCTCGGGGGCGGCGCCGAGATCGCATCGGCCTGCGACCTCGTCCTCGCCGCCGAGGACGCCCGGATCGGGTTTCCCGAGATCCGCCTGGCGTGTTTTCCTCCGGGAGCTGCGGCGCTCCTGCCGGCGCGGATCGGCGAGGCGCGCGCCTCGCTCTGGATCCTGACGGGAGAAACCGTTTCGGGACGCGAAGCCGCCGACGCGGGATTCGCCTCGCGCGCGGTGCCTCCCACGCGCCTCTCCGAGGCGACCGAGCGGCTGGCGGAGCGGATCCTCTCGGCGGCGCCCGCCGCGCTCGCCTCCGCCCGTGACCTGGTGCGCCGCGGCCGGCGCGAGGCGCTCGCGCAGCGGCTGCCCGACGCCGAGGATGCGTACCGCCGGCTGGCCGGCGATCGAGATCTCGCGCGCGCGGTCTCCGCCTTCGAGGCCGCTCGCCGCCGCTGATAGCATCCGCCGCGATGGCGATCCTGTACCTGAACGGAGATTTCGTGCCCGAGTCCGAGGCGGGGATCTCGCCGCTGGACCGGGGCTTTCTCTTCGGCGATGCGATCTACGAGGTCGTGCGCTTCGACCGCGGCCGCGCCTACCGCCTGGGCGAACATCTCGGCCGGATGCGCGACGGCCTGGCCGCGATCCGCCTCGATGTCTCGCCGGACTTCTTCGCGCCGGCGGCCGAGCGGCTGCTGGCCGAGAACGGCCTCTCCGACGAGGACGCCTTCGTCTACGCCCAGGTCTCGCGCGGCGCCGCGCCGCGTTACCACGCGTTCCCGCCGCCCGGCACGAAGCCGACGATCTTCGCTTTCGCCCGACAGACCGATCCGCCGCCGCCGCCCGAAGGCGGCCGGGCGATCCTGCTGACCGACGAGCGCTGGGGCCGCTGCGACATCAAGAGCATCAACCTGCTCCCCAACGTCCTCGCCGCACAGAAAGCGAGGGACGCTCAGGCGATGGACGCGATCCTGGTCCGCGACGGCTTCGCGCTCGAAGGCACGAAGGCCAACCTCTTCATCGTGGCGAAGGGCATCGTTCGGACCGCGCCCAACGGCCCGCGGATCCTTCCCGGCGTCACGCGCAGCGCGGCGATCGAGGCCGCGCGCCGGATCGGGCTCACGGTCGAGGAGCGCGCGTTCACGCTCGAAGAGATGTTTGCGGCGCAGGAAGTCTTCTTCGCCTCGACGACGCTCTGGACGTACCCGCTCGTGTCGATCGAGGGCCGCGCGATCGCCAACGGCAAACCGGGCCCGGTCGTGAAGATGCTGCGCGAGGCGCTCCTCGCCGAATTTCGCGGCGAGCCCGTCGCCGCGCCCCGCTAGGACCGGCCTTTCGGGTACCTCGCCTCGATCGTCGAGGAGATCCCGCCGCGCGAGGAGAAGCGGCCGGTGATCGTCATGCTCTTGGGCCGGCACGCGGCCACGCAGTCCTCGAGGATCCGGTTGACGGCATTCTCGTAGAAGATCCCGACGTTGCGGTACGCCACGATGTAGAGCTTGAGCGACTTCAGCTCCAGGCAGAGCCGGTCCGGGACGTAGCGGATGGTCAGGTGGCCGAAGTCCGGCAGCTCCGTCTTCGGGCAGATCGCGTTGTACTCCGGGATCTCGACGGTGATCTCGTAGTCGGCATACTGGTTGGGCCAGGTCTCGATCGGCGGCAGCTTCGCGTCGATTCCGGAGCGGGCGTGCGCGTCGGTGTATTCGGTCATGGGGCCCCGAATCGTATCCCTGCTACCATGCGCCGGGCCATGGAGTGGTTGAAGCAGCTTTTCCACCAGCTCACCGACGTCGAGACGCTCGTCCGCTTCGGCGGGCTGACGGCGATGACGCTGATCGTCTTCGCCGAGACGGGACTTCTGATCGGCTTTTTTCTGCCCGGGGATTCGCTGCTCGTGACCGCCGGCGTCTTCGCCGGGACGGGTCAGCTGAACCTTCTCCACTTGAACATCGTGTTGATCGCGGCCGCGATCCTGGGCGACACCGTCGGGTACTGGTTCGGCCGCAAGACCGGTCCGGCGCTCTTCAAGCGGCCGAAGTCGTTTCTCTTCAACCCCGAGCATCTGCGGCGCGCCCACGACTTCTACGAGAAGCACGGCGGCAAGACGATCGTGATCGCGCGCTTCATGCCGATCGTCCGGACGTTCGCGCCGATCGTAGCGGGAATGGGGCAGATGGAGTACCACCGCTTCCTGACGTTCAACGTTTTCGGCGGCGCGCTCTGGGTCCTCTCGATGACGCTGATCGGCTACTTCCTCGGCCAGATCCCGGGCGTGAAGGAGCACATCGAGCTCGTCATCCTGATCGTGGTCTTCCTCTCGATCCTTCCCGGCATCATCGCCGGCACGAAGGCCTGGTGGAAGAAGCGTCGCGAGCGCGCGACCGCCTAGTCATCTCGAGCGCAGCGAGAGATCCCGAGCTCGACGAGCGCTCAGGGCAATCGAGTCCGGGATGAACGCCGCGCTTCGCGCGACGTTGCCTACTGCCGCGGGCTTGCCTTCGGTGGTCGGCTGTCTCGGCGCTCCCGCGCCTCGGGATGACAGGCGTTAGGCCAAGCGATTAAGCGACTGCGGAGGACGTTCTCGGTCGACAAAGACGCTCGCCGCGCGCCTCGGCGAGGAGCGTGGCGATGTCGTCGCCGTGCGAGCGGTCGTGCTCGGCCATCATCCGCGGGAGGTCTTCGAGAGTGACACGGCCCACGCCCTCGAGCGCTCCAGCCCGCTTCCACTCCGAGGAGCCCAGTCGGCGCAGGACTTCGATGTTCTGCGTGCGGGCGCGGGCGAAGGCCGCGAGGCCCTTCGAGAGGTCCTTCTCGTTGTAGGACCGCTCGCGAGCGATGCGGTCCCCGTCGAAGTTCAGAAGCGCCGGAGTGTCCTCCGCGAGGATGCGCCGGATGCGCAGGCCGTAGCCCTCGCGCTCGAGGTCCGCGAGGTGCCAGACGTTCTCGACGAGCGAAAACCCGCCGCCCGAGGGCCGGCACCGGTGCTGGGCGGGCGGCAGCGTGGCGGCCGCGCGGGCCAGCAGCGCGGGTGTGGACTCGAGGGTGAGTAGAAGTGTCTCGAAATCCCGGCGGTTCATGATCGTTCCTCGTACCCCAATACGCCATTGGAAGGAAAAAGGTTTCGCGTTCCGTGCCATAAACTTTGCCCCATGGGAATCCAGGGAATTCGACAGTTCTTCCTGTCGCGGCTGTCGACCCCGGAGCCGGTCCACAAGCCCGACGCCGTGGCGATCGCGGCCTGCGCGCTCCTGCTCGAGATGGCACACGCCGACGAGGTCCTCGACGAGAACGAGCGCGTGCGCATCTTGCGCGCGGTCCGCGAGGACCTCGGAGTTCCCGCGGCCGACGTGGACGAAGTCGTGCGCCTGGCCGAGGAAGAGAGGCGCGAGAGCGTCGACCTCTATCAGTTCACGAAGCTCGTCGCCGAGAAGTTCTCGCGCGAGCAGCGCCTCCGGCTGATCGAAGTCATCTGGGGAATCGTGTACGCCGACGGCAAGCTGACCGCGGTCGAGAATCAGCTCGCGCGGCGCATCGCCGAGCTCCTCGGATTCCAGCATCCCGAGGTGCAGGCCGTGCGGGAGAAAGTCGCGAAAGAGCGCTGACCGTTTACAGGCCTCGGTCGGGGCAATCACGCCAGGGTCGGCGACGGTCTATTTGAGCCACGCCGGGAGCTTGCGCTTCTCCTCCGGAATGCGTTCGAGCGTCTCGGGCCGCTCGGCCAGCAGGTAGGCGGCCACTGCCGTCGCGGCCGTCGAGCGGTCGAGGATCTTCGGATCGATCCGGTCGAACGTGTCGTTGGCGGTGTGGTGGTAGTCGAAATATTCCGTGGCGTCCTGCAGCAGTCCCAGATTCGGGATTCCCGACGGGAGCAGATACGCGAGGTCCGCGCCGCCGAGGTCTCCGACGAGCAGGCGATCCGCGGCGATCGGGGCCAGCACTGCGGCAATCGTTTTCAGCGGCGCTTCGGCGCCCGTGCCGGCGTTCCACGACAACCCGAGCGGCGGCCCCTGTCCCAGATCCACTTCGAGCGCGGCGACGTGGCGGGGCAGCTCCGCGGCATGGTCGTCGGCATACGCCTTTCCGCCCTTCAGGCCGTGTTCCTCGTTGGCGAACAAGACGACGCGCACGGTGCGGCGCGGTCGCGGCGAGAGGGCCGCGATCTGCCGCGCGGCCTCGATCACGATGCCGCATCCGGCGGCGTCGTCGAGCGCACCGGTGCCGAGGTCCCACGAGTCCAGGTGCGCTCCCAGCAGGACGACTTCATCCGGCTTCTCGCGGCCGGGAACCTCGCCGACGATGTTGGCCGACTCGGCGTCGGGCAGCGTCCGGCAGCCCAGTGTGACGCGCACGCGGACCGGGCCTCCGCGCGCGACGAGCCGCCGGAGCAGGCCGGCGTCGTCCCACGACAGGGCCGCGGCCGGAATCTTCGGGACGCCTTCCTCGTAGGTCATCCCGCCCGTGTGCGGGATGCGGCCCGGGTCGGTTCCGATGGAGCGGATGAGGAGACCGATCGCTCCGACTTTCGCGGCGGCCGACGCGCCGCTGTTGCGCACGTGGCCGGCGTCCCCGTATCCGGACCCGTCGGACGTGCGGGCGGTCGGCCGGTCGATGAAGACGATCTTGCCCCGGGCGCCGTCGCCGATGGCGGCCAGCTCGGCCAGCGAGGCGACGCGCACGATTTCTCCCTCGAGACCTCCCTCCGGAGTGGCGACGCTGCCTCCGAGCGCCGTCAGGACGAGCTTCTGGGGCGCCGGAGAGAGGACTTCGCCGGTCTCGACACCGCGCTGCCACACGGGCACCATCACCTTCTCGGCGCGGACTGAGGCGAAGCCCTGGCCCTTCAGGATCGAGAGGGCCACGGCGACGCCGGCCCGATCCCCGGCCGTTCCCGGCAGACGCGAACCCGCGAGGTCCGTGATCTGGGAGACCCACTCCGCCGCACGGGAGCCCGCGAGGATGCGGTCGCGCAGCGCCGCCGCCGTTTTTTCGGGTCCGGCCGGAGCGGCGAGACCTGCGGACGTGAGCGTGCCGAGAGCGACGAAAGCGAAGCGCGCCAGTGTCTTCAAGATGCGGCCTCCGCGGCGCGGGATGCTATCAGGGCCGCCTCGGGCGCTCCTGAATTAGAATTCCGACCCTCTATGGCGACGCGCACTCCCGAAGCCGACGTGTCCGAGGAGCTGGCCTCCGAGTTCGGTGCCAACGCGAGCTATGTCGCGGATCTGCTCAGCCGGTTCCGCGCCAACCCGGCTTCCGTCGACGACGAGTGGCGGCAGTATTTCCAGGAGCGCTTCGGCGAGCCGGAGTCGCGGGCCGAGGCCCGTCCGGCTCCAGCGCCGCCGGTCGAGTCGCCGGCGCCGGCTCCCTCGCGAGCCGCCGCGGCCGAGCCCGCCGCCCGGGGGCCCGCGCTCGAAGGAGAGCGCGTTCCCATCCGCGGCGCGGCCGCGCGCATCGCCGAGAACATGGAGGCGAGCCTCACGGTTCCGACGGCGACCACGCAGCGGCAGATCGCCATCAAACTGCTCGACGAGAACCGCCGCCTGATCAACGAAACACGGACGGCCGCCGGCCAGTCGAAGGTGTCGTTCACGCACCTGACGTCCTGGGCCGTGATCCAGGCCCTCGAGGACGTGCCCGCGTTGAACGACGCTTTCGACGAAGCCGACGGACAGCCCGTGCGCGTCCGGCGCGAAGAGATCCGGTTCGGCATCGCCGTGGACGTGCCCAAGCCCGACGGCTCCCGCACGCTCCTCGTGCCCAACGTCAAGGGCGCCGAGAAGATGCGGTTTGGGGAATTTCTGGCGGCCTCCGACGACGTGGTCTCGCGCGCCCGCGCCGGAAAGCTCAAGGTCACCGACTTCGAGGGCACGACGATCTCGCTGACGAATCCCGGCACGCTCGGCACGACGGCGTCGGTCCCGCGGCTGATGCCGGGACAGGGCGCCATCATCGCCACCGGCGCCATCGAGTATCCGGCGGAGTTCCGGGCGATGGCTCCGGCGACGCTCTCGCGTCTGGCGATCTCGAAAGTCTGCGTCTTCACCTCGACGTACGACCACCGGATCATCCAGGGCGCGGAGTCGGGAGCCTTCCTCGCGAAGGTCGAAGAGCTCCTGCTGGGACAGCATGGCTTCTACGAATCGATCTTCCTCGACCTCGGCATCCCGTACCGCCCCTACAAGTGGGAGGCGGACAAGAGCGTGTCGGCCGACCTCCACGGCGAGGACATCGGCAAGCAGGCCCGCGTGATCGAGCTGACCAACGCGTACCGGGTCCGCGGGCATCTCATCGCGGACATCGATCCGCTGCGCACGCGCGCGATCGTCCACCACCCGGAGCTCGACATCGAGACGTACGGGCTGACGATCTGGGACCTGGACCGGGAGTTCTGGACGGGGGGCCTGAAGGGCGGCGACCGGATGCCGCTGCGCGACATCATCGCCGTGATGCGCCGCGTCTACTGCGGCAAGGTCGGCATCGAATACCGCCACATCTCGAGTCCCGACGAGAAGAACTGGATCCGCGAGCGCGTGGCGGCCGCGGCCTCGGCGCCGCCGCTTCCGCCGGAGCTGCGCAAGAAGATCCTGGCCAAGCTCATCGCCGCCGAGGAGTTCGAGCGCTTCCTGGGGACGAAGTTCCTGGGGCAGCGCCGTTATTCGGTCGAAGGCTGCGACACGGTCATTCCGCTGCTCGACCGGCTGGTCGAGGGGGCGGCGGCCCGCGCGATCGAGGAGATCGTGATCGGCATGTCGCACCGCGGCCGGCTCAACATCCTGGCGAACGTCGTCGGCAACGCGGCCGAGCGCATCTTCTCGGGCTTCGAGGGCGTCGTCCATCCGGACTTCCCGGCCGACGAAGGCGACGTGAAGTATCACCAGGGCGCCCGCACGGTCCGGCGCACCGAGTCGGGGCGCGAGGTCGCGCTGCAAGTCGAATCCAATCCCTCGCACCTGGAGGCCGTGGATCCGGTCGTCGAGGGCGTGGTCCGCGCCAAGCAGGTGCGCTCTTCGGGGCGCGGGTCCGCCGGCTGGGCGCGGGCGCTTCCGGTCCTCCTCCACGGCGACGCCGCGTTTGCGGGCCAGGGAATGGTGGCCGAGGTGCTCAACCTCTCTCAGCTTCCCGGCTACCGGACGGGAGGCACGATCCACGTCGTCGTCAACAACCAGATCGGCTTCACGACCCCGCCGTCGAAGGGACGTTCCTCCGTCTACTCGACCGACGTGGCGAAGATCATCCAGGTCCCGATCTTTCACGTCAACGGCGACGAGCCCGACATGGCGTACCGGGTCCTGGAGATCGCCCTCGACTACCGCCAACAGTTCCACAAGGACGTCGTCATCGACCTGATCGGTTACCGCCGCCACGGCCACAACGAGGGCGACGAGCCGACGTACACGCAGCCGGTCATGTACCGGGCGATCGAAGCGCATCCCGGTGTGCGCACGCTCTACGCGCGGCAGCTCATCAAGGACGGCGTCGTCACCGAGGCCGAGGTCAAGGAGATGGAGACGCGCCAGCTCGCCGAGTACGAGCAGGCGCTCTCCGCGGCCAAGGAAGCCGCGCGCCGCTCGCGCCCCGAGCCGCCCGCTCCGCCGGCCGAGGGCGCACAGGTGGTGGAGATCGATACCGGCGTTCCTCGCGAGGCGCTCGCCGCGATCGGCCGCGTGCTGACCACTGTGCCGCCCGGCTTCCACCTCAATCCGAAGATGGTCCAGCAGCTCGCGCGCCGCGCCAAGATGACCGAGGGCGCGCTGCCGATGGACTGGGGAACCGCAGAAGCGCTGGCGTTCGGTTCGCTCCTGACCGAAGGCACGCCGATCCGCATCTCGGGCCAGGACTCCAGCCGCGGCACCTTCTCCCAGCGTCACTCCGTGTTCCACGACACCTCGACCGGGGAGACCTGGACGCCGCTCTCGACACTGTCGCCGAAGCAGGCCTTCTTCGAAGCCGTGGACAGTCCGCTGTCGGAGTTCGCCGTGCTGGGGTTCGACTACGGCTACAGCGTCGAATGGGTCGAGGCGCTCGTCCTGTGGGAGGCGCAGTTCGGCGACTTCGCCAACGGCGCGCAGGTCATCGTGGACCAGTTCATCGCCTCGGCCGAGGACAAGTGGCGCCAGCGCTCGCGCCTCGGGATGCTCCTTCCGCACGGCTCGGAGGGGCAGGGACCCGAGCACTCGAGCGCGCGCATCGAGCGGTATCTCCAGCTCTGCGCCGACGGGAACATTCAGGCGGTCAACGCCACGACGCCGGCGCAGTACTTCCACCTGCTGCGGCGCCAGATGCGCCAGCCGCAGGCCAAGCCTCTGATCCTCTTCACGCCCAAGAGCCTGCTCCGACTGCCGGCCGCCGCTTCGCCGATCGAGGCCCTGACGCAGGGCGGCTTCCGCGTGGTGCTCGACGATCCCGAGGCCGCCGACCGCGGGCTGGTCGAGCGCATTCTCTTCTGCAGCGGCAAGGTCTACTACGACCTGCGTGCCGAGCGGGAGAAGCGAGGCGACTTCAAGACGGCGATCGTGCGCCTCGAGCAGCTGTATCCGTTCCCCGGGCAGATCCTGCGCGCGGTTCTGAGCGCGTATTCCAACGCGGACCGCCTCGTCTGGGTCCAGGAGGAGCCCCGGAACATGGGCGCCTGGAGCTTCGTCGCGGAACGCGAGTCGGAGTTCCTGCCATCCGGAGTTTCGCTCCGCTACGTCGGCCGCACCGCCTCGCCGTCGCCGGCCACCGGCAACGCCGGCGTCCACAAGCGGGAGACCGAGAGGTTCGTCGCGGAGGCGTTTTCCGCCTAGGTCACTTCCAGCTCGCCACCGTCTCCTTCGCGAAGTCCGAGAACCTCCGCGGCTCGTGGCCGAGAATCGTTCGGGTCTCCTGGAGCTGGGCCGGTGAGGCCTTGAGTCCCTTCTTCTGGAACGCGTCGTACATGAGGGCGTAGTCGTAGACCGCCCACGCGGGCATGTAGGCGCGGGAGGCTTTGGCCCAGGCCACCAGGTCGTTGCCGCCGTAGGCGACCTTGCGGCCCAGCGCCTCCGAGAAGGCGCGCGCGCAGTCGTCGCCCGTGAGGGCGTCGGGTCCGGCGAGCACGTAGGTCTTGCCGACGTGGCCGGGCTCCGTCAACGCGCGCACGCAGGCCTCGGCGACGTCGCGCGTGTCCACCCGCGAGATGCCGACGTCGCCAATCGGCTGCGGATAGACGCCGTACTGGAGGAGCGCGTCCTTCCACCAGTAGTCGTTCTGGTAGAAGTTGTTGGGCCTCACGATCGTCCAGGGCACACCGCTCTGCTTGAGAGCCGCCTCGATGGCGATCTTCGAGGCGAAGTGCGGCGCTTCCGGACACTTCTCGACGTCGTGAACGGACATGTGGACGACGCGTTTGGCTCCCGTGCGCCGCGCCTCGTTGACCGCGCCGAGACCCTCCATCATGTCGGTGGGCCCGTTGGCCGTCAGGAGGAAGAGATGGTCGTAGTCCTTGAAGATCCCGTCGTAGTGGTCGGGATTCGAGAGGTCGCCCACCACTGCCTTGACACCCTTCGGCAGCGCCTTCGCCTTGCCGGCGTCTCGCGTCAGGACGGAGACGTCCTCGCCCTTCTTCAGGAGCCCCGCGACGACGAGGCTTCCGATGGTCCCGGTTCCGCCCATGACGAGATGTCGCATCTTTCGAACTCCTC
>Ga0075433_10000903_pt1 | contig 20892 bp, 34 predicted proteins | sample RhiMethybrSRZTD2_FD_75299 | JGI IMG/M metagenome (GOLD analysis project Ga0075433, IMG submission 75299) | Populus rhizosphere microbial communities from Tennessee, USA - Rhizosphere MetaG P. TD hybrid SRZTD2 | ecosystem: Host-associated > Plants > Roots > Rhizosphere > Soil | place: USA... | reverse complement strand
TCCCAATCTCACTGGCACAGCGGCAGCCGATACCATCTCGGGCCTCGGCGGGCGCGATCACCTTTACGGTCTCGCCGGTAACGAACATCTCGATCAACGACGTCACCATTACCGAGGGCGACACTGGAACCAAGGTCGCCACCTTCACAGTAACTCGCACTGGCGGAACCGGAGCCTTCGACGTCAACTACGCTACCGCGAACAGCACGGCGACGGCAGGCACCACCGCCGACTATTTAGCGGCCTCGGGCACGCTCAATTTCGCTAACGGCACCTCGACACAGACGGTGTCTGTGACGATCAGAGGCGACACGATCTATGAGCCCAATGAGACGTTCTTTGTCAATCTGACGGGTGCGACCAACGGCGGCGCCATCGTCAAGAGCGCGGGTCTAGGCACAATCGCCAACGACGATGCGGCACCAGTCGGACCAGCCGTCGTTGCGGTTCACGACCTGAGCGCGATCGGCAGCGGGATTGGCAGTTGGGATCCATCGGGGCTTGCATACGACGCTGCAACCGGAACCCTATATCTTGTGGACTCGGAGGTCGACGAGGTCACTCCGCGCGGTACGGCCAACATGTGGGCGCTGAACCTCGACGGTACTCTCAAGCCGAACGGGGCGATCAGCCTCTATGGATACACGACCGAGCCGACGGGCATCGCGTTCGACCCAGCCACCGGAAAGATGTACGTGACCGACGACGATACGTTCAAGGTATACGTCACCAACCTGGCCAATCCGTCTGTCAAACTCGCGGAATTCGCGACCAAACCCCTTGGTGGCGACGATCCCGAGGATGTCTCGTTCAACCCGGTCAACGGTCACTTGTACATCGCCAACGGCGCTGACATCGCTCATCCCAAGATTATCGAAATCGACAGCAGCGGCACGCAGGTTATCAGGAACATCCCGTTGCCTGCGGTCATCAAGGATCCAGAGGCAGTTTTCTACGATGTCGCCCATGACGTGTTCTTTGTCGGCATCGAGAACGGCCACGATATCTGGATGGTCGATCACAACGGAAATATCTTGAACGACATCAACATTTTCGCCAACTACCGCAATCCCGTAAATAACGGCAGCGTCAATCTCAAGGGATTGACCCTTGCTCCGAGCAGCGACCCCAACGACGATCCGTCAGTGTTGAGCCTTTACGCCGCCGACTTTGGGGTTTCGCACATCAACGATGGCCGACTGTTCGAGATTTCGAACCCGTTCTTTTGGAACCATCCAGCGCCGCTCATCTCGACCGACAATTTGACCGCTGTTCAAAATGTCGACGGATCAATGACAGTGTTGGGCATACAGGTTACTGATTCCGATGCTCTTGCCTCATCCCAAACCTTCAGCCTTACGGCGACAACCGGAGCTGCGGCGTCAGGAACTAGTGTAACGCCGCCGACGACCGCCGGTTCGTTGACAGGCATTAATAGTGTCCTCGCGACGGGCGTGACGTATCAACCGGGGGTTACGCCACCGTCGACTGACATGGTGACGCTTGTCGTCGGGGATAATTTCGGAGCGACCGACACTGTAAACTTTGTCTTCGCTCACGCCGGGTCGGGGCCCAACATCACGCTGCAAGGCACGTCCGGCAAGGACGTGATTTTAGCGACCAATAGTCAGGACGTGCTTAGCGGCGGCGCCGCGCAGGACCAGTTCGTATTCGCGCCGACTTCTCCAAGTTTATCGGTGCAGCACACAATAACCGACTTTGCGGTGGGTGTGGACAAGATCGATGTCAGGCAATTCAGCAATATTTCAGCCTCGGCTCTTCCGATCGAAACCCAGCAAGGCAGCGATACGCTGATCGCGCTCGATAGTAATGACACTCTGCTATTGAAAAACGTCGCTGCTACAAATCTGCACACCAGCGATTTCTTGGTCCATGCTTAGCTCAGAAATATCGAGCCGGGTGAGAAGTCTGACACCCGCTCCTAACTCCCCGCCAGCGATGGCGAGATGCGTCAATTCCTCGAAAGCTTCGGAAGCAAGAAAAAACCCGGAAGCAAAGCCGCGGCCGGGTCATGATAAGGCAATACTGCATGGTACCGCGTGTCCCTTTCGGGGGTAAAGCGGATATGGGGGTACGTGGCCTTTATATCCGCTAATGACCCAAAGCGGATATTGGCTGATTCCTGCCAGACTGCAGGTGCGTGTTGGTACGATGCCGTGTGTTGAACCTCGGAGGCAACAAATGAGGCCACGCGAGTTCATCACGCTGATCTGCGCGGCAGAGGTACCTCGACAATCTCAAGCGGGGCGCCAGCTTCCGCAGCATAATAGTCGCCATGAATAAAGACAGCCGAACACGCCGCACATGGTGGCGTCTCCTCGCCGGGCTTCTATTCGCATTGCCGGTTCACGCCGCGGCCGCGGCCGAAGACGCGCCTTCGATCAGCACCATGCTGAAGGAAGGATGGCAAATTGCCGGTTACAGCCAAGCCTTCGACAATCGTTCCACCTTCATCCTCTTCCGCCACCCCAACCAAGCCTATCTGGTTCAGTGCCGGGTCGGCTACGACGTGACGCGCAGGCCACCCACCTACTCGATCTGCTACAGGCTCGAGTGAGTCCGTAGCCCCGAATGACTTTATGTTCGACGCCGACGCGCGCTAGACTGACCGAGGGGATCCGAACAGTGTCCGCTATTGGCCCATAGCGGACATTCGAAGTTGCACCGCACATGTCCGCTTTGGGCAAATAGTGGACTGACATTATGCACACGCTCAATGGTGGTCTGTGCGCACCAGTTCATCCTGCGATGCCTGCGCACTTTCCCACTTGGCAACATCTGACACAGCAGGCCAGTGCGGGCTTCTTTGAAAAACATGGGTTTCCCAGATCTGGCGGCCGAGCAGACGATGCAGTTCAACTTGCAGGTCAAAATATTCGCGCCGGCGGCCGCCATCGACTTCCCAGGTTTCATCCTGGCCGGCTTTCTCGATCGCGCGCACGCGCGCGTATAGGTCGAGCATTTCCACGGTGGTCTTCGTCATCGAAACAACCCTACAGGTTGCAGTTCGCGAAGTGCGGGAAGGAACGCCACACGGCGGTCGCGCTCGATCTGCGACCGGGGAAAGGCAGCGCCGGATTATTTCCTGCAGCTCGATTAATTAAGCTCTGCCGGCAACTCCGCCCCCGCGTCGGCCATTAGCCATTCGCAACTTTCGCCAGGACCACTCTCTTTTCTATCCACCTCTGCGCGGCGTCTCGTTGCTCCAGCGGGAAGTGATCTATTGCGTCGAAAAACAAGTCCTTCAACTCGTCATCCATTTGCGACCCCCTACTCCATACGTTGACCTGGATTCGCAATGTGCCATTCGATCTCGAAGGCGTCGTAGCCAAGGGCGGTCAATTCCGCCCACAGCTCCGCTTCGTCCAAATTGCCGCGTGCGTAGTCGCGAACGGCGTTGGCGTACTCTAACGGTATAATGTTATGTGCGATTTCCACCGGTGCCCCCCGCCACGCGCATGGCACGACACAAGGTGGGCGAAATTTTGGTGCGTTGACTGTCAACGCATGGGACAGCGCAAGTCCGCTTGGGCATTTAGCAGACATTTCGCGATGCAAGGGCCATGTCCTTCACCCCCAAAAGCGGACATTCGCGGGAGGTCCGCGTGTCACTCTTGTCCAAAGCAAAGGACCTTGGCGCGATACCAATCGCCAACCACGTGACCTTGGTCACACACGGATCGTGGGCGAAGTCCTAAGTATCACTCTTGAACACTCAGCATTGGAGCCACGAACATGAACAAGCACGTACCGTTCATTTGGCCTGCTAGAGATCACACACGAAAAAGCCCGCCAAATCTCGCAGAAGAACCTAACGGCACGACACTGATGATGAGGAGATTGGTTAGCGTGGCAGTGGCCGCCGGGCTATTGCTCGCGATTTCGGGAACAAGTTCTGGAGCGCGCCAGTCACGGCACCTGTCGGGCACACAGGCCCAGGCTTCGGTGAAGGAAGACCGTGGTATCGTGTCCTATCCGTCGCGCGTACCAGCATACGATCCCAGGGGCACCTCGGCCTATCCGTTTGGCCCGGGGAACAACTTCCCCTATCCGGACCGCCCCTATGGCGATCCCGATAGATGGTAGGCAAGTCGGATTTGCCCTGACGTCGGGATAATTGCGCCGCCTATTGATTATGGTTGGCGAGAGCATTGCGGCGCTGTCCACAAGTGGACTGACCGAATGTCCGCTTTGGGTCATAAGCGGATATTGCCTCTCGTTCTTGGAACGACGCAAAGCAGCCGCAGTCACTTGCAACGCATGGAGCGATCTGTGTTGGCCCTTAATGCGGCGATAGAATCCAAGGGGTACGCTCGCTAAATAACCTTAAACGTTAAGTGCTTTTTCCAAATTGGCGCATCCGCTACCGCCGTGTGGGCCGGCGGCGGGAGTAAGTGATCTGATCACAGAGATACGTTAAGGGCTGCGCACCCTTTTGCCTGCGCTTTGGAAAAGGAGAAAAAGATGGCTCACGTGCTGACGTATTTGCCCAAAGTAGAAACCTTGAAAAAATGGAGAGACGAAAAACAAATGGCATACCAAGGCGTGGTAAAGCGGGATTGGGTCCCCACCGGGCGCATCGATTTCGCAACTCGTCTCAACGGCAACACCACAGGGGCTGATCAGCCAAGCGAATTCAAGTTGCTCGTAGAAGAACGCAGAATTGTGGAAAGCATCGCAGGAAGCGAAAATCTAGAAATCCAATGGAGGCTTGCGACGCTGAAGGAAGCTAAGGCGGTCGTGGCGCAATATCATAAATACCTATCGGAACACTCCCTGATCAAAACCGTCTTCGAGGACGCGCTATCGCTGCCCGCGCCAAAAAGGGTTTCGTAGCGTCGACCTTCTTATTTGAGTCGGCCGGTGTCCGCTTTGGCCCTAGCGCTGTGCCATGGCAGACACACGAACTTTGATTCGGAGCATTTTTTTCTTGTTCTCCTTGCGTGTGAAAAGAGGAATCGGGAGACTTTGGAATCAAGCGACTTGGGGATGAGGTTGGCAGCTTGCTGAGGCAACGGATCGCCGAATATAGCTGTGTGCCAATCGTTCTGATTGGCATGGTCGGTCTTGCGCTCGACATTGGCACTCGCGAATGGACGAACGACGGCACCATTGTGGCCGAGGCTTTTGTCGAGCGTTCGCCGCTCACGATGGACACCAAGGCCGAGCCAGAGCCGAGCATGCAGCTGTCGGCTCCTGTCGCGGCCGAGCCTTTTGTCGAGCGTTGGCCGCCTACGCTGAAAACCCAGGCCGAGCCAAAGCCTACCATACAGCTGGCGGCACTGGACCCGGATACTCGATTGCTGGATGAGTCCGATCGACCGGCCTCGAAGGGCCACATCATGTACGCCAACTCGCCGACACATTGGACGCCGGTGCCGTTGCCAGACGACATCAGTTCCGCCCGTGCCCCGCACAACAACAACATACGGGCCGAGATCGAGCAGGCGGCAAAGCTGTTCGATGTGGACACGCGGATGATGAAGGCGTTTGCCAAGATCGAGTCTGGCTACAATCCAAAAGCTAGGACCGGCAAATATAAGTGCCTGTTCTAGCTTTCCGACTGGGAGTTTGCCAAATATTGGCAGGGCGACATCTACGACATCCGCGACTGCTCGCTCGCCGCGGCCAGAAAGTTTGCGACTGAGGCCGCGCAGTTCGAGAAGGACATCGGTCGGAAAGCTACGGCGGCAGAAATCTACTGCATCCATCAGCAAGGCTATCAAGGCTGTGCGTTTCATTACGCCGCGCCGCAGCAACTGGCATGGAAGAACATGTACCTGACTACTGAGGGTCAGGAGAAGGGCGAGAAATGGGCGCGCAAGGCCATCTGGGGCAACGTCCCGTCGGACCTCAAAAACAAGATCAAGGGCGGACTTGCGGCCCTGACAAGTGGCCAGTTCATCGCGCTATGGACCGAGCGCGTTAACCGCTTCATGGCGCGCAAGGTTGAGCCGCCGACGCACTACGTGCAGCACGCCAGCAAAACCAAGAAGCTGACGCGGTTGGCCGCGACCGACAAGAAGAAGACGAAGGTCGCCGCGACCGAGAAAAAGATAACCAAGCTAGAGGCGCGGTGACCACTTATGGTGCGCGGGAGACATGTCCGATTTGGTCAGAAGCGGACATGTTCCGATGCGGGAGCGATGTCCGCTAAGGGCCAAAAGTGGACATCGGTCATGTCGCCATAGGGCTCCGCTTTGGGGCTTTACGTTGGAACCGGTGGCCAAGCCATCCTTTTATTCCTTCGTCAGGAAATTGCTTCTCCGACAGGTGCCCACAAAGAGAGGCACCATGCTCAAATCGATTCCTTGGGACGTTTGGAGCGCCGCCGGGCTAGCCGTTGTAGTTGTTCTTGCGGCGTTCTTTGACGCGGGTCCGGAGATTTTTATATTCATCTTTCTTGGTCTATGCGTCTATGTCGCTGTTCAGACCTTCGGCAGCAAGCGCGATAGATGATGGAGAGGCAAATATGAGATTCGTGCTTATGGCGGCTCTTCTCCTTCTTACTGGCTCCGCGTTGGCGCAACAGCCCTATGCGGGCTTACAAAATCGAACAATAAAAACGTTATCTGAGCAACAAATTGCGGACCTGAACGCGGGTCGCGGTATGGGTCTGGCGCTTGCCGCTGAACTCAACGGCTATCCCGGGCCCATCCATGCGATTGAGCTTTCCGAGCAGCTTCACTTGACGCCTGAACAGGTCGGCAAACTGCGAACCCTATTTGAGGCCATGAAGGCCGAGGCAATTCCACTCGGGAGCGCTTTGATTTCGCAGGAGCGAAACCTGAATGAAGAGTTTGCGCAACGCACGGTTACGCTCGCGCGTTTAGAAGTGGTCACTCAGCAGATCGGCGCGACGCAGGCCGCGTTGCGCGCGGCGCACTTGAAGTACCACCTGTCAACAGTCGTTATACTTACACCGGAACAAGTGGCGCATTACAACGAACTGCGGGGCTACAAATCCGACACTTCTCCGCACGGCCACCATCAACACCAGTAACAAATGTCTGCTTTGGGTCAAAAGCAGACATGTGCAGTGCAACTCGGGACATCTGCTTTGGGCCAATAGCGGACATCGCTTAACGTTAATTCGTCAGGTTACTCGCTCAGCTTACTCGGCGATTGGATAATCGCGACAATTGCGCGCGTTATAATTTCAATCACCAGAGATTTCTTGTCTGAGTGGGGAAGAAACATGAGGCGGCGCGACATAGTCGCGTTTTTCGGCGTAGCGGCTGCTTTGGCTGGGACACTAGCGGGTGAAATAGCCCGCGCACAGCACGATACGATTTCGACCGCCCAGTACATCATGCCGGACTGTCGTGCGTTCGTAGGGCCCGCTTTGCACCGAGGTCGTTGCTGCGGGATTGTCGAAGGACTTGTTTTTGCCGGCAAAGGCGTATGCGCTCCTAAGACATCAACGACTGAGCAAGCCGTACAGATTGTTATGCAATACATCGAAAAGCGGCCCGCCAGGCTGGACCAGAATTTTATTGCGCTGGCTCTTGATGCTCTTAAGGCGACTTGGCCTTGCAGGAGCCAATCGTCGCTGGGTGATGACCTTTTGCCGCGATAACCAATCACCAGCATTGTCAAAGTGGTGTATTGCGCCGCGAGCATCCGCGTACCACCAGCAGCAATGACTTTATGAAATCGCGCTGTTGCGTGTATTGCTTCCGAAGGCGACTGAGAAATGCCGCGCAAGCGAGTGTCTGATGTCGCTTTGAGGCGTACGTTTCGCAGTGCAATCGTGATGCCCGTTTTTCCCCCGAAAGCAGACATTCGGCAGGGTGAGTGGAATTTCGCTAAGGCCAAAAGCGGGGAAATTTTGTTTGATCTACCTCAATGCGCGCCTTGCTTACGAGTGAGATTTCATCTTTTGGCCATAAGGCGTATCTTTGAACAATGGATTTGCGTTTTATTGCATGCGTTCTTGTCCTACCGCTTGCGGCAACTGACCTAACAGCGCAGGAAGCCGCCGAACCTTCCAATGGTCAGACCTCCCGGCAGGTGCAGCAGTCAGTTTGCCTGCTTGTGGAGTCGGCCGCCCAAACTCATGGGCTGCCGGTCGAGTTTTTCGTCCGATTGATTTGGCAGGAAAGTCGATTCAAGCCCGCTGCTGTCGGCCCATTGACCCGGAGCGGCAGACGAGCTTTGGGAATTGCACAGTTTATGCCGGCGACGGCAGCGGAGCGTAATTTGCTCGACCCACTCAATCCGATAGAAGCGCTGCCGAAAGCGGCCGAGTTTCTCAAAGATTTGCGCGACCAGTTCGGTAACCTTGGACTTGCGGCCGCTGCCTATAACGCAGGGCCCGGTCGCGTCAGGGCATGGATGACCGGTGCAGGCTCAATACCCGCCCAAACGCGCTCCTACGTGTGGGCTATAACCGGTAGTTCGGTTGATGAGTGGGCAACGGGCCGGGACGTAAAAGCCAAAACTGAAAGCGGCTTCAGTTGCGAAACGCTGATGGCGAAACTTAAGCAGCCGCCAACCACATTCCTCGCAGCGCTGCAACAGCGCGTGGTGGCGGGCGCGATCCAACCTTGGGGCGCTATCCTCGGCGCACACAGATCCCGTCCAGAGATTTTGGATCGATATGCTGCGCTCCAGCAGAGGTTTTCGGAAGTGCTGGCCGGACGCGACCCAATTCTGCTTGAACGAGGACGGGGATCACTTCCTCGCTACCAAGTCAGGGTCGGCGCTGAGTCGCGGGCGGCCGCAAATGATATTTGTAAAAAGATCCACTTGTCCGGTGGTGATTGCGTGGTCCTCCGGAATCCCGGTGGTTAGAACGGCATTTTGTGTGGACTGTAGTATGTCCACTTTGGATCATTAGGGGACATCAACGCCGGTCAAGGCCATGTCCGCCTTGCCCCTGAAAGCGGACACTCCGCAACGAAAGGCAAATGTCCGCTGAGTGCTGGCGGACTCATGCGCTGCAGCAAAACACCGTCACTCGATCACCCCGTCGGCGACGCGCGAGGAGGGTCGGTGTCCCGACCTCTTCAGTTTGAGACCAGATCAAGCTTATTGGGTTGAGTGTTCAGGCAGCAGCTTTGTTCTTGATTGCGCCGATGAGTGCCGTGAGTATGGCTCCGCCAGCGCCACCGGCGATCACCTGTGAGACAATGCCGCCGACACTCAGATTGCCCGACTGCGCTGCAGCCACGACCGACGGCAGCAATAACGTAACGATCTGGCCAAGTACCCCTCCTCCGATCAAACCGGAAATAATGTTACCAGCCATGCCGAGATCAAAGTTCGGCGAAGCCTTACCTGCGCCAACTCCACCAAGCGCTCCTGCAACGAGGTTGATCAGGATCTGTTCCATGTCGATCTCCCTACGACCTGCGACCAAGAAGGTTGATCTCGCGTAGACTAGCGCCGCGCGCGCAGCCGATCCATACGGACAAATGTCCTTCGCACAGCATTTTAAGACCAAACCGAAGGGCGGTGATGTGCAGTGGTCCGCGAAATTATGTTGCCCCTGTCCGCTTTGGATCATAAGCAGACATTCGCGACCCTTTAAGATTTGCCCGCTTTGCCCCCCAAGAGAGCGGACATCAAGCGACGCAAAAGCAAAGTCCGCTATGCGCCAATAGCGGACATCGAGACTTTTGAACTTTACTGGCCGAACGCGATCATCCCTCGGATACGCCGACGTGTCCTCGATATACGAGTTCCCAGCCTTTCCACCCATTGAATAAGAGTAGCAACACGGTCACGAGAGATAGCCAAACTCCCGCCCCTGTTGCGCCAGGCATGGCGCCACTCCTGGAGCGGATGTACAAGTTGATGAGTGCAAGCACGACCGCAATCAGGTTGCCAATCATATGCTGCCAGGCGGAGCTAATTGCGCGAATTCGCTCATCACCAAAGAAATCAGTAAAGCCAAACACTGCTGCAAGCAAAGCCATTACGATTGCGGCTCCGAGAAGCCACATCGAGGCAACCGCCCAGGCCGCATTCCCGCTCTGCCAGGCGGCGAGATCTGTTACGAAAGCAGTAACGAGAAAAGCGATGGGGAACGGGATCAGCATGGGATGAATCGGATGACCCGCGATACTGGCTGTACTTTTTGGATTTGGCATTAATACCACCTCATAATGAATGGCTGTCGGCAAAGAGAATAAACGCGCTTTTCACCATGGCGGTTCCAAAGGAGAAATTTCGGCGACGGGGTCTGCTATGTCCGATGTCAAAGACGTGGATGGCCGGGCTTGTCCCGGCCATGACGAGCGGAGACGCATGGCCGCGAATTAGTCGTTGTGCCAGCGCAGCCGTCGTAACAACAAGAAACTGATCCATAGAAACATGGCTCCAAGCATCCCAAATATCACGGGGATGTGGGCATCAGACGCCGAAACAAAGAGCAAGCCGGAGATTGCTCCAATTAAGGACGCTGCGCCGATGCCGAAGCAGACCATGCCAAGAGCAATTTTTAGCGCTGAACCTACCATCCATGGCCCCCAGGACCGGATATACGCCCCTCCGGAATCTATCACGAAGCCGGATTTTCCGTGTTGACAACGGCGAGGCCGACAGAGGCGATAAGGCGTCCCGGGCGTAGGGCCATTGACGTTAGAATTTTTCGACCCAAGGTCGCATTTCTATTTCCCAGGTCCAAGCGCTGCGCGGCTGGCACAACACGTTCCAATAGTTGGCGGCAATCGCATCCGGATCGAGCATGGAGTCTGGTTTGTCCGTAGGCTCAGGTCGCCTTGCGCTGCGAATGCCGCCGTCGATCACGAAATGCGCGACGTGGATACCCTGGGGCGATAATTCGCGGGCCAAGCTCTGGGCAAGTCCGCGCAATGCGAACTTGCCCATCGCGAATGACGCAGATAAAGGATAGCCTTTGACACTCGCCGATGCGCCGGTGAAAAGAATGGCACCATGCCCGTTGGGGAGCATGCGGCGCGATGCCTGTTGCGCTACCAGAAAGCCTCCAAACGCGCTGACGGCGATAGCATTGGCAACATCAGTAGGGACCAAATCTACGAATACACCACGAGTACGATGACTTGCGTTATATACGACAACATCCGGCGCGCCGCAGTCGCGCTCGACCGCGGCAAATAGTCTGGTTACATCATCTTCACTAGCGGCGTCACATGCATAGGCCGTGGCACCCGTTTCCTTGCAAAGTACAGTGAGCTTGTGAGTTTGCCGCGCTGCCAGCGCGACGCGGATCCCTTCGCGAGTGAATAGCCTTGCCAACGACGCACTCAAACCCTCGCCAGCACCGACGATCAATGCTGTCTCATATTTTATGGTCTCCATGAAAATTCTCCATTGTTGCCAACCTCATTCGACGGGCAGGATTAAGTGTGGCTCGTGGACGTTCGCCAGGGACGATTGACATGTCCGCTTTACCACCGAAAGCGCACGTCCATGAGCATGATCGCAATGTTGTCAAGGACCAATTGGACGTTGCCGGCAAGGATCGATCGTACCTTTGGCCGGTCAAGTCCATCTCCAAAGGCACGGTGCGCTGTGTTACGGTGATAAAAGGCGGGACCACGATCACGGGATGATTGGCATGACTACAACGGTTACCGAGACGCTTACGGGTAGAGAACGCGTAACCAGAATTTGCAAATACTTTGTCAGGCGGGTGCTGTTCCCGATTGGCGTTCTCTGCCCATTTGCGTATTTCTTCCCAAAGATCGCCATCTTTTACCTCGCATGCGGGACCTATGACGTCAGCCGCAATCAGGGGCTGAACCTATCGACGCTGCGGCGCTATTTCATCGGCAACGGATTCGGGACCTGGCTTCTGTCGCCATTCAATATTTTGCTCGATCTGCTGTCGCTGCCGTACATCAACAGAGGCGTCTATCGGCTGGAGGATCTGCCACCCCCTTATCAGGACGAGGTGAAACGCCTGATATCAATCGCGAAAGACCAGAACCTTGTCGGTCAATTAGAAGCGCGCGCTAAAGAATTTCCGCGAACAATGGTTTTCTTCCGATGGTATGGCATCAACATGGACACAGTCGTGAATATTCCCGCGTTTCACGAACCATGGAAGTATATTCAGACGATCGGGGTTTCGGTCTTCAATAAAAAGGTCTCCACGTCGAAGCATTTTGGATATCTGCGGGCCTCGCTGCGCATCTTGTACAACCTGAACGACATGAAAGATCGCTCCGCCTACATTGAGGTCGGTGATACGATCAACTATTGGTGCGAGAACAAGTTGTTCATATTCGACGACACGCTCCTGCACTATTCCGCCAACGAAACGAACGAAACACGCTACTGCCTGTTCGTCGACATCGTTCGCCCGACGCCATTCCCCGCTTTCATGCGCGCCGTTGTTTTTGGTGTTCGAGTTCTGACGCAAAGCTTTAAATTCATCTATTACAACAACTGGAAGATCCTCGAACGATAATATGGGGCGGACCTCCGACAGCAGGTCTTGGCTGCCGCCAAATCAATTGGCCTCACGCTGATCGACCACTGGGCCGAGGCTGCCGTTCGGTGAAGGCTCCGCCGGCTTCCTGCGAAAAAATGTTTCTTTGCCCCTGAAACCAGACAGCGCGACTGAATGTCCAAGGGACACGAGCTGACGTGAGGATCGGAGCTAACGCCCGCCGGAGCTACCAATGCTGCTCCCGCTGGAGCCGCTTGTGGACGTAGCACTAGACCCGGTGGTTGACGTGCCGGTAGAGCCGACCACCGGCGCGCTGGGGGCGCGTGGCGCATTGCTGGGGGCGGTGCTGCCCGTGGAGGTGCTGGGCGGATTGCCATCGCCTAACGGCGCGATCCTCGGCAATTCTGCTGGGCCGGGCGGACGAACGCCCAGTCGGCGAACTCCAGCCTCGCCTGGCGGCTCTTTGCTGGCCAGACATTGCCTGATGAATCTGCTTTTTTGCTGGCCCATCAGAAGCATCAGCATCGCGTCGCGCTCGCAGCGCTCTTTTTTCGTCGCATCTGCGCTTTTTTCTTCGGCAGCTAAAGCCGTTTCTCCCGACAAGCTCAAAGCCGCGCCCGCTACCAAAAGAGCAGATGCCAAAACAATTGCTTTCGTCATGATGGAACTCCGTCGGACAGCCCTAACATCGAACGTTCAACAAACCAATGCGCTGTCCGGTTTCCAATCTTCATCGGCCGGAACTCGCCATATCAGCGGCGACCCGCAACCTTCACTCGTGTTACCGCCAGTCCCGCTATGGGTCATATGGTCAGCGAGTTCCCACTGTGTTGGATCTGGTTCATAGCGAATCTCGCCGTTGATCCGCCTGTGAACAAATTCGATTTTAGCCAGATCGTCTTTGTCTCTGGCTTCCTTCACAATGGCGGCATACTTAACTTCGGCGGCATTCCAATCGCGTTGCGTGCGACAACGTTCCAGCTTTTGCAGTTCTGCGTCAGCATCGGCTATTACTTTTTTCCACTCCTGCCAAGCTGTCGAACTTCTGGCGCGAAGGACTTAACGACACCGAACGGTTCATTCGTTTGATCGCTGTCAGAGGCCGCGTGCAATTGAGCTGCCGTGCAAGCAGAAAACGTCAACACAAGTGCGGAAACAACCACGTTGCGCATAACGAAGTGACCTCCTGCTCAGACGGGAGCGTATGAGCAGACACACGCCAAAGGCCAAAGGCGCACCGGCTTCTTTTTAGTGCCTAGCGGGCGCAAGGTATCGATTTGGATCAATGGACGTAAGCGATCCTGGCGGACGCCAGCACGCCAGCGTCGGACGTATCGACGAGTTCCATTCGGCGCTGGCTGCCGGGAGCTTGCCTGATGCGTCCCGGGGCGAATAGACGGTTGCCCTCGGCAGACGGAACTGCATTCGTCTTTGGAACGGCGCCTCGTCCAACGCGTTAAACCGGCACGCAAACCACATAAAAGGAAAATCGGCTCTGCCGTTAGTGTCATGTCGCGCAAGGAAGAACTGCTAAAAATCGCCAAACTTTTCCATTCGCAGGCCGACCTCGTGAGCAGCCGTGCTGCGAAACAGTCCCTGCGAAAGATGGGCGATTATTACCGTCGTGAGGCCGAGCAATTGCGAGGACAGCCGCCGAACCTTGTTGAGCAAGGCAAGCACGGCCTTCGCTTTCCAAAGTCGGCCGCGTAATTTAACGATCTGCCGGATTGCGCTCAGGTAAGACGCCTGTCCTCGCACGTGCGCGCGCCGTGTACGGCGACCTAGGCGTGGCTAATCCCAGGGAAATTCGATGGGAAGTAGCGGGCCGCCTCTGGTGCGGCATGCCCGTTGGCAGTAGCGATCGCATTTGTCGGTGAGCTTCAGGCAGCGACCTTGAGAATCTTCTTTAAGGCAGCCGGCCAAGCCCCACGCGCAATACGAGCCGCAGTCGCTCCAGCACCAGTCTGAAGCCCAAATCGCTTCGGCGCGCTTGCTGCGGGGAAACGGCGGCTCGGGGGTATGCGCATTGTAGCGCCAGGACGAACCCTTTCCCTCCGCGGCGAATGTCGGCTGGGAAACGACCACAAAGCCGACATAGACCAAGCTCAGCAGAATGCCCATTCGTTTCATGCGGAATGCCCTGTCCCGCGGGCACGATAGCGCCGACACTCCTGATCCGCCAATGATCTAATGCAAGCCTGTGGAACTTCCGCGCATTGCTCCTGCCTCCTTTATCCATCCCTGCCGCCCTATCGACGCAGCCCAGCCGCCGAGCGGTCCTGGCGGGACGCAGCGGATCTACACGATCAATGGAGCCGACTGGCCTAAACGCTATCCGTTGATCACCGCAACAGCCCGCAAGATCGATGGCAGCGCAATCCTCGACGCAGAAGTCGTCTGGATTGGGTCAGACGGTGCGGCCTATTCCGACGCCCTGCATAGCAGCGCAAACATCCCAGGAAACACTTTTGATTGGCAGCCCGTTTTTTGTCCGAGCGCAATTAAGTCGCTAACTAAGCAATTAAGACGCTAACTAAGAAAGAGGGACCGGCATTCGGGCGCGCGGCCCCTCTTTGCGGTCTGCCAGCAGTGAAGGTGACTTTCGCTTCATAAGCGTGCAACAGACTGAACCAAGCCGCCATAACTTTTGACATAGGAACCACAACGACCGGCACATGGCGTACAGACGCTATTGGTTTCTTGTCTTGGAGGGCGCGAAGGCGACGGGCCCTGTCACCATCAGGCCGCCCGCGTCCACCTTGCGGCCCCGGGCCAACGCAAGGCAGTGCCGAGCTGCGCAGGCGATTGTTAGCCCCCGCCTCGTATCGGTTGCTAAAGTCGCTTTAGAATAGGCCGTCTTCCACGATCAGCGCTGCATGGTGGCGGGCGGCAAATAGTTTGTCGTCACCGGATTGTCGGGTCTTGCAGGATTATACCCCTTGACCAACGTCGGCAGCGGCAGGTCGTGCGGATAGTAAGTCCAGAACAGAAATGCCGTACCGAACAGAAGGGCCGTCAACACACAGCCGCGAACCGTGTGCCCCAGCGAGAGGGCTGTTCCAACAAAGGTGCAGACAAAAACGAGAAGCACCAACGCGACGACGTAGTTCCAATTTACGTTCGCCCAGTCGATTGGCAGGGCCGCCAGCTTCTCCATGAGAATCTCCGCCGTGACGCGTGACTATAGCGCGAAGGTGTTCCGATTTGAACGAAGAATGAACAGCTGATTTAGCACCGGAAAAGGCCATTAATGTTCGCTTTGGGTCATAAACGGACAATCGACCCTGTCCGCGTCATGTCCGATTTACTCCCAAGGGCAGACACACGTCGGTGTCGTTTGAATGCCTGCTATGGGCCAATAGCGGAATCGGTTCTTCAGTCGGTTTTGGGGACCGCGTGCGGCGCCTCCTCACAGGTCGTGCCAGAGCCTTGGGGCCGCGGCCCCAGTGACCACTTCCTGGGGCCAGTTCTGGGCCGAGTTATTGACCGTCGGATGTAAGGTTGAACTGCTGATAAGTTGGCGGGGGCTCGGAGGCCGCAGAGCTGCCAGGAGCGCCTTTGCGAGCGAGCGTTGGTTGGTCTGAAAACCCCTGCGCGACAAGCGGCGTCGCTCAGGAGGGGTTGTGCGTGGGCGCAAGGAGCGCGAAGCCAGATCCCAGGCTGCGCGCCGCAGCACCCATTTTCGTACCTCCGTATTGCACTTACGTATAATTTTGCATCCCATTCGATGGTCGACCGCTCCATATGTATTCTAGTGTGAGCGCCCAGCCGCGCTCTAGCCTTTCCCTGCTGAACACAAAAACCAACCGCAGGGATCCACGTCATGACGAATACAAGTGAGCGAGTCACCGCACAGGTGTTTGGCTTGTCGCTGTCGGCCATTTTTTTAGGTCTGATGATCCTGAACGGTATTTCTTTCTGAATTATCGAAACGCGCTAATGCCGGTTCTCGCTTTTTTTGCGGTAGTAGGTTCGGTGCTGTTTGCATTGCTGTTCGTTGCCGATGCAACACTGGAGAACAGTTCGCCTGCGATAGTCACGAGCCAGCGCACTGGTCTACCAGCGCCCCGGTATCACATTGCGATAAAAACTCTCACCACTCCATCGGCACCCGCACCCGACATGACATCGCAAGCTGTACTTACTGCTCAGCCCAAGTCGGCGTCTGACGCGCTCGCAAAGATCGAGGCTGGGGCACGTGAAGCGCGGGCCGAGGCGCCGCCCGAAAAAGTACGGGGCGAAGTATCAGCCAAAAAGGCGCGGGCCGAAGCACCACCCCAAAATCGTCCCGTCGCGCAGTCCATCAACCACCAACAAAACCAATTCGACAGATTTTCCATTAAGGGCTATTAGCGCCAGCCTGCTTATGGCACGCGCACAAGAACGATGTCCGCTTTGCATCAGCGGCGGGACATTCCGCCGTGCAATTGCGATGTCCGCTTTACTAACAAAAGCGGATTCCTGAACGCGGTTGGAGTGTCCCCTATTCAATCGCAGCCAATTGGCACCCAATATGTTTTCAGCGGGGCTTGGCGGCGACGTAGCCGGCGGTGACCTCCTCCTTGTGGGCGGCGAAGGCTGCCAGGACCTCGGCCTTCTCGCGCTTCGGGACCTTGGCGAAGTCCAACGTTCGTCCGAGTTCTGCTGCGACTTCATCAAATTCTGCTGGGGAAATGCGGAGGTCCCGATGGGCCTCTTCAAGGCCAAGCGGCGTTTTACCGGGCTTGGTGGCCGTGAACTGGAAAGGCCCACCCGAAACATTACAGACCCATAGTGTCCGCATGAATTTGAGACCGGGCAATCTTCCCAGGTTCTTAGTGTGCCATTCCCGCAGCTGCGGGTTCTTCGACTTCTGGCCGACGATGGGGTTCTTCACGACAGCGTCGCTGAAATGGTTCACGACAGCTGCGATCGCGAAGACGCCACCCAGCCGCTCGTACAGACTTTTCTCAGGCGCAGTCTGCGCGGACTGCCCGTGGGCCTTATCCGCCGCCGTAAATACAGTCGCAGGCGCTGCGGCCACCGCCAGCCCTGCGACCACGCTTCGTCTAGTGACAGGGGTCGAAACAGACTGTGCCATGGTCGTCATCTCATTGGCCGGAGCAACAAAGCGCGGCAAATCCGAGTTAGACGATTGCATGGGAACCTCCTTCGTGACGGCCGCCAGGCCGTGCCGTGCATCCGTGAAAGATTTGACGCAGCGGAGCGTCAGAGGTTCCCGAAAATCAATTGACGCATACGATCGATGGGAAGCCTCTCCGCAATGTCCGCTTTGAGTCATTAGCGGACATTTCGGGCCGTCCACGGCATGCCAGCTTTGCCCCTGAAAGCGGACATCGAATCGATAATTTTGCAATGTCCGCTAAGGGCCAATAGCGGACATGGGACTCGACGCACGCCCTCGTATTCAGGTTGGATAGGAAAGTGTCTCCGGGCTGCGGTCCTTGAGATATTGGTCGAGCCCCCAACGCTCGACCTGCGCGAACACCTCATTGAATTCTTCGCGCGGCAATGTCGCGTTGACGAAGCGCTCGCCCCGGCCGAATTTGCTGAAATCCCAAGGATAGAAACTCTCGAACTCCGCAGGCACTGAAAGCTTCCACAGCGGCAAGTACTTCGCCAGGTCTTCCTCGAGCGCCTGCTCGGCGCGATCAAGGGCGCGCATATAGCCGTGTACGACCTCTGGGGTGGCGCTGTCCGGAACCCACCATAGCGTCTTGAAACGATCCTCAATGATCTTGCGCAGGCCAAGTTGTTCAGCCATGGCGATCTGCGGGGGCAACAGGCTCGCGGCTTCGACCTCACCGTCGAGCAGCGCTTTCAGCCGCGCGCCGAAGCCGCCAGTATTGACGGTCTTGATGTGCTCGAGCGGAAGATATTTTTCCAGACGATAGGGCACATTGAAATGGCTCCCGGCACGCATGCCGACCGAGACAGGTACGTCTTTCAGGTCTTCTGGCTTCCGGATTTTGGACTCCGGCCGTACGAAGATTGCCCAGGGTGAATCGCCATAGCCTTCGGTAACGACGCGGCCCATACCGGCGCTGGCATTGCAGATCGTACCCCACACGCAGGCGCCCTGGACCACGTCCTGGTTTGCTTCGGTATAGGGGCGGTCTTGCGGCCGCTGGAAATATTCGAGGTTTTTCCAACTCGACTGCGTGCCGCGGAAGGTCTTCCAGTCGAATTCAACGTCCAGCCCTTCGGCGGCGAAGAAACCTTCCTGCATCGCGACAAAGTCATTGAGACCCATGCCTTTGGGCGCGACCCTGACGCGTTTTAGGCTGCTGGCCATAGCGAACCTCCTGGACCATGTTGGTTGATGAAAATTTACCACGGCCGATGACAAAGGTGCGAGCGAGCTCACTCGAAAGTGTTGTTCCATGCCCCAGGCATGTTTCGCCGCAGGTGATGCCAAAGCCCTTATAAAACCGCCACGGGCGAGGTATGCGTTTCGTATTTCAACAAGCCCGATGGAATTTTAGGAAACAACACCCCCAATTGGCCTCGCGGCAACGACTTGAGGAGAGTGCAAAGTGAAGTTCGCCCATTTTTCCCATGTCTGGGGTAAGCCGGACATGAATCCGCATCAACGCTACGAGCAGTTATGGCGCGAGCTTCAACTGTGTGACGAACTCGGGTTCGATTACGGCTTCTGCGTCGAACATCATTTTCGCCCCGACGAAAGCTGGATCTCGTCGCCCAGCCTCTACGTCGTCGGTGCCGCCGCCCGGACGCGCCGAATGCGCATTGGCCCGATGGGCTATGTCGTGCCGCTGTACCACCCGCTGCGTCTGGCCGAGGAAATCGCTCTCGTTGATCAGATGGTGGGCGGGCGAATGGAGCTCGGGCTCGTCCCGGGGATCAACCCTGATTATTTCAAGCCCTTTGGCCTCGACTACAATTTGCGCAAGTCGCCGACGCTCGAGTTCGTCGAATATTTGCGTTCGGCCTATGGTGAAAAGCAGCCTTTCTCCTTTCACGGCGATGCGCACCACACCGACAGTGCGCAACTTGCTGTACCGCCACTGCAACGCCCACATCCGCCGCTATGGATGATGAGCCGCGACCCGCAGACGCTTGAATTCTGCGCCCGGCATGGAATCAGCCCAGGATACTTTCTGGTTTATCCGCGCGCCGACGCGGCGCCGCGCTATCGCAAGTTTCTCTCGGACTGGACCACGGCCGGTTGGCCGCAACCGCCGAAGATCGCCTATTGCACCGTCGTTTATGTAGACGACACGGACGAGAAGGCGCTCGACATCGCACTAGCGCGCGCAGCCCGCGCCTATGAGGGCTTCTTACCTCCGCCCAAGCCCGGCGAAACGTTCGAGCAGCGCGTCCGTGAGCATGCCAAGAAATTCATCGGGCGCGGCGAGCCGGGGGCTTCCGAGATCATGGCCAACCTGTTCGATGCGGATTATCTGATGAAGCACGAGCTTGTCTTCATCGGTTCGCCGGATACGGTCGCCAAGAAAATTCATGCGACCGCGCGTTCCGGCCTGTTTAACGTGTTCATGGGTGAATTCAATTTCTCGGACCTGCCGGAGGCCGATCTGATGCGCTCGATCCGCCTGTTTGGTGAGAAGGTCATTCCTGCTTTGCGCGCTTATGAGCCATTTTGATGCAAAACTGCCTCCTGCTGAAATACGACAGGAGGCAATTCAGCGATCAAGGACGCCGTCGCCGCTACTGCGCCTGAACCAGTTCCGGATGCGCTGCGAGGCGGGCGGTGTTGAGCCGATGGATCGCGAAGCAGATAACCGCGCCTGCCACGAATGGAAGTGCCGACCACATATAGAGTTGCTGCACTGGCATGCCGACGAATAACGCACCCACCAACGGACCGACAATTGATCCAATGCGTCCAAGGCCCAATTGCCATCCCGAGCCATTGGCGCGTAGCGAGGTCGGATAAATCAGCGCGCCAATGACATTGATGCCGGACTGGATGCCCAGCACCAGGAAGCCGGCAAAGAAAGTCGCGGTCAGCAACGCGGCCTGGGAAGTCAAGCCCGCAAAGCCGATCGAACCAACCACTGGCACGGCAATCACAAACATGATCGCGATGGCCAGGAAACGGTGCCGTTGCAGCCACCAGCAGAGCAATAACGCTCCGACCGTGCCCCCCACCTGCAAGCTCGCGCCGGCAAGGGCCACCGTCGTCGGCGGCAGCTTGGCTGCGGTCATCAGCGTCGGCGTCCAGCTGAGCAAGAAGAAATAGCCCATCAGGTTCAGCGCAAACAGCAGCCAGAGCAGCGGCGTGATGACCGCAAGCCCTTGGCGAAAGAGATACTTAGGATTGAATCCCGGAAACTGCTGTTCGTCCTCGATAACAAATTTGGCGTTAGGCGACAGCGGGTATCCAGGACTGATGGCTGTGATCAAACGCTCCATCTTGCCGCGCTGGCTTTCGTGCAGCGTCATGTACTTGATTGATTCCGGCATGCCGATCTGCGCGGCGATGGCGATGACGATTGGCACGA